>Ga0129307_1000142_pt1 | contig 121260 bp, 111 predicted proteins | sample P1105metagenome_FD_94437 | JGI IMG/M metagenome (GOLD analysis project Ga0129307, IMG submission 94437) | Capybara group fecal microbial communities from Wisconsin, USA - P1105 metagenome | ecosystem: Host-associated > Mammals > Digestive system > Large intestine > Fecal | place: USA... | reverse complement strand
GTCTGAATAGATGCCTCCGCCCATCGCGGTGTACGGCGCTTTGGAGGTGTAGACCTGATTGTGGCTCACCTCGTCGATGTCGGCGCGCACGATGTCGGTATCGCTGCGCAGGGCCGCGCCGCCCTTGTCGGTCTCGTTGGGGGAAAGGAATTTACCGCTCAGGGTCACACCTCCGGCGCCGCCGGCCAGCAGCACGGCCGACAGAGCCAGCGCCACCGCTCTGCGTGCTGTCTGCGCGGAATGCGCCCGCTTGTTTTTCATGAAGAACACTCCCTTTCTGCAAAGTTCGTCGTGTAGCGTCCGCCGGGGGACGAAAAAGCGCGGCAAAGGAACTCGTCGCCCGTACACAGCGGAAGGTCCCTTTGGCCGCGCTCTTTTTTCAGACATTCGTCCCGCCGTGCCGTTGGTAAATTTTTATGGAAGTGCTGATAAAATACGTCATCTCCTGGGAAACGCTGCCCCTTCCGGACAGTTTTCTTCGTATCTGATGCATTTTCTCAGCGTTCCCACGCGCTCGTCAATTTCAGTATAATTGGAAACTCCTTTTTAGTACTTTCGCTCAGGGCATCGACTGAATCCCAACTTATACTGGATGTAATCGTTATCTTTAACATCAAAGTTTTCTGACGAGATCAGATAGATGTTTTTGTATCTGGTTTTATATGCGGAGTTGTTGAAGAAAGATTCAACCTCTCCATGTTCATCATAGACTTTCTCAAGACCCTGGCTCTGCGAATTGAAATCAACTTGCAGACTGGCTATAAACTCAACATAGTTTACGATTGACCTACCGAAGTCACAGACAAAGTCTTCCAGATAGAAGCCATCTGTTTTTCCAAACTCTTCCTGCAACAGTCCCATAATCCATGAGAAACATTCATATAAACCATTTTCTATGGTGAAGATAACAGCTGTTTTGATTCCTCTATAGTCCTTGTTGCGAATCAGCTGTCTGGTTACATCAGAAGCATCCAATAATGCATCGAGATCATCAGGGTCTTGTAAAGGATAGTTCTTCATCCATTTTTCCAACATATCCATGGTATTCTCCAAACTCTGTAATGGTTTGTATTTACAACACTGATTGTAGGGCACCTCTAAAAACTTTATTCCCTCAACTCTGACCTCTTTTTGAGCTATTTTTTGAAAATTATATTAAGTTGTTCGCGCGATTTTTGGTTACACATTGTAAGGGGACTTTTAGAGGCTCCCTAAAATGTATTTATCAGCGTTCCTTTATATATTATGACAGCTTAACAGGAAATTTTCAAGTTAAAATATATTTTTCTCGCAAATCAGTAAACGGCAGCCAACCTCAAAAGTCAATGCACACGGCAGAGAGGCGTTGCATTTAATCTGAAAGATGGAGCATCCACACGCATCTGAGCGTGCGGTAAATCAGTGACGGTCAAGGTTCACGCAAGTTATTGTTGTGCGAAGTACGTACAAAAAATCCCGTGTGAAACACGCTCGCTTTCGCAGCGAAGCGCTTCACGCGGGATTTTTTTGACGTTGCAAAATGCCTGTGCTACCGGCGGAACATCACCATCTCCGGGTTCATGTCGTGATACATGAGGCGGTCTTCGGCCGTCTTGCGCCAGGGCGTGCCCGGCTTGCCCCAGTTGGCGTAGGGATCGATGCTGATGCCGCCGCGCGGGGCAAAGCGGCCCCACACTTCGATATACTTGGGCTGCATGAGGGCGATGAGGTCGTTCATGATGATGTTGACGCAGTCCTCGTGAAAGTCGCCGCGGTTGCGGAAGCTGAACAGATACAGCTTGAGCGACTTGCTCTCCACCAGTTTGGTGTCGGGCACATAGCTGATCGTGATGCTGGCGAAGTCGGGCTGGCCGGTGACAGGGCACAGGCTGGTGAACTCCGGGCAGTTGAACTTGACAAAGTAATCATGTTCGGGGTGCTTGTTGGGGAACGCTTCAAGCACCTCGGGCGTGTAATCCTTGCGGATCGAAGCGTGACGGCCGAGCGCGGACAGTCCGGCGATCTCTTCCTGAGTGCGGGGCATGGTTTCAATCCTCCTGATCGATATGGATGCGGCGGCGCAGCGCGGCCAGCAGAAGCGCGCCGAAAGCGCCGGCGATGACCTGGCCGACGAGCAGCGACGCGGCCAGCACCGAATACGGCACATGCAGCAGCACGCTCAGCCAGACGGGCACGCCGAGGCCGGGAATGAGCGCAATGGCAGCGAACGCCGCAAGGGGCGCGAAGCGGCTGCGGCGCGCGAGAGCGATCGCTCCGGAAGTGAGCAGGCCGACAATGACGCCGCCGATCATGTCGAGCGGTCCCAGCCCGCCGAGGAGGGCGTTGCTGAGGAAATTGGCAAAGCCCAGCGGCACAACGAGAAACGGAAAGATGCCGGCAAGCGCGTAGAGCGATGTGGCAATGCGCACCTGGTACTGGCCGAAGGCAAATCCGGCGGATGTCGCCATGACAGCGACGTAGAGCGCGACGACAAGGGCGGAAAAGGCGATCTTTCCCGCAGGGGTCCTGACGTGCAGGTTCATGAATGATTCCTCCCAGCCTTTCGCGCGCTTCGGCGCAAAGGCAACAAAAAGAGAGCTCTTTTTCAGCTCTCCATCCGCTTTTTCGCGCTCGCTCCACGCACAGCGGAGCGCCGGGCAGCTTTTTTTCAAAAAAGCGCCCGCGCGAAGCCCGTAGTTTTGTTTAAAGACAGGATGGTCTCGAACTGTCTTATTGAATTGAAAGCACCGGGGCATTATATCATGACAGAAGTGAAAAAGCGAACCGCTCAAACGCACTTGCCGCGAAAACGGAATAGGCGTAAAATGATGACGTTTTTGCGACGATTTGCGAGGAGTGATTTCTGATGTCGTCATATATTTTCGCCGGAGCTTTCGCCGTCAGCCTGCTGGGATCGGTCGTCCAGGCAGTGTGCGGCTTCGGATACGGACCGCTGAACATGTCGCTGCTGCCGTATCTTCTTCCTTATGCGCAGGCGGTGGCGCTTGCCGGACTGTGCGGATCGACCACGGCCGTGATGGTGGCCGTGAGCGGCTGGAGATACGTGAACTGGCGCAAGGTGTGGCCCTGCACGGTCACGAGCGTCATCCTCTCCGGCTTCTTCGTCTGGCTGAGTGCCCGCGCCGCCGACCGGCTGATGCTGCACCTTCTCGGCGGCGTGCTGATCGCCCTGGGCGTGTACTCACTGTTTTTCAGCGACCGCATCCGCATCCGGCCGACGCTGCGCAACGGCGTGATCGCCGGCGCGATCTCGGGCGTCACGTCGGGCCTGTTCGCCGTCGGCGGCCCGCCCATGGCGCTTTACCTCATCGGCGTGGCCGACAGCAATGACGAGTACCGCTCCACGCTGAACGCGCACTTCTGCGTCAACTCGCTGATGACGACGTTCATGCGCTGGCGCACGGGCGTGTTCACGGCGCAGACGATGCGCCTCTACGCGCTGCTGCTGGCGGCGCTGCTCATCGGCACCTGGATCGGCGGCAAGATCTTCCACCGCCTCGATCAGAAAAAGCTGCGCAAAGTCGTGTACGGCTATCTGATCGTCTCCGGTCTGCTGCTTTTCACAAAATGATACAGAACCAGCCGCGCGGATGCGTCCGGGCGGCTGGCAATTTTTTGCCGGCAACACATTGACATATCGCAACTTTTCGATATAATAACCTCATCACCCCTGAAGGAGGGACCGCGATGGACCTGATCGAGATCTGCAAAGCGCTGTCGAACGAGACGAGGCTGAACATCCTGAAATGGCTGAAAGCCCCGCAGGAGAACTTTCCTCCGCAGGGAGGCTGCCTGAACGAGCCGGTCGACCTGAAAGGCGGCGTCTGCGTCAGCAGCATCCAGGCGAAGGCGGGCATCTCGCAGTCGACGGTATCGAACTACCTCGATCTGCTCCAGCGCGCCGGTCTGCTGCTGTCCGAGCGGCACGGCAAGTGGACGTATTACCGCCGCAACGAGGAGATGATCGCCCGTCTGGCGGCGTTCATCGGTTCCGAACTGTAGTGTCTTCAGGCGCGGGAAAACCGTGCCTGTTTTTTTCGGGGATAACATATCTATTTTTTTAGAAATGTAGTATTGTAGAAAAGACGGTTCGAAAAAGGAGCGATGAGGATGAAAAAGCTGAACGTCGCCACGCGGCGCGGCAGCGTGCTGAACGGCGCGCTGTTCGACACGCCGGGGGCGGATACGGTGCTGGTGAACATCACCGGCATCCATGGGAATTTCTACTCCAATCCGTTTTATTACGATTTCGGGGCAGCGCTGAACTCGGGAGGCTTCGATTTCGTCTACGCACAGACGAACGACGCCTTCGGGCAGATCCCGACGGTCAATGCGCGCACGGGCGAGCGCGAGCTGATCGGCTCGTGGAACGAGCGTTTTTCGTACACCGACGAGGATATCGAGGCGTATCTGGACTGGTCCCAGGACGCAGGCTACAAGCACGTCTTCCTGTCGGGACACTCACTGGGGGCAAATAAAGTGATGTATTACCTGTCACGGCACCACGAGGGGCCGGTTGAAAAATTCGTGCTGCTCAGTCCGGCCAATCTGAGCTTTATGATGAGCGGCGTGTCGAAGCGCGAAAAGGAAACCGTGAAGTTCTATGTGGAACAAGGACGCGGGAACGAGATGCTGCCCTTTCCGTTCATGGGCTGGGTGGAGTGCATCGCCGACACCGCTCACGACTGGCTTTTCTCGGGCTATCTCGACAACGCGCACACCGACCCCGCCGGCGATTTTTCGGTGGCAAGGGGCGTAACGCACAGCGGCGCGCTGCTGATCGGCACGTATGACAACTTCGCCGGAGGCGATCCGGCGCGTTTTCTGCACAACGTCAACGACCACATGCCCACGGCCGCGCAAAACAAAATGATCTTCATCGAAAAGACAGGCCACACGTATCAGATGAAGCACCGCGAAACAGCCGAGGCGCTGCTTTCGCTGATGAAGGAATGGAGGGGGAACTGATGCCGTTCGTCACCGTTCGCACCAGCGCGGCGATGAGCCGCAAGCAGGAGCTGAACCTGAAAAGCCGCATCGGCCAGGCCGTTTCGTTCGTTCCCGGCAAGAGCGAGGCATCGCTGCTGCTCTGCTTCGAGCCGCCCTGCCGTCTGTATCTGCGCGGTGCAGAAGCGCCGGCGGCCCTGATCAGCGCGGATTTCTTCGGCAGCGAAGATCACGTCGGCTTCGACCACTTCGCTGCGGCCGTATCGCGGGCGTTTGACGACGTGCTCGGCGTGCCGCCGGAAAACGTCTTTATCAGATTCGGCGACATCGGCGTATGGAGCGCCGGCTGCGCCGCGTTCGACATCGCCCGGCAGCGCTGAGGCCCACATGGAACGCATCGTTCTGACCACGTTCACCGACCCGATGATGGGCCTGTCGTATGAGCACGAGCCGGTGCTAAGGCAGCTGGAGACGAACTTTGGAGCGCAGATCGAGTTCCGTACAGTGATGGCGCTGCTGGTGCGCGACGCTCACGACTTCATGACAGCGCAGGAGCGCTCTCGGGCGCCGGAAGAGCGCTTTCGGCTCTACAACGCGCGGCTGGCGCGCATCTATCAGAGCGAGGAGGCCATCGGCGGACTGCCGATCCTGATGGACGGCTTCGCGCTGTTCGCACCCGACCGGCCCTCTTCGCTGCCGCTCAATCTGGCATTCAAGGCAGCGCAGCTGATCGCGCCCGATAAGGCGGAGTGCTTTCTTTACCGTCTGCGCTATGCCGTCGTCGTCGAGACACGGCCGGCAACGAAGCTCGATGAGCTGATCCGCGTCGCCGCCCTGACAGGGCTGGACACGGAGTTATTCTCGCACGCACTCGGCAGCGCCAAGACGCGCGAGGCGCTGGAGTGCGATCTGCGCTTCAGCGCAACTCTGGGCGTGCACTCGCTGCCGGCGACGCACGTTCAATACGGCAACAGCGCGCTGATGCTGTCGGGAATGGGCAATTTTCACGAGCACGCCCAAGCGATCATGCGCGTCAGCAGCGGTGCCGCTGTTCCGCAAAAGCCGGCCTTTTCACCGGAAGCACTTTCGGCGCTGCTTCACAGGCATCCGCTGATGTCGTCGCAGGAACTGCGCGCCGCTTTTGCACTGGACGAAGCGCAGGCCCGCGATGCAGCGCGCGCTCTCGAGGAACGCGGAGAGCTCTCGATCGTCGAAGTCCCCCGCGGCTGGTTCATTCAGGTAAACGCTACATAAAGGAGAAAAAATGAAAACGATCTTTGATCCTGTCTCACTCGGAAAACTGCATCTGAAAAACCGCCTGATCCGCTCGGCAACGTGGGAAGCCCTTGCCGATGAGGACGGGCATATGAGCGAAGAGCTGTTCGCGCAGTATGAGCGTCTTGCCGCAGGCGGCGTCGGCGCCATCATCACGGGTTTCACCTCCGCGGCAGACGACGACCATTATTTTGAAGGCATGGCGCGTCTGTCGCGCGATGAGCTGATCCCCGAGCACCAGCGGCTGACGAAGCTGATCCATGCGCACGACTGCCCCGTCATCGTCCAGCTGGCGCTGGGCGAGTACAACGGCGCGCATCGAAACATGACGATCGACAGCATGAACGCGGCCGATATCGCCGCCGTGCGCGGCAGATTCATTGCCGCCGCCGTGCGGGCCGAAAAAAGCGGCTACGACGGCGTGCAGATCCACGCCGCACACGGATTTTTCCTGAGCCGCTTCATCAGCCCCGCGTACAATCATCGCACCGACGAGTACGGCGGCAGCGCCGAGAACCGCGCCCACCTGATCGTCGAGATTCTGCGCGGGATCAAGGCGAGCGTGCCGTCCCTGCATGTGACGATGAAGATCAACGGCAGCGACTTCATCCGCGGCGGTCTGACGCCGGACGCCTGCGCCGCCGTCTGCGCCCTGTGCGCACGCAGCGGTCTCGACTCCGTTGAGATCAGCGGCAACGGCACGTCCGTCCCAGGCATTCGCGCCGGCGTGAACGAAGCGTATTTCCGCGGCTTTGCCGCGCCGCTGGCCCGGCAGCTTTCGATCCCCGTGATCCTCGTCGGAGGGCATCGCAGCATCGACTGCATGGAGCGTCTGCTGAACGAGACGCAGATCGAATTTCTGTCGCTTTCGCGCCCGCTGGTGCGCGAACCTGCCCTGCCCGCCCGCTGGAAGAGCGGCAACCGCGCGCCGTCGCGCTGCGTGTCGTGCAACGCCTGCTACAGCACCCCCGGACACCGCTGCATCTTTTCGCGATGACACAAAAAGCCGCCGAAGCGTGAACTTCGGCGGCTTTTCTTTATGAGATAAAATTAGTAACGGAAGCAGGTGCGGCAGTGGCGATAGCCGCGGCGGCGCGCCTCATGGCGGGGAAGCCGGATCAGCCCGCGAAGGCCGCTCACGAACTTGCACCAGTGATGATGATACGCCTGACCGCCGGGCATGACCCAGACCCACTCAGGACGAGGCGGCGGAGGCGGCGGACGGTGTCCGGGATACGGACCGTAGCCGGGAGGCGGCGGGGGCGGCGGACGATGTCCGGGAGGCGGGCCGTAGTGATAGCCCGGGCCGGGACGATGGTAGTACCCAGGGCCAGGACCATACGCGGCGATAGCCGCAGCCGCGCCGATCAGGACGACAGCCAGGACAGCCAGACACAGGAGCACGCGGGTGGACTTCTTCACGTTCAACATCTCTCTTTCAGCGGAAATTCGCCGGCGCTTTCAAACTTGAAACTGCAGCCGGTCTGAGTTGTTTATACCAAAGCAGGAAGTATTTGTCAAATGTATCAAAAGACTCGATAATTTTTTACAAAAAGGCTTGATTATAGCGATTTGCTCTTTGCTATAAGCCTGAAAAAAGCGGAGCCGTTCCATGTGGAACAGCTCCGCTTTTATTACAGACAAAGGTCAGCCTAGGCTGCCAAACACAAGCTATTCCGCGTCAATAACGCGCGCCGGGGAAGCAGGTGCGGCAGGGACGGTAGCCGCGGTGCAGCGCTTCTTCAGGAGTCATGTACAGCAGACCGCGGCGCATCTTTCCGTGTCCGTCGCGGATGAACTGGCATCCAAAGCGGTGGAATCCTTGCCCCTGAGGCATGGCATAGACGCCTGGCGATACGGACTCTCCGGGCTCAGGATTCGGATTGTAGCTTGGGGGTGGAGGCGGGGGCGGCGGCGGACGATGGCCGGGCCTGGGGCCGCGGTGAGGAGGCGGCGGGGGCGGCGGCGGTGTGTGCGGGCCGGGCTTCGGGCCGTAGTGCGGAGGCGGCGGTGTGTGCGGGGCGGGCTTGGGGTCGTAGTGCGGCGGCGGTGTGTGCGGACCGGGCTTCGGACCATAATGCGGTTCCGGCTTGGGGCCGGGATGCGGTCCGGGATGATATTCATCATGATGCGGACCAGGAGGCGGCGGAGGCGCCGCGAAAGCGCTGCACGCACTCAGACACAGAGCAGCAGCGAGCGCCGCGCAGAGGGCGAAACGATACGACTTTTTCATGGACAACATCTCGCTTTCATTGGGATCGAGCCAGCGGGGAGTTCTATACCAAACCGCCGTCTTCATATATCAATATACATCAAAAATATTTTTTGTCAAACGTCCTTTTCTGTCGGCGTTTTCCTTAAAACACCCCGAAATACGCGGCGGCGGCGCAGCAGACGCTGAAGCACACGGCGGCGAGGATCAGCTGGTTGTACAGCTTGTTGCGGTCGACGCCTTCGGGAGCGCCGGCCAGGCAGAGCGCGCCGACGGTGGAGAGCGGGCTGATGACGACGCCGTTGGTGCCGACGATGACGGCCGTGATCAGCTGCATGGCCGTGCCCATCTCGGGATTCTTGGCGATCTCGTTCGCCATGGGGATCAGCGTCGGCATGACGACGCCGGTGCCGCTGGACACCGCGCCCATGACGCCGGAAAGGGCGATCAGCGCAGGGCGCACGGTAGAAGCGCTCATGTGCGCTTTGAGCAGCTCTTCCAGGTATTTGAAACCGCCGGCGGTGACGACGACGCGCAGCAGCACCGACATGCCGCAGATGAGGATGAGCGTGGCCCACGGCGTAGCGGCGAAGGCCTTTTTCTGGTCAGCCGCGCCGAGCACGATCAGCACGCCGGCGATGGCAAAGGCCAGAAGCCCCAGATCCTGCTTGAAGCCGACGACGCCGATCAGCAGAGCGGCCACGCCCGCCAACGTGAGCTTCTGCCTGCCGTCGAACGGCGTCCACGTCGCAGCTTCGGCATTCTCCACGCGGGGCAGCGTCAGGCCGCCGAAGAGCACGTAGGCGGCGATCGAAAACACGGTCATGGCGATGGCAAACGGCGCCCAGAGCTGGATGTAGGTGTAGCCGGGGATGTTCTGCGCCATGGCGATGCGGTTGGCGACCAGGCCGTTGATGGCGACGGGCGAAAGGCCGCCGGCCATGATGCCGCCCATCGTGACGACCGACATCATCAGCACGGGGATCTTGTTCTGCACAGCCACGTACAGGGCGATGGGCGCAATGACGGCGATGACCAGGCCGCCCGCGCCGATGCCGGAGATAATAGCGCCGCCGATGAAGAAGACGACGGGCAGCAGCTTGGCGCTGCCGTGGGCGAAATAGGCGATGTTCTTGGCCATCGCTTCGATCGTGCCGTTGACGTTGGCGATGGCGAACAAAAACGTCGTGGACAGGGCGATGAAGAACACGCCCATCGGCCAGCCCTTGGCGTAGATCTCAGCCGGCTTCATCTTCAGCACGAAGGTGCCGAACACGTAGGCGGCCACGAGGGCGATGACGCCGCAGTTCTTCTTGGTGACGGCGGCGAACAGGATCACAGCGAAGAAAACGATCAGAAACACAACAGCAATGTTCATTTTTAGCAACTCCTTATATGGACTCCCCAGGCAGCTCGACGCAACTCTGGAATCATTTTAATTACTAATTACTCATTACTAATTACTCATTGATTTTAGCGGCGATCAGGTCGCCCATCTCGGTGGTGCCGACTTTTTTGCAGCCTTCGCTGAAGATGTCGGCCGTGCGGTATCCTTCGTCGAGCACGGCGTTGACGGCCGCCTCGACAGCAGCGCTCTCTTCCTGCATGGCAAAGCTGTATTTCATCATCATCGCGCCGGAAAGGATCGTGCCGATCGGATTGACGATCCCCTTGCCGGCGATGTCGGGGGCGGAGCCGTGGATGGGCTCGTACATGCCGCATGACGTTCTGCCCAGGCTGGCCGACGGGATCAGGCCGATCGAGCCGGTGATCATGCTGGCCTCATCGGAGAGGATGTCGCCGAAAAGGTTCTCGGTGACGATCGTATCGAACTGCGACGGCCTGCGGACGATCTGCATCGCGCAGTTGTCGACGAGCATGTCGCGCGCTTCCACGTCGGGATACTCCTTCGCCACGCGGTGGAACACGTCAGTCCACAGCCGCGAGCAGTCGAGCACGTTCGACTTGTCCACGCTCGTCAGCTTTTTGCCGCGCACGCGCGCCGTCTCGAAGCCGACACGGACGATGCGCTCGATCTCGCTCTCGGAATAGCTCATGATGTCGGTCGCCTGACGCTGCCCGCCGACGACGGCCGTCTCGTGGCGGCCGAAGTAAACGCCGCCGACCAGCTCGCGCACGATCACAAAATCGATGCCTTCAGCGACGATCTCGGGCTTGAGCGGCGAAGCCGCCGCCAGCTGCGGGAACACACGGGCCGGGCGCAGATTGGCAAACAGCTCCATGCCGGCCCGCAGGGCCAGCAGGCCGCGCTCCGGGCGCACTTCCTTGGGCACATCGTTGTACTTGGGGCCGCCTACGGCGCCGAGCAGCACGCTATCGCTGGCGAGGCATTCCTCAAGCGTTTCCTTGGGCAGCGGCACGCCCGTCGCGTCGATGGCCTCGCCGCCCATCAGCACTTTTTTGAAGACGAACTCATGGCCGAACACCTCAGCCGTCTTCTTCATCACCTTGACCGCTTCGCGAACCACTTCGGGGCCGGAGTAGTCGCCTTCGATCACTGCAATCGCTTTTCTCACTTCACACACCCTCCCGACGGATAAAAAAGGCCGGAAGAAACCGCTGTGATGCGGATCTCCCGGCCTTGTTCAAACGATGTCACACCGCGCTTCACAAACGCGCGCGCGACGACCTCGGCTCCGGAAGAGATCCGCAGCCAAGTAGCGCGAGACGCAGGTTGTACGCAAACGCCGTATTCATACGCGGTCCCCTCCTTTGCTGAATGAAAACTGCACATATTTTAGCAAGAGAAAATTTTCTGTCAAGTCGAAAAAGACTGAACGGACGACACCTTGGCAATCGGACGCGATACGAGCGCTCCCCAGGCTTACGACGCAAAAACGCCCGCGCTTTCGCGTTCGGCGGCGGTGTGGTAGACTTTGGCATGGACGGATGTTTTACCGCCCTTGAGGAGTTTGATGACGGGGGTAAATTTACCCGCGCGCCTCGAATTATCTGCATGCGCGCAGTCCAAGGAGGAGTTGACTATGGGATTCACCGAAAAAACGCACGCCTATCTGTCGGCGAAATATTACCGTTACCTGACCGGCCTCTTCGGCGACCGCGGCCTGCAGGCCTTTATCCACGCCACGCGGCATTACGCCATGCAGCGCGGGCAGCGCATGGCGCAGCGGGCCATCCGCGACGGGAGAGCGCTGACGCAGGAAACGTATAACCAGTACGGCGAATGGCTCCCCACCGACGAGATCACGTCTCTCGGCCAGCAGAACAAAAAGCGCTGCGAAAACGACGCAATGTACGTGCAGCAATGCCCGTGGAAAGCCATGTTCGACGAGATGAACGCGGGCGAATGCCGCGACGTGTACTGTTCCGTCCTCGACAGCGCCATCTCGCGCGGCTTCAACCCCGATCTGGGCTACCATGTCGATGTGGCGCCAGCCGACGGCAGCATTTGCATACACCGGCTCGACAGCGGCGACATCAGCGCCGGCAGCGGCGGCCTCAAAAGAACGGAGTACGCCAGGAGCTTTGAATACCACTGCGCGCACCTGTACTGGGCCTACGCCGAAGTTTCGCGCGCCATCTTCGGCGCAGAGGGCGAAGAAGTCTGCCGCAGCGTGCTGGCCGACTTTGCCCGTGACTATGGACAACCCATGGCCGACGCGCTGAAACAGTACGAGCGCGTCAATTTCAACGTGTGCGAGTGAGGGCGGGAGCCATAGGCGCGCCTGCAATACATTAACAGCACGCAAACAACGCCTCCGGTCAGGGAAAGTGCATCGCTCCCGCCCGGAGGCATTGTTACAGGGTTATCTTTTTTTCGCCCGTCGCAGGCGCAACGCAACTACATCATGTTAAAAATTCGTTCTCTCAGGCGATTTTTATCGGCATCTGATAAATTCTTATTCCGATTCAGATACCACAGGACGTTACGACCTTTATTATCTTTTATCGTCACAGAAGCACCAGCATCAAGCAGATCCTCAACACCTGTTGCCGTACCATTTGCAGCGGCTAACATAAGCGCCGTATATCCAATAAGTCCCTTACGCGAGGTTCCTTCTCCATTCCGCAGGTCAAGTTTTGCTCCCAGTTTTAGCAAAAACATCAAACCCAAAAGATTATCCGTATTTGTTGCAGCGTACATAAGCGGTGTCTTAAGCGACTTTCCGTTTAAACAATTAATATAGTCACCCTTCACATCACTAGGTGCATGATCCAGCAAAAACTTCATTTCTGTTATTCTCGAAAATGGACACATCGCCGCAACCGCAAGAGGGCTAATGATAGGAAATGTTTCTCCTGTTTCAGTATCCTTAAAAAAACCATTCATTTGAGCTCCTTTTTCTACCAGCAGCTTAACATTGTCCAGCTGTCCCCATAAGACGGCTACTCCAATTGGAGTAATTCCATCAGGTGCCGCATAGTTCACATCAGCTCCTGCTTTCAAAAGCAACTCAATGACTTCTTTCTTCTTACCTGCTGCATACAACAAAGCTGTAGCGCCGCGTTCATCTGTTGCGTTTGGGTCCACGCCATTCATCAATAGCCCTTTTACGCGAACAGTGTCGTCATCTTCTATCGCACTGAACAACGCCTGTTCATCTGCCGTCAACGCCAGTGCCGCTGTCGCCGCAAGCAGCACGCACATGATCGCTACACACACTGTTCTCATAATTTTGTTCATTCTTTTCCTTCCTCCCATATGGCTCATCAGAGCCTGATTTTTAAGAAACGCAGCCGTCAGGCCGCGCTTTATCCCAAGCAGCCGCGTGCCTATCGTTTCCGGCTGAACTGTCAAAGCGCGCGTCTTTTAGCCCTCACTCTTTTATAGTGCAGATGACGCTCCGTTGTGATCACCGGCAGGCGTTTTCCAGTCGTCGTTGTGTTGTACAGAAGGACCGCACCGTCGATGATCCCGCATTCCAGCAGCCTTCTGAAACACCTTCCTGCGGCGCGCATTTGTCCGGCAGTAAAACCAGCGTTTCTCAATACACGATGAAGTGTAAACTTCCTTCCTACCTGTATACTTTTGCGTTCCTGTTCCCAAATCGTCTTAATTTTTTGTTGAAACGGGCTCAATCTCACCTTCTCCACCTTCTTCCGATTTGATAATGTAAGTATTTCGCATCGTTTTTTATTTTAGTATAGCTTTTAGGAATCATTTTTCCTACAGTTTATCTGTAGGAAAAACAGGGGAATATTCCCCTGCGCTTTTGTGCGTAAAAAAAGCCGCCGCTTCGCGGGATTGTTTTGTCCCGGCCGAAGCGGCGGCTTTCATTCGAATATTCTTTTTGTCTTCGCGCCTTCGTCCTTTGTGTCGGATTTGAATTTCGCCTTAAAACTCGCACGCCTCACCGCGACTTCACTCCCACCGTGCTGAGCAGGACGCCGGCCACGATCACCGCACCGCCAGCCGCCTGGAACGGCGTCACCGTCTCGCCCAGGACGAGGTACGAGCACACCACGCAAGAGAAAATTTTCTGTCAAGTCTGAACGCTCATTTTAGCCGCCTGAGCACACGCCGCTATTTTTGCGTTCTGACCTGCTGGCTAAAAAACGGAGATATTTTTAGCCCCAAAGGTGCACTTTCGTTCTCCTCATACGTGAAAAATTGAGTGAAAAACTGGCCGTAGGATTCTTGCTGGATGTGCCGGCGATACCTAGAATAACAGCCGTACCGCAACTGGTGCAAAAGACATCACATGGAGGGTCCATCATGAAGAAAATTCTCGCGTTCGTGTTCGTTCTCTGCTTTGCCGCTTCAGCGTTCGCCGCTAAGGTCGACGGTCTGTTCTACACCGCCGAGACGCCCGACGGCTGGACGGCCCAGATCATCAGCCAGGATGAGAACAGCGTCAGCAGCATGCTGAAGGCGCCCGACGACAGCATGGCGTTCGTCGTCAGCGTTCTTCAAGCCCGCAAGGACCTGACGGTCAAGGCCGCGGCTGAGCAGTTCGCCGCCATCCATGGCGCGACTGACCTGAAGAAGATGGAAGGCGATGGCGAAGCCTACGAGTATACGGCCGTCATCGACGGCAGCAAAGCCTATGCGCAGGTCTTCAACGTCGACGAAGAGACGATCGGCAATATCACGATCATCGGCGATCACGAGAGCGAACTGGCGACGGCCATCTTCAACTCGATCGAGTTCAAGGAGCCCAAGTAAAGGAAACACTGATAAAATACGCCATCTCCTGCGAAACGCTGCCCGAGGGGCTTCTCCAACGTACCGGAGTACGCCTCCGAAGCCCCTTGCGGACAGGTTTCTTCGGATCTGACGTATTTTCTCAGGTTTCCTGTACGCTGTTGAAATCTTGCATAACAGGATTAAATTAGCGCCATCAAAAAAGCGGAAAAACTCCCGGGGGGAAGTTTTTCCGCTTTTTTTGCAGGGTGCGGTCTCGCAATGAGCTTTTTCATCGCGAAAAAATATCAGGACTCGCCGTGCAGCGCGCTCTCGCCGGCGGGAACGAGAACGCCGTGCGCAAACAGATGCGTAAGCAGGCGATGGATGTTTTTAAAGCCTGTCTTGACGAGCAGTTCCGAAACGATGTTTTTCACCGTGCCGACGGAGACGTTCATCTCGCGGGCGACCTCTTCGCGCTCCAGATTGCGGCCCATCAGCCTCAGCGCTTCGATCTCGCGGCGCGTGAAGAGCGCATGCCAGGGATTGAGCCGGCGGCAGCTTTCCTCATCAGGAAAGAGCCGGTAGCCGTTTTTCACGGCACGCACGGCAGCGATCACCCCGGGAAGACCGGTGTGATCGGCGAATAAAAAGCCGCTGACGCCGTTTTCCATCGCCCGAAAGACCAGCGACGTGTCGTGCAGGAGCGAAAGGATCATGACCTTGCACTCGGAACGCGCGTTCGCCGACTCACGGGCGAACGCGAACAGCTCCTCGGGACTTTCCACTCCCCACGAGAGACATGCCAGCACCACGTCGGGCTTCAGCTTTTCCAGCTGCGGCTCAAGCTCCTGCACGCTCTCAAACTGCGCGGCCGTTTCGATATCGGGGACCTGCTTCAGCGCGTTGGCGAGCAGATCGCGCAGCATCCTCTGCGCCCCGACGATCACGGCGCGCAGCTTGGGCGAACGCGGCGAGATGCTGGCCGCCAGCACGCCGGCGAAATTCCGATCAGCTTCCATGTTTTTCCGCCTCCCAGCGAACACGCGTCCTATTTCTTCACTCCCACTGTGCTGAGCAGGACGCCGGCCACGATCACCGCACCGCCAGCCGCCTGGAACGGCGTCACCGTCTCGCCCAGGACGAGGTACGAGCACACCACGCCGACGACCGGCTGCAAATTGAGCAGCACCATCGGCACGGTGACGGACAGGCCCTTGAGCGAGTAGTTGAAGAACAGGAACGACAGGAGCGAGCAGCACACCGCCAAAAACAAGATCGCGCAGCCCGACCGCAGCGTCGGCATCATCCATGGCCGGCCTTCGAACAGCACGAGCGGGACGAACGCAGCCGCGCCGATGAGCATCTGCCACGCCGTCAGCAGCGAGGTGGGGTATTTTTCCGTCAGCTTCTCCGCCGACAGGCAGTAGCAGCCCCACATCACGCCGGGAACGACCATCATCAGGTCGCCAGCCACGCTGCCCTCTCCCGTGCCCGAGCCCGTCAGCATCCCCACACCGGCGACCGCCACAGCGATGCCGGCCAGCTGGCGGAACACGGGCAGTTTTCTGCGCACCATGCACTCCATCGTCAGCACGATGACCGGATAGCAGGCCGTGATCAGCGCCGCGCGCGATGAGCTGGTCATCGCCAGCGCCGTGTTCTGAAAGGCAAAATACAGCGTCACGCCGAACAAGCCGCTGATCACCACGCGCGGCCAGTCGCCGCGCGCGACCTTCTCCCGCGCGCCCGAAAGCGCCCGATACGCGAAAAACAGCGCTGCGGCCAGCACGGCCCGCACCAGCCCCAGCTGCAGGGGCGAGATCGTCTCGTAAGCCACGGCCGTGGCCAGGTAGGACGCGCCCCAGAACAGCACCGCGCCCATGATCGCACAGTAATGCTTCCACATCCGAACTGTCACTTTTCCTTTTCCTAAAAGAGATACGCCGCCGTCGCGGCGCGTGCAATCATACCATAAAAATCGAACCGTCGCGCTTTCCGTATTCCGTTTCGGCCCTTTGAAAGGCATTTTTTGAGCACGAAGGGATTGACCTTTCCTGACCTGTTTGTGAGCCTGGGCAGGCCTTTTTCCGTCGGCCCGCTCTGGATTCTCTTGACGTTCCATGCTATCATAAGTAAGTATTTTGCATTCATAAACAGCAGTTTTCTCATCTTTTCAGCACAGACAGAAGTTCTCTAAGGAGGGAATCACGATGAAAAAGCTGTACGCGCTGCTGACGGCGTACGGAAACACGATCATGCTCGGCCTTGCCGCCATTCCTGTAGGCGTAGCAGCTGGACTGGTCGATTCACTGTTCGGACGGGTGCTGCTGGAGCTGACGGAAGTGCGCCTGGCGCATCCGTATGCGCTCATCCCGTTTCTGGCGCTGGCCGGCGCTGCCATCGTCTGGTGCATGCGCAGGCTCGGCGGCGCGAGCGTCAAAGGCATGACGCTGATCTTCGAAGCCGGACACGGCGTCACCGACGACATCCCCCTGCGGCTCATCCCTCTGGCGATCGGCGGCACCTGGCTGACGCATCTGTTCGGCGGCAGTTCGGGGCGCGAGGGCGTGGCCGTGCAGATCGGCGGCACGATCGGACACGCCGTCGGCAAAGAGCTTCCGCTGAAAAACGCCGGGCGGCTGATGCTGATCGCCGGCATGGCAGCCGGCTTCGCGGGACTGTTCCGCACGCCTCTGGCCGCGACCTTCTTCGCCATCGAGGTGCTCACCGCCGGCGTGCTCGAATACCGCGCCATTTTCCCGGCCATGGTGGCGGCCTTTGTCGCCAGCCGCACGTCCGGTCTGTGCGGACTGGGCAAGTTCACGTTCGCGCTCTCGGGCGCGCTCTCCCCCACGCTGGAGACCGGCGCGCGCCTGATCGTTCTCGGCGCCGCATTCGGCATCACGGGCGGGCTGTTCGCGTGGACGATGCACCGCATCAAAGACGGCCTCGCCAGGCTGTTCCCCCATCCGCTCGTGCGTGTGCTGACCGTCGGCGCGTGCCTGAGCGCCTTGTCGCTGCTCTGCTGGGGCGGACGCTACTCCGGCGTCTCGACGCAGCTGATCGGCCTGGCCTTCGAGGGCAAGGCCTTTCCCTGGGACTTCGCGCTCAAGGCGCTTTTTACGATCGTTACGCTGTCGGCGGGCTTTCTGGGCGGCGAGGTCGTGCCGCTGTTCGTCACCGGCGCGACGCTGGGCTCCGTGATCGGGCCGCTCATCGGCCTGCCTCCGGCATATGCGGCCGCACTGGGCTGCGTTGCCGTCTTCGGCGGAGCGACGAACACGCTGCTCGGCCCCATCGTCATCGGCGGCGAGATCTTCGGCTTTGCGCACCTGCCCTACATCTTCGTCGCCTGCACCGTCGCCTACGTCTGCAACGGCAACTCTTCGATCTACAAGCTGCAAAAGGGCCGTTTTTGACGAAAATCAGCATTCATTAAGGAGGAACTTTGATGACCATCACCCCGGAACTGGCCGAACGGGCACGCGCGCTCCATTCGCGCTGCTTCGTCGCCGACGCGCATTACGATCTGCTCAACCTGCTGGCGCGCAAGCGCATCGACGAAGGACGGACGCACGTCGTCCGCGACGATTACCTGAAGCGCTGGCGCGATGGCGGGCTGAACCTGATCGTCAGCTCGATCTTTCTTGACACCAGGCACCTGCCGGAGATGGCGCTGCGCCGCGCGCTCGATCAGATCGCCGCGATGCATGAGGAGCTGGACGAATGTCCCGAGCTCATTCTCTGCCGCAGCGTCAGCGAGATCCGCGCCGCCAGCGCTGCGGGACGGATCGCGCTGCTGCTGTCGTTTGAAGGCGTTGAACCGCTGGGGAACGACCTGAACCTGCTGCGCGTCTTTTACGAACTGGGCGTGCGCGGCATCGGTCTGACGTGGAATCCCCGCAACTTCGCCGCCGACGGCCTGAAAGCGTGCCGCAAAGGCACGGGCGGAGGTCTGACCGACTTCGGCGCCGAACTCCTTGACGAAGCACAGCGTCTGGGCATGTACGTCGACGTGTCGCACCTGACTGACGAGGGTTTCAGCGACGTGCTGCGTCTGAGCAGCCGGCCTTTCATCGCCTCGCACTCCAACAGCCGCGCGCTCACGAACGTGCCGCGCAACCTGACCGACGAGCAGCTGCGGGCCATCGCCGGCCGCGGCGGGCTGATCGGTCTGAACTGCGCCAAAGCGTTCATCCGCCTGCGCGACGATGGGCCGGCGACCGCGAATGAACTGGCCGTTCACGCCGCACACATCAAAGACGTCGTCGGCGCGGAGCATCTCTGCCTGGGCTTCGACTTCTGCTCCGAGTTCCAGGGCACGCCCGGCGTGATGGGACAGGACTCCATCGACTACTACGACCACGCCTGGGAACTGACGGCCGAGCTGCTCGCGCACGGCTTCAGTGAAGAGGAGGCCGAAGGCGTGCTCGGAAACAATCTGCTGAACTTCCTCGAAAAGACGATCGGATAACGAAACACATACAAACCGAGCCAGGCGCACGTCCCGATTTGGACGTGCGCCTGGCTCGGTGTTTTTTTGGGGGGCAGACGCATCCTGAGCGCCGCCTTTTCCGTCTGTCTCTTATTCTCATATAAAGAAGAATTGTATTTTTGCCGCATCCCGGCCCGCAGATGAAAAACATTTCCGTTTGTCACCGGCGTCAATCCACAATTTCAAAAAAAATTTCTTCGTTTTTGTCACCAGCGCTTTTCCCAAAGGCACGCTGATCCAGACAGTCACACGGTTCGTTGCACCTTGGACCCGATTAAAAATAAACTAAAATTCCCTATTGACAGAAAAAATGAACAGTGCTATTATTCCAGCCATCAACAAAAAACACAAGTTCGTTTCCAGACGAACAAGTGAACTTTAGGAGGAAATCACAATGAAAAAATCACTGTTTGCCCTTGCGTTCGCATCCCTGTTCGCCGCGTCCTGCGCGTTTGCCGCGTATGTTCCCGGCGAGACCAAGAAGCTGGTCGTCGGCACCTCGTGCACCTACCCGCCCTATGAGTTCGTCAGCCCCGAAGGCAAGCCTTCCGGTTTCGACATCGAGCTGATGGAGGCCATCGGCGCCAAAATGGGCGTCGCGATCGAGTGGTTCGACACCGGCAAGTTCGATTCGCTGCTTGCCGCCATCCCCACCGGCAAGGTCGACTGCGCCATCGCCGGCATGAGCGCCACCAAGGAGCGCGCCAAGAGAATGCTCTTCTCCGACATCTACGAAGTCTCGCACAGCGCCATCGTCACCAAGGCTTCGCTTTCGCCCAAGAACGACGCCGATCTCAAGGGCCTCGTCGGCTCCGTCCAGCAGGGCACCGTTCAGGAGACCGCGCTCCTGCCCATCAAGGATCAGTTCGGCTTCGAGCTCAAGCTCTTCCCCAAGTTTGACGACTGCATGCTCGACATGGTCACCGGCCGCACCGACTTCTCGCTGATGGACATCCCCGTCGCGCACAAGTACATGGCCATGCCTGCCTTCCAGGGCAAGATCAAGATCGCCTACAGCAAGATCATCACCGGCGCCGGCAAGGCCATCGCCATGCCTCTGGGCAGCGACGCGCTCGCCGCCGACATCAACAAGGCCCTCGCCGCCCTCGAAGCCGACGGCACCGTCCAGGCGCTGCGCGACAAGTGGGGCATCAAGTTCGAGATCTGATCATTCCGCAAAAAAATCAAATCCAGTTCATTTTCTGTCAACTGATAAATTTTCAGTTGACAGAAATTCTTTAGAGTGATATAGTTCCTTCATTCAATGAACTCAACTTCAATTTCGCATCACGGCGAAAGAAGAGTTCGCAAAAATTTTGACGCACGGAGGCGTTTTACAATGGATAAGAGCAAAATCAAAAAGATCGTTCTGGCCTATTCTGGCGGCCTTGACACCTCGATCATCATCCCCTGGCTGAAGGAGAACTACAACAATCCCGAGATCATCGCCGTGTCCGGCAACGTCGGACAGGCCGACGAGCTTGAAGGCCTTGAGGAGAAGGCGCTCAAGACCGGCGCGAGCAAGCTGATCGTCGCCGACCTCGTCGACGAGATGATGGACGAGATCGTCATCCCCGCTCTGAAGATGGACGCCAAGTACGAGACGTATCTGCTCGGCACCGCGTTCGCCCGCCCCATCATCGCCAAGAAGCTTTGCGAGGTTGCCAAGGCTGAAGGCGCCGACGCCATCGCTCACGGCGCGACCGGCAAGGGCAACGATCAGGTCCGCTTCGAGCTGGCCATCAAGCGCTTCCTGCCCGACATCCCCATCATCGCCCCCTGGCGCGAGTGGGACATCAAGTCGCGCGACGAAGAGATCGACTACGCCGAGGCGCACAAGATCCCGCTCAAGATCTCGCGCGAGACCAACTACTCCAAGGACAAGAACATCTGGCACCTCAGCCACGAAGGCCTTGACCTCGAAGACCCCGCGAACGAGCCGAACCTCGACAAGCCCGGCTTCCTCGAGATGGGCGTTTCGCCCTACGCCGCGCCCGACAAGCCCGAATACGTGAGCATCGACTTCGAAGCCGGCGCCCCCGTAGGCCTGAACGGCGTCAAGATGAAGCCCGCTGACATCGTCTGGAAGCTGAACGAGATCGGCGGACGCAACGGCGTCGGCATCATCGACATCGTCGAGAACCGCCTCGTCGGCATGAAGGACCGCGGCGTGTACGAGACGCCCGGCGGCACCATCCTCTACTTCGCCCATGCCCAGCTCGAGATGATTACGATGGACAAGGACACGCTGCACCTCAAGCAGAAGCTGGCCGTCGACTTCGCTGACATGATCTACAACGGCAAGTGGTATACCCCGCTCCAGGAAGCCCTCTGCGCCTTCGCCAACGAAGCCAACAAGTACGTCACCGGCACCGTCAAGCTGAAGCTGTACAAGGGCAACATCATCCCCGCCGGCACCACCTCGCCCTGCACCCTCTACTCCGAAAACCTCGTCACCTTCGGCGAGAGCGACTACGATCAGTCTCAGGCTGCCGGCTTCATCAACCTCTGGGGCCTGCCTATCACCGTCCACGCCATGCGCGAGCAGGGCAAGCTGTAAACGCCTCCAGCAAAACACACGCACAAAAGAGGTCCGGGATTTTTCCCGGACCTCTTTGCTTTTTACTGCTTACGCTGCACCCCGGAGCCACAGGCGGCGCTGCAGCGCCGCAAAGGCTGTGCGCACGGCGGGGCCGGCGGCGCACAGCTGCCAGGCCAGTGCCATCGGATAGTTGGCGACGAGCATCCGGCCCCACACAGCCAGCCAGTTCCGGGTCAGGCCGCCGTTCAGCAGCAGCATGGCCGAAAAGCTCATATACGGGCACATCATGCTCACCATGCAGCAGCTCACGACGATGGGAATCAAACGCGGCCGCACGTTCAGGCGGCGCACGACGGCAAAAGCCAGTTTGTGCGCCACTGGGCTGATGATCGGGAATTCAACGGCCAGCGCCGCGGCGCAAAGCTGGAGCATCTCGGCGAGCGTGCGGGCTGAAAATCCGGCCAGGCCGGCCGGCGAGAGCCAGACGTTGTACAGCACCATCCAGACGACCATCGTCGGGATCATCATCAGCGTGAAGACCAGTTCCTGAAACTTCGTTTTGGGCATCGAAAAGACCTCTTTTGGGAAAAATAAATGAGCCGCTGGAACGCAACCGGACTTATGTCGGGGTTCCAACGGCTCATTGCGAATGAGATTATACCACAAAGTCAAAGGCAAATTCAAAGCCAGCACAAAGACGCTAAGACACAAAGACACGAAGAAAGATCAAAATATCAATCCGCTTGCCAGACATCTCTTTTCGCTGCTCTTATATCGTCTATGTGCCCGATAGCGGCGGCACATGTTCCACGTAGAAAAAACAAAGCTCGCCTAACATCTTCCGGCGAGCTTCTGATCAATCCTGTATTTTTCCTTTGTGTCTTCGTGTCTTTGTGTCTTCGTGTCTGTTTTGAACTAAAAACGAACTTACAGCGCAGCGCGGTAGATCGCGGCGATGTCGTTCGCGTCGAGCCTGCGCACCACGCCGATACGGCCGCCGCCGACGGATGCGGCTGATTCGGCCATGCGGATGATCTGCTGCTCAGTCGGCGAGACGCCGAGCTCGCGCAGGTTCGTCGGCATCCCGACGCTGCGGTAATAGGCTTCGACCGCCTCGATGCCGGCACGGGCCGTGGCCTCGTCGCTTTCGGCCGGAGCGACGCCCATCACCTGGACGGCAAACTCGGCAAAGCGCTTCGGGCACTCAGGCAGCACATAACGGGCCCAGCTGCCCCACACGGCGGCCAGTCCCGCACCATGGGTAACGTCGAACATGCCGCCCAGTTCGTGCTCGATCTTGTGCACAGCCAGTCGCCGCCGTCGCTGCCGCAGCCGGTCAGGCCGTTGTGCGAAAGACTGGAGGCCCACATCACCTCGGCGCGGGCTTCGTAGCAGTCAGGATGATCGCGCAGGATCCGGGCATTCTTCATGACGGTCTTCATCAGTCCGGCGGCGATGGCGTCGGTCAGCTCCAGGGTGCCCGAGGCGTTGAACCAGCGTTCCATCGTGTGCATGAGGATGTCGGCGCAGCCGCTCTGCGTCTGAAAATCAGGCAGCGTGACCGTCAGCTCGGGGTCCATGACGGCGAAGCGCGGGCGCGACAGGTCGCTCTTGCACGAGCGTTTCAGCCCTGTTTTCTCGTCGGTGATGACGCTGCTGCTGCTCATCTCGCTGCCCGCAGCCGCGATCGTGAGCACCGCGCCGATGGGCAGGCACTTGGCCGGCTTGCGGGTGCCCGCGTCGTCGTACAGCTCCCAGACGTCGCGATCAGGCTCGGCCGCGCCGTAGCCGATGGCTTTCGTCGAGTCGATGACGCTGCCGCCGCCGACGGCGATCAAAAAGTCGACGCCTTCGCGCTTTGCCAGCTCGATGCCCTCGCGCACCTTGCCCAGATGCGGATTGGGGACGACGCCGCCCAGCTCGACGTGAGCCACGCCGGCCGCATCGAGAGACGCTTTGATGCGCTCGATCAGGCCGGAAGCAAGGGCGCTCTTTCCGCCGTAATGGATCAGCGTCTTGTGCGCGCCGAATGCGCGCGCGAGTTCGCCGGTGCGGCTTTCGACGCCGCGGCCGAAGACGATTTTCGTAGGAGTGTAATACTCAAAGTTGATCATCGTGACAGTTCCTTTCCGAACGATTATGATGTTCTCGTGCGCTGGATTTTGCGCGCTGTCTCTATTATAATCGAAAAAACACTGAGTTTCATCAGGAGGATTCGCTCATGAGATCTGTCTTTGCCATCCGCGCGGCGCTGCTCGCCGGCGTGTTCATGCTCTCGTCGTCGGCCATCTTCGGCCGTCTCTCGGCCGCGCCGCCGTCGGTGACGGCCTTTTACCGTCTGCTGTTTGCCACCTGCGCGCTGCTTCCGGCGCTGCTGTTCTCGCGCGGAGGTGTCGCGCAGCTGAGATCAGCGTCGCGCAAGCAGCTTTGTGCGGGCGTGCTGGCCGGCGTGTTCCTGGCCGTGCACTACATCATGTGGTTCGAGTCGATCCACTGGACGACGGTCTCCAGCTCGACGACGATCGCCGGGCTTCAGCCGCTGTTTTCGATCATCCTCGGCATGATCTTCCTTGACGAACATCTCACGCGCAAGGCCGCGCTCGGCGGCGCCATCGCCATCGCCGGAGCAGTGGTCATCGGCCTGGGCGATTTCCGCGCCTCGGGCACGGCGCTGTGGGGCGATGTGCTGGCGCTGATCTCGGGCGCGGTGATCAGCGTCTATTTCTTCTTCGGGCAGATCTGCCGCCGCACGATGGACGCGCTGCCCTACTCCGTGCTCAGCTATTCAAGCAGCGTCGTCTTCCTGGCTGCGTACACGGCCGTGACGGGCAGCTCGTTTACGGGCTATGACGCACTCACCTGGAAGTGCTTCCTGGGGCTGGCGTTCGTCTCCACGATCGGCGGACAGATGGTGTTCAACGTGCTGCTGCGCTGGATCACCGCCACCGAGGTGACGATGGGCATCCTCGCCGAGCCCATCGGCGTCTGCATCCTGGCCTGGTACTTCCTCGACGAACTGCCGACGCCGCAGCTGGGCATCGGCATCGTCCTCATCCTCGGCGGCCTGTGGCTGTTTTTCGCCGGCACGAAAAAGGCACAGTGATGTTCCACGAGAAACAATCCCTGTACCAGGAAGAGCGCTTTGCCGTCACACGCGTGCTGAGCGCCGAAGCCAGGCTTATCCGCGAAGAAGTGTTCATGCACGAGCAGGGCTACAAAGACGAGTTTGACGCCATCGACGCGCGCGCCTTCCATCTGGTGCTGTTCGTCGCCGGACAGCCGGCGGGCTGCTGCCGATTTTTCGCAGGCGACGCTCCCGGCGAATGGATCCTCGGCCGCGTGGCCGTACGCAAGCCTCTGCGCCGCCGCGGCCTCGCCGGACGCATCGTGCGCGAAGCGCTCGCCCGCATGAAAGAGCTGGGAGCGAAATCCGTCCATCTGGGCGCGCAGCAGTACGCAACAGGTCTGTATGAACAGTGCGGCTTTGCGCCGTGCGGCCCGGTCTACCTCGACGAAGGCAATCCTCATGTGCCGATGAGCAGAAAACTCTAAGGAAACGCTGAGAAAATACGTCATCTCCTGCGAAACGCCGTCCGATGGGCTCCTCCAACGTACGGAAGTACGCCTCCGGAGCCCCTTGCGGACAGGTTTCTTCGGATCTGACGCATTTTCTCAGGTTTCCTGTGCGCTCGTTTAATTCTGCATAATGGGATAAAACTAGTGTTTCCCTAAGGAAAAACGGCGGGACGCGCTGCGACCATGACAGCGCGTCCCGCCGTTTTCGTTTGCTTAAACAAAATCACTCGTCCGAGGCCGGCATGTGACCGGCGCGCACGGCGCTGCGTTCCAGCCAGCCGCTTTTCAGATAGTAGACCACAAACGCGAACGCCGTGATCACCCAGCTCATCGGATAGCACCAGGCCAGCGTCACCACGCTGCGCCAGCGCGGCAGCACCAGCCACACCCAGAGCAGACGCGATGCGCAGACGCCAACGGCCATGATGACCGTGGGGCGCACCGAGTCGCCCGTGCCGCGGATGCCGCCGTCGAGCGTCTCGATCGGGATGTACGAAAAATACCACGGCATCATGATGAACATCACCGATACGCCGATCTCGATCACCGCCGCGTCGTCGGTGAAGATGCCGAACCAGAAGCGCGCCAGAGGCAGCGCCAGCGCCAGATACAGCACCGTGAGCAGGGCCGACAGCCATGTGCAGTCCCAAATGCTGCGCCTGACGCGGTCATAGCGGCGCGCGCCGAAGTTCTGCCCCGCAAATGTCGACAGGGCCATGCCGAACGCCGCCATCGACTGCCAGTAGAGCGCGTCGATCTTGCTGCTGATAGTCCACGCGGCCACGGCATTGACGCCGAGCGAGTTGATCGCCGCCTGGATCACCACGTTCGCCACCGAGTACATCGAGCCCTGCAGGCCTGCCGGCAGACCGATGCCGATGATGTTGCGCAGCAGCAGCGGATCGAAGCGCACCTTGCGCGCTTCCAGACGGAACGCCTCTTCCTCGCGCGCCAGACACAGCCACACGCCCGCGGCACTGGCCGCCTGCGACAGCACCGTAGCCCAGGCCACGCCCGTCACGCCCCAGCGAAAGACGATCACGAACAGCAGATCGAGTCCCAGATTGACGACCGTGCCCGCCACCAGCAGATAGAACGGCCGCTTCGAATCGCCCTTGGCGCGCAGGATGCCCGAGCCCATGTTGTACACCAGCGTCGTCACCGAGCCGCCGAAAAACACCTGCAAATAGCCGGCTGCGTGCGGCAGCACCTCGGAAGGCGTGCTCATCAGCCGCAGCATCGCCTTCGCTCCCAGCGCGCCGAACACGCCGATCGCCGCACCGCCCGCGAGCGCCAGGGCCATAGCCGTATGCACAGCGCGGCTGGTACGCTCCGCGTCGTCCGCGCCGTAAAACTGAGCGATCACCACCGTGCAGCCCGTCGCCACGCCCATGAAAAAGCCGACGATCAGATTGATCAGCGTGCCCGTCGGGCCGCCGACGGCCGCCAGAGCCACCTTGCCCACATAGCGGCCGACCACGATCGCGTCGACCGTATTGTACATCACCTGAAAGACCGTGCCCAGCATGATCGGGAAGAAGAACAGCAGCAGCTGCTTCCAGATCACGCCCTCCGTGATCGCGTTATATTTGTGCTCCATCTCTTCAGCTCCCGCAAAAGATTTTGTGATACTGTTTTTCGTTAAAACGGCTAAAGTATTATTAGCCGTTTTACAGCGCCGACTGCCGCGCCCGATCTTGCGACGCGAAGCTAGTCCTTTAGGGGCGCGGCCTCGCGATTAGCTTTTTAATCGCGAAAGAGTATGAAAAACTGCTCAGATTGTATCACGCTTTAAAGTCGGCCGAAAATGCCGCGCGGTTATGATACTTTTTCATAAAAAGCCCCGTTCCGCGTCATCATCGCGAAACGGGGCCATATTTCTATTGCCGAGCCGCCCGGTGCCCGGCGCGGACGATGCTGCGCTCAAGCCAGCGGCCTTTCCAGTGATAGAGCAGGAAGAACACCGACGTCAGCCCCCAGCTGACCGGATAGCCGATCGCCAGCGTGCGGAACGAGTGGAAAAACGGCAGCACGAACCACACCCACGTCAGACGCAGGCCGCAGATGCCCGTCGCCGTAGCCGCGGTGGGGACGATCGAGTCGCCGCATCCGCGCATGCCGCCTGCCAGCGCCACGATCGGCACATAAACAAAGTAAAGCGGCGACATGATCCACGTGATCTCCGCGCCGATTGAGATCACCGCGGCGTCGTCGGTGAAGATGCGGAACAGCGGATCGACAAACACCGCCTGGCCGAAGCCGAACAGCAGCGACGCCGCAAACGCATAGCCCATCGTCACGTACACCGCGCGCATGACGCGGTCATACTTGCGCGCACCGAAGTTCTGCCCCACCACCGTCGAGACCGAAACGCCCAGCGCCGTGAGGATCATCCAGAACAGATGATCGATCTTGCCGTAGGTGGCAAACGCCGCCACCGTATCGACGCCAAAGCTGTTGATGGCCGACTGGATGACGATGTTCGAGACGGAAAACAGCGCCGACTGGATGCCCGACGGGACGCCGATGCGCACCACGTTCTGGAGGATCAGCCAGTCAAACTTCCAGGCGCGCGACAGATCGAGACGGAACTCGCCTGATTCGCGCACCAGGAACCAGACAACGCCGGCCGCGCTGACCAGCTGCGAGACGATCGTCGCCCACGCCGCGCCAGCCACGCCCATACCGCAATAGATGACCAGCACAACGTCGCCGATGATGTTCGTGCATGTCGCCGCCACCAGCAGATAGAACGGCCGCTTCGAGTCGCCTTTGGCGCGCAGCACGCTCGAACCCATGTTGTAGACGAACGAGAACAGCAGCCCGCCGTAGAAGATCTGCAAATACGCCGTCGCGTGCGGCAGCACCTCGGAAGGCGTGTTCATCGCCCGCAGCGCCGGGCCCGCGATCAGGACGCCGAACACCGAAAAAGCAAGCCCCGCCCAGAGCGAGAGTGCCATCGACGTGTGCACCGCCTTTTCGGTGCGCTCGTGGTCTTCCATGCCGAAAAACTGCGCGATCACCACCGTCGCGCCCGACGTGATGCCCACGAAAAAGTTCACCAGTAGGTATACCAGATAGCTCGTCGGCCCGCCGACGGCCGCCAGCGCCACCTTGCCCGCGTAGCGACCGACGACGATCGCGTCGACCGTGTTGTACAGCTGCTGAAACACCGTGCCCAGCATGATCGGAAAGAAGAACTTGAGGATCTGCTTCCAGATCACCCCTTCGATCATGTCGCGGCTGTGCGCCTTTTGTATCATCACAAATCACCCGATTTTCTTCATTCATTATCGTGAAACTACGGCGATTCTAGCAGAAAAATGCGCCTCCACGCGCGAAGCCGCACGCAAAGACGCAAAGAAAACGGATAAGCACATAATAAAAATTTCGCTGTAACGAAATTTCGGCATGACACCGGCGCCAAATTTCGTTACAGCGAAATACTTACCGTGCGCTCATCACCCAGGCGGCGGTCATAGCGGCGCCGCCCGGCAGGCAGTTCTCGTCGGGGAAGAAGCGGGGGCTGTGGAGCGGCTCGGGCTTCATGCCGGGGCCGAGGCAGCCCAGTTCGGCGTAGCAGCCGGGGACTTTTTCTGCCAGATAGGCAAAGTCGTCAACGCCCATCTGCGGGAACTCCGGCACGATCACGTTCTCGCGCCCGAACAGCTCACCGGCCACACTGCGCACGCGCTCGGCCTCGGCGGCGTCGTTGATGATCGGCGGATAGCTGGGGATGATGGTCACTTCGGCTCCAAGGCGCAGGGCCTTAGCCATCGTCTGCACCAGCTCGGTGAAGCGCTCACGCGTTCTCAATCGCGTCTGGGGCGTGAGCGTGCGGATGATGCCGTCGAAACGGGCCGAGTCGGGGATGACGTTGCGCGCGCGGCCGGCCTCAAAGTGGCCCACCGTCAGCGCCACGCTGTCGAGCGGATCGGTTTCGCGGCTGACGAGCGTCTGGATGGCGCTCAAGATCTGCGCACCGCCGATAACAGTGTCGATGCCCATGTGCGGATAGGCGCCGTGGCAGCCGCGGCCGCGCAGCACGACGGTGAACATGTCGCTGGCAGCCCGCGCCCGTCCGGAAAGCGCGGCGATCGTACCGGTGGGCCGCAGGGACGAAACATGCAGGCCCAGCGCCGCGGTCACGCCGTCGAGCGCACCGTCGGCGATCATCGGGGCTGCGCCGCCGTCTCCCTCTTCGTCGGGCTGAAAGAGCACGCGCAGGCCGGCCGGTCGGTCCGCTTCGGCCAGCAGCAGCTTGAGCGCGCCGAGGGCGCAGGTCGTGTGAGCGTCGTGTCCGCAGGCGTGCATCGCGCCTTTGTGTTCGCTTGCCCAGGGCAGGCCGGTCTCCTCGTCCACGGGCAGCGCGTCCATATCGGCCCGCAGGGCCAGAAGGGGCTTTCCCTCGGGCGCGGGCAGCTCGGCAAGGATGCCTCCGGCGCAGTCGCGGTATGGCACGCCAAGTTCATCGAGCCGGGCTTTGACGAACGCGACTGTCTCGGGCAGCTCGCGCCCCACCTCCGGGATGCGGTGCAGCGAGCGGTACACGTCCGTCAGCCACGGCAGCAGCGTCTGTGCTTTCTTATACATCGCGGTTCTCCTTTGCTGTAAAAGCAAATTCAAACCCAACACGAAGACACAAAGGCCCAAAGACACAAAGAAAAAACTAAAAAGCAGTTTTCCTTAAAAGATCTTCTTTGCGTCTTTGCGTCTTCGGGTCTTAGTGTCGGCTTTGAATTTGACTTTGTTTTTACTCGTCCTTGAGGCCGAATTCGGTCATCAGCGCGTCAACGGCCGCATGGCCCTGGTCGCGGGGCACGAGCACGGCGATCTTGATCTCCGAAGTGGTCGTGCCCAGCACGGCGATATTGCGCGCCGCAAGCGCTCCGAAGAAGCGTCCGGCGACGCCCGAGGCCGACTGCATGCCCACGCCGATGGCGCTGACTTTGCTCACCGAGTCGTCGACGCTGACGGTCCAGTCCACGCCGGGCAGGGCGGCCGAAAGCGCGGGGCGCAGGTTTTCCATGTCGCCGCTGACGACGGAGAAGGTAATAGCGGCTTTTCCGTTTTCCGACACGATCGAGATCATGTCGAGGTTGATGCCGCGTCCGGCCAGCTCGTTGAACACGCGGGTATAGAGCGTCACATCCTCGGGCAGGCCGCGCAGGTTGACTTTGATCTGCTCGGCCAGGGCCACGCCGGTGACGACGGGCTGTTCGAGCCATTCGGGCAGTTTTTTCACGATCTTTGTCCCTCTTTCATCGGAAAAAGTTGAGCCGCAGTACAGCTCGACTTCCTGTTTATCGGCGATCTCCACGCCGCGGGAATGAAGCACTTTCGCACCGGACGAAGCCAGTTCGAGCATCTCTTCATAAGTGATGTATTCCAGCTTTTTGGCACTGGGCACGATCCGGGGGTCGCAGGCGTACACGCCGGCCACGTCGCTGTAGATCTCGCACGGGCAGCCGAGTGCGGCCGCCAGAGCGATGGCCGAGGTGTCGCTGCCGCCGCGGCCGAGCGTGGTCAGGTCGCCCTCGTCGGTGACGCCCTGAAAGCCGGTGACGACCACCACACCGCGCGCTTCCAGTTCGGCGCGCAGGCGGTCGGACTGGATGTCGCGGATGCGGGCGCTGGAATGGGCGGCCGTGGTGAGCATGCCGATCTGGAACGCGTTCATCGACAGCGCGTCCACGCCCAGGTCTTTCAGAGCCATCGCCAGCAGCGACGCGCTCACCTGCTCGCCCGTGGCCAGCAGCATGTCCATCTCGCGCTTGTAGTGTCCGCTCTGCGGCGAGATGCTGCCCGCCAGCTCGATCAGGTGATTGGTCGTCTTGCCCATGGCCGAGACGACGACGACCAGCTTTTCGCCCGCCTTGCAGCGTCTGGCAACGATCGAAGCGACGCCGCGCACCTTGTCGGCATCGGCCACGGACGAGCCGCCGTATTTCAAAACGACCGTGCCGGGCGCGGTCTGAACAGGACTCATCGCTTACAGCTCCCGCAGGGCTTCGACGATGGCCGTCTTGCCTTCGGTCTTCGCGTCGACGGTCTTGATCACGCGCGCAGGCGTTCCCGCCACGACCACGCCGGGAGGAACGTCCTCGGTGACGACGGCGCCGGCGGCCACGACCGAACCGGCCCCCACGCGCACGCCTTCGAGCACCACGGCGTTGCCGCCGACGAGCACGCCGTCTTCGATGACGACGGGCTGCGCGCTGGCCGGCTCGACCACGCCGGCAATGATCGCGCCGGCGCCGATGTGGCAGTTTTTGCCCACCTGCGCACGGCCGCCGAGCACGGCGTTCATGTCGATCATCGTGCTCTCGCCCACGGAGGCGCCGATGTTGATCACCGCGCCCATCATGACGACAGCGTTCTTGCCGATCTCGACCATGTCGCGGATGATCGCGCCGGGCTCGATGCGGGCCTCGTATTTGGTGAGGTCGGTCAGCGGCACGGCGCTGTTGCGCGCGGTCACTTCCACCTCGCAGTCGTCGATGCGGGTGCCGTTGGCTTCGAGCACGGCCAGGATCTCGGGCAGATCGCCCTTGACGGTGCCGAAGTCCCGTGAGCCGACGAAATGCAGCGCGCCCCAGTCGATGCCGTTCAGGTCGCCGGCCACAAAGGCGCGGGCCAATGTGCGCTTTTTCGACTCCTTGATCAGACGGATCACGTCTTCTGTGTTCATCCTTATAAACTCCTTAAAAGACAAGTTCAAACCTGACACAAAGCCCCCAAGGCCCCAAGACACAAAGAAATAACAAAGGGAAAAGTGACGCAGGAGAACTCGTTGTTCCCCATGAAACAATACTCATCTGTGGAACGCTTTTTCTTTCTTAACCACTTTGTGTCTTCGTGTCAGCTTTGAATTAAAAATTTCCCCTACTTCGCCGCACGGACAACGTCGGCGAAGGTGAAGAATCCCTTTTCCTGCGTCAGCGTGAACTGCGCCGCCTTGACCGCGCCGATAGCAAACACCGAGCGGCTGATGGCGTGGTGCGTGATCGAGAGCGTTTCGCCCTCGTTGCCGAAGATCGCCGTGTGATCGCCAGGCAGTCCGCCGAGGCGGAAGCTGTGCATCGGCACATCGCGGCCCAGCGCTTTGCCGAGCAGGATCGCCGTGCCTGAAGGCGCGTCTTTCTTCTTATTATGATGCGCTTCGCAGATCTCCGCATCCCAGTCAGCCAGCAGCGGGCCGTAGTCGTGCAGCATCATCGCCATCAGCGCGATGCCGATGCTGTAGTTGAAGCTCTGCACCACCGGAAGTTCTTCGCCCAGCGCGCGCAGCTGCATGATGTGTTCGTCTTTCAGCGCCGTCGTGCCGATCACGAGCGCGGCATGATGCGCGCGGCACAGCTCGATCGTGTGCGGCAAGACCGTGTATGACGAAAAGTCAAAGATCACGCGCGGAGACGCGTCGCACTCCTCGCCCGCGTCCCACACGCGCAGCACGGGAGAACCGCCGCAGGCTGCGACGATCTCGCCGCCCATGCGCCCCGTGAAACCGACGACGCCGTAAGGGACGTTCAGACTCATTCGTCGTCGTCCTCCAGCACGTCAAGCTCAAGCAGATCGGCATGGACCAGCTCGCACGTGCCCTGCGACGCAGGCACGAGCGGCAGCCGCAGCTCGTTGCGGCACAGATCGAGCAGGCTGGCCGCGTACTTGACCGGGATCGGGTTGCTCTCGTGGAACAGGTCCTTCATCAGCGGCAGCAGCTGCAGGTGCAGCCTGCGCGCCTCGGCCAGATTGCCGCCCAGCGCCGCGTTCATCAGCGCCGACGTCTGCGCGGGCACCACGTTCGACAGCACGGAGATCACGCCGTCGCCGCCGGAGCACACCAGATGGAAGGCCTGGTCGTCGTTGCCCGAGAAGACGCGGAAGTCGGGCCGCACCACCTGGAGCGCGCGGATCAGACGGTCGCACTGGAACTGATCGCCGCTGGCCTCCTTGACCGCCACGATATTCTCCACATCCTGCGCCAGGCGCAGCACCGTCTCCGGGTTCAGGTTCACGCCCGTTCTGCCCGGAACGTTGTAGAGGATCACGGGGATGCGGATCGACTCCGCCACCGTGCGGAAATGACGGTACAGCCCTTCCTGATTAGGCTTGTTGTAGAACGGCGTCACCACCAGCACACCGTCAGCGCCCAGCTCTTCGGCGCGGCGCGAAAGGTCGATCGTCGTCGCCGTGTTGTTCGTGCCCGTGCCGATGATCACCGGGATGCGGCCATCGACGACCTTGAGCGCGTGCGTGATCACCGCGTCGCGCTCGGCCGGCGTCATCGTCGCCGCTTCGCCCGTCGTGCCCAGCACGATCAGCGCGTCGACGCCGTTTTCCACCTGAAAGTTGAGCAGCCCCGTAAGAGCCTCAAAATCGATCGCTCCATCACGGAACGGAGTAATAAGCGCTGTACCGGTACCTCTGAACATGTTGATTCGCTCCTTTATCTATAAAAAAATGACTGTCTCGTTTTACGCCGAATCCTGCTGAGCCTTTATCAGCGTCGTTTTTCTTTGCGACTTCGGGCCTCTGCGTCGGCTTTGGATTTGGTTTTGAACTTACGCCACGCCGTTCATCCCGGCATGTTTGAGCAGGATGCGCACGGCGTTCGTCGCCGCCCCCACGCGGACGTTGTCGGCCACATTCCACTGCAGGAAGTGCCGGTCATCGAAGCTGCGCACGCGGCTGACAAACGTCGTGTCCGTCCCCGCCGCGTCCACCGCCGGCGTCACCACCGGCTGATCACTCACCACCACGTGCTCCTGCGTGCGCATCACCTCGAGCAGCTCCTCGATCGTGCCAAACGGCTCGCGCGTTTCCACAAAGACACTCTCGCTGTGGCCGTAGAGCACCGGCACGCGCACCGTCGTCGGCCAGCTCATGATCGAATCGTCGCGCAGGATCTTCCTGGGCTCGTTCACCATCTTCATCTCTTCCTTGGTGAAGCCGTCGGGAAGGAAGTCGTCGATCTGGGGCACCACGTTGCGGAAGATCGGCGCGGCGAACTTTTTGCACTCCGTGCTCCCCTTCTCCTGCGCCAGCAGCTCGTCCATGCCGCGGCGTCCCGCGCCGCTGACAGCCTGATACGTGCTCACCACGATCGTCTTGATGCCGTACTTTTCGTGCACCTTGTAAAAACCCAGCACCATCTGGATCGTCGAGCAGTTGGGATTGGCGATGATGCCGTGATAGCCCTTCAGCAGATCGCCGTTGATCTCGGGCACCACCAGCAGCTTTTCAGGGTCCATGCGCCAGCACGAACTGTTGTCGATCACCGTCGCACCGCGCTCTGCCGCGATCGGCGCGAACCACTTCGACACGCCCGCGCCCGCCGACATGATCACATAGTCGAACGTCCCCGCGGGCACCCACTCCGGCGTCAGCTCCTCAACCGTCACGTCGCGGTCAAAGTACTTCACCGTCTGCCCTGCGCTGCGAGATGAAGCAAAAAAGCGGATCACCTCAGGACGAACGCCCTGCTCCTGAAGCACGCGCACCATCGTGCGCCCCACTTCGCCCGTCGCACCGACAACAGCAATCCTCATTCCAAACGCTTCCTTTCACATCATGGTATTTAAAAATCTTCATGTTCCACACGGAACATCTTCTTCCGCCCGTTCCGCAGCCTATAAAAAAAGCGCGTCCCGTGCGTTCCGCTACGAACACACAGGGACGCGCAACTTTTATGCACGCGGTACCACCCTGCTTGAGCGCGCGCTCTGCTTCCGGCCGGAACAGCGCCGCCAGACCGTTAAAAAAAATCGTCCCCACAAAAAAATTGTAGGGACGAGAAAACGTTCTCGCGGTACCACCCTGCTTGGACGCACAGCTTCACGCCCCGCTTGGACCCCTTTGACGGAGGGTCAGTTCGGGAAATGTACTCCGGCGCTCAGAGCGCCTTTCCACTCCGGCTCCCCGGGCCTTGCCCGCCGAAAAATTCGCTCGAAAGCCCTCTCAGCCAATGGAGCCTTCTCTCTGGACGATGCGAAACTGCACTTTCGTCGGATTCCGGTTCAACGCCTTTCAAACCGTATTGACTTATTGGACGAAATTATAGCGCACATTTTTCGTCTGTCAAGCGAAAATTTTCAGAATAAGCGCCGCGCAATCACACCAAAGTCAGGCACGGCCGTCGGCGCCTAACCGGCGCCACGCGGCCTCATGCATTTTTCGACGCGCCTTCAGTATAAACTGCTCCGACTTAGCGAAAAAAAGCGTGAAATACGCTTTTTTCCTGTTGATAATGTTATGAATTCTGTCATAATGGGAGTGGTTACTCTATCAAAGGGGGACGTGCGATGTCGATCGTGTATCTGGGGATCGTGTTTGCAGCGATCGTGACGCTGCTGGCGCTCGGCCGGCCGCTGTGGCAGGCGATCGTCGGCGGGCTGGCCGCCTGCGCGCTGCTGTGGCGCATCCCGCTGCAGGATGCGCTGGTGATGTTCTGGACGGTGCTGAAGCGGCCCAGCTCGCTGAACGTGCTGGCGGCGCTGTATCTGATCACGTTTCTGCAGCGGATGCTGGAGCGGCGCGAGATGATCAAAAAGGCCAGTCAAGATCTGAACGGGCTGTTTCATAACCGGCGGGTGAACGCGGCGGTCGCGCCGATGTTCATCGGCCTGCTGCCGTCAGCGGGGGCGATGATCCTCTGCGGGGACATCGTCAGGGACGCGACGGACGGCTACCTCACACCAGTTGAGCAGGCAGCGGCGACGAGCTGGTTCCGTCACATTCCGGAGAGCACTCTGCCGACGTATTCGAGCGTACTGCTGATGCTGAGTCTGTCGGGGGTGCCGCTGGCGCAGTTTGTGCCGGGGATGGTGGTGCCGGTGATCGCGCTGGGGCTGATCGGGTATTTTTCGTTTCTGCGGCATCTGCCGACCGATCCGGGAACGCCCGAAAGCTCAAACAGACTGCGCGACGCAGGGAATCTGGCGTTCCACCTCTGGCCGCTGGAGCTGATCCTGGCGCTGCTGCTGGGGGCGCGGACGCCGATCGTGCCGACGCTGCTGGGCGTGATCGCGCTGTTTGCCGTAATGCACCGCTTTTCGTTCGCGGAACTGCGGCCGATGTTCCGCTCGGCGTTCGAGGTGAAGCTGCAGCTGAACACGTATCTGGTGCTGGTGCTGCGGGAATACATCGCCTACACGGGGCTGCTGGGCGAGCTGCCGGCGATGCTGGCTTCGCTGCCGCTGCCGGGATACGTGGTGTTTGCGCTGATGTTCTTCATCGGCGGCACGATCAGCGGCTCGGCCGGGATCATCGCGCTGGGCACACCGCTGGCTTTTTCGGCAATGGGAACGAGCATGCCGCTGATGGCGCTGCTGATGTGCGCCTGTCACGGAGCCAGTCTGGTCGCGCCGGTGCACGTCTGTCTGGTGGTGGCGTCGGAATACTTCAGGGTGCCGCTGGGGAAACTGATCTTCCGCACGCTGCCGCTGTCGCTGACGTTCTGCGCGCTGATGCTGGGATATTACAAGCTCCTGACGCTGTTCTGGCAGTGATCGTTCCACAAGGAACATGAATAAAAATACAGGGGGGAGAAAAACGTGTGACGCGCTTTTCTCCCCCTGTTTTTACTGCTCTTCGCCTGCTGCCAATTTCTGCTCCAACATCTCCCGCTCGGCGGAAGACACCGCATTCGTCGCTTTCAGCCAAAACGGCAGCGCCCGCTCGCGCACGGTCGCTTTCATGAATGCGGTGAACGCCGTAGTCACGGTCAGCCCCATATCCTCCACGATTTCGGCAAATTCCTCTTTCAGAGCAGCGTCAGCACGAAAATTGATGTTCGCGACATTTGCCATACAAATCAGCCCCTTCTTTTATCTTTATCATGAATTATACATTACTTATAAAGATAACGTCAACATACATAAAGCAGCCGAAAGAACTGCTCTGCACGCAGGTCTTTCGGCTGCTTCGTCGTGATTATCTCTGACTGAGGAGCTTGACAAAGTGATACAGCAGCGACGCGCCCCAGCCGCTGGCGCCTTTGCCAGCTCCGGGGGCGCCGTCGGCGAAATAGCACACAGGCGCCATGTCGATGTGCAGCCAGGGACGCTTTTCGGCAAACTCGCGCAGGAACAGGCCGGCGAGGATCGCACCGCCGCCCGACGGGTTGCCGGGGACGGAATTGCGCAGATCAGCAAAGGGCGAGTCGAGCAGCGGCCGAAGTTCTTCGTCGCACGGCAGCGGCCAGACTTTTTCGCACGAGAACAGCGCCGCCTCACGGACGGTGCGCATCAGGCACTCGTGACCGCTCATCACTACAGCGCTGCGGCGTCCCACCGCACCCGAAGCCGCGCCGGTGAGTGTGGCGATGTCAACGACGGCGGCAGCGTTTTCCTCGCGCAGGGCATAGGTGATCGCGTCGGCCAGCGTCAGCCGGCCTTCGGCGTCGGCATTGAGCATCTCGATCGAGCGGCCCGACATGGAGCCGATGATGTCGCCGGGTACGTAGGCATCTTCGCTGACGAGGTTTTCGCAGGCCGCGATGACGACGGTCAGGTTGAGCGGAAGGCGCGACAGGGCAACGGTGCGCAGCGCACCGAGGACCGCGGCAGCGCCGCCCATGTCGTCGAACATCGTGCGCATGTTCGACTTCAGGCTGTAGCCGCCGCTGTCAAAACAGATGCCCTTGCCGACAAGCGCCAGCACGCGAGGATCGTCCTCCGCGCCGCGGTAGCGCACGACGATCAGCTCCGGCGGCGCGCTGCGGCGCGCGCCTTTGGCGACGGCAAGGAAACTTTCCATCCCCAGCTGCCTGATCTCGCGCTCGTGACGCACCTCGGCCGTCACCGGCAGTCCCTGTCCGGCCAGCTCTTTCGCAAGGTTCGAAGCCCGCTGAGCCAGATCTGCAGGACGCATCGTGTCGCGGCGCTCGTCAACGAGCTCGCGGGCCAAAAGCGTTCCGGCGGCGTCGGCGCGACCTTCGTCAAGCGCCGGCTGAAGGCCGCTGTGCGCGGTGACGAATACAGCCTGCATAAAATGCTTTTTCGACGGCGCGCGCTTGTGCCGGTCGAAGCGGTAATCGACAAACTCCGGCAGCCCCGCGAGGCGCTCGAACATCGCCGGACTGGCAAGGGAAGGCGCATTGTCGAGCATCACGTTCACACGAGCGGCCCCGGCGCTGAGCGCGGCGCGGAATGCCGCAGCCAGCGCCAGCCAGCTGCGGCGGCTGTCGGCAGGCGACTTCCACGGCGTCACGCCGGCGAGCACGAGCGTGACGATGCGGCCGCCGTCCGCACAGGAAAACGTTTTGAGCGCATCCGGCTCCGCCTTGAAAGCCCCGCAGCTCAGAGCCGTGCGGGCCAGTTCGTCCAGACGTGCGGGAAGCGAAACGCGCAGCTCGCCGTCTTCAAGCGGCACGATCCACGCCTCCGCCTCGGGCGCAACGTGAGCGAGGCACACGTTCATCGTCACATCACCTCCGGCGCAGCATCGGCGATCTCGGTGCGATAGCGTTCTTCTTCCTCCGCGTTGGCGAGGACAAAGTGTCCCGGCTCGACCTCGGTCCAGCGGGGCGGGTCGGTCTCGTAATGATGGCACGAGGGATCGTAGACGAGCAGCTTTTTGCGTCGCTCGGCCACGGGATCGGGCATGGGGATGGCCGACAGCAGGGCCCGCGTGTAGGGATGCAGCGGGTGCGCGAAGAGTTTCTCCGTCTCGGCCAGCTCGACGATGCGGCCTTTGTGGATGACGGCCAGCCGGTCGGTGATGAAGTGCATGATCGAGAGATCGTGAGCGATGAACAGATACGTGAGGCCGTACTCGCGCCGCAGCCGCGAGAGCAGATTGAGCACCTGCGCGCGGATCGACACGTCGAGCGCCGAGATCGGCTCGTCAGCGATGATCAGCTTGGGCCGCATGACAAGCGCGCGGGCGATGCCGATGCGCTGGCGCTGGCCGCCGGAGAACTCGTGCGGGAAGCGGCTGGCGAACTCCGGCAGCAGCCCCACGTCAAGCAGCGCGCGGGCAACGATGTCGCGGCGCTCTGCCTCGCTGCCGTAGTTTTTCAGGTTGTACAGCCCTTCGGAGATGATGTACTCCACTTTGGCGCGCTCGTTCAGCGAGGCCATCGGGTCCTGAAAGATCATCTGGATATTGCGGATCACCTCGCGGTCGAGCTCGCGCGAGATCTTTCCGTTGATCTTTTTGCCCTCGAACAGAACCTCTCCGCCGCTCGTCTCGTTGATGCGGATGATGGCCCGTCCGATCGTGGTCTTGCCGCTGCCCGACTCGCCCACCAGGCCGAACGTCTCGCCCTTGTAGATGTCGAAGTTCACGTCGTCGACGGCGACAAAACGCTTGCGTCCGCGCCCGAACTCGACGCGGAGATTTTTCACTTCCAGCAGCTTTTCGCGGGGCTCAGACACGGCCGCTCGCCTCCTTCCATTCGTCAAAACGGGCGCGCAGACGGCGGATCGCCGCAGGCGGCTCTACATGCGGAGCGCGCGGATCGAGCAGCTACGTGCGCGCGCGGTGCGTGGGCGACACCTCGAAAAACGGAGGCCGCAGCAGATAGTCGATCTTCAGCGCGCGCGGATTGCGCGGTGCAAACGCGTCGCCCTTGATGTCGGCAAACAGGCTGGGCGGCGTGCCGGCGATCGAGTTCAGCTCCTCGCCGCGCACGCCCAGCTGCGGCAGCGAGGCCAGCAGAGCCCAGGTGTAAGGATGCTGCGCGTTGTAAAAAACCTCTTCGCACAGCCCCGTCTCGACGATGTCGCCGGCGTACATCACGGCGATGCGGTCGGCCACGTTGGCGACCACGCCGAGATCGTGCGTGATGTACACCACCGTCAGGCCGTACTTGCTCTGCAAGTTGCGCAGCAGCTGCAGGATCTGAGCCTGAATGGTCACGTCCAGCGCCGTCGTCGGCTCGTCGCAGATGAGGATGCGCGGCGAACAGGCCACGGCGATGGCGATGACGACTCGCTGCCGCATGCCGCCTGAGAACTCGTGCGGGTACTGCTTCGCCCGCCGCTCCGGCTCGGCAATGCCGACATCGCGCAGGATCTCGTGCGTCTTCTCGCGCGCGGCGCCCCCCCGCAGCCCCTGATGCAGCTCCACCGTCTCCTGGATCTGGCGGCCGATCGTCTTGAGCGGATTGAGGCTGGTCATCGGGTCCTGGAACACCATGGCGATCTCGCGTCCGCGCACCCGGAGCCACTGCTTCTCCGTCGTGTATTTCGCCAGATCGACGCCGCCGTACATGATCGAGCCGTTGTCGATCCAGCCGTTGCTGTCGAGCAGCCCCATAAAGCTCTTGGTGAACACCGACTTGCCGCTACCCGATTCGCCGACGATCGCCAGACTCTCGCCCTTGTAGATGTCCATCGAGATGCCGCGGATAGCCGTGAGCACACGCCCGCGCAGGTTGAACTTGATCACCAGGTCGGACACGGAGAGGATCTTTTCTGCATGTGCGTAGTCCATGAACGCCCCTCCTCTATACGTGATTGCGCGGATCGGCCGCGTCGGCAAAGGCGTTGCCCATCACGTAGAACGACACTGTCACGGCCGACAGCACCAGCGCCGGGAACAGCAGCTGATAGCGCGTGGAAGCGCTCATCATGACGATGCGCCCCTCGTTGATGAGGTTGCCCAGCGAGGGGATGCTGACCGGCAGCCCCAGGCCGATGTACGTGAGGAACACTTCCTGCCCGATCGCCTGCGGGATGGCCAGCGCGATGCGCAGCATGATCACCGAGACGAGATAGGGCAGCAGATTCTTGCGGATCAGCCGCTCCGTCGGCGTGCCCAGGCAGCGCGAGGCAAGATTGTACTCGCGGTCGCGGATGATGACGATCTGATTGCGCACGAAGCGCGCCATCGGCAGCCAGCCGGTCACGCACATGGCGGCGATCATCGTGCCGACGCTAGGACGCATGATGTACGACGCCAGGATCAGGATGATCGAGTTAGGGATATTGCGCACCACGTTGTAGGCTTCAGTCAGCAGCCCGTCGAGCCGCCGCACATAGCCCCACAGCGCGCCGACGATGATGCCGAGCACCGCGTTCCACAGCCCCACGGCCAGCCCGATCAGCAGCGACGTGCGCGTGCCGCTCCAGACGCGCGCCCAGAGGTCCTGCCCGATCGTGTTGGTGCCAAACCAGAACTCGGCGCAGGGCGCGTGGTTGCGCTCCTGCCGCCCCGTCTGAGCGTTCGTGTACACCTGCGTGGGACTTTTCTGAGCCGGCAGCAGCGGCTGCACGAACGTGAAACACAGCAGCACGATCAGACCGATCAGCAGCGTCATTGCCGTGCGGTTGTGCGAGAACGACCTCCACGTCGATCTCCAGTAGGCGTAATTGGAATAGCCGCGCGACTCCGAAGCGTTCTCGCTGTACGGAGCGAACTCGAACAGCGCGGGATCGAGGTCTTTCAGCTGCTCCGCCGTCACGGATTCCATCGAAGTGGTCAGTTTGTCGAACGAGCTCATCGCGACGCCGCCTTTCTCGTCAGCTTGATTCTGGGATCGAACAGCGCCATCAGCACGTCGCCGAGGAACAGTCCGAGGATGCCCACCGAGGAAAAGATCAGCACCAGCGCCTGCACAAGCGGATTGTCCTGACGCTGGATCGCCGTCACCAGCAGGCCGCCCATGCCGGGGATGGAAAACAGCGACTCGACGTAGATCGAGCCGGAGATGGTGAGCAGAAACGACATGGGGATGTACTGCGTGACGGGCACGAAGGCATTGCGGATGACGTGCCGCGTCATGATCTGCGTGCTGCTCAGCCCCTTGGCGCGGGCCAGCTTGACGTAATCGCGGTTGAGCTCGTCAACCATGTAGCGCCGCACCCACATCGCATAATAAGCGATGCCTGACAGCGACATGCTCACCGCCGGCAGCACCCAGCTGGCGGGATTGCGCGCGTCAAACAGCATCGGCAGCCTGAGTGCGGAAGAGAGATAGAGCTGGATGAACAGATAGTACACCGCCGCCGGCACCGAGTTGATGAGGACGATATAGCCCGAGCCGAGCGAGTCGAACCAGTGCCCCTTGCACCGGGCCATGAACAGCCCCATAGGGATGCCGATCAGCAGCGACAGCGTCACCGAGGCCACGCCGAACCACAGCGAATACGGCACTTTCGGCTTGATGATGCGCCAGATCTTCACGCGCGGACGGAAGACGATCGACCGTCCCAGATCGCCGTGAAAGAGATTTTTGTAAAATTTGCCCAGCTGCACATGAAGCGGGTCGCGCAGCCCCATCTCCGTGAGGATGACTTCCTTCTGCATCTCGTCGAGCTTGTCATAATTCTCGCCGAAGTAGCCTTCCTCGGGCATCAGCCGCAGCAGCAGAAACACCACCGTCGTGATCACGAACAGCGTGATCAGCGACTGAAACAGCCTCTTGAGCACGTACAGAAACACGCTATCTCTCCTCTCCCCGCGCCCTGTGCAAAAAGCGCCCGAAAGGGGCGGGAACACCTTTCGGGCGCGACTGTCTACAAAGACTTATTCGTACTTCGCGTTCTTTCTGGCCTCTTCAAGTTCCTTCAGATACTGCTTCTCGGCTGCCTCGTACTCTTCCATGTTCATCGGCTTGTCGAGCAGCTTCGCCGCCTTCAGCTTGCGCAGCGAGTTGATGCCCATCTGGCTGGTGAAGCCGTAGAACGGATGCAGATACGACGCCTTGAAGCCGCCGCCGGACAGATAGAACGGCACGACGTAGGCATTGTCGAGCAGGAATTTTTCTGCCTGAGCGAACATCTCATAGCGTTTTTTGAGGTCGTTCACTTCGGCAGCAGCTGCCTCAGCCATCGCGTCGAACTTCGTGCCGCCCTCGGGCAGACGCATGTCGCGGGCCAGGTTCAGACGGCTCCACTTCGGCGACAGGGCCGACTCCATCACAGGATCGAGAGCGCTCAGAGGATCAACAAAATCCGGGCCCCAGCCCAGCTGCGTGAACGCGAACTTGCCGCTGGTACGCGTGGCCTTGTTGTAGCCGGAAGCCGGATACGGCACGAGGATGATGTCGATGTAATCGGCGCCCAGCAGCTTCTCCATCTGCTGCTCGACGACCTGCGAGCGGTTGACGATGTCGACGTTGCCGGTGTTGTATGGCATGACGACCTTGATCGGGAACGCGACCTTGCCCTTCAGCTCCTCCATCGCCTTCGCCTTGTACTCAAGCGCCTTTTTCGGATCGAACGACTCGCCGTGCGTGTACTCGGCCAATCCGCCCATCTCCACGTAATCGACGCCCTTCACCTGCACCAGGTTGCGGCGCGTCAGCGTGCCCGTCAGGCGGCGCTGATAGTCATAGGGCGCCATCGCCAGCAGCGCGGCGACGCGGTCGAAGCCGTGGAACAGCGACTTGCGGAAGTTCAGGTTGTTGACAGCCTCGATCCAGTCCTTGGGCGCGTACTCCTCGCCGTAGAGCGGCTCAAAGTTGAACGCCATGAAGTAGGTCATGTTCGTGAGATTGGTCGGACGCATCAGCTTTTTCTTCTCAGGATCCTTCATCCACTCGTCCATGATCGTGCCGGGCAGGTTCAGATCCATCACTTCGCCGCGCAGGAACAGCTCCGGACCGTTGGCCGAGGCTTCCTTGCTGTACTTGTAGATCATGTGCTCGATCGAGATCGCTTCGCGGTTCCAGTAATGCTCGTTGGCCGTGAGCACGCGCTGATATTCGGGCTCGAACTCGGTCAGGATGTACGCGCCGCAGTACAGCATCGTGTCGTTGCTGGTGCCAAAGTCCTCGCCGCACTCGTCGATGAACTTCTGCGAGGCAGGATAGAAGGCGGGGAACGACAGCATCTTCAAAGCGTACGGCAGACGCTTGGCAAACGTGTACTGGATCGTCCAGTCGTCGAGCGCCTTGATGCCGACTGTGCTCCAGTCGGCCGTCTTGCCCTGGTAGTAATCCTTCGCGCCGGCGATGTTGTTGTAGATCGTGTTGGCGACGACGGAAGCGTTCTTCTTGGTAAGCACCCACTTCGCGCCGGCTTCAAAGTCATGCGCCGTGACCTCGGCATATTCCTTGCCCTCGCAGGTGTACCACTTCACGCCCTTTCTGACGTGCAGCGTGATCGTCAGGCCGTCGTCCGACACCTTCCAGTCGGTCGCCAGGCTCGGCATCGTCAGTCCGAAGCGGTCGAACTCGACCAGACCGTCGCAGGTGTTGTAGCCCAGCTGCATCGTTTCGGTCTTGTTCGACTTGAGGTAATTGACCGTGTCCAGCTCCGCCTCGTACACGGCGACATAGTCGCGGGCGCAAGCAGTCTGTGCGCAGGCAAACAGCGCCAGCGCGGCAAGCAGTGCAAACTTTTTCATGACGTTTCCCCCTCGCAAAGATGTCCGGCCGCACAAACCTAACCAAGCCGGTATACTAAGTATAACTCACACCCCCTTTCTTTTCAAGCTAAAGAAATTAATATGGACAACCTTTTTCGAGCGTTTTAGTTATAAACGATGCGCCCATGCGCAAAAAAAGAAAACCGGACGTTTCCGAGCGGAAGCGTCCGTTTTTTCTGTGCAGAGCATTACCGCGGCATGCGTTTGGCATCGCGCGGCGGGACCGTGTCATATTCGTACCAGCGCGTTTCTTCATCGCTGCCGGCTGGACACGGAGCTGCTTTTTTCGCGGCGAGGACAAACCCCGTTTTTTCAAGCAGCGCGATTATCGGCACGTTGCGTTCAAGACAGTCCAGCCGTACGGCCCGGGCACGCGTGCGCTGAGCAAGGCCGATCGCGTAGTGAAGCATCTGCGTCCCCAGCCCCTCGCGACCGCGCAGCGGCGATACGCACAGCAGATCCACGCCGATGACCTGACTGGGAAACGACCGCACCGGCCAGCGCAGCTGCTCATACGCCTCCGGCTGACCGCGCGTCAGCGACATCGCCCCGACGATCTCAGTGCCGTCCCACAGCGCGTACAGTTCGCCCCTGGCGATCGCCCGGCGCAGCACCGTCCGCGAAGGATACACGCCGGCGATCCATCCGGAATACCGTTCGTTTTTCCGCTCCCAGATCAGGCGCTGCATATACACCTGCTCCACCGCGTCAAGATCATGCGAAGCCGCTCTTCGGATCATGTTCGCCCACTCCCGTCTTTGTCGATATGCCTCAGTGTATCATGAAATGCGCAGGGTGAAAACAGCAGCCGGAAATTATTTGCAGCCCCTATTTCGTGCGCAGCGTTTTTTCGTTCCTCGTGGAACAAAAGGATGTACTCTGAATGTTTTCTACGTGCCGTCGCCGAAGACAGAGCGCACAATAGCGATATAATCGCGCACAGCTTGCGTCAGCGGCATTGTTTTGCGGGCAGCAACAACGAACTCCACCTCGGCTACCGGTTCGCCGACTGAAAAGTAGATTGGCTTGCGCTCGCCTTCAAAGCACTGTTCCATCATGCTGGAGCAGAAACACACCCCCAGTCCGCGGCTGACGACCGCCACAGCCGCTTCGACCGATCCCATGTGGACAATCTCAGGATTCATGCCATTTTCGTAGAGAAGACGCGAACCTACTCGAGAAACGCGCCAAATCTCCGGCGGCAGAAGAAACGGCTGGTCGTTCAGCCGTTTCAGATCGATCCACGGCCGACGGAGCCCTTCACGTACCTGCCCCTCGCCTGCATGGGGATTGTCGGGTGACATCGCCAGTACAACCTCTTCCGCGCAGATATGATGATACGCAAATTCGCTGTCGCGTTTTTTCACCGTGTACAACGCCAGATCGATCACGCCTGCCCGCAGGTCGCGTTCCAGCTCGTCGAGCGGCTCTTCGCTGACGTTCAGGCAAAAACCGGGATAAAGCCTCTTGAATTGCGGCAGTGTGTTCACCATCACGTACTTGCTGCGCGCATTCGTGCTGCCGATCGATAGCGCGCCCTTGCGCAGCCTGGCATAGTCGTTCATCGAATTTTGCAGCTCGCCGCCAATGGCGCGTATACGGTATGCCGTTTTCACATACTCCTCGCCCGCGGCAGTCAGTTTCATTCGGCGGCTGACATGCTCAAACAGCTTGACGCCAAGGCTGCCTTCCAGATTCTGCAAAAACTTCGACAGCGACGGCTGCGCAATGTGCAGCGCGTCAGCAGCCTTAGAGATCGTGCCGTGCTCGCTGATAGCGATCACATAGTTCAGTTCGCGGAAGTCCATCCCCGTCGCCTCCTCTCGTCAACACTTCCTTTTTATCACGAAATAGAGCTTGAAGCTATACTAAAAATTCATTTTATGTCTTGGACATGTATATTAATCTCTGTTATTTTAGCGTCAGATTTCACAAACACGCAGAATGGGGTGAAGCCATTGGTAAAAAAAGGCTATTTCAAGACGAGCGACGGCGCTCGTATTTATTATGAGGATCAGGGAGAGGGCGATCCGATCCTGCTCGTGCCAGGGCACATGTGCACGACAAAGTTCTACGCGCACAACGCGCCCGAGCTCGCGAAGACGAATCGCGTGGTCTGCATCGACAATCGCGGCTTCGGCAGTTCGTCAAAGCCGCTGCACGGCAATTCGATCGAGCGCAACGCCGACGACATCGCCGAGCTGATCGAGTTCCTTGGGCTTGAGAACGTCACGCTGATGGGCTGGTCGCTGTCTGGCAGCATCGTAGTCACCTACGCGCACAAGTACAAATGCGCGCATCTCAAGGCGCTTGGGCTGATCGACGCATGCCTGTTCCCGTTCTCGCCGGCGGACTGGAACACGTACAACTGCAAGAACTTCAACATGGACGCATGGAACCGCAAGTACATGCTCTGGCACACAGACATCGAGCAGTACGTGAACAACTTTGTCGGCCGCATGGACCAGTATCTTTCGCCGGAAGAGGTGCAGATGGTGAAGGATGAGATCATGAAGACGCCGCCATGGATCGGCTTCGCGCTTCATTCAGACTGGGTGCACACCGACGCCGATTCGCTGCTCCCTGAACTGACCGTCCCCGTCATTATTTTCAGCGGTCAGTCGCTCGGCCACGGCTACGACATGGGACGCCACTACAAGCAGCAGGTGAAGACCTATTGCGAGCTGCACGAATATACCAAGGGCGGCCATCTTCTGTTCTATGTGGAACATGAGACGTTCAACCGCCAGATTCGCGAATTTCTTGCTCATATCGGCTGATTCCGGCCGGTAAAATAATATCGGGAGGTTCAAGGAAATGAACACGTTAGCAATCGTCGGGTATCTTGTCATTCTGGTCATGATGGTGATGATCCTCAAAAACAAAGCGCTGCCGCTTTTCTGCTTTGCCGTCCTGCCAGTCATCGGCGCATTTTGCGCGGGCTTTTCCGTGAAGGAGGTGCTTGAGTTCGTCAACAAGGGCGTCGGCACCACTTGGAAGACAGCCGTACTGTTCATTTTCTCCGTCGTCTACTTCGGCGTGATGAACGATGCAGGCATGTTCGACCGCATGGTCAACGCGCTGCTCAAAGTGGCCGGCGGCAGTCTTTCGCTGCTGTTCATTGCCACCGTGCTGATCGCTACGGTCGGCCACATTGACGGAGCCACAGCTTCCACCTACCTGATCTCGTTCCCTGTCATGCTGCCCATCTTCAAGCGGCTCAAGCTCAACCCGCTCATTCTGCTGCTTCTGGTAGCCTCGTCAACCGGCATCATGAACATGGTGCCTTGGGGCGGCCCCACCATCCGCGCCGCCACCGCCATCAAAGGCGACGCCAACGCGCTGTGGCACAGCCTGATCCCCATGCAGGTGTTCGGCCTTGTCGCTTCGTGCGTCCTGGCGCTGTACTTTGCCCACACCGAGAAGAAGCGTCTTGCCGCCGAGGGCGTCGACCTCAGCAATATGAGCGCTGCTATGGCCGGCATCGAATCGAACGCCCAGGCCGACGAATCGCTCAAGCGTCCCGGCATGTACTGGTTCAACCTGGCCTTCACAGCACTGCTCATCGCCGCGCTGATCTGGACCAAGATCCCCGCGTTTGTCGTCTTTATGTTCGGCTGTGTAATCGCTCTCACCGTCAACTATCCTGATACGAAAATCCAGATGCAGCGCCTCACCGCTCACGCGCCCAACTGCATCGGTCTGACCATGACGCTGCTGTGCGCCGGCGTGTTCCTCGGCGTGTTCGCCAACTCCGGCATGATCAAGGAGATGGCGCTGGTGCTCATCAACGTGCTTCCCGACAGCCTGCGTCAGTATCTGCACATCATCATCGGCGTGCTGGGCGCTCCCATGGGCATGGTCATGGGCCCCGATCCTTACTACTACGCGGTGCTGCCGCTCATCGGCGAGACGGTCGCCCCCTTCGGCGTTACGCTGGAGCAGGTCGCCAAGTCGATGCTGATCGGTGAAAACGTCGCTCTGGCCGTGTCACCGTGCGTCGCCACGACGTTCCTGGCCATCGGTCTGGTGGGCGTAGAGCTGAAGGATCACATCCGCTTCAGCTTCAAGTGGCTGTGGCTGCTCAGTATCATCATGCTGGCATTTGCCGTCGTCACCAAGATCGTGTAATCGCTTAATTACGTCAAGCCGGCTTCCTTCATGGAGGCCGGCTTTTTCCACAATGGAGGGATCTGTTATGCTGAAACTGATCGGCAAACTTGAGACTGGCCGCCCTACTGTACTTTTTCTTTCGGGCGCCAACGTTTCACCCTGCGTGTTTGACCAGGTGGAGTCTGACGGAGAATTTCAGTTCGCCGCCGTTGATTACTGCCAGTCTGACGGGCCATGGGACCTGCCTAAGCTGGGTGAACGTGTCTGCGAGCTTATCCGCGAACAGAATCTTGGTGCCACAGCACTCGCCGGATGGTCTGCCGGCGGCGGCATCGCCATGTCAGCAGCCGTACGCGAACCGACTCTGATCCGAGGGCTTTTTCTGTCCAATACAGGACCGACGGGAAAGGGGCATGGCAATCCCAGTTTTCCAGATCAAATCCTCGAACACTGGGGCGAGAGCGCGTTTTTCGAAAAACTGCTGCGTGGATGGTTCTCCCGGCCTCTGCCTCCATTGTTGCATAAGCGGCTGTTTGATTACATTGCCTCGGTGAAAAAAGAATGCGCCTACGAACTGGCCGTGTCGGTGCGTGCCGTAGATTTTCGCGAAGGGCTGCGCGCTTACCGCGGGCACGTAACGATCGCTCACGGCGTCCTCGACACCGCGCGCACCTTTGCGCACGTTGAGATGATGAAACAGTCTATGCCTCAAGCGGATGTGTTCCCGCTGGAAAACGCCGGCCACGCCTCCGTCATCGAAAACAAGTCCGGCTGGCAGGCGGCATTTGCTTCTTTTCTGCGCAAAGTACAAGCCGTTCTCTAAAAAACGCTTGCGAAGCGCGGAGAGGCGGTGTAGCATCAGGAGCGTGTTTCAATCTGTGCGACAGGAGGCCATTCATGAAAGTCTTTTTGTGCGAATCGCTCCACCCGGCGGCGCTTGAGCTGCTGAAATCACGCGCCGAGGTCATCGGCAGCTGGGACCGCATCGGCGAGGCCGACGCGATCATCAACCGCAATCTGCAGCTGCCGCGCGAGGTGCTGGAGAAAGCGCCGCAGCTGCGCGTCATCGCCATCCACGGCACCGGCTGCGACGGCATCGACATGGATTACTGCAATGCGCACGGCATCTCGGTTCTGTATGTGCCTTTTATGAACGCCGATTCCGTCGCTGAGCTGATCGTCACGCTGTCGCTGGCCCTGCTGCGCAAGCTCGCCTATGCCGACCGCCTTGTCACCAGCGGCGCCCCTATCCCCAACGCGCCCGAATGTCTGTTCGGCAACGAGCTGGGCGGCAAGACTTTCGGCCTGATCGGCTGCGGCGACATCGCCCGCCGCGTCGCGCGCATCCTCATCGGCGGCTTCCGCTGTCGCGTCATCGGCTACGATCCGTTCTTTTCGCCCGGGGCAGCCGAAGCCGGCATCGAGCAGTTTTCCTCGATCGACGCCGTGCTGGAGCAGGCCGATCTGTTCAGCATCAGCGTCCACCTCACCAAAGACACGGCCAATTTCATCAACGCCGAACGGCTGGCGCACTGCAAGCCGGGCGCGCTGCTGATCAACACATCGCGCGGCGGCATCGTCGACGAAAAAGCGTTGTACGACGCGCTGATGTCGCACCGTCTGGGCGGCGCCGCGTGCGATGTGTGGCTGCACGAGCCGCCGACGGTGGAAAATCCGCTCGTCGGCCTGACGAATGTGATCGCCACGCCTCATCTCGGCGCGAACACCGACGAAGCCCTGCGCCGCGTCGGCGTGCGCATGGTCGAAGATATTTTCACCGTCCTCGACGGCGGCAAGGCCGAATACGTGTACACGAAAGCGCAGCTTTAATGAGACACTGATGATATGAGCCCGACGATCCGCCCGGAGATTTCGTCGTCGGGCAAGGAGGCGAAAGGCCCGGCGGGCGCGGGCGAATTCATCAGCGTCTCCTTAATGAAAATCGCGCTGCCGAACGGTTTATTTCCGCACGGCAGCGCGATTTTTTCTGCTACAATAGCGGCGAACGGAGGCGAGGCCGATGAATGAAAAGGACTGGACGCTGCTGGTCACGCTGGCGCAGGAACGCAGCCTGACGCGCACCGCACAGAAGCTGTACGTCACCCAGCCGGCAGTGACGCGGCGGCTTCAGCAGATCGAACGTGAGCTGGGCTGTGCTGTCGTCGTTCGCGGCGCACGTGGCGTGGAGCTGAGCGCCGAAGGCGAGCATCTGGCCGGCTATGCGGCCCAAGAGCTCGAGCGTCTTCGCGCCCTGCACGAATACCTCGACGGCCGCAGTGACGAAGTGCGCGGCACCCTGCGCCTGGCCTGCGCCAACGCGTACGCAAAAAGCCGCCTGCCGGGCCTGCTGCGCCGCTTCGCGACGGCGTATCCGCTCGTCGATGTGCACGTCGTCACGGGCCACAGCGGACGCATGGGACGCCTGCTCACATCAGGCGAGGCTCAGATCGCGTTCGTGCGCGGCCGCTTCGACTGGGGCGAAGAGTCGTTTGCCCTCGATGCCGATCCCTATTATTACGTCATCAATGCCGCGCCGATCGACCTGGGCTGCCTGCCGGAACTGCCGCAGATCCGCAACGTCACCGACGCGCCGCTGGAGGCCGAGCTGCACCGCTGGTGGACAGAGCGCTACCGCACGCCGCCGCGTGTTTCCACCGTCGTCGACCGCAGCGACATCTGCCTGGAGATGGTCCATCAGGGCCTGGGCTACAGCCTGCTGTCAGGGCTCTACATCCCCGAGGGTTCCCAGCTGCGGCAAGCGCGCATCGAATTTTCCAGCGGCGAGCCTCTGACGCGCGAAACGCGCGTCTGCTGCCGCACCTCGTCGCTTGAGCTCCGCGCCGTCAAAGCGTTTTGGGATTTTCTGCACGGCGAAGTGAAAATGTAACAACAATCCCCGGCTGCAAATACATTTCCGCAGCCGGGGATTGTTGTTCTGTGTGGAACAGTTTATTTTATCAGCCAATAACCTTTTTGCACAGCTCAATAAAATCAGCATTAGTCAAGGCGCGTTTATGAGCGACAGCAAATTCCTTCACCTCATGAAGCAACTTTTCCGTCTGCTCAGGAGTATGTGCGATATCCAACTCGGCCAGCTTCATCTCGATCGATTGTTTCCCGCTCTTTTTGCCGAGCAGATACGCTCGCTTCTGTCCTACCAGTTCCGGAAGATAAGCCTCTGAGTTGAACGTAGACCCCTTCAACATACCTGCAACCGCGAGCCCTGTCTCATGAGCAAAGCAATGTTCGCCGACTACAGCCTTGTTGCGCGCCAGATGAACATTTGTCAGCTTTTCGACCAGCTCGGAAGTCTCTTTAAGAACGCTGCAATCGATGCCAAGATCAATCCCGTACAGCATCTGGAGAACTAAGATGATTTCCTCGGTTGCAGCGTTGCCGCTGCGCTCACCAACACCGTTCATCGTCGTGGAAACAACATCGGCGCCGGCCAGGACAGCCGCGACCGTGTTGGCCATCGCCAGACCAAAATCATCGTGCACATGAATCTCAAGCGGCACATTGCCCATCACGCCCTTCATCGCGCGAACCATCCAGGCAATGCCATCGGGCGACGCTGACCCCACCGTATCGACAAGGCGAATGCGATCGACATATCCCGATGCGGAAACTGTCTTGATCACGTCAAGCAGAAAATCAATATCACAACGCGTCGTGTCATAAGGGCTCAGGTTAACGTGCAGCCCCTTGCTGCGAGCGTATGAAGTGATATCAAGACACTTGACAATATATTCTTCTTTCGTCTTGATCTTGAGTTTTACTTCTCTCTGGAGGTCGCCGATAGGCATACTGATATTCGCCCCCCAAACACCAAGATCAGCGAGCAAATCGATATCTTCTTTTTTCACACGCGCCAGCGCTGTGACCTTGGAACGTTTCAGTCCCAGCGCCGCAATCTGACGTGCAGCCTCGCGATCCGCATCAGAAGCCGCAGGTGTGCCAACTTCAATCTCATGGACTCCCAACTTGTCAAGCTGTTTAGCGATTGCAACTTTGTCTTCTGTCGTCAGCGCGATTCCAGCCTGCTGCTCGCCGTCGCGAAGGGTACAGTCAGTCACTTTCACTTGAGGCGCGATATGCCACTTGGCGCGCACCTCGGGAAGAAAATCCGCTTTGCATAGATACCAGCGATCGGTGATTGCTTCATAATTGTAATTAACTGTTGGATTGTTGCCCATCGTTAATCGACTCCTTTATAAAGTCAGCAAATATTTTTGCTGTGCATAAATTCAAAAACTTCCTCGACAATGCCGTGAGGAACCACTGTAATTCCGTTTGCGTCCGCCGCAACAAGGTCGCCGGGGCGAACCTGGATATTGTGAATTGTTACGGGGCCATTAATCTCGACCACCTCAAGGCGCTTCACGCCGGTGTTCGGAGTACAGCCGCGGCACCAGAAAGGATACCCCGTTTTTCTGATCGTCTCGCCATCACGGATTAAACCTTCGACAATTGTTCCGACCATACCGTGATCATGCTGCATTTTTGCAGCAATCTCGCCAAAATGCGAACACATACAGCCCCGAGCCTCTACGATCCAAATATCATCCGGCTCTGCCAGATACGGAACGTCACGCACCCAGAATTGCGACTTGCGCTCTTTACGATCGCGGATGTTGAACACCTGTTCCGGGCAGCTCCTCATCGTCACAGCAACCCCAACCGCCCGAGAGGCCTTGTCAAGAGGAGCAAGCTCTGTAGAAGGAACAGCGCTGACACTGCTGCAATAGCCCAAATTGTCCATCGCGTCGCTCAGCTCACAGGTAATGTCTTCAACCGCCCTAAATGCTTCAAGAATATCTTTGCGAATCCGCGGCACAGTCAGCATTCTGATCCGCTCTTTAGGCACTGCGCCGTAAATCTTGCCCGTGGATTTGAGCTGTTCATACTGCTCATCAAACGTCATCAAATAACCTCCACTTTCTTAATTAAAATCCATGTTATTTTTTCCAAGCCCTTCTTTTTGTGTAGTAGTCAGCGATGAAAGGCGAAACTATTGCCAGAATAATCATAATCATCAGGATTATGCAGATCGGTCGCCCGATGAAAACTTCAAAGAGCGGACGCCCCTTAGCGATCGTAATAGACTGTGTGTACCCCAGTTCAGCAGTCTCGCCGAGAAGCATCCCCAAAACAAGCGGAGCTGCCGGAATCTTCGTTTTTTTCATCAGATACCCTAAAAAACCAAAAAACAGCATTACGCAAACATCAAAGATATTCATGGCAATTGAGTAGGCGCCTATCGTTGCAAGAACCACAATCACAGGAGAAAGGATACAAGTCGGGATGTTGCACATTCGCACGATACGCTTTGAAATCAGCAATCCAACAAACCCCATAAGGATATTACCAATCAAGAAAGCCGCCATCATGGTATATACAATCGTGCCATTCGTCGCAAACAAGGTATGTCCGGGAGTCAAACCATGAATCAGCAAAGCTCCCAGCACAACAGCTGTCGTTGAACTGCCAGGCACTCCCAGCGTCAAGAGAGGTATCAAAGCACCGCCGGTAACCGCGTTATTCGCAGCCTCTGAAGCACAGATTCCCTCAATCGAACCTTTACCAAACTCTTCCTTATTCTTAGAAAAACGTTTCGCCTCGTTGTAACTAACCCACGAGCCGATATCCCCGCCGGCACCGGGCAAAATACCGACAAGAACGCCAATAATCGATGAGCGAATCATGTTCGGGAAAAGAAACTTTATTTCATCCCAAGATGGAAGCCTTCTGCCTTTTAGGAGCAAATCGCTGTTTTCAAAACGCTTTTTCGTTGCGTGAACATAATCTTCTACTTGAATCAGCACCTGAGACAGTGAAAATAACCCGATCATGGCAACGACAGAACGAATCCCGTCCTGTAGCAAGGTAATATTAAATGTAAAGCGATAATATCCCGTATAGATGTGCGTGCCGCACGTACTTATAATGAGCCCCAGCACGCCTGCCATAAGACCTTTTAGCATATTACCGCTAGCAAGACTGCCTATTACCGTCAAACCAAAGAGCGAAATAAGGAAATACTCAGGAGGCCCAAACATCAGCGAGAGCTTTGCCAACTGCGGAGCAATGAACATAAGCATCACAGCGCTAACCGTCCCGCCAAACATTGATGACACCGTTGCAATCCCCAACGCCCTAAGCCCCTGTCCCTTCAAGGTTAGCTGGTATCCATCCATTGCTGTTGCAGCGCTGGAAGCCGTTCCCGGCGTATGGATGAGAATGGCCGTGAAGCTTCCGCCATAAATTGCGGATGTGTACAGCACCGTCAGCATAATTAGTGCCGCACTTGGCGTCATTGAGTACGTAAGAGGGATCAAAAGAGCGACACCCATAGTCGCGCTCAGCCCGGGCAAAGCGCCGATCAGCATCCCTCCAAGGATAGCAACAATCATCGCCACTGCGACTTCTAGAGTGCACAAATTTACAATAATTTCTTGAATCATATTTTCAACCCCTGTCTTTGCATTATCACAGAGGGCTTAAAAAAGCAAAGTCTCTGGAAGAATTACACCAAGCTGACGAACAAATAAGAAATAGATAAACATAAGCATTCCGCATACTGTCAAACACAACGAAATATAATTTTTATATTTGAAAAAAAACATTGAACCGGCGATAAATGCAGCTGTTGAAACAAAATATCCAACATAACAAATGCCAATCACGTATGTAAGAATAAGGAGGTAGAAAATAATTGAATATTTTGCTTTGCTAAAATCAGCACAATCGCCGTTACAATCAGCTTTAATTGTTTTTCTGATTCCCAAAAGAAAAAGAAGACAGCCAAAAGCCCCCAGCACGCCAATCATCAGTTGCGGAAAAGTTGCGGCAAGTTCTGGCATGTCAAAAGTTTGAACGAACAGGAAAACACTTAGTACAATTACAAATGCACCGATCCAAGTATCAGTGTGGACAGATTTGGTCATTCCTTTCTCCTCCCATTTCTAGGGCATTCTCTGAATATTTGTTCTTTCAGAGAATGCCCGTTCTTAGACAATGGAATTTTCTTAACTAATAAATTTAATAATATCCGATTTTAAGTCATTAGCTAATAGTAAAGGTATAGTTCGTTTTTATTTCACCCAGCCAAAATTAGGGGCTAGTTTTTTCATCACTTCAGCATCGGACATAACGGCTTTTCTATAATCATCGCCAAGAATCACATCGACCGGTATCCCAGCTTTAAAATGCTGTGATTTGACTGCTTCACTATTAAACACTTTCCCCATTGTATTGATCATTTTTGCTACAATTTTAGGATCAACGCCTTCGGGATAGAAGAAACCACGTTTTGAATCAGCAATAACGCTTACATCGCTCAATTTCAGTTCATTAAACGTAGGCACGTCTGGCAGGTAATCTTTAATACGTTCTTTCGCAAACACTGCAAGGACACGGACCTGCCCGTCTTTGTGAAGATTAGTTGAGTCACCAACATTACCAATACTGGCATCAACATGTCCGCCAAGAACATTAGCAATGCTCTGCGCAGATCCGGGAACGAAAACAGGAGAAATTTTAAGGCCAGGAACAGCCATTTTTAACAGTTGGATAGCGACGTCATCATCAGATGCGGCCCCTGTCGCTGTAACAGTCACTTCGTGTTCGCGAGCGTAAGCAATAAAACTGGCCATATCAGGGAAGCGCTTATCATCAGCGCGAACATAGATAAGATTGGGATCGGTTACAAGATTAGCCAAATAGATAAAATTCTCGGCGGTTGTCTTACGAGTCTGCTTCGGATCAAGGTAGCCCTTGTGGAACGCAGGCAAAACTACTGATCCAAATGAATATCCATCAGGTTTACCATTCAAGAGAGTATCGCCGACAGCCCAAGAAGAACCGCCAGGACGGTTGATTACTGTGATACGCACGTTCAGTTCTTTGCTTAATTCATTAGCTGCAATACGGCACATCGTATCGTTAGGTCCTCCGGCAGAGCTAGATACATATAGTGTCAAATTCTTTTTCGGCCAATCAATATCAGTTTCTGTTCCAAAAGCAGCGAAAACACTTAATACAGTAAAAGTGCACGCAAACAAACCAATCGCAAACTTCTTCATTATCAACAACACCTTTCTTAATAAAATATATAATTTTATGTAATCTATAAACGTTCTACTACACCAAACTCTTCACAAATCACATTCAGATCATCAATGAAAGCCTGATTAACTGGTATTCCATTCTTTAAACGATCCTGTAGTCGGTCGTCTTCAATTTCACCAGGCAAGAAAACCCCCTTGCTTCCTTCAGCAAGCTCTGAACATTTGATGATGGAAGTAAAACGATCCAACTTTGCCTCAAAAACTTCCTTTCCTGCAAAAATATCTGGGTCAAGCGCCATAAAAAAGTGACCAATATGCTGACCGCCAGCTTTTGTAGTGTTAAAAGGTCCTGCGTCGATGCCTATTTCTGCACCGCTTAACATAGCGGCAAACGCCTCTGAAAGGACCGATAACGCATATCCCTTATAGCCTCCGAACGGCTGAAGCAGCACGGCTTTGTTGGGATCATCCGTCGGCAGCCCATCGGCAGTCAGCGCCCAGGTCGTAGGAATTTTCTGTCCCAGCTTCTTGGCAATATTGATGTTTGAGTTTGCGACGACGCTGTTCGCCATGTCGGCAACAACGGGAATACTTCCTTCCTTATAGGGAAGGGCAACCGACCATGGATTGTTGCCGTAGACAGCCGATTTACCGCCTGTAGGCGCCATTCTGGGGGTCGCGTTCGTCGAAACGAAACCGATCATTCCTTCCTTTTGTGCAAGCATGGAGAAATAGGCAGCTGCACCAAAATGATTGCTGTTTTTCATAGCAACCATGCCGACGCCAATCTTTCTGGCCTTTTCAATGGCTAAGCGCATCGCCTTAGTTCCAATGATGTGCCCAAGGCCGTTGTCGCCATCAACAACCGCAGAGACTGGCGTTTCTTTCAGAATTTTCAACTGGGGCGTCTTGTTTAAGCTTCCCGCCTTATAGCGATTCACGTAGTTCACGAGCGAACGAATGCCGTGCGTATCAACTCCACGCAGGTGAGCCATCGTCATCGCATCTGCCAGGATGTCCGCATCCTCCTGAGGCAGGCCGATCTTCAGGCCCAACTTGGTAACTACAGTCCGAATCTGCTCAGGCTTCAGCAGTTTCGCCTTTGGTCCTTCTGTGTTTAATTGAGACATTTCAACCATCTCCTTCTCAGATTTGACGCTGTTGGCAGTCTGGGGTGCCACAGCTCCCAAACACTAAATAAATACAAGAAAAATACTTGTTGCATACAATTGAATTTTAAAATTCAAGCTCCCTTTTGTCAAGTCGTAACTGTTTGACAGAAGGGAGCTTATTAAAGCAGTATTACTAGGCACTTACAATGGATTTAGGTCCGATTTAGCACCCTTATAACAAATTTGCATTTAGAACGTCGCGCGTCATTCGGCGTATGTGATTGCGCATGGCCTGTACCGCTCGTTCTGTATCCTCATCCTGCAGGGCAATAATGATTTCAAGATGTTCTCTGAGCGCCTTTTCGTACCGTCCTACAGTGCGCGAGAGTGTGATCATCCGGGCGAAGGGCGTCGCGAGAGTTGCGTAGATAGTTTTAAGGTATTTGTTGCCGGCAGCTTCAAGAATGATGGAATGGATGCTGTCGCTCAATTTAAAGCGTTCTTCGCTGACAAGTTTTTCTCTTGAAGTTTTACACTCCTCAATCTCGCTTTCCAGCATAGCTCGGACTTCACGCAGTTTTTCACAGTCGATCCTGCCAACGGCAAGGTATACCGCCATAGCCTCTATGGCCTCTCGTGCTTCAGAAAGCTGTCGCACGTCTGAGGAACTGAGAACACTTACTCTTGCCCCTTTGTTGGGAACATTTGTGACAAGTCCCTCTTTTTCCAGGATCAACAAAGCCTCACGAATTGGCGTCCGACTCATTCCAAAACGCTCGGAAAGCTGTATTTCCTGCAAAAACGAATCAGGGGGGAATGTGCCATCCATAATTCCCTGTCGCAAAAGCTGACAGGCCTGTTCTTTTTTAGTCATAAAGCTACACTAACCTCCGCTTCCACCTCGTACCAGCGAACGGCTTTTTAGATTGGCCGTTTTTTAGTACATGATGTATTATGATTGTATAAATCATGACATACCCGATTCGCTTCTGTCAAGATATAATATGCGTCTTTCTCAAAAATAACGCCGCAGCAGGAATGAAACGAAAGCTGCAATGCCAGTACAAAATGTCAGACTACGAGCGCTCAGTTGTCCTGTTCAAGAAATAACCAAGAGCAAATCCGACAACAGCACAGCAAAGTCCGATCAAATCGGTTGCCGCACCAGCATCAAGCAGAGCAAAGAAAGCAATAAGATAGCATAGGCGCACGAGTAAATGAGGTTTTCTGCCTGAATAAGTCGTATTTTCCAGCACAACTGAGAGCAGAACTACGGCTACAAGCGCGGTCGAGAGGGCCCGAAGAACTTCCGTAAATGTACCATTGGCCAGGAGCAGATCGTTGCGAACAAAGAAGAACGGTATGACGTAGGCCAGAATACCAAGTTTGACAGCGGTATATCCAGTTTTCATAATCGGAGCTTCCGCAATCGAAGCAGCCGCATATGAAGCCCCGGCAACAGGTGGGGTTATAGCTGCAAGGATAGCGTAATAGAAAACAAACATGTGAGCTGAAAGTGGTGCAATCCCAGATTTGATTAGCGTCGGCGCAGCTACGGCCACAGCGATGATGTAAGAAGCTGTGGTAGGCAGTCCCATGCCAAGGACCATGCATATGAGCGCTGTAAGGATGGCAATAACCGCAAAATTACCCTGTGCCAGCCCCAGCACGGCTGAGCTGAATCTCGTTCCCAATCCGGTAACGCTAACAGCTCCAATGATGATCCCGGCGGTCGAACAGGTTGCAGCTATGCCGATGCAGCCCTTTGCACCGTCATACAGTGCATCAAAGATCTTTTTGGGGCCCATACGCGATTCTTTATTGAAAAATGAAATTACGACGCAACATCCAATCGCCAGCAGACCGGATCGGGTGACAGAAGCCTTTACAACAAGCAGTTCGACGACAAGCAGAACAATCGGCGCAAGCAAATAGATTTTTTTCAGCACCTCTTTCAACGAGGGACGCTGATCAGCGGGAATTCCTTTCAGCCTTAAGCGGACGGCTTCAAGATCGACCATCATAAAGACAGCAAAAAAGTAGAGACATGCGGGAATGGCAGCGGCTGCAACAATATCGGAATAGCTGAGTTGAAGGAATTCAGCCATAATGAACGCACCGGCCCCCATCACAGGCGGCAAAATCTGCCCGCCTGTCGAGGCTACGGCCTCAACCGCCCCTGCAAAGTGCGGCTCGTAACCGACGCTTTTCATCAGTGGGATGGTGATACTGCCAGTGGTGACGACATTTGCGACAGAGTTGCCGTTGATTGTGCCAAGCAACGCGCTAGAGATAACAGCAACTTTCGCAGGACCGCCGCGAAATCCACCTGCGGCGGCGAGTGAAAAATCAGTTAGATAGGTTCCGACACCAGATGCGTTCAGGAACGAACCGAACAGCATGTACAGGATGATGATGCGCGAAAAGGTGCTGATCACTGTACCAAAGATTGCCGATGGGCCAAACATGTAACTGACCATTCGATCGAAGGCAAACTTTCGATGGCCCAGAAATTCGCGCGGAAGATAGTGACCGAAAAGAACATAGGCTATGAATGTTAGAGCGATCAGTGCCATTGCATAGCCATAGCGGCGATGCACAAGCTTTAGGATAGCGACAATCATCATCGCACCAAACACGATATCGCCATTTGTCCATTCAGAGCCGTACGCCCATTCGAGTCGGGGAATCTCGAATAACAGATAGACGCACGGAAGGACACCGCACAAGTAAAAGAACAGATTGGGAATCGTCTTTTTCCAGCAATGCCATTCATGAAGCAGCTCCGGCAGATAGGCAAGACTGAAGACAAAAAGCAAAAGTACCGCCTCGTAGCTCCATAAATCGATCGTCACAATTCCCGTCAACTGCACCAGAGCGGTCAGCGACATAAGGACGCCAATCCATTTTATGAAAAGGTCTTTTTTAGAAGTTTTTTCCACTGCATCATTCGTACTCATTAAAAACTCTCCTTGTTTATTTGAAGATAAACAGCGGCATTCGGCTTTAATGTAAAGCGGATGCCGCTGTTTTGTTCAAATGGACGGATGCTTACTACTTTTTAAGTCTTTCAGGAACTTCAACGCCATTTTCTGCATACCACTTCAGTGCGCCCGGGTGAAGCGGGAACCCCATGCCAGCAACGTCAGAAGGTTTCACAACTGCCGCAGCGGGGACTACCTTGACGATCTCGCCCCAATTGTCAAACGCGCACTTTGTAACGGCATATGCGTCTTTTTCGCTGACGCTTTTGTGAATGAGCATGGTAATCATGCTCCGCACAGTTTTAACGTCTTCGTCCATGAAGTTATAAGCTTCTTTAGAAACACTGCCAACTGAAAGTGCCGGCATCATCTTTCTGACTGCCTCCAACTCTTCATCGGTCATGCCGAGCAGCTTGACTCTGGTGCTCGAGGAGACATCGATAATTCCAGAATAAGGTGCGCCGCCGAAGTAGATGATTGCATCCGCGCGTCCATCCTGGAACATTTCGATCATTTCGCCGTGAGTTGAAGTGCTTACTTTGGCTTTGATGTTTAGAGCCGCAAGAACGTTTTCAGACATCACAGAAGTTGGGGAACCTCTACCGCCAATGGCAACTCGTTTATCGTTCAGATCCTGCATCTTATTAATACCGGAATCAGCGCGCACAACGATCTGGCATACGGAAAGACTGATGGGGAACATCGAACGAATCTCATCATGTTTTTCCTTGAAACGGCCTTCACCGTTTAGCGCCTGATAATCTGTGAAGATGCTGCCGGTGGCCATCAACACGGCCTCATTTTTCAGCATTGCGTAATGAGCCGAGGATCCTGCCGTTGACTCAGGATACAAGGCAATATCCTTCAGCTTTGGGTTAATCACTTCAGACATGGCAACTGAAAACGCGTAGACATATGACGAAGTCGTGCCGCATCCTAAAGGCAGTTCTGTAGCCGCCCATCCTGCTCCTCCGGTCAGAGCAAAAAAGCAGAACATCACTGCTGCCGCTTTCTGCAAACGAGTCATTTTCATACAGATCGATCTCCTTTCATCTTCATAGATGTTGAAATACTCTAATCATCCGTAGTAAATATAAGTTTTGTCTTTGATCACTCCCATCATGAGAATTCAACTCTGCGACATTCTCACAAAAAACACATTTTACACACACGTTGCATACAATACTATTGTAAACGCTGTTACGGTTTTGTCAAGAACCCCTTTATTCTTAAACTGAATAAATGCAATCTCCACACTTTTGGCAAGATTCTCATTTCACATTGAATTCCTAATCAGCATGTTGCATATGTTCGTGTGGCAAGCTCACAACATTGCAATAATCTTAGACAAATGCGGGGCTTGTCGGATTCTGAAAAGCATTTAGCTCACGTAAAAAAGCCTAGATTCCCTTCATCGGGAACCAAGGCTGAAAATTTTCCTGAACGATTGATTTACAATTCGCTTTATTGCTGAAAAAAAATTGGCGTCACAATAAATTTTATCATGAAAAGGCACTTTGCAGAACGCTGATTTTTCACGAAAAGGCAAAATAGCACGCCCCGCATCCCAGGTACGTTTCTGGGATGCGGGGCGTGCTGCTTCTCGTTCTATTTGGATATTCTTCTCGGCGAAGGCCTTGCTTTATTTCTCGTCACGGTACGCATTCATCAGGCAGCCGGCGAGGAGCATCTTTCGCTCGCCTTCGGTGATGCCGGGGAGGGAGAGCGTGACGGGGATCTTCTTATCGCCGTCGATGAGCTCGGCGGCGACCGTTTCGCCGGTGCCGGCGACGAAGGCGCGCACGCCCTTAATGGCAAGCCACTGCCCCACGCGGAACCTGGCGCGGTCTTCGTCAGAGACGATCCACGGCGCCATGCCCCAGTTGACGAGGTTGCTGCGGTAGCGCTTTGTCGCGTACTCGCGGGCGATGTTGGCCTCTCCGTTCAGCATTTTCTGGCTGCTGGCGGCCTGCTCGCGCGCCGAGCCGTCGCCGGGCTTGACAGCGCAGACCAGGCTGCCGAAGGCGGTGTTTTTCGCGTCAAATCCTGCCGCCTCAAGCAGCTTTGCGGCTTCTTCGGACACGGCCGAGCCGTTTTTCACAGCCTGCGCGCGTGCTTCTTCGAGAGCCTTGGCGCGTTTGGCGTTCGGCACGTAATTGGGATCTTTGCGCTGAAGGGCAAACTCGGCCAGCTTGAGCGGGTTGCTTCTCAGCGACGAGGTCTCGCCGGAGGGGATCAGCTCGTCGGTCGTCGTCACAGGATCGGTGATGACGGAAGCGACCAGCAGCAGCTGATTGTCGGCCAGCGGCGCGATCTGCGGCCAGGGCTTGATGTTGGGGCCGTACTGGAGGGCAACTTCCGGCTTGGGATGACCGAAGCCATTGTAGACACGCTTTTCATAGATGGAGGCGTCGAACGTGTAGGGCTCGTGCTCCTTCAGGCGGTCAGCGTATTCGAAGGCGCTGGTGAGCACGCCGCCATTGGCCGCGGTAGCCGCGATCGACCGCGCATCCATCAGCGCCACGGCCGACCACTGGCCGGCGTTGGGCTTGGAGCCGTCGCGGTTGGGGAAATTGCGCGTGGTGTGGCGGATGCTGAAGCCCGTATTGCAGGGCGTTTCGCCCGCGCCGAAGCACGGCCCGCAGAAGGCGGGATAGTTGACCGCTCCCGCGGCAACGAGTTTTTGCAGCCAACCGCCGTCCATCAGCGCCTTGTTGACGGGCATGCTGGAAGGATAGACGCTGAGACCGAACGCGCCGCAGCCAATTTCTCCGCCGTCCAGTATCTGCGCTGCGGCGACAAGGTTTTCAAAGTTGCCGCCCGCGCAGCCGCAGATGACGCCCTGCTCGACGCGGAACTGACCGTTTTTGACGCGCGAGGCCAGGTCGATATCCAGCTCGGGATTGTCCATCAGCTCGCGCGCGTCCATCTCCGCCTTGCGCAGGATGTCGCCGGCATTGGCCTTGAAGTCGGCGATCGTCCAGGCGTTGCTGGGATGGAAGGGCACGGCGATCATCGGCTCGACCGCGTCGAGATCGACGACCACGGCCGCGTCGTAGCAGGCCGCTTCGGCCGGATCGAGGCGCTTGAAGTCGCCGGGACGGCCATGCACGCCGAAATAGTTTTTGATCACGTCGTCGGTGCGCCAGATCGAAGTCCAGCACGTCGTCTCCGTCGTCATCACATCGATGCCGAGGCGGAACTCGGCGCTCAGATTCGACACGCCGGGTCCGACGAACTCCATCACCTTGTTCTTGACAAAGCCGCTGGAGAACACGGCGCCGATGATCGCGAGAGCCACATCGTGCGGCCCGACGCCGGGACGGGGCTTGCCCCGCAGATAAATGGCGACCACGCCCGGCCAGGCGAAATCATACGTCTTGCCGAGAAGCTGCTTGACCATCTCCGGACCGCCCTCGCCGACCGACAGCGTGCCGAGCGCGCCGTAGCGGGTGTGGCTGTCGGTGCCGAGGATCATGCCGCCGCTCATGGCAACCGCCTCGCGCATATACTGGTGCATCACGGCAAGGTGGCGCGGCACGAAGATGCCGCCGAAGCGCTGCACGGCGGTGAGGCCGAACATGTGGTCGTCCTCGTTGATCGTGCCGCCGACGGCGCAGAGGCTGTTGTGGCAGTTGGTCAGCACATAGGGCACGGGGAACTGCTCCAGCCCGCAGGCAATGGCTGTCTGCAGCGCCGCCACGTAGGTGATGTCGTGAGAGGTCAGCGCGTCAAATTTGAGATGCAGCAGTCCGTCGCCCCGGTCGGTGTGGTGCGCCTCGACGATGGAACGGGCCATCGTGCCCTCGCCCGGCTTCGACGGAAGTGCGCCGTCGAAGCGCACGCCCTTTTCCGCCAGGCGCGCGTTCAGTTCATTGCGGTCAAGACGCGCCGCATCCTCGACGAGCGCCTTTCCCCCGAACAGCGTTACCGGTCTGTCGATCAGCGTGATCATGATAAAACGCCCCTTTTTTCAGATGATGATGAAGCAATGAATGTTTCTCTTTTTCGTTTTCAACTATAAACGACCAGCGTTATAAAAGCAAATCACGTTTTTTCATTCAAAGGCATAACGCTTTTTTATTCACGTTTAGAGAGTTCTTGCCGGCGCTTGTCAAAATTTTATCCCTATTTTACAATTAAAACATCTATTAAGGATGCGATTTCCCTGATAAAAGGAGTGATCCCCGTGAGACGATCCCGCCGCGCCATCGCGCGCTTTCTGTATTTCACCGTTATCATGCTGGCGCTTGCTTCGTGCGCCTGTGCGTCCGGCCTGACACAGAGCCCGGACGCCGCGCCCGTGTCGGCTGACGCTGAAAACGAGAGCTTTTTCTCGCACTTTTGCGGTCATTTCGCGCGCTCCGTCGGCGTCGATTCGGCGATCGACGCGGCTTCGCTCATCCTCTCCGACGATCCGCCCGACTGGTGGGACCGGTTGAAAAGCGCGGGAGCGCTCGCCGGGAAAAGCCTTCCCGCACTCCTGAGCGGCGGACTCACATGGCAGGGAGCGGCAGGACTGCTCTCCGCGCTGTGGGACGTGCTGCCCAAGGAAAATTTCAAGCGTCTGATGCGCGAACTGCTGCGCTGCCCGCGCTGCCGAGCCTTCGCGTGGGATTACACGCTCGGCATGGGCGAACGCGCCTGGCAGAACATCAAAGACGGCGGCAGCTGGATCGGCGAAAAATCGACGACGTTCTGGAACTGGATCTGGGAGGACGACGAGAGCACCCCCGAACCGCCCGCCGCAGAAGGTCCCGGCTTCTGGGCTTCCGCATGGGACAGGGCGGCTCAGCTGGGCCGCGACGCCTGGCAGAAGACGAAAGACGGCGGCGCCTATGTCGGCGAAAAAGCCGGCTCCGCCTGGGACTGGGCGAGCGAGAAGATCGGCGGGCTGTGGCGCTCGCTGCGGGAAAGCAAAGAGCCGGCCCCGGCCTCCAGCGACGGCGAAGAGAAGCCCGGCTTCTGGGCCTCCGCATGGGACAAGACGGCCCGGCTGGGCCGCGATGCCTGGCAGAAGACAAAGGACGGCGGCGCCTACGTCGGTGAAAAGGCCGGCTCCGTCTGGGACTGGACGGCCGAAAAAGCCGGCAGAGCATGGCGCTGGGTCTGGGAATGAGCTGTTCTTGACACGCGCCCTGCGGCAAGATACAATATCGCCATCGACGGAACGCAAATGGCCGCGCGACTGGGGCATACCACCTTGGGTATGGCTTCTCTTCGCGCGGCCTTTTTTCGTTTGCGCCGCAATCTTTGTGCATGGTGTATACTGTGAAGGAGGAACTTATGATGAAAAAATCTCTTTGTGCCGCGCTGCTTCTGGCGCTGTTCGCGACTGGAGCGTTTGCCGCCGGACTGAAAACGGTGGATCGTCTGGCGATCGCCATTTCGCCCTACGACGCCGCCGATGCCATCATGGCCAAGACGGCGCCGCTCGGCGCGATGCTCCAGACGGAGCTGAAAAAAAACGGCTACGACGTGAAAAACGTCTCGCTCTCGGTGTCGTCGTCGTATCAGGCATGCGCCGAAGCGCTCAGCGCGGGCACGGCCGACGCGGGATTCATCTCAGGCGGCACGGTCGCGCTGTATTCGGGAGAAGTCGAAGTGCTGCTGACGGCGCTGCGCAAGGCATACAGCAAGAACTCGCTCGATCCCCGCGACTGGAACGACGGCACGCCCGGCGCGTACAAGGGCGATCTGTCGGAATACTACCGCTGCATCATCATCGCCGGGCCCAGCGTCCGCGGCAAGGCTCTGGCCGCAAAGGTGAACGCGGGCGAAAAGCTGACGTGGGATGACCTGAACGCGGCCACCTGGTGCGTGCTGGGCGCAACGTCGTCGTCGGGCTACATCTATCCCAGCCTGTGGCTCCAGGCCAATTACGGCAAGTCGATCAAGGACCTGGCTCACGTCGTGCAGTCCAGCTCGCACGGCGCGTCTGTGGCTCGTCTGGCGGCCGAGCAGGCGGATGTGATCGTCAGCTTCGCGCACATCCAGCTGAGATCGGCCAAGGACTGGACGGGCTCGATGGGACGCAAGGAAGATATCTGGCACGAGACGAACGTGATCGGCGTGACTGAGGGCATCTACAACGATGCGGTCTGCGTCTCGCCTGTTTCGGCAGTGATGCAGGACGAGGACTTCAAAAAGGCGTTCGGCCAGGCGATGATCGACATCGGCGCCACGCCCGAGGGCAAAGCGGTGATCGCCGCGTTCTCGCAGGTAGGCTACACCTGGGGCAAGGACTCCAACTACGACGGCGAGCGCCGGGCGCAGGAGCTGCTCAAAAAGATCAGCAATTAAGGAAACGCTGATAAAATACGTCATCTCCTGCGAAACGCTGCCCGAGGGGCCCCTCCAACGTACGGAAGTACGCCTTCGGAGCCCCTTTCGGACAGGTTTCTTCGGATCTGACGCATTTTCGCAAGGTTCTGTGCGCTAGTCAAATTCTGCATAGGGGGTTGATGCGGCTGTGATCGAAATCAAACTGGAAAACGTGTTCCGCTCATTTTCCGGCGGCATGGCGCTGAACGGCGTCAGCGAAACTTTTCCGGCGGGAAGCTTCACGTCCGTGATCGGCCCCAGCGGCGCGGGCAAATCGACGCTGCTGCGCTGCATCAACGGCATGGAACGGGCCGATTCCGGGCGCGTGCTTGCCGGCGGCACGGACATGGCGTCCGCACGCGGTCGCGAACTGCGATCGGCGCAGCGGCGTATCGGCACGATCTGGCAGGATTTCTGCCTCGTCGAGCCGAGCACGGCGCTCGACAACGTGCTCAACGGCGCGCTGGCCGAGATGAGCTTTTTTGCCGCCGTCTTCGGCCTGTTCGGCCGCGGGCGCACCGCGAAAGCCCGCGCTCTGCTCGAACGCGTCGGGCTTGCACACAAGGCCGGACAGCGCGCGTCTTCACTCTCCGGGGGCGAAAAGCAGCGCTGCGCCATCGCCCGCGCGCTGATGCAGGGCTGCGAAGCCATTCTGGCCGACGAGCCTGTCGCTTCGCTCGATCCGGTCCACGCCGAAAATGTGCTCTCACTCCTGAAAAAGCTCCAGCGCGAAGAGGGTGCGACGGTGATCATGAACAGCCACAACGTGGAGCAGGCCCGATCGTACGCCGACCGCATCGTCGGGCTGCGCGTGGGCCGCGTCGTCTTTTCCGGCGCGCCTGACGAGCTTTCGCCCGCAGCGCTGCGCGATATCTACGGAGACGAGATCGCATGAAGCGCCGCGTCTGGACCGCGCTCGTCATCGCTGCGGCGCTGGCGTCCGCGTGGCAGTGCGGATTCAGCTTCAGCCTGCTGGCACGCAGGGGCGGGCAGTTCTTTTTCATCCTCAAAAAAATGGTCCCGCCCGACTGGAGCTTTGTCCCCACACTGATCGAGCCGCTGCGGCAGACGGCAGAGATGGCGTTTTTGGGCACGAGCTTGGGCGCGCTGGGCGCGCTTGTTTTCGCACCTGTGTGTTCGGCTGCCGTATCGCGCCGGCCGCGTGCCGCGCTGCTGGCCCGCACGCTCGTCAACCTGCTGCGCACCGTGCCCGCGCTCGTGCTGGCGCTGGCGCTGTCGTTCTGGCTCGGCACCGGCTCGCTCACGGGCGTCGCGGCCCTGGCGCTGTACAGCTTCGGCATCCTCGCCCGCCTTGCCTGGGAGGCGATGGACCTCGATCCCCCCTCGGCGCTCGATGCGCTGTCAGCCTCCGGCTGCGGACGCGCCAAGGCGTTTGCGCGCACCACGCTCATCCACATCATGCCCGGCTTTGCCGCCAACGCGCTCTACGTGCTCGAGGCCAACGTGCGGCACGCCGCCATCCTCGGCTACGTCGGCGCGGGCGGTCTGGGGCTGATCCTCTCGGAAAAGCTGGCCTGGCGCGAATATCCGCGCGTCGGCGCGATCCTCGCGCTGCTGTGCGCAGCCGTGCTGCTGATCGAATGGCTCTCGGCCCGGCTGCGAGCGGCACTCAATGGAGACCGGCCGCTCTCCCCCGCTTCACGCCGCGCAGTCTGTCTGACGCTCGCTGCGGCAGGCGCGCTGTGTGCCAGCCGCCTTTCGGCACAGAACGCGACGGCCGCCGGGTTCCGCGTGATGTGCGGCATCTTCGGCGGACTTGCCCGCCCCGACACGGCCCTGCTGTTCAGCCTCGCCCACGGCGGCGTGCCCGCCCTGATGGCCGAGACCGTCTGCATGGCCTTCGCCGGCACGGCGCTGGGAGCAGCGCTGGCACTGCCGCTGGCGCTTTTTGCCAGCCGGCGCTTCGTCCCCACAGGCGTCGCAGGCATCACGCGCGCAGGGGCAGCTCTGCTGCGCACCGTGCCCGCCGTGATCTACGGACTGCTGTTCATCCGCGTCGCCGGACCGGGACCTTTTGCCGGGCTGCTCACGTTCGGCGCTTTGTCGCTTGGCATGTGCGTCAAGCTGTTCACCGGCGTCTTTGACGAGCTGAACGCGCGCCCGATCCAAGCGCTGCGCGCCACCGGCTGCTCCCGCGCCGCCGTGCTCGCGCGCGCCGTATGGCCCGCATCGCGCGCCGCACTGGGAGCCGCCGCGCTCTACCGCTTCGACGTGAACCTGCGCGAAGCCTCAGTGATGGGGCTCGTCGGCGCCGGCGGCATCGGCACCACGCTGCTGTTTTCCATGAACGGCTGCAACTGGCCCTCAGCCGGAGCGTGCCTGATCGGCCTTTCAGTCACCGTCCTGGCCGCCGACGCCGTCTCGTCAAGATTGCGCAAACGCGCGCTGGCAAAGTGAACACAAAACTCCCCGCTTTCGCATCGCGCGAGAGCGGGGATTCATTTTAATTCAGCAACATGACAGCAGCCGCCCAAACATCAATTTGGGGATTTCTGCAATAAATCACTAAAAAAATTAGGGGATTTTGAAATTGACAAACTTTACAAAATCGAGGATTTTGACGGAGCGTGATAAGATAAACATGACATTTTACTCAGGGAGCGGGGGATAAATATGTTCAAACGAAAACTGTATCAGCAGATGCTGGACTGGAAAAACACGTCAAACGGCCGGACAGCCCTGCTCATCAGAGGCGCCCGGCGAGTCGGCAAATCGACGATCGTCGAAGAATTTGCGCGACGAGAATATGCAAGCTACATCCTCGTCGACTTTTCGCGAGCCCCGCGCGAAATAGATCAGCTCTTCAGCGATATGTACGATCTTGACCGCTTTTTCCTCCAGCTCCAGTTCCTGTATAAAACACAGCTTCATGAACGCCTTTCTGCAATCATCTTTGACGAAGTGCAGCTCCAGCCGCTTGCCCGTCAGGCAATCAAACACCTTGTTGCCGACGGACGCTACGATTACATCGAAACAGGCTCGTTGATATCGATCAGAAAAAACGTGAAAGACATCGTCATCCCAAGCGAAGAAACCCGAATCAACATGTACCCCCTGGATTATGAAGAATTTCGCCAGGCACTCGGAGATGAAAACACCGTTCCCATGCTCCGTGACGCATTCAATCGACGCATGCCGCTGGGCGATGTCGCCAACAGAAAGCTGCTGCGTGATTTTCGCCTTTACATGCTCGTTGGCGGGATGCCTCAGGCAGTCAGCGAATACCTCAGGAGCAACAATCTGAGCGCCGTCGATCAGGTCAAAAGAAACATCCTTGAGCTGTACGAGGATGACTTTCGCAAGATCGACCCTACAGGCAAAACATCGCTTCTGTTTGACGCGATCCCGGCAGAACTGAGCAGAGGCGCGACGCGTTACCACGTATCGCGCGTTGCCGCAGGGATGCGCAGCGCCGGTGCACAGACACTTATCGCCGACATGCTCGACTCAATGACGGTAAACGCCGCGTTCCATGCAAATTTTCCCGGCACCGGCATGGCGATGAACCGCGATCTGCGCCGCTTTAAAATGTATCTGGCCGACACCGGTCTGTTCGTCACACTCGCCTTTAAAGACAAGACGTTCACAGAAAATACGATCTATCAAAAACTCCTCAGTGACAAGCTGAGCGTCAACCTCGGCTACCTGTACGAAAACGCCGTCGCACAGATGCTGCGCAGCGCCGGCAACGAACTGTACTACTACACATTCCCCTCAGAAAGCTCCAATCACAGTTACGAGATCGACTTTCTGCTCGCACGCGGCAGCAAAGTGTGCCCTGTCGAAGTCAAATCCTCCAGCTACAAAACCCATGCGTCGCTCGACGCATTCGCCGAAAAATTCTCCGCCCATACGGCCGAACGCTATCTGATCTACACCAAAGACCTCCACAAGAATGGCGCCACGCTGTGCATGCCCGCATATATGACCATGTTTTTGAGTCAGACGCCTGCGAAAGAGACTCCTTCCTCGGAAAACCGGCACACTGACAAAATCGCACCTCTGAACGAGTCCCCGAAGCGCGAAGCCGGGCAGAGCCGCGAAGCTAATCATGAAGCTAATTATGAAGCAAATCATGAAGCAAAAGAAACTCACGATCTGCTCCCCAATGAACGTATGCTTTTACTCTTGCTCGCCCAAGAGCCATGGTTGTCGCGCAAGGAGCTTTGCAAGCGAACTGAACTTTCAGCAAGTACCATTTACAGAACAATCGAGTCTCTGAAAAAGAAAAATTTGCTCGTGCGCGAAGGCAGTTTGCGCAAAGGACACTGGATCGTAACGGCAATGCCTGCGAAAGGATAACTGTACAAAAACTCCCCGCTTTCGCATCGCGCGAGAGCGGGGAGTTTGTGTATAGCTCATTATGTTACTGGTATTTCTTTCTCAGATAGGTTTGAAAATCGAGAAGACGGCGGTATTCCCTTTTTTCATTATCACCGTCACCAAAGTTCATATAGTAGGCTTTTTCTCCAACTTTAAGAGTAGGGCTTTTAAATACTAGCAATGCATCTTTGAACTCTGACCATTTTACAATGATAGGATCTTTAAATGGTTCCTTTCCAAATATTCCTTTTTTCCCGAGTGCTACTCCTTCCTTATTGCTACCGAAGACAGTTGAGTCGTAAAGCACAAACACATTCTCACCATCAGGGATTTTCATGCTCTTTCTAGCATTTTGGAACTTCTTATCACTTTTTCGCGGTATAATATTGTACCAGTTATTTACATCTTTGGGAAGGAATTCACCTGTTGAGTGCAAGTAGTAGCTAACATCTTCATCGTCAAGCACGCCATTCCAACCCAACCAGAAGTTCTTCTTCTGCACTTCGGCGCCTTGATTCGCCTCCAGAACGTTCTCCGGGATTTTCTGTCCCTTACTACACAGTTCTTGTATTTTTTTAGCCTCTGTACGCGCTTTTTCTAGACCGTCTTTTGACAATTTTGCACTGTCAAAGAAGCCCTTACCTTCTACCGAATCAAGTATCTTCTGGCCATCTTTGACCCCGTAAAGAACAGACAAGTACGCCCATTGATATGCCTGTTCATAACGAGCCTCAGCATTATAAAACTGAGCAAGACTCAACGCACCGTCTCCATTGCCAAGCTCAAAAGCGTGCAGATAGTCTTTGAGCGCTTTGGAAACATCCTTTGGAACACCTGCACCTTTGGCGTAGAACGTACCTCGCGCCACCAGTGCGTCTGATAAATTCTGCTCCGCAGCTCTCTCAAGCCATTTAACCGCTTCTGTAAAGTCTTGCGGTACGCCAGAGCCAGTCATGTAGTAAGAAGCAAGGGAATATTGTGCTACCGACACACCTTGCTGTGCCAGTTTCCGCATCATGGATGCCGCTTCTTGTGGATCTTTTTTAATATTTACCCCCTTCTCTTTAATATTAGCTCCTTCAGAATACACTAAAGCCATAACAAACTGAGCTGCTCTATCTCCGTTTTCAGCCATTTTTCTGACATATTCAAAGTTGTGATCAGCCGCTTCTGCCGCTTTAGATGCTGGTTCTTTAAAATTAACAGTTTTGGATAAAAGAATATTTGCCTGTTCTAGGCTTCTTTTTGCTGCCTTCTCAGAGTCTGTTATAGCGGAAACGGCCGCAGCTGGAGCTGATTTCTGTTCAAGTCCCGTATCTATTGCCATCTCAGGGACTGCCTTCGCAACCGCGTCAGCAATTTCTTTCGGCAGCTTCGACATATTCAGCTTGCCCGACTTCATCGAGGCGAGCACGACGGGGCTAATCTCCGTCTCAGCCTTGAAGAGGATGTTGTTGTTCACTGCACGAATGCCCTTGTCCTTTTCGCCGACGGAGAACGACACGGCGCCGTAAAATAGGTTGTCGAGCCACTCGCGCGGGCCGCTGTTGTCTTTGATGTCTTTCAGCAGGGCAACGACGCGCTCTTTGGGCGGGTTCTGCTCAAGCATCAGGCGGTATTTGGCGATCTGAACTTTGTACGGGTCCTGACGGAGCACATGCCGCCACACTTTGTCAAACTCGTCAAAGCATTCCAGAGCCGTTTTCGTGTCGCCACACTTGTACGCCGCGTCGCCATAGTAGAACCAGAAGGGCGGATAGGCGGCAAATTTGCGCTCCAGCTCGCGGAAGATCTGCACGGCGTTTTCCTTGTCGGTCTCGGCAAGGCCGTATTCGAGCAGGTCGAGGTCTTCCTGGGTGATGCGGTATTTGTCGTCGATGCGGTACTTGCGCAGCAGGCTCCAGGTGGCGGCAAGCAGGTCTTTTTGCAGGTCGTTGAAGCGGATGACTTTTTCTTTTTCAAGCTGCCAGAGGCTGTCGCCCAGTTCTTCCTTCATCTGCTCCTTGGCGTCGCGATAGCCGAAGTAGGCGCTCACGCCCTGCGTGAAGAGGCTGCCGAGGAAGCTCCACATGTTGCCGCCGTAGGGGCGGATTCCGGCCAGGGCGCCGACGATGGCGTTTTTCTGGCGGCGGTCATACTTGGCGGCAAAGCGCTTGGCCTCTTCATCGCTCAGCTTGTTCTGCGTGATCACGTCCATCAGGTCTTTGTACACGTTGACCAGCTCGTAGTCGCTCTCGATGTCGCCGACGCTGAGGTGGTTGATGATCGTGTTGTACTCCTGGTCGAGCACAACGCGGTCCTGCGTGGTGACGATGTTCTTCACCGAGACGATGGCCATGTTCAGCGCCAGCAGGGTGTTCGTCTTGTCATACTGCTCGTCGGCACGGGCAGGAATCGCGCCAAACGGCTGTGCAAGCATGACAAGCGCCAGAAGCGCCGCCGCAAACGATTTGAATCGACGGTTCAATTTCATTTTTTTACGCTGCCTCCTTCATGCTTTTCTGCGGATTACGCAGTTTGATGCCTTTTTTGTTCAAGAGCTCACGGTACGGAGATGAGTTCATGATCTCCGGGAGAATCTGTTTCAACAGTTGCAGCAGCTGCGTCGCATGCTCTTCGCTGTGGTCATTGCGGTAGAATTGCAACCGGTCGAACATGGGCTTGTATCTCGCCCATGTATCAGGACCGACAAGGCGGCGCACGCCCAGGTTCGCGATGTCGTCTTTCAGCCGCGAAAGGTCGGCAAGCGCGGCCTTATCGGGCGTCGTGTAATCACTGAGTACATGAATATCGTAAATCAGCGTCGCCATTGCACGCGCAGGACGCCCTCTCAAGCCCAGATTGCTTTCGACTGAGCGGATGAGCTCTCGGTTGCGGCGGCTGCCATCGCTGCTCTCCGGGTTGGTGGTCCGGCGTCCCTGTTCGGCTCGAAAGAAACTCCAGAAAGCTGCAAACTGTTCCTTTTTTACTGAACTTTCCAGTTCCGCCCAGATCGCCATGCGCCCCGCCGGTGACAAGTCCTGAAGCAGCTCGTGCGGAACGGCTTTCAGGAGAGGGATCTCCGCAATTAAGCTCTCAGGCGTCGTATCAGGCCTTCTCTGTATCGTGTCCCGAATCTTTCTGACATAATTCGCGTAACTGATTTCAACTTGCCGGATCAGAGGCTCGTGACGCGCAGGGTCTTCGTTGAATCCCCAATGAAACAACAGGCGGTGGCGGTATTCGCCCCAGTCGAACCACGGAAAGCGGCGTTTGATCTCGGCATATGCGTCCTGCCAGCGGTCAAGCACCTCGCGAGCCTCGCTCCAAAGCCGATCGAGCGAGCCCTGATCTGGTTCGAAGCCAAACGCTTCTTCCCAGTCATCACGGTGTCCGTGCAAGTCTTTTGCGCCAGCTCGCCCAGCAACGACGACCGCTAAAACGCAACAGACCAGCAGGATATGCGTCATTCGTTTCATTGCGCTGTGTTCCTCCCCTTTTGTTCGCAGTCAGCTCCAAGAGCTTTGCGCGATCGCAAACTGAGACAAATAATAAAAAATGCAAAATATGAATAGATTATAGACGAATCATTCACCTCAGGCAAGGCGATAAATGCATAGAATAAAACAACGACAGACTTGTTGCACATGGACACGCACACACAAAAAACCCGGTGCAGAGAACGTTTTTCCGCGTTCTCTGCGCCGGGTTTGCTATATATATCCGCTTACTCTTCCCACTTCTGGAAGCCCTTGCCCAGCACCTCGGCTGCGATCGACACGCGCATGAAGGCTTTGGGATCGTGCTCCTTCAGGAACAGCTTGAGGGCGTTTTCCTGGCGGGGGGCCAGCATGGTCACGAGCACGTCGTGAGGCTGTCCGTTCCAGCCGCCGTATGCCGGGAAGATGGTCACGCCGCGGTGTAGCGTGTAGATGATGTAGTTGCGCACCACTTCCACCTGATCGGTGATGATCATCGCCTCGTTGCGCTGCGAGAAGGCGCGCAAGTCGCCGTTGAGCACAAGCGAGGTGACGTAGGCCAGCAGGAAGCCGTAGGCCGCGTTTTCAAACGGCACGATGGTGAGGAACATGAGGATGACGGCAAAGTTGAGGTACATCGTGGTGTTGCCCAGCTCGATGCCGTACTTGCGGCGCAGGGTCATGGAGATGATGTCCAGCCCGCCGGTCGACCCGCCCGTGGAGAAGACGACGGCCAGCGCGATGCCGTGAAGCACGGCGGCGGCGATGACGAGCAGCATCCGGTCGGTGATGACGGGCTTGGGGAAGTACTCCAGCACTTCCATAAAGAACGACACGGCGGCGACGGAATACAGCGTCCACCACGAAAAACGCTTGGGCAGGGCTTTGAACGCAAAAGCGAACAGCGCCAGGTTGAAGACGAGGTTCGACACGCTCAGTGGCACGCCGAAGGCGTAATTGAACAGCAGGCAGATGCCCATGACGCCGGTACTGGGAAGCAGCGCCGGCTTGACGAAAAAGACGGTGCCGATGCAGTACAGCGCCGAGCCGAAGGTGATCACGACGAACGTTTTCAATTCCTGCGTCAGTATGTCCGGTGCGATGTGCAGACGCTCCGCGAGAGATTTCAGCATGAATGACTCCACTCCTTCTCCGGCCTTTATAAGCCAGAATCATGATTATCATACGAGTTTTCGTTAAAACGGCTAACGTTCTTGTAGCCGTTTTATAGCGCCATAAGGCGCGTCGAAAACTGCATGAGACGGCGTGGCGCCGTTAGGCGCCGAGTGTCACGCCAGTTTTTGGCGTGACCGCGCGATTTTTTAATCGCGCATTAGTATCAAATCATAGCACACGGCCAGCGCTTTTTAAAGCGCTGTGAAACGCGCGTATAAAAAAACTCCGCCGCGAAAAACGGCGGAGTGGATATTCTATGGAGCGGAAGACGGGATTTGAACCCGCGACCCCAACCTTGGCAAGGTTGTGCTCTACCCCTGAGCTACTTCCGCGTTTTAAATGGCGGGGCTGAAGAGACTCGAACTCTCGACCTCCGGCGTGACAGGCCGGCGCTCTAACCGACTGAGCTACAACCCCGCGCCTTGAACGCAATGCGTAATATACCAGACGAAGGGCGCTTTGTCAAAGGGAAAATTCGCTTTTTCGCGAAAATCGTGAAAAATTTATTTGTTGAACGCGAATTCCAGCTGGCGGCCCTCTTCTTCACCCGCCTCGCCCGCGAACACTCCGCGGAAGCGCCGCAGCAGCAGCGCGCCCACCAGCCCGCCGCCGGCGTCGACGACGATGAAGCAGCTCCAGGCGCCGTCCAGCCCCATCAGATACGGCAGGACGAGCAGCGCCGGCAAGAACAGCAGGCCCTGACGGCAGAAGTTGAGGAACAGGCTCAGCCCCGAGCGTCCGATCGCCAGAAAAGCGCTGCTGGCCACGATCCCCGCCGCCGCGAACGGCATCCCGATGTAGCCGATGCGCATCGCCCGCGCCGTCAGCGCGATCAGCGGCTCGTTATCGCCGGCAAACAGAGCGGCCATGCCGCGCGTGAACACCTCGGCGCACACGAACGAAACGGCAAAATACGCCGTGCTCATCACCATCGCGCACTGGATGGCCCGCCACACGCGGTTTGACTGATGCGCGCCGAAATTGTAGCCCACGATCGGCTGCAGGCCCTCGCCGATGCCGAACACCGGCAGATAGATCAGATTGTCGAGGCAGAAGAAGATGCCGATCGCCGAAAGCGCCAGATCGCCGCCGTGCGCGCCGGCAATGTTGTTGAACAGCATCATGCTGAACGTGTAGAAAAGCTCCATCAGAAACGGCGACAGCCCCACCAGCAGCATCTCGGTCAGGACCGCGCGGTCGGGCCGCAGCGAGTCAGCCGTGACGCGCAGGGTGCCCTGACGGCGCAGATAGAACAGCGCACACCAGAGGAACGCCGCAACCTGCGACAGCGTCGTGCCCAGCGCCGCGCCCGCCACGCCCATGCGCAGCCTGACGATGAAGAGCCAGTCGAGGAACACGTTGGCGGCCGAGCCGATGAACATGCTCCACATCGCCGTGCGGGGCGAGCCCTCGGCGCGGATCATGCAGTTCATCGCAAAGCCGAGCAGATTGAACGGCAGCCCCCAGAGCAGGATCTCCGTATAGAGCCTCGTCTGCTCAAAAAGCTGCGGCGTCGCGCCAAGCGCGCGCACCAGCCCGTTCAGCCGCAGCAAAGCGACAGCCGTGAACAGCGTGGAACAGACCGTCATCACGGCCAGAGCGTTGCCCAGCGCCTTCTGCGCCGAGCGGCCGCGCCCCTCGCCGAGCAGGCGCGAGATCTGCGACGCCGCCCCGACGCCCACAAGCGATCCGGCGGCGATCACAAAGACCGTCAGCGGGAACGTCAGCCCCACCGCGGCCAGACCGTCAGCGCCCGTAAAGCGCCCGATAAAAAGACGGTCAACGATATTGTACAAAGCGTTCGCGACCATGCCGAGCGTCGCGGGAAGAGAGAACCTGAAAAGCAGACGGGCCACAGAGCCCTGACTCATGCTGGAAGCGGCGGAAGTCTGAGTCATTGTGAATCAACCTCATTTCAAAAAACAGACACTGCAAAAGGACAAAAGCTATTTTGTCTCCATTCACATTTTCCTTCTCGAGTGATATACAGGCGCGCCTCATGGCGTCCCCGATGCGCATAAATACATTATATACGAAAATCGAATAGATTCAAAAGCGATAGGACAGGATAGCCAGGGATAGAACCGAATAGGGCCGATTAGATCACAAAAATCCCCGTGAGCCGCAATTTTGCAAGCAAGTCCTTCGCCGTCCTATGCTCGCGAAGTCAGCAATAAAGCCATCTTTTGCCCGCAAAGGCAAACTGTATACAATACGTCAAGCTCGCAAATGCTCGCGTTTTTGCCCAAAGACACATGCAGCTATAAAGAACCCGCCGCGGGGGGGGCGCTCCCGCAGCGGGTTCGTATTCGGCTGAGTTGTGGCATCATCATTCAGGCAGCGTGTAGCGCAGCTCGCGCCCCGCGCCGATTTTTCGCAGCAGCCCGTCTTCTACCATCTTGCGCAGGACCAGGATCGCCGTCGCCTGCGAAACGCCGAGCAGCGTCTCGACGTCTTTGCGTCCAAGCGAGCCGTTTTTGCGGCACAGATCGAGCGTCGCCCGCTCCCGCTCCGTCCTCGGCTGAGGCACGGCGGCCGTTTGCGGTTCGCTCGTCCTGAGTTCCCAGCGTTTCGCCGCAGGGCTCTGCGCACGGAGATACCGCGGCACGACGGTCGCCGGATCGCACTCCTGTTCTGCGGGGAAATTGACATTAGGCAGCGTGACTTTGAACGCGTTGTTCGTCGCCTCGAATTTCGGCTGCACACCGCTGCCGGCATAGCACTCCCGAATTTTCAGCAGCCCCGTGCCGAACGCCTCGATCAGTTTCAGCCGATAAAAGACATTCGCGAGGTTCGGGTTGCGCTGGACCGACACGCCAAGCCCCACGTCCTCGAGCGAAAAACCTTTCATCAGTCCGCCGATCGTGACAAATTCGAGCCGGTCGTCGAACAGGCTGACCAAAATCGAGCCCCCAAACGAATAATCCCGATGGACCAGAGAGTTCAGCAGGGCTTCGCGCACCGCTTCCAGGGGATAATCGCGCGTGTCGAGCCGCTCGAGCCCGGGAAACGTCGATCGCGTGCGATTGTAGCGGTCGAGAAAAGCAAACGAGCCCTCCAGCTGCTCAAACAGCGAGCCGCCAAACTCCTGCCGATCGCGAAAAACCGTCTTCGTGCTGCCCTGGAAAACGGCCGCTTTGACGGTAAACGGGCATTGTTCCGACAGCAAAAGCGCCAGATTGGTGTAAGCGCCGTCGGCGCCAATAAGGTGGAGCGTGCGCATCTGCGCCTGCCCAAACGGCATATCCTGCCTGGCAAAATACGCCTGCGCTTTTTCAAACGTCAGTTCCTGAACCCGCGAGCGCTCGTCTTCGTAGCGGTCACCGGCGCTTTCCTTGATCATGGCCAAAATCGCCGCGTCTGACGCCGGCACGGTTGCTGCGCCCTGGCGCACAAAAACCCCCTCAGACCGCACGCCTTTGCTGCGCACATAATACGGCCGCGCCGTTCCGCGGCGCACCTCGACGCAAACCACCGGCCGGCCCTCTATTGTTTGAGCGCGAACGTTGACGAACATCGTCAGATCCGGCTTGATCGTATCGCGAATCGAGTTCGTCACGCTCAGCATCACAGCGTCGACGTCATCCACGCCGCAGACCGAGCCATCGTCTTCGATGCCGATATACACGGTGCCGCCGTCGCTGTTGGCGAACGCGATCGCCGTATTGCGCACGCCGTCGGCATATTCTCTTTTAAATTCAGTCGTTTTGTCTTCGACAAACATGGCTGCATTCCTCCGTGATTTCTGATGAATCTAATAATCATATTTCCTTCTGCTGATAATTATAATCATCAGGAGGTCAAAGTCAAGCATCAATGTCATAGGAACGTTCATTTATCTACCTGCGCCAGTCAACGAACGATTTCAGCAGATCATCATACTCATTCAAATTGCTTTTTCTGATTATCAGAAAAAAGGCGCGCTCCGAAATCGTTCGGAGTGCGCCTTAGAGTTTTTTCATTACGCCTGTTCTTCTACCAAAACGTGGATGGCGTTGCCGCTGGGAACGAGCATCGACAGGCCGTCCGTGCCGGACTGCTCGACCAGCCAGTTGTCGGCTTCCTGAACGGTGCGGAACACGTTGCCGGGGAACGGCACGTTCGGGCGCGACGTGACGAGCGCGGCGAGACGCCCCTGCATCTCCAGCACGCATCTCAGGGCGATATAGCCGGGGATGGTAAACGCTTCCTTTAAATAAGCGGCAAATTCCGCCGGATCGGCAAGCGAGCGCAGCAGCGACTGCTCGAAGTCGCCGGGGCCGAGGCTGTCCTCCAGGTCGGCGACGAGGACGACAGGCGCGTCCTTCTCCATCGCGCCGAGGGGTGAGAACAGGGCCTTGGTGCCCTGATAGAGGTCAAGGTCGAACGGGAAGCCGCCGCACGAGGTGATGCAGCGTTTCGCCTTCTGAGGGATGTAGATCGAGTCGAACGAGTGGCAGGCCGCACAGCCTGTCTCCCACGCCTTCCACAGGTCGCCGGCCACCCACGCGGCAGGAGCGCCGTATTTGTCGGCGATCGTGTTGAGCAAAAAGCACTTTTTGCCCCGGACCGCCAGATCGGCATAGGCGTGCTGATCGATCGCCATCGGGTTGTTTTCGATCAGGCCGGTGTCGGTAAGCGGGTTGAGCTTGCCGTCGATCAGGCAGTGGTTGTGATTGACGACGATCGAGCGGCGGCCGGAGATGCCGGGCATGATCATTTTTCTGCCGCCGCTGTATCCGGCCATGTCGTGATAGGTGATGCCGCCGACGAGCACGACGAGATCTGCCTCGGCAAAAGCGGGATCGAGCGTCACAGGCGTGCCCGTCGGTGTGGACAGGCCGGTGTCGACGGCCTGTTCGCAGTCGTGGCTGATCCACGCGTCGCCGGAAGCCAGCGCATCGCCGAAGACCATCGCCTTATCCTGCTCCAGCACCGGGCGATGCTGCCCCGTTGCCGCGATCCATGTGACGGAGGCGCTTTTGTTCACCGAGGCGATGCGGGCGCGGACGGCAGCGTTCATCGCCGGAGCCTGACACCAGCCGCGCGTCACGTCAGGCACACAGATGGCGATCTTCTTCGCGTCCTTCGCCAGTTCTTCCAGCGAGGGCGAGCCGATGGGATGATCGAGCGCCTCGCAGATCGTTCTGAACGCGCCGCACGCGCCGTGATCCTTGGCGACGGGGACGATATAGTCATACGGGCTGGTCCAGCGCTGCACGCCGCGGCCCAGCTTCACTTCGTATTCTTTCATGAGAAAAGCTCCTTCATGCGGGAAATTTCTTGCGCCTATTATAGCCGCTCGCCATTTAAAAGAAAAGGTCAGAAAATTTTTTTTCGTGAATTCGAGTACAGAAACAGGACCGTTTGCCGGCGGCACTTGTATTTTGACATCAAAACTGTTATTCTGAGCAGGCAAAAGGCATTCAAGCGCCGCGCTCAAAAGCGGCCGCCTGGAAAGGAAAAAAACAGCCAATGGAAGCAAACGAGATGAATGTGAATCAGAGTGCCGCGCCCAAGCGCAACGCCTTCGACATGACGATCGACGAGTGGAGAGCGTTCGTGCAGGACGAGCTGGGCCTGCCGCGCTACACCGCCGACCAGATCTGCCAGTGGATCTATCAGAAGAAGGTCTTCGACTTCGCGGCCATGACCAACCTGTCAAAAACGCTGCGCGCGCAGCTGCCTGAGCTGATCGACATCCGCCTGCCGCGCCTGGCGAAGGTGCAGGTGTCGCAGGACCGCACGCGCAAATACCTGTGGCGGCTCGACGACGGCCAGTTCATCGAGTCGGTGCTGATGGACCACGGCAACCACTTCACCGCCTGCATCTCATCGCAGGTCGGCTGCCCGCTGCGCTGCGGCTTCTGTGCCACGGGCCAGCAGGGCTTTACCCGCAACCTCACAGCAGGCGAGATCGTCGCCCACTTCGCGGCGATGGAGTCCGACGTGGGACACGACATCAACAACGTCGTCTTCATGGGCATGGGCGAGCCGTTCCTCAACGCCGACAACGTGCTGCGAGCCGTGCGCATGTTCCTTGAGCCGAAGATGCGCGGCCTCTCCGTGCGCCACGTCACCATCTCCACATCCGGCATCCCGGACGGCATCCGCCGCCTCGCCGACGAGGACCTGGGCATCTACCTGTGCCTGTCGCTGCACGCGCCGAACGACGAGATCAGATCGCGCATCATGCCCGTCAACGACAAGTTCCCGCTCTCGCAGGTGTTCTCCGCCCTCAGATACTGGCAGAAAAAGACCGGCGTCCGCGCCACGATGGAATACATCCTGCTGAAGAACGTCAATGACACGCCCGAATGCGCCTATGAGCTGGCCACGCTGTTCGACGGTCTTCAGGTGTACGTCAACCTCATCCCCTTCAACCCCGTAGAAGGTACGCGCTTTGCCCGCCCCTCCGCCAGCCGCATCCAGCCGTTCATGAAGATCCTCAAGGAGCTGAACGTCGAGTGCGAGCTGCGCAAGGAGCACGGGACCGACATCGACGCCGCCTGCGGGCAGCTTCGCGGAAAGACGGTGAATCAATAATGAAGATCGATAAAGACTTTTTGGGTCCCAGCAAGCTGAAACTGACACTGACAGCAGCGCTCGCGCTCGTCGCCGCCACCGTCGCCGTGTGGGGCGTGATCAGCCACAGCGGCAAAGTCCAGCGGCAGAACGCCGAACTCGTCATGACGATGACCCGCATGACGCCCGAACCGAAATGGGAAAACGGCCTGACGCGCGCCGCGCTCGAACGCTCGCTCCTGGCAGCCCGCCCGGAGCTTGGCAAAGACGCGCAGCTGTGCTTTGCCGCGCCCTGCTGGGCCGTCGTTCATCGCGAAGGCGAGTCGGTCCTGCTCAAATGGACGCGCGAGGGCGAGTCGTTCACCTGGACCGAGCTGGACCGGGCAAAACGGCAGTAGTTCCCGCAGCTGTCCCACGTGAAACAGCGTTTTTCGTGCGGCGTTTTTCAGAACTGACGTTCCACATGAAACAAACGCCGCGATTTTGTTTTTTTCCGGGGGGAAATAAAATATGGACTACAATGAAGTGCTGACCAAGGCGCGCGAGCAGCTCGCGCCCAAGTGTCGCGTGTGCCCCGTCTGCGACGGGCGCGCCTGCCGCGGCGAGGTGCCCGGCGCCGGCGGCAAGGGCAGCGGCGACTCGTTTGTGCGCAACGTTTCGTATCTGCGCGACGTGCAGATCGTGCTCGACACGCTTTATCAGGACCGCGGCCAGGACACCGGCTGCGAGTTCTTCGGCAAAAAGTTCGCCCTGCCCGCCTTCCCCGCTCCCATCGGCGGCATGAAGATGAACTACGGCAGCGACATCAGCGAAGAAGAGCAGGCCGATCGCGTGCTGCGCGGCTCCATCGCCGCCGGCAGCGTCGCCTTCACAGGCGACTCGCCCGTCGCCGCCGCGTTCTTCGGACCGCTTGAGGCGATCAAGCGCTTGGACGGCATGGGCGTGCCCACGATCAAGCCCTGGAGCCTCGACCTGGCGCTGCCGCGCGTGCAGGCCGCCAAGGAATCCGGCGCGATCGCCATCGCCATGGATGTGGACGCCGCCGGCCTGGTCAACGTCAAGCTCAACGGCGGCACCGTCTACCCCAAGAGCGTCGCCGACATGAAGGAACTCGTCGCCGCGTGCGCACCAGCGCCGTTCATCATCAAAGGCGTCATGACGGCTAAAGGTGCGCTCAAAGCTGCCGAGGCCGGCGTGTACGGCATCGTCGTCTCCAACCACGGCGGCCGCGTGCTCGACCATTCGCCCGCCACGGCCGAAGTGCTGCCCGAGATCCGCGCGGCACTGGGCAAGGACAGCCCTGTGAAGATCTTCGTCGACGGAGGCGTGCGCACCGGGCTTGACGTGTTCAAGATGATCGCCCTCGGCGCTGACGCAGTGCTGATTGGACGCCCCATCATCACCGCCTCGTTCGGCGGCGGTGCAGAAGGCGTGGAGCTGTACCTGAAAAAAGTCGCTGCGGAGCTTGCCGCGACGATGATCATGACCGGCGCCGCCACTCTGAGCGAGATCACGCGCGATATGGTCCGCCTGCCCAAATAACCTGTACGAATAAAAATCTCCGGCTCATGCGCGACGAGCCGGAGATTTTTTGTTATTCGCACTTGCATTTTCTGCGATTCGTGCTAGAATATCCCCTTGTGCCTGAAAGGCATAAAGGACGCCGCACCTTTCCACACGTCCAGAGGCGGGACGTGACCGCACTGCGCGGCGCATCATATCACACGCCTGCACCATCGCGCAGGAACAAGGACTCAGGAGGAACCACATGTCGTACAGCGAAAAGCTCAAAAAAGCGTCACAGTACTGCGAGCACAACAAGGACTACCGCGTCGTCGCCGACAAGGCCGCGCGCACACTGCTGCTCGTCAAGGACGGCACTTCGACGGTGAAGACCGCCGTCATCGGCTAAACGCCGCACCCATCTTTCCCCGCACGGGGAAACGACGCGAAAATTCAAGGCCCGCGAGGTTCGATCACTCGACTTCGCGGGCCTTTTTTGTACTGGGCAATTTGGCATTCACAAAAATACGCCGCGCCACGCGTGGTGTTCCACACGGAACATCACGCGCGGCGCGGCTGATAAATCACCTTTACAGCGCGCTCAGGTAACGGTCGATCGCGGCGGCAGCGCGCTTGGCGCCCTCAACAGCGTGCACCACTGTCTTGGCCCCGGTGATCACGTCGCCCGCGCCGAACACGCCCGGTCTTGTCGTCATGTAATTGTCGTCCACGGCGAGCAAGCCGCTCTCCGTCAGTTCAAGGCCGTCGGTGGTGTGCACCAGCTTGTGCCGCGGCACCTGGCTGACGGCGATCACCGTGGCGTCGGCGCGCACCTGGATGAGCTTGTCGTCATAGCCGACGATCGCGCCGCTTTCGTCGCGGATGGCACGCTTGAATACGGGACCGCTCTCGTTTATGGCCTGGATCTGCATTCCCGTTTCCAGCTCCGCGCCGTCCAGCTGCGCGTAGCTCACCTCGTTGGCGCTGGCAGCGACGCGGTCAGCCTTGGCGTACATCGTCACGCGGCGCGAGCCGTAGCGCAGGGCGGTGCGCGCCACGTCCATCGCGGCGTTGCCCGCGCCGATCACGGCGACCGTCTCGCCCAGGCGGATGCCTCTGGGGTTGGCCAGATAGTTGAGCGAAAAATACACGTTGCCGAGGCTCTCGCCGAGCACGCCGAGCCGGCGGGGCTTCTCCGCGCCCGTGCCGATAAACACGGCAGAGTATCCGTCGCGCATCAGGTCATCGATCATGATGACCGAGCCGACAGTCGTGTTCAGCCGCAGCTGGATGTCCATCGCCTCCAGGCGCTCGCGGTAGCGCTCCAGATATCCTTTGCTGAGACGGAACTCGGGGATGCCGTACTGCAAAATGCCGCCGATCTTGCTGTGCCACTCAAAAATGGTCACGCGGTAGCCGCGGCGCGCCAGCTCGATCGCCGCGGTGATGCCGGCAGGCCCTGCGCCGATGACGGCGACTTTGTGCAGCTTCACCCAGGTGCGCGGCGGCACGTCCATGCGGTCGAGGTACATGTCAGAGATGTAGTGTTCGATGCTGGAAAAGTGCACGGGCGTGTCCTTGCGGCCGCGGATGCAGTGCCCGGCGCACTGTTTTTCGTGATCGCAGATCAGCGCACAGACAGCGGAAAGCGGGTTGTTTTCAAAGAGGATCTTCCCCGCCTCCATCAGCCGGTTCTCTTTGAACAGCTGGATGATCTGCGGGATCGGTGTATGCACGGGGCAGCCCTGCTGACACTGCGGATTTTTGCAGTTGTAGCAGCGGTTGGCCTCGGCGATGATGTGCAAGGGCATGTGAGCGTCGCCTCCTGATAAGATGCTGAAAATATGAATGCTTGTTCATCATGAGTTTTAATTGTACTGTCCGACGCCGGTGATGTCAAAAATGCGAATGTGGTCACGAGCACATACGCGCGTCCGTTTTCGGCCTCTTGCAAAAATGAGCGGCAGCGGGCACAATAGACTCATCGCAAAGGAGCTGATCATCATGACCGATAACGACAGCGTAAAGTCGCTGATGGACGCCGTGCGCACCTTCTGCGAAGAGCGCGACTGGGACCAGTTTCACACGCCCAAGGAGCTGTCGATCGGCATCTCGACCGAAGCGAACGAGCTGCTGGAGATCTTCCGCTTCATGAGCCCCGCACAGCAGGCAGAGCTGCTCGCAAATGCGAAAACGCGCGAGCATATCGAGGACGAGCTGGCCGATACGCTGTTCTTCGTGCTGCGTTTTGCGCAGATGAACGGCATTGATGTGAGCCAGGCCCTTGAACGCAAGATCGCCAAGAACGCACGCAAATATCCGGCCGATGCGTGCCGGGGAGACAACCGCAAGCGGCGCGACTTTTGAAGCGCCTGCAAAAAAATGGAGCCGATCCCGCAGCAGGGATCGGCTCCTTTTTTTCATATCAGCAGACCGCGCCGCTGTCACGAGCCTCCAGAAGACTCATCCTGACCTCTTCCAGCTTCTCCGCGCTTACGGCCAGCGTGCGGGCAAACGGTTCGTCCTCGACGGTGATCACGCGCAGCTCGTCAGGGCGGATAGCGGCGACGGCGCGGCGGAAGAATGCGATCGAATCGGGGTCGTCGCTGAATTTTTTCACGACGGTGATCTCGAGGATGAACCGTCCCTGATAGCGTGCACGGTACGCTGCCATGCCGCGCACGTACTGCTCGAGCGTCGCTCCGGCCACAGGCCGCTGAATGCGCTGGAACACGTCTTCGCGGCCGCTTTTGAGCTCGCCGATGACTTCTTCGCACGTCGCTGCAATGGCGGCAAAGCGCTCTTCACCGTAAGGATAGCCGTTCGACAGCAGGCGCACAGGCAGGCCGAGATCGTGGCAGAATCCGATCACTTCGGGCAGCCGGTCGGAATAGAGCGCCTCGCCCTTCGAGTTGATGAAGAGCAGGTCGGGCGCACAGCCGAGGACGCGTCGTGCGAGCTCCGCCAGCGAGTCTTCGACCGGCTCGAAATGATGCACTTCGTTCGTCCTGTGGTGGGCGATCTGCCGGCTGACGGGGCAGTAGGCGCAGTTGAACGTGCACCACTTTTCCGGCAGGATACCGAATTCCAGCACTTTTCGTCCGTTTTCCGAGTACGGCTCTTTAAACGTAAAGTAGTTCATCTTTTTCCTCCCTGCGCCGCCGGATAAAAAAGCGCCCATTCCTTCCCGCGAAGGCCTATGGAAAGGAACAGGCGTCGCCCGGCGGCGATTATTATGTATTTTTATTGCAGCATTCAGTTTTAAGGAAACGCTGATTTAATCCCATTATGCAGAATTATACGAGCGCACAGGAAACCTGAGAAAATGCGTCAGATCCGAAGAAACCTGCCCGGAAGGGGCGCATCTAGGCGTACTTCCGTACGGTGGAGAAGCCCCTCGGGCAGCGTTTCGCAGGAGATGACGTATTTTATCAGCGTTTCCTTATGCTTTCTCGTTCAGCGCGGCAGCGATGCGGCGCACGCCCTCGGCGAGCTGCTCGTCGGTCTGGCGTGCGAACGTGAAGCGCACGGAATGCTCCTCGCCGGTGTAGTCGGGCGTGAAGCAGACGCCGGGGAAGAAGGCGACACGATGCTGATCGCGCACGCGCGTGGCAAAGTCCATCGCGTTCTCGCCGGTGTGCAGATGGCACCACAGGAACATGCCGCCGAGCGGCGTCTCCCACGTCATCTGCTCGGGACGAACGGCCGCGCTCAGATGCTTCGTCAGCAGCTCGTAGCGGCGCTTGAGGTCGAGCCGCAGCTCGTCGACGTGCGCGTCAAAATCAGGACGGCGCAGCAGGCGGGCCATGGCGCGGTGGATGACGGCCGGATAGCTGAGCACGGTCGCCTTCTGCAGCATCGCGGCGCGCTCCATCACCGACTCGGGCAGGATCAGCCAGCCGGTGCGCACGCCGGGCGCGACCGTCTTCGAAAGGCTGCCCATATAGATCGTGCAGTCAGGCGCCAGCGAATAGTACGACGCAGGCGGCGCGGCGTCGAAGCTGAGTTCGTGATAGGGGTCGTCCTCGACGATGAAAAATCCGTACTTGCGCGCCAGCGCGACGATCGCCTTGCGGCGCTCGAGCGACGTGCAGCGGCCGGTGGGGTTCTGGAAATTGGGGATGACGTAGAAGAAGCGCGGCGTCTCCTTTTTGACGAGTTTTTCCAGCTCGTCGGGCAGAGGGCCGTCCTCATCCATCGGCACGCCGGCAAGGCGGGCATAATCCTTGTAGAAGCAGTCGAGCGTCTCGGGGAACGTGGGCGTCTCCGTCAGCACCAGGTCATTCGGGTCGATGAACAGCTGTGCGAGCAGATCGGCCGCACCCGTGCCGCCGTTGGTAGCGATCAGCTGCGACGATTTCACGCCCGGCGCCACGCCGAGACGGTCCATGCGCTCGGCCACAGCCTGCAAAAACTCCTCGTCGCCGCGCGCGCTCGGGTAGGCCAGCACCTGGGGCTCGCTGGTCAGCATGTCGTTCCACACCTCGCGCAGCATCGCCGCGGGAAGGATGCTCACCGCCGGCTGCCCGGCGTTGAAGAAGATCATATCAGTCGCGTTGCGCAGATGGAACGCGTCCATCATGCAGCGGCGAAGATGCACGGCTTTTTGGCTCAGTCGAAATTCCATAGAGATGCGCCTCCGGTCTCAAAATGTTCGCAAATTTCCGTCATTATATCATCCTTTTTCCCAGCCGCGCCAGGCAAAAGGAATTTTCCCGCTAAACGTGCTATACTGGAATCAGATTCAGTACCAATATCACTTTTTTCAAGGGAGCGAATACGCTATGACACTGAAAAAAATCGGATTCGTCGGCATGGGCGTGATGGGACGCTCAATGGCAGGCAACCTGATGAAAGCAGGCTTTTCACTCGTCGTCAACAACCGCACGAAAAAGAGCGCCGACCCGGTGGTCGCCGCCGGAGCCCAGTGGGCCGACACGCCCGCCGAGGTGATGAAGCAGTGCGACGCCGTCATCACCATCGTCGGCTATCCGAAAGACGTTGAGCAGGTCTACTTCGGCGAAAACGGACTGTTCGCCGGATTTTCCGCCGGCAAGCTGGTCATCGACATGACCACCTCCTCGCCGCTGCTGGCAGCCCGCATCGGACGCCGTGCCGCCGAGCTGGGCGGACAGGCGATCGACGCCCCCGTTTCCGGCGGCGACGTTGGCGCGCGCAACGCCGCGCTGACGATCATGGTCGGCGGCGAAAAAGAAGCCTTCGACCGCGCGCAGCCGCTCTTCGCCGCCATGGGCAAGGAGTGGAAGCTTCAGGGCACATGGGGCGCGGGCCAGCACACCAAGATGGCCAACCAGATCGCCATCGCCTCGGGCATGATGGGCGTGTGCGAAGCGCTCGCCTACGCCAAGGCCGCGGGCCTCGATCCGGCGCTGGTGTTGTCGAGCATCTCCGGCGGCGCGGCCGGCAGCTTCTCGATGACCAACCTGGCTCCGAGAATGCTGAAAGGCGATTTCGCCCCAGGGTTCTACGTCAAGCACTTCATCAAGGACATGGGCATCGCCCTTGAGTGCGCGAAAGAAATGAAAATCGAATTGCCCGGTCTGGAGCTGGCTGACAAGCTCTACCGCACGCTCGCCGACAAGGGCTGCGAAAACGACGGCACGCAGGCGCTGTACAAGCTGTACCTGGGGCTGTAACTGAATACGCTGCAAAAAAGCACTTCATCGCGAAAAATTCACGATGAAGTGCTTTTTTGCAGCTTTATTGTGCCGTTACGGCAGATCAGGCGGCGGATTATAGGCAGACGAATCGAACATCGCGTCGAGGAACGCGCGCCCCGTCTTCGTGCGGAACACCTTTTCCCTCATGCCCGGCACGGCCGCGGCCTTGCTGCCCTCGTAGGCGTTGACGAGAAAATCCGCTTCAAGCAGGATCTGCCAGTCGATCCCGTCCACGCCGTCATACGTATGATGATGGCCGATCAGGAACTTGACGCGCTCGATCTCGCTTTCCGTGTAGCCGCCAAGGTCGCGCAGAATGCGCTCCGCCACGATCGGCCCCTCGATCTCCTGATATTTGCCGTGTCCGTTGTGATGCACCGCTTCCGCCTGGTGGATGCCGATATCGTGCAGGATCGCCGCCGTCTCGAGCACAAACTGAGTTTCCGGCTCCAGCCCTTCAAGCGCGCCGATCGCCGCCGCCAGATCATGCACCTTGACGAAGTGCTGGATGCGTCTGGCGTCGCCGCGGTCGTACTCGATCGCCGCCGCCATGAGCCGCGCATGCTGTGGATTCATGAAAATACCTCCTCAGTCAGAGAATGGATGTCTGCGTTTATTATACCGGTCATCTGTCATAAATGCACATGCTTTCATTCTCGCCAAACACATGAAATTGTACCAAAGTAAAACAGACAGCTCATTTTCCAGTTGCTTTTCACCGATAATAAAGCCCTCGCGTCCGAATCGTTTTTGGACGCAAGGGCGCAGGTTGTTCTTTCATCAGAGCATCCGCTCCGATGGGGCGAAAAAACAAGTCGGCTTAAAAACGCACTACAAATAATATCCGGGGCAGAACAGGCACGCAACGATAAGCAGAATAATGTTGAGCAGTCCGCCGACTTTGACGTAGTCCATATACTTGTATCCGGCAGGCAGCGTCATCGTAACGGCAGTCGTGCCCACCGGCGTCGCTGTCGCAAGGTTCGTCGCGATGCAGCCAATGACGATAACAAAGGGGACGGGACTGACGTTCAACTGAAGCGCCATATGGATGTAGATCGGCGTGATCATCGCAGCAAGCGAAGTGTTCGTCATGAAGTTCGTCAGCACAATCGCAACAATGATGCCAGCAATCATCAGCACTGCCGGAGACGCCGAGGCGCCGCCGAACAGATTCAGCACGGCGGTCGCAATCACTTTGCCGCCGCCGGAGACGTCGAGCCCTTTAGCAAAGCCGGTGCATGCGCCGAGAATCGTCACCGTGTTCCAGTCAACACCTTCATGCAGTGCGTCGCGGATGGAAATGCAGCCTGTGCTGATAAGAACCGTCGCGCCAATCAGAGCGACAATCCCAATATCAAGGTACTTGCTGAACGGTTTGAAGCTGGTCAGAACGAAGCCGACGATGCAGAAAAGGAGCACAAACAGTGCAAAACGCCCCTTCCAGGCTGGAACACCTTTATGCACGCTTTCCTGTGCTGTTTCCGCTGCGGGCATAGCCGCAGCCTGCAAATCGTCCTTAAAAACGTGTTTCATGATTGAGTAGCCAATCGTCGCAAAATAGAGAACGGTAATGCCATAGCAAATAGCCCCGACTGCGGACATGCTGAACAGCGTCAGCCCATTTTCGTACCCCTTTGTTGCCATAAGGGCATTGTTGGCGATCTGCTGAGCCGTCGAGCCAACGAGCGTTCCAGCGCCGCCGACAGCTGTTCCCATTCCTGCGGCCATGACAACCATCTTGTTGCGGATCAATCCCTTGGATTGGGCAGCAGCAACACCGATCAGAGGGATAAACATCGCTATCGTCCCAACGTTGCTCAAAAACGCCGACATAAGACCTGTTACGGCAACGATAACGGTCACAAAAACGCGCTCATTTTTAGCAATCGCACTCTTGACGATGCTCTGGCCAAGTTTTTCAGCCATGCCTGTGCGGAACAGGGCCTCGCCGACAATTCCCATCCCCACAGCCAGCATTACCGTGGACGTACCAAAACCTGTATAAATCGCCTTGATCGACATTTCCGGGATCAGCAGCCCCATCGCGATCGAAGAAATCATTGCTGTCATCGCCAAGGGAATTTTCTCGGCAATAAACGAAATGATCGTAATAACAAGAATGATTATCGCAATCGTACTGGAATTCATCATATACCCCCACCTTCTGAAAAATGAATAAATGCGTTCTAAAACACACAATTCGATTGACAATAAAAGTGATTTAAGAAGAACGCTCTTGCAGCTCTCGCCAAAGGTGGTATACTGAACCTCTGGGTGAGGTCATGCATCAGAGCGCGGACTGTGAAAAGCGCCAACTTTTTACCGTCCAGAAGAATGATTTTGACCGGTTGTTCTTAAACTTTGAGGATAAAGCATTCGGCTTCACCCACACCACCGCAAATTGTGCAGCAGGCATAACCGCCGCCGCGACGCTGAAGCTCAAATGCAGACGTCATGACCAGACGCCCTCCCGTCGCTCCCGTAGGATGACCAATGGCAATAGCGCCTCCGTTGACGTTCGTCCTTTCGCGAAGCAACTTCAGCAGATCAGCATTGCCGTCGGCAAGGATCTGTGTCGTCAGGAGCGGCATCACGGCAAACGCTTCGTTCACTTCGATCAGGTCCATTTGATCGATCGTCATACCGATTTTTTTCAGCGCCTTTTGCGCTGCAATCGCGGGAATCGAAGCGATGTACTTTGGGTGCCCCGAAGCCTGAGCATGAGCAACGATCGTCGCCAAAGGCTTCACGCCGCGTTTATCTGCTTCTTCTTCGCTCATCAGTACAACGGCGCTTGCGCCGGTATTCAGCCCGGGGGCATTTCCCGCCGTAACAGTCGGGCTTCCGTTGACTGTTTTCAATTTTGCCAGAACTTCAAGAGTCGTATCAGGCCTTGGTGATTGATCTTTACTGATCGTTACCGGGCCTTTTTTCGTCTGCACCGTATAGGGAACGATCTCATCGTCAAACTTGCCGTTTTTATCGGCTTCTGCGTAGCGCTGCTGGCTCAGAAGAGCCCACTCGTCCTGCTGCTCTCGCGTAATGCCATATTCTAAAGCGACTTCTCCCGCCTGTTTCGCTCGCGGTTCGTGCGTGTAGGGACATGAAACAATCATAATGTCCTTCAGCGTCACGTCACCAAGTCGCTTTCCCCAGCGAAGGTCTTCGATAAAGTACGGCACGTTGCTCATATTTTCAGCGCCGCCGCCAAGGGTGATCTCACAGTCGCCTGCCTGAATAGCCCGCATTGCCATCGCGATAGCGACCATTGAAGAACAGCAGGCACGATCGACTGTCGTCGAATTGTTTTCTACCGGCATTCCCGCCTTCAGTGTGATCTGTCTGGCGATCGAACGGTTCGCCGTCGGCATATTGATGCCGATATACGTTTCTTCAATCTCATCAGGTTTGATGCCAGCTCTTTCGATCGCGTTCGCAACGACGAACGCCCCAAGATCAACTGTGCTTTCTGAGCGCATCGGTCCGCCAAACTTGTCAAACGGAGTTCGCGCGGCAGAAGCGATGACAACATTTCTCATTCATATCTCCCCTTTCTTGCTAAGCAAAAACAGCCTGCTATACAACTTCTTTTTCATGAAGCTCTGCAATCTCTGCCTGTGAATATCCTAGCGATTCAAGAACTTCGTCAGTACTGCCGCCAAGGGCAGGAAGGGCTCCGTACACAGGCTCATGCTCTTCCATCTTGAACGGGCTGCCGATGCATTTGATTTCTTTCATCACCGGATCGCTGATGTTGACGACCATCTTTCGTGCAGATGTGTGCGAGTCTTTAGCGCAGTCTTCCGAACTCATCACCGGCGCACAGGGAAGCCCGGCAGCCATGAACAGCTCCGTCGCCTTTTCCTTCGTCTTGTCTGACAGCCAGTCTGTAATCACCGGCATCAGCACATCAAGATGCGCCGCTCGACCAGGTCCCGATTGAAGACGGGAATCTTCCAGAAGTTCTGGATGATCAATCGCCGTGCAGAATTTTTTCCACATCGCCTCAGTCGGCACCATCAAAGCAACATGGCCGTCAGCGCACTTGAAAGGCCCCCATGGCGCGACCAGCTTGTCGGGACCGCGCCCCGTCACTTTACCCGTCATGGCATAGATGCTGTGCGTGCGTTCCGCAAGCGCCATCATGCAATCGTACATAGCAATGTCAAAATACTCGCCAACGCCTGTCTTGAGCACGTTGATATACCCAAGCAGCGCGGCAACCTGCGCATAGACTCCCGTCCCCGTATCGCCAATAGCAAAACCAAGCCAGTTCGGCGCACCGTTCGGATCTCCCCCGCAGGCGTACATCTGACCAGACATCGCCTGGGCGATAATGTCATACGCAAGACGCTTTGAATAGGGACCTTCATACTTCTTGCTCCGTCCGAAACCGCTGATTGCGACATAAACCAAGCGTGGATTACGCTCGTGGATTTTCTCCCAGGTAAAACCCATCTTTTCCATCAGGCCTGGCTTCAGATTTTCAATGACAATGTCGACCTTATCCAGCAGCTTCCAGATGATCTCTTTTGCTTCTTCCGCACGCATGTTCAGCGTTACGCTCTTTTTACCCCGATTGAATCTGGCGAAGTAGCCGCTCGTTGTCTCGCCCGCCTCATTCTTCAGAATAGGCGCCATCTCGCGGGCCGCGTCGCCCGAGCCCGGTCGCTCGATCTTAATGATTTCCGCTCCCTGATCAGCAAGCATCATCGTACACTCAGGTCCGGCTATCTGCTGTTCTAGGCCGAGAACTCTGACGCCATCAAGAATCCCCCTGCTCATCAATCAACTCCCCCTCCTATGTGTGTATTTTTCAGAAGTTTTTTCCACGCAGCGTTTTCCCAACAACCACCTCCTTCCAACAGTTGCTCCTCACAGCACTTTAGCGAATGCTTTCGGCAATCACCGTTGCACCGTCCCGAAGCAAACTCAGCCAGCCCTGAAGATGCTCTTCCTGGTACAGATTCTGAGGTCCGACGAGCGAAAGTGCCCCCGTCATCTGCTGACCTCTGATCTCCTGGATCGGTACCGCGAGACCAAAATACCCATCAACGTTCTCTCCAAACGTCAGAGCGTAACCCTGTTTTCTGATTTCTCGAGTCTGCCTGATCAGCTCTTCAATATCCGTAACCGCCCCCCCTGAGTACTTGAACTTCGATTGATACCCCCTCAGACGCGTTTCATCCATGTACGCCGCAAACAGCTTGCCGATCGCACCGGCGTTGAGAGCGAAGCGCTGCCCCATGCTGCTCTTATAAATATACGAACCAGGAACTTCATGCTTATAGCCAAGAAAGACATTTTCGCCGTCAATCAACCCAATCAGCACGCTCGTTTTCGTCACCGCAGAAATGCTGCTCATCACCTTGGCAGCTACTTCCGCAATCCCCCTCGCATCAATGTAAACCATGCCCAGTCTGAAAATTCCTGGTCCCAGATGGTATCGGCGCGTCTGCGGATTTCTCACAACAAAGCCGGCTTCGACCAGTTCTGACAGCAAAAAGTGAACTCCGCTCTTGACAATTCCCAGCTCGCCAGAAATCTCCGTGATCCCTTTTTCGTAGGGCGGAGTTCCAAGGAATTTCAAAACCTGAATCGCTTTGCTCAAACTGCTCATCACAATCACCTTTCGTCTTGCTCTCATCGTTTCTAACGTTGGAATACACTCTCGCCTGATATTCTATATTTATGAACAATGTTCTTACACACTGTAAAAATTAAACGAACAGCTTCATATATTACAATTCTTGCCAACATTACTTCATTTGTATAGCTGTTCAATATTCATGAACTTTATTCGATTTTCTAATAATATTCTAACATCTCTCACTCATCATGTCAACAAAGAAAATTATAGAAATAATCTCTTGCGACTCCTGAAGAAATCACAGTTATAAAGATTCTCTAATGCAGCACTCTGCTACACTGCTATTAAATATATATACTTATCCAGTAAATAAAAAAGCGCCGAGAGAGGTTCTCCGGCGCTTTTTCAATTACAATCGGCTGTTTGTGCTTAATTTCGTACCTCGTCTAATAACTATGCCTTAAATCTTTCGATCAGCAGGTCAACCGCGTCGAGATAGCCTTTCAGGCCTCTCCCGGCGATCTGGGCAACGCAGGCTTCTTTGGTATAGCTGATGTGGCGGTACGATTCGCGCGAAGCGATGTCGCTGACGTGGACTTCCACCGCCGGAATGCCGACGGCGCGCATTGCGTCGGGGATGGCGATGCTGGTGTGGGTGTAGGCGGCCGGGTTGATGACGATGCCGTCGATGTTCCCCAGCGCAGCCTGGATGCGGTCGACGATGGCACCTTCGTGGTTGCTCTGGAAGAACTCGCACGACACGCCGCGAGCGGCGCAGTGGGTGCGGATCATCTCCTCCAGGTCGGCAAGGGTCTCGCGGCCGTAGATCTCCGGCTCGCGAACGCCCAGCATGTTCATGTTGGGACCGTTGATGATGAGCAGTTTCACAGCTGCAATGCCTCCTTGATCTTTTGAGCTGTCAGGAGCGCGGTCGCGCCGCTGGTCACGATGAGATCGGCCCAGGAGCGGTAAAGCGGCTCACGCTCCGCCCGCAGCGTCTCAACGCCTTTGCTCTGCGACACGGGCCGGCCGGCGACAGGAAGATCGCCGCATCGGTCGAGGTACACGACAGTGCTGTTCTGACGCAAAAGGGGCAGATTGCGAGCTCTCGTGACGACGCCCCCGCCGGCAGCGATCACAGTGCCGCTGCGCTTTGACGCTTCGGCCAGCACTTCGGTCTCGAGTGCGCGGAAAGCGTCTTCGCCCTGCCGGGCAAAGATGTCCGGGATCGATTTCCCGGCGCGCGCTTCAATAGCCGCGTCGATGTCGACGACCTCGCGCCCGGTCAGCTTTCCGAGTGCGCGGGCGGTCGTCGTCTTGCCGCAGCCGGGCATGCCGATGAGGACGATGTTCTTCGTTGAGCGTTCGATCTTCGCGGCAATTTTTTCGGCAAGATCTTCGCGCAGTTCGCGGCCGAGGAACAGCTCCGCCGCGCGCACGCCCTGACCGGCGAGCATGAGCAGGCCGCCGCGGGCGGGGATGCTGAGCTCGTCGGCCTGGAGCATCAGCGCCGTGCGGGCGGGGTTGTAGATCACGTCAAGGACGAGGCGCAGACGCGGGAACAGCCGCAGATCGACTGGCGACTCGCCGTTGTGCGGGTACATGCCGACGGGCGTGGTGTTGATCAACAGCTCGGCGTCGGCGTGACGGTCGAGATTGTCATAATTGTCAGGGCCGTTTCGCGAAATGACCGCAAACGGGATGCCGCATTCCTTCAGCGCCGCGCAGACGGTGCGCGACGCGCCGCCTGAGCCGAGCACGAGCGCAGGGCGGCCGTAAAACTCGCTGGCATCGCTGCCGAGCAGCGCGAGAAAGCCGTCCCAGTCTGTGTTATCGCCGCGCCACGAGCCGCCCGGCAGGCGGGTGAGCGTGTTGACGCAGCCGATCGCACGCGCGCGCGAAGAAAGGCGGGCGCAGCTGCGCATCACGTCAAGCTTGTAGGGGATCGTGACGTTGAAGCCGTCGCAGTCGCTCTTTCGCAGAAAATCGTCAAGCTGCTCCGGTTCGAGCGGATAGAGCTTGTACTCGTAATCCGCGATCATCGCGTGGATGGCCGGGGAGAAGCTGTGTCCGAGGACGCGGCCGATCAGGCCGAAGCGCTTCATCTACACGACCTCGGAGTAGCTTCCCAGGTACTTGAGCGTCGTCACCGCGCCCTGCAGGTCGTCGAAGACGCGCAGGAACGAGTCGTTGTAGACGGAACAGTCGATGTCGAAATAGAACATGAACTCGAAATCGCTGTTGGCGAGCGGGCGGCTCTCAAGCTTGTTGAGGTTGATATCGAGGGCCTTGAAGCGCGAAAGCACGTGCGACAGCGCGCCGCGGCGGTGCGGGATGGTCATCATCAGGCTGGTGCGGTTGGCGCCGGGGTAGATCTCCAGGTTCTTGCTGATGCAGATGAAGCGGGTGAAGTTGCTGCCGGCGTCCTGCACGGATGCTTTGAGGCAGTTCAGGCCGTACAGTTCGGCGCAGCTGCGCGACGACAGCGCGGCCAGATCTTTGCGGCCGGAGTCATGCACCATCTGCGCCGCGGCGGCTGTGTTCTTGACAGGGATGGGCTTGGCGCCGATGCTCTTGATGAACGCCTGGCTCTGGGCAAGGGCCTGTTCGTGCGAGACGACTTCCCTGATGTCCTCCAGCTTCGCGCCCGGGTTGGCGAGCAGGCAGTGATCGACTTTGACGCGGCAGCTGCGCACGATGTAGCAGCTGTGCTCCATCATCAGGTCATAAATGCGGTTGACCGATCCGGCAGTGCTGTTTTCGATGGGGAGGATGCCGTAGCGGCACAGCCCCTGCTCGACAGCGGCAAAGACGTTCTCAAAATAATTGAAGTACATGATGCTGCCGGAAGGAAAGATGCGCTCGCAGGCCATCTGCGAGTACGCGCCCTCCACGCCCTGGCAGGCGACGAGCGGCCGCATCGGGAACTGCGCAGGCGTGTTGGCGAGGGCCAGCTGGATGGCCGACTTGATCGGCGACTGTCCGGCAAAGATGCGGTTCTGCTCGGAACGGCTGAGGTCGAAGATCAGCGAGAACAGCGCGTCCATCGCCGGAGCAAGCTCCTCGCCGACGGAATTGGCAAGGTCGTTCAGCTTCTGGCGCTCGCGCGCGGGATCGTAGATGGGGATGTTGTTCTTCGCCTTGTAGGCAGCAATGTCGCGCACGACGGCAAAGCGGCGGGTGATGAGGTCGATGAGGCCGCCGTCGATCTCGTCGATCTGGGCGCGGAAATCTTTCATGTCCATTATTTGCTGGCTCCTTTGCAAAAATCAGATTCGTAAAACTTCAAAGCCGACACGAAGACACAAAGACACGAAGGCACAAAGGAAAAACATGGAAAAAAGCTTTGAGGAGACGCCGTGCTCGATGGAGCATGCCGGGCAGGAATGAATCTCATTTTTCTCCTTCGGGTCTTAGGGCCTTTGTGTCTTTGTGTTAAAGGTTTTGAATTAAAACTTTAACGGGGCAGAGTCGCCGGGCAGCAGGGCGTCGCAGAGGGCGACCGCGCAGGCGGCTTCGACGACGGGCACGGCGCGGGGGACGATGCACGGGTCGTGACGGCCTTTGATGGTCAGCTCCGTCGGGGTCATTGTCTTTACGTTCAGCGTTTTCTGCACGCGCCCGATCGACGGCGTGGGCTTGAACGCAGCGCGGAAGATCAGCGGCATGCCGCTTGAGATGCCGCCCAGGCTGCCGCCGTGATTGTTGCTTGACGTGCGCACCTGCCCGCCGCCGTTTACGAACAGGTCGTTGTGCTCGCTGCCCCTCATCCGAGCGGCTTCAAAGCCCGCACCGAACTCCACGCCCTTGACAGCGGGGATGCCGAAGACGATCTGCGCGATCGCGCTTTCCAGCCCGTCGAACATCGGCTCGCCGACGCCAGCCGGCAGGCCGACAGCAGCGCATTCGACCACGCCGCCGACGGAATCGCTTTCAGACCGCGCCGCTTCGATCACGGCAGCCATTCGTTCCCCCGCCGCCGCATCGAGCACGGTCAGCGGCGAAAAAACGCGCGCGTCGAGATCGGCCTTGCTCACACTCACAGGGTCGAAGGCACGGCCGCGCTCAGAGCCGATCGAAAGGATATGCGCGCCGATGAAGATCCCCATCGACTCCAGAATCTGCATGCAGATGCCGCCGGCAGCCGTCAGCGGTGCCGTGAGCCGCCCGGAGAAATGTCCGCCGCCGGAAGCGTCCTGAAATCCGCCGTATTTGACCGCGGCCGTCCAGTCGGCATGCCCGGGGCGCGGCACGTCGATAAATTCAGTATAATCGCCCGGCCTCACGTTCGTGTTGCGGATCACAAACGCCAGCGGAGCGCCGCACAGCCGCCCGTTCGCGACTCCCGACAAAAACTCCGGCGCGTCGGCTTCCTTTCGCGGCGTCGAAAGCGGACTTTTCCCCGGCGCGCGGCGCGCCATGAACGCCGATAGGCGTTCCATATCGACGGGGAATCCCGCCGGCAGCCCCTCGACCACCGCGCCGATGCCGGCCGAATGCGACTGGCCGAAGATCGACACGCGGATGCGCCGGCCCCATGAAGAGCCCATCGCCTATGCCTCCCTTGTCGTGACGATGCCGCCCAAGGCGGTCACATCGTCAAAAAATCCGGGGTAGGATTTATCAGCTGCCTGCGCCCCGAGGATCGTCACGGGCTCCCTGCATTGCGCCGCCAGCATGGCTCCGAGCATCGCGATGCGGTGATCGCCGCTTGCGTCGACCACGCCGCCGCGCAGTTCTGCACCGCCTTCAATGACGATAGCGTCGCCGGCATCGCGAGCACAGCCGCCTAAAGCATTGACTGCCGCGCAGACCGTGGCGATACGGTCGCTTTCTTTCAGGCGCAGCCGGCCGGCATTCTCCAGCACCGTCTGTCCCGTGGCAGCGACTGCCGCGACAGCAAGAGCAGGAACGAGATCAGGCGTTTCCCCCACGTCCACGGTGACGCCGCGCAGCGGACGGGCGCTGACGGAAAGTGCGTCTCCCTTTAGAGTCACGTCGGCGCCAAAGCGGCGCAGGATCTCAACCACTGCGCTGTCGCCCTGACGCGATGGCAGCGACAGCCCCGTCACCGTCATTGAACCGCGGGCAGCAGCAGCGCACAGCCAAAAGGCACTGTTTGACCAGTCTCCCTCAGGGCAAAGCTGAACAGGAGCTGTGTATTTCTGGTTGCCGGGAATGGGAAAGGCTGTGCCGTCAAAGGCTGCACGCACCCCGAACGCCGCAAGCGCCGCCAGCGTCATCTCAACATACCCCGCAGATTCCAGATGGTCGGTCACGACGATGCGGCTGTCGCCGTCAAGCAGCGGCAGCGCAAACAGCAGCCCCGAGAAAAACTGCGACGACACGCCGCCTGACAGACGGTACTCGCCGGGCGTCAGCTTGCCGCGCAGCGTCGTTTTTTCCGTACCTTTGCCGGCTATCGTCACGCCATGAGCTTCCATCTCGCGCCACAGATCGTCCATCGGCCGCGAGGGCAGCTTGCCGTGCAGCGTAAAGTGCGTATCCACTCCCAAGGCAGCGGCAAGCGGCGTGAAAAAACGATATGTCGAGCCGCTTTCTCCGGGATCGAGCTCGGCAGAGCTCGGTGCGCGCCGTATCGGGACAACAGCAACGCCCCCGTGTTCAAGTTCCAGATGCGCTCCAAGAGCGTTCAGGCAGGAGATCGTAGCGCGGATATCATTAGAAACAACGCGGCACGGCAGCGAAAGAGAACGATCGGCCAGCGCAGCGCAGATGAGCAGGCGGTGTACGTGCGACTTGGACGGGATCGCACGGATCGTTCCGTTCAGCGGAACAGGCGCCAGCATTACATTCATGCGACCGCCTCCTGTGCGTTTTTCGTCAGTTCAAGGCCTTCTTCAAGGAACTCGCGGGCCTCGTCAAGCATGACTTTGCGGCGTTCCACCGTGCCGATCTCGCGCGGCAGCACGAGCGTAACGGTGTTGCTGGCGCGCTTTTTGTCGGCCATCATGCTCGCAAACAGATCGTCAGCGCTGTACCGGGTAGCAGCCGGCAGACCGCGGGCCCGCAGCGCTGCGACCAGGCGCGAGTACACTTCGGGCTCGCAGATGCGGCGCTTGACGCAGGCGGCCGTGATCAGCGCCATGCCGATCGCAACGCAAAAGCCGTGCGGGATGCTGAAATTACTGCACTTTTCCACGGCATGACCGAACGTGTGGCCGAAGTTGAGGATCATCCGCAGGCCGGTCTCCTTCTCGTCGCTGCGCACCACGTCGCGCTTGATCTCCACGCAGCGGTGCACGATGCTTGCGATTGCAGCCGCGTCGATTTTTTCGACGGCCGAGGCTTTAAAGAGCCGCTCGTCGCGGATCATGCCCGTCTTGACGATCTCGCCAAAGCCGTTTGCCAGCTGCTCCCGGGGCAGCGTGGCGATCGTGTCGGTGTCGTACAGCACGAGGTCGGGCTGATAGAACGTGCCGACAAGGTTCTTTCCCGCGTCGAGGTCGATCGCCGTTTTGCCGCCCACGGACGAATCGACGGCTGCCAGCAGCGAGGTGGGCAGCTGCACGAGGCCGATGCCGCGCATGTACAGCGAAGCAGCCAGGCCGCCCATGTCGCCGATGACGCCGCCGCCAAGGGCGAACACCGTGTCGGCGCGCGTCATGCCGAAGGAGGCCATGGCATTGAGGAGAGGGAACAGAGAATGGATGTTCTTCGACTGCTCACCGGCTGGGATGACGTGCAGCTGATGCGTGAACCCGGCATGATCAAGTGATTTCTGGACGCGTTCGGCGTACAGAGGCGCGACGTTGGAGTCGCTGACGATCAGCGCCTTGCCGGCCCCGCGCAGGGGGGCAGCGATCTCGCCTGCCGCGCTCAGCAGCTCGGCGCCCGTGTGGACGTAGTATTTTTTTGACGGCGTGCTGACGGTGACGCTGTTCATCTAGCCGTCCACCTCCTCTTTCGTGACTCTCCCCTCTTCAAGCAGGTCCCACAGGGCCTGTTCGTCGCGCTGAGCGATCGCGTCGCGGTATTTTTGCAGCTCGCCGATGATCTGATCGATCTCGAAGAGCAGATTGTCGCTGTTTTCCAGGAACAGATCGGCCCACATCGTCGGATTCAGCCAGGCCACGCGCGTCAGGTCGCGGTACGAGCCGGCCGAAAAGCCGGAGTGTTCGCGCGCCGTGGGGCTTTTGATGTAAGCGTTGCTGACGACGTGCGCCAGCTGCGACGTGAAGGCGATCAGGCGGTCGTGCTTCTCTGCCGTGGTCACGGCAATGCGGCCGAAGCCCGCCGGCATGACGAAGCTCTTGATGCGCTCAAGCAGCATCACGTCGTCGTAAACTCGGGGCACCACGACGAAGCTGGCGCCGCGGTACATGTTCGCCGAGCTGTTTTTGAAGCCCCAGCGGTGGGTGCCCGCCATCGGATGGCCACCCGCGTACTCAAAGCCGTACTGCTTCGCCAGACGAAAGCCCGTCTCGCAGATGCGGCGCTTGATGCCGCAGCAGTCGATCACCATCGCCGCTGCGGGGATGAACGGCGCGTTCTCCTCCAGCCACGCGCACGACAGCGCCGTGTGCAGGCACACCAGCACGCAGTCGCACGCTTGCAGCGTTTCGCGCGTCAGCTCGCCGTCGATGGCGCCCATCAGCCGTGCAAAAGCCAGCGTCGAAGCGTCCTTATCGGCGGCGTAAACGGTGAATTCCGCGTCCGCGGCCTTGTAGGCGCGGGCAAACGAACCGCCGATCAGCCCCAGACCGACGATGCCGATCGTCTTCATGCGATCGCCTCGCGCACTCTGACGATCTTTTTCGCAAGCCCGTCAAACTGTTCGGGCGTCAGCGACTGCGCGCCGTCGCACAGCGCGTGCGCCGGATCGTTGTGCACTTCGATGATCAGGCCGTCAGCGCCCGCCGCCGTCGAGGCCAGCGCCGTCGAGGAAACGTAGCGCGCATAGCCGGTGGAATGACTGGGATCGACGATCACGGGCAGGTGCGTGTACTCGTGCAGCACAGGTACTGCCGACACGTCGAGCGTGTTGCGGGTATACGTCTCGAACGTGCGGATGCCGCGCTCGCAGAGCATCACGTTCTCGTTGCCGCCGGCCATGATGTACTCGGCGCTCATCAGCAGCTCCTTGAGCGTGTTGGCCAGTCCGCGCTTGAGCAGGATGGGCTTGTCGCAGTGCCCCAGCTCCTTGAGCAGGTCAAAGTTCTGCATGTTGCGAGCGCCCACCTGAAGCACGTCGACGTCAGAGAACAGGTCGAGGTCGTTGATGTTCATGATCTCGGAGACGACGGGCAGCCCTGTGTCCTTTTTAGCTTCCAGCAGCAGCTTGATGCCCTCACCGTGCAGTCCCTGAAACGCGTAGGGCGACGTGCGCGGCTTGAAGGCGCCGCCGCGCAGCAATGTGGCTCCCGAAGCCTTGACGGCGCGCGCGACCGTGATGATCTGCTCTTCGCTCTCCACCGAGCAGGGGCCGGCGATGATCTGAAAATTTCCGCCGCCGAACTTGCGTCCGCCCACGTCGACGATCGTCGGTTCCTCGTGGAACTTGCGGTTGGCCTTCTTGAACGGATCGCTGATGCGCGTCACGCGCTCGATGATCGACAGGCTCTCGAGCATCTCGATATCGACCTTGCTCACGTCGCCGATCAGGCCGATGATGGTGTGGAACTCGCCCTTGCTCACGTGGCAGCTCAGGCCGATGCTCTCGAACCACCGGCACAGGTTCTCTCTCTGTTCGTCGCTGACGCCGCCCTTCAATACTGCGATCATGCTACATTCTCCTCCCTGAAAATAAAACAAAATCATGCAAAAAAATAAGGCCGTGCGATGATCCTGCACGGCCTTTATTTCCCTTTTACGGGCGTCTGGTGGAACGGGGATTCGTTAACCATCAGCTTTTGGGCAGCACAAAATCACCTTTCTGGAAGCTCCAAAAAAGTAAAAGCAATAATATTCGGCTGCGTAAAAGCTGACGTTGTACATCCGGATACGCTCCTGGCGCTAAAAATGAATACGATAGGATGAAGTATACCGCCGCGGCCGCATCCATGTCAACGACAGACGCTGAATTTTATCAAAAAGTCAGAACAATTATAACAATTTGCAGCTATTCCCTCAGGATATGTCCGGCTATCGAAACCGTCTATTCGACAGGGCGCCATGTCTCATGTAGAATAGACGGGATCGCCCGCGCAGCGCGGACAAAACACAACAGGGGGAAAACAACTATGGGGAAAAAAGTTTTGATCGTTTCATCGAGCCTGCGTCCGAACAGCAACTCTGAGATCCTCGCCCGCGAGGTTGAGCGCGGCGCGCGCAGCGCCGGCTGCGACGTGGAGTTCGTCTCGCTGAAGGACAGGGACATCCGCTTCTGCCGGGGCTGTCTGGCCTGCCAGAAAACGCTCACATGCGTCATCAAAGACGACGCGCCCGCAATCGCTAAAAAAGTGCGCGACGCCGACGTGCTCGTGTTCGCTACGCCGATCTATTACTACGAGCTCAGCGGCCAGCTGAAGACGCTGCTTGACCGCTGCAATCCGCTGTTTCCGCAGGAATACCGCTTCCGCGACGTGTATCTCGTGACCACGTCGGCCGAGGACGGCGACGAGGTGTACGAAACGGCCGTGAACGGGCTGAAAGGCTGGATCGCCTGCTTCCCGCAGTCGCGTTTTGCCGGCGTGTACTCCGGCGGCGGCGCGAGCATGGAACGGATCGACAAGGACGAAAAGTTCAGCGCCATGCTGAAGGGCGCGTATGAGTTCGGCAGTAAGATGTAGTTTTTTTGAAAAAATATTCTGCTCCACGTGGAACACTTTTATCAGAAGATAAATGTTCCCCGTGATGCAAAACGAGCGATGAGAAACGGCGCAGGCCGCTTTTCATCGCTCGTTTTATTCTCATACGCGATTAGTTTTTTACTCGCGAGACAGTATTACTGCTTTTCAACGGGCCAGGTTCTGCCAAGATGGTCTTTCAGCTGCGCGATCTCGGCTTCCGAAAGGCCGATGCCGCGAATGTAGCTTTCCGCCTGGGCAGCAGGGTGCTGGCTGTCTTCGGCAGCGCCGATGACGCGCAGGAAGTAGTTGATGCCCGCGGTCACATGATGGGAATAGCGGCGTTCGCCCGGGGTGAGGTGATAGTAGTTGACGAAGCTCTCGCCGTAGTCATGCTCAAGCTCGGCACGCGAGGCATCCATCAGCGCCGCCAGCAAAAAGGCGACAAATCCGGCTCGGTCCTTGCCCTCAGCGCAATGAACGAGATACGGCCCCGGACGAGAGATCAAAAAACGCAGCTGCCGCGCCAGCCCCGCTTTGAATGACGGCCGGTCGAACACGGCCGGAAGCGCTTCAGTGATGACACCGCCGGCCTTCCAGACGGAGCGGTAATACGGCGACTGGCACTTGGGGCTTTGCATGTTCTGCTTCAAGGTCGCCGGAGGATTGGCGAGATTGAGGAACGTCTTCACCCCGGCTTCCGCGGCGAGGCGGTCGGCATAGGGCGCGCGCGGTCTGACGTTGCTCGACGGGATGCTGGAGCGGTACAGGGCATTCGTGCCCAGCTTGCCGCCCCTGACGACGCGGAAGTTGGCGAAGATCACGTCGCTGGCGTAATCCTCGCGTTTGTCCGTGGCATACAGGCGCATCTGCCGCGTGGCCGCATAGGCGCCTTTTTTCGCCAGCGTCACGCGCACCGGCAGGGCAGCGAGGTCAACGCCGTCGTTCAGCTTCCACGTCGTGCCCTCTTCGTGATACAGCCCCGCTTGCAGAGCGTATGAGCCGTAACTGAAAGCCAAGAGCAATTTGCCGCGTCGCTCGATCAGCATCGGGAAGCCGGCCGCGACATCGGTGTAGCGGCGCACGACGGGAACATCAGTCCAGCTGTGCCCGTTGAGCGACACGTTCACCAGATCGTCGTGAGTGATGGCAGTATTCTTGTGCATATCCTCGGCAGGAAGTGCCAGGATCAGAGAGCCGTGTTCGTTGACGCCGGTGACCACAGAACTGAACTCATTCGCCCGCTGCGCTGCCGCCGCCGTCAGCGAAAAGCTCGCCAGGGCCAGCAGCGCCGCCAGGAACAGCACTTGCAGCTTTTTCATCTTCATCGTTATTACCTCCTCGCATTACTTCCGTCTGCGCCTGGATGAGGTCTTTTTCGGGGTGCTCTTTGCCGTCGAAGACGATCTTGACACGGTGCGCCGGGGCGCTGTATAGCGCGTCTGAGACTTTTTCGGCGCGGGGAAGAAATGCGCCAGATCAGGCTTGTTGCGCCCCATCTCCGCGGCAGAGAAGCCGTCGCGCGAGCGGGTGTTCACGTTCGCGCCCCTGTCGAGCAGCAGCTTCACAGCCTCGGCGTTGTTGGCACGGATCGCGTACATCAGCGGTGACATGCCGCGTTCGTCGCCCTGGTTGATCTTCGCACCGGGAAGGTCGAGGAACAGGCGGAGCACCGCAGTATTTTTGTTGCCGGCAGCATAGCTGAGCGCGGTGCGGCCGTCGTTATCAATACGGCCGGGATCGGCGCCGCGGCTGAGGAGCAGTTTCGCCATCTCGGGCCGTTCGTTCTGCGCCGAGGCCATCAGCGGCGTCTGGCCGGTCGACGAAGCGCGTTCAAGCGTGTCGGGAGCGGCAGCCAGCAGCGCTGAAAGCACCGCCTCGCTGCGGCTGTGGCGCGCGGCCAGCAGCGCTGCCGTGCTGCCGGTGAGGTCGGCTTGACGCGGATCAGCGCCCCGGTTCAGGAGCGCCTGCGCGATCTTCACGCGCGGATTCGACATCGCCGCCATCATCAGCGGCGAAAGGCCCTGTGAGTTGGTCTTGTTCACCTGGGCGCCCTTCGAGATAAGATATTCGATCACGCGCGGGTCGTCCTGCTCGCGGGCGGCGCACAGCAGCGGACTCAGGCCCGAAGGCTCCACAAGGTCCACATCAGCCTTGCGCCGAACGCCCTTGCTCACTTCCGACAGCTTGCCCGTGGCGCAGTGCGTCAGAAACTCCTCCTGCGGCATCGCCGCTTTTCCCCAGGCAGGGAACGACGCAGCCGCAAGGCTCAGGACCAGCGCCGCGCACAGTCTTTTTTTCATGGGATAACGTCTCCTTTCGCACGTTTCGTGCATCATGCCTTTGATATTAACACAAAATCACAGCGCACAGCACTGTGGCTTTCTCCAATTTTTTTAATCTGGAGCGCGGTTCATAGTTACGCATTTTTGATTTCGTGCTATAATGAACGTGCGAATCGTAACACGTAAATTAAAATTTTTCGCACAAAAGGAGACCGATCATGATGAAAAAACTGTCCGCCGCGCTCGTTCTGCTCGCAGCGCTCTGCTCCGGCGCGTTCGCCGAAAAAATCACCGTCACCGACATCCTCGGCCGCAAAGTCAGCGTCGAAGCGCCCGCGCAGCGTGTCGTGCTGACGTTCAACTTTGAAGAATACGTCGCCGCGACCGGCGCGGAAGGGCTGAACAAAGTCGTCGGATGGGCGCGCAAGTACTGGGAAGGACGCCGCCAGTCGACATGGGATGTGTTTGCGGCGTGTTTTCCGCAGATCGATTCGATCGCCGACGTGGGCTACATCCCCAAGAACACGTTCAACGTCGAAGCCGTCATGACGCTCGCACCTGATGTCGTCTTCGCTGCGAAGAACGACGCCAAGAAGATCCCCGACGAGGTGAAGCGCCTCGCCGAAGCCGGCATTCCCGTGGTGTTCGTGGATTATCACGATCAAACGGTAGAAAATCACGTCGCAAGCACGCTGCTGTTCGGCCGCATCATGGGTCAGGAAGCGCGCGCGCATTCTCTCGCCGACTGGTATCAGGCCAATGTGAACAAGGTATACGAGCGCGCCGCAAAATTGACGACGCATCCGCGAGTCTATATGGAATTCAGCGGCGACAAGAGCGGCCCCGCGGTCGTGGGCAGCAGCTGGGGCAAGCTGATGTGGGGCGCGATCATCGACAGGTGCGGAGGGACGAACATCGCCCGCGACCTGGTGCCGGGCTCGGACGCGCCGATCAGCCGCGAGGCAGTGCTGGCATCCGATCCTGAGGTGATCATCTTCGCCGGCAACTACCGCGGCGACGCGGCGCTGAACGTGGGTCTGGGCTACGAAGCCAAAGAAGATCGCGCGCGCGCTCAGCTGGCCGGCTACATGAGCCGCCCCGGCTGGGAAGGGCTGAGCGCGGTGAAGACACACCGCATGGGGGCGCTGTATCACGACCTCTCGCGCCACATCTTCGACGCCGCGGGCATCCAGTTCGTCGCAAAGATGATCCATCCCGAGGCTTTTGCCGATCTCGATCCCCGCGCGACGCTGGCCGAATTCTACGAGAAATTTTTCCCCGTGCCCCTCACCGGCACGCTGATGGTCACGCTGGAAAAAACAGATGGATAACCTGTTCAGCGAATACGCCAGGAGCAGCCGGCGCAGACTGCTGCTCCTGGCTCTTGCCGCGCTGCTGGTCGCACTGGCAGCGGTACGCGACATCTCTACCGGCGCGGCCGGTCTGAGCGCCGGTGACGTGCTCTCGGCCATCTTTGCTCCGGGGAGTGTTTCGCCCACAGCGCGCGCTGTCGTGTGGTCGCTGCGGCTGCCGGGGGCGCTCACGGCCATGTGCGTGGGGGCCTCTTTGGGGCTGGCGGGCGCGGTGATGCAGACCATCCTCGCAAATCCGCTGGCCAGTCCCTACACGCTCGGCGTCGGCGCGGGCGCGGCGTTCGGCGCTTCGCTGGCGATCGTGCTCGATCTCCGCATCGCTGCGCTGCCGCCTGAGTACACCGTGCCGGCGCTCTCGTTCGCGTTCGCTTCTCTCGTCTGCGCGCTCGTCGCCGTGCTCGGACGGTCGCGCGGCGGCGGCTCGTCGGCGATGATCCTGGCCGGCATCGCGCTGCTGTTTCTGTTTCAGGCGCTGCAGGCGCTGCTCCAGTTTTTCGCCACCGAGGGCGATCTTCAGGCCATCGTCTTCTGGACGTTCGGCTCGCTGCAAAAGGCCGCCTGGCCCAAGCTGGCCGTTACAGGCGGCATCCTCGCCGTCTGCCTGCCGCTGACGCTGCGCGACGCCTGGCGCTACACGGCGCTGCTGCTCGGCGACGAAAAGGCGGAAAGTCTGGGCGTGAACACTGGCGCCCTGAAAACGCGCGCGTTCTTCATCGTCTCGCTGCTGACGGCCTCGGCAGTGTGCTTCACCGGCACGATCGGCTTTGTCGGCCTGGCCGGGCCGCATATCGCCCGCGCGCTGGCCGGCGACGACCAAAGGTTTTATCTGCCGCTGTCGTCGCTGTGCGGTGCGCTCATCCTCTGTGCCGCCTCCGCCGTCAGCAAGTCGGTCGTGAACGGCGCTATCTTCCCCATCGGCGTGATCACGGCGCTCACGGGCGTGCCGTTTTTCTTCGCGCTGGTTTTGCGCAGGAGGCGATACCAATGACACTGCGCGTGCAGGACGTTTCGTTCTCCTACGGCAAACGCGCCGTGCTCGAAGGCGTGACGTTCGAGGCAAAATCAGGCGAAGTCACGGCGATCCTCGGCGCCAACGCCGCCGGCAAATCGACCCTGCTGAAGTGCATCTCCGGCCGGCTGCGGCCGCGCGGTTCGATCGCCCTGAACGGCACGGAGATCGCGCGCATGTCGGCGCATGCCCGCGCGCACGCCATCGGCGCGATGGTGCAGGACAGCGGCGAGCCGGCACGGCTGACGGTGATGGAGACGGTTCTGCTGGGCCGGCTCCACGCTCTGACGCTGAAAGTTGCCCCGGCTGAGCTGGAACGGGCGCGCACCGTGCTCGACCGGCTGCGCGTCGGCCATCTGTCCGCTCGTCTGCTGACGGAACTGAGCGGCGGTCAGCGCCGGATGGTCATGCTGGCACAGGCTCTGGCCGGCGATCCCAAGCTGCTGCTGCTCGACGAGCCGACGGCCAACCTCGATCTGCCCAACGAGCTTGAGGCACTGCGCATCGTGCGCGAGATGACGGCCGAAAAAAAACTGATCACCGTCGTCACGCTGCACGATCTGAACATGACCGCCCGCTTCGCCGACACCGTCGCGCTGATGCATGAAGGCCGCGTGATCCGCGCCGGATGCCCGGAAGAAGCCCTCGCCCCCGAGGCGATCGAACAGGCCTACGGCGTGAAAACGCGCCGCGTGCCCGACGGCGATCGGTTTGTGATCGTGCCGGAATAACTGTTCCACATATAACAAAAAACGGCGGAACGCCGCGGGAAAAACCTCTCCCGACGTTCCGCCGTTTTTGTTGTGCCGTATGTCGCGATGCCTACGCCGCTTCTTTTTCGGCGTACTTCTCCTCTGCCTTGCCGACGATGATCGTGCCGACCAGGTCGCCCAGGCAGTTGTTCGTCGTCGTGCCCATGTCGAACAGGCGGTAGAACGCCGCGATAACGCCGACCACTTCGATCGGCAGGCCGGCCGACTGGACGACGACCATCAGCTTGACGATGCCGCTGCCGGGGATGCCCGCGCCGCCCATCGAAAGGATGGTCGAGATGAAAATGACGTGCGCCAGCTGCGCAAACGACATCGTCTGGCCGATCATCTGCGCAATGAAGAGGATGACGCAGGCGTACAGCAGCACGGAGCCGTCCGTGTTCATCTGCGATCCAAGCGGCACGGTAAAGCCGGAAATGCTCTCGGAAATGCCGAACTTCTCCTTCGCCGTCTTGATGTTGACGGGGATCGTCGCGATCGAGCTGCACGTTGAGATCGTATAGATCCACACGTCAGCGCTCTTGGCGATGAACGAGAAGGGATTCATGTGCGGCTTGAAGATCATCAGGAAGCCGCCGTAGACGACGAGCACGTGCACCAGGCACGCCGCATAGTACGTACCGACGAGGACGGCCATCGAGGTGAAGATGCCAGCGCCGTACTTGCCGAACGAGTTGGCCATCAGGAAGAAAATGCCGATGGGCGACACGTCCATGACCATGCCGATGAGCGAGAAGACCATGCTGGTAAGGCCTTCAAAGCAGCGCTTCATCTCCGCCTTGTGCTCAGGGTTCTTGATGCGCAGGATAGCGATGCCGAGCAGGATGGCGATCACCAGCGTCTGCACGATGTTGCCCTTGGCGAACGTATCGATGATGTTCGTCGAGAACAGCCCCTTGACGAAGCCCGCGAACGTGATGTCGGCGCTGCCCTTGATCTGCTGCGTGGCAAGCCCCGCGAAGTTGGCGAACTTGCCCGGCTGGAGCACCGTCGCCACAACGATGCCCACGATGCAGGCCAGCACCGTCGTCACCACGTAATAGGCAATGATGCGCGCGCTCACGCGCCGCAGCGCCGAAAGATTGTCCTGCGAGATGATGCCCGTCACGATCGTGCACAGCACCATCGGCACCACGATCATCTTGATGCAGTTCAGCCACACGTCGCCGATAAAGCCGAACTGCGTCATCGTCTTGCCGCCCAGCAGCCCGGCGATCGAGCCGAGGATCATCGCCACAAAGACCTGCGTCGTCAGAGATATTTTCTTGCCGCCGATTTTCATACCAAAAACGCTCCTTCCGAAACGAAATAATAAGAAACGCTGATTTAATCCCATTATGCAGAATTAGACCAGCACGCAGGAAACCTGAAAAAATGCGTCAGATCCGAAGAAACCTGTCCGAAAGGGGCTCGCCTAGGCGTACTTCCGTACGTTGGAGGAGCCCCCGGGCAGCGTTTCGCAGGAGATGACGTATTTTATCAGCGTTTCCAACAGTTACAGCTCCGCGTCGACCGCGCGGATGATCTCCGCCGCCTTCACCGCGTCGTCGCGCGTAATGCCCTTGTAAAAGACCAGCCGCACCCAAGTGCCGATGATCGGCCGGATGAAAAGCCCCTTCGCCTTGGCGCGGTCGCAGAACTCCGCCGGCGTCACGCCCGAGCCTGCCGTATCGACCATCATGATGTTCGTCTGCACCACCGGCTGAACGCGCGTCTTTTTCAGATCCTTCAGCAGCGAGGCGCACAGCTGCGCGTTCTCGCGGTCCTCCTTAAGGCGCGCCACGTTGTGCTCCAGCGCGTAGATCGCCGGCGCGGCGATGATGCCCGCCTGACGCATCGCGCCGCCCAGATACTTGCGCGTTTCCTTGGCCTCTTTGATGAACGCTTTGGTGCCGCACACGAGCGACCCGACCGGCGCGCCCAGCCCCTTTGAAACGCAGAACATCAGCGAATCGACGTACTTCGCCAGCTCCTTCACCGTCGTGCCCAGGTATTCAGCCGCGTTGAACAGACGCGCGCCGTCCATGTGCACAGGAACTTTATAGCGGTCAGCCAGCTCGCGGATCGCCGCCATGCGCTCAAGCGTGATGCACATGCCGCCGGAATAGTTGTGGCTGTTTTCCACATAGAGCAGCTTGACCGGATTGTTTTTCAGCGCCTCTTCCATACTGGCCAGATCGGGCTGCTCCGTCGCGTCGTGACGATACTTCGCTTTTTTCAGCTGACCGAAACGCGGATCGAACGCCGTCTTCTCGCTGCGGTCGAGATGCTGACGCTCGTTGATCAGCACCACATCGCCCGGACGGCACCACGTCAGCACCGCCGCCTGATTGCCCATCGAACCCGATGCGCACAGCAAACCGGCCTCCTTGCCGGTCATCTCAGCCGCCAGGTCCTCCAGGCGGTTCACCGTCGCGTCCTCGCCGCGGCCGTTCGCGTCCAATCTCCCGTCGTCGCCCATCGGCGCCGTCAGAACCGTGCGCAGCATTGGTTCGTCCGGCAGCGTCAGCGTATCGCTTCGCAAGTCGATCATTTGGAACCAGCTCCTTCGTGTCATGTGAAGTGAAGAACTTACTGTTCTATATTAACTGCGCCTGCTTATCATAATCAAATATAAATGTTAAAATGATGCCATTTACAGACATAAATATAACTATGCGCAAAGCATAAAAGGCAGGCTCTCATTATGTTTGAATACGCCGACTACATCTACGCCGTTTATAAAGAACGAAGTTTCAGCAAGGCTGCCGATAAACTGTTCATAACTCAGCCTTCGCTGTCGATCACCATAAAAAAAGCCGAGACGGCTCTTGGGATGCCCGTGTTCAACCGTTCCACCGTTCCCGTTTCGCTCACGCCGTTCGGAGTCGAGTACATCCACGCAGTCGAACAGCTTCACCTCGTCGAAAGAGCCCTGCGCGAAAGCGTCGAAAAGAGCAGCACGCTCCAGAGCGGCAGCCTCTCCATCGGCAGCAGCAATCTCAGCGAAGATTTCTTTATCACCCGACAGATCGCCGCCTTTCACCGGCGCTGTCCCCAAGTTGAACTCACCGTGCGCAGTCTTAATACCATGCAGTCCAAGCACCAGCTCGATGCGGGCGAACTCGACTTCGTCATTACCAACCGTCCCTTTGACGAGAAAAAATACGCACAGCGCGTCTGCTACCGTGAGCAGCTTCTCCTCGCCATCCCGGAAGCTTTTGCCGTCAACGAAAGCCTCGCACATCTCCGTCTGACACAGAGCGAGCTCGGCGCAGCTGCGTTCACTTTGCCGCACGAACGACGGGTGCGTCTCAGCCAGTGCGGCAGGATCCCTTTTGTCCTTCTCAGCAACGAAAATTACCTGCGTGAAAATACCGACATGATGTTCCGTGAGTGCGGCATCTCGCCCCGTATCGTCCTTGAAATGGAGCAGTCCGCCGCCTCGCTCAATTTTGCCCGTCTCGGGATCGGCGCCACCATCCTCAGCAATCTCCTCGTGGAAAACGATCCCCGTCCCGGCCTGTGTTATTACGTTATCGACAGTCCTTACGCCGAGCGCGAAGCATACCTTACCTCTCGCCGCGGCGTCTGGTTCACGCACGCCATGCGAAAATTTGAACAGATGCTTATGCAACAGGAATCATGAAAAAACAACGCCGGCGCGCCGCAAAAGAGCGATTGTCTGCCGGTCGAGGCGTGAACGAAAAGCGCGCCTGCACTGTGCCGGAATTTTTCTACGATCTTTTTCTGAAAAAACAAAGGTTATCGTAACGAAATTCATCATCTCTTGATATAATTTCATAGATGAAAAATATTGTCGAAGAGCGCGGAGGGGCCTTCACGGTGTCTGATTGCCGCCTGGGGCTTTTTCGTTTCTGTTCTTCGACCATCTTATCGAGCAAAGGAGTTGTTATCTTATGGAGACCATGAAAACGATCATGGAATGGAACGGCGCCGTCAACAGTTTCGTCTGGGGAGCTCCGGTGCTCATCCTGCTTGTGGGCACGGGCGTCTGGCTGACAATGCTGCTGGGAGTTCCGCAGCTGCGTTATTTCTTCGCTTCCTGGGCAGAGGTGTTCAGCTTCCGCAAAAAGAGCGCTCACGACAAGTCGATCACGCCCTTCGCGGCAATGGCCACGGCCATGGCGGCCACGGTAGGCACGGGCAACATCGCCGGCGTGGCGACCGCCCTGCATCTGGCGGGGCCCGGCGCGCTGGTGTGGATGCTGATCTCGGCTTTCTTCGGGATGTGCACCAAGTTCAGCGAAGTCGTGCTGGCTGTTCACTTCCGCCGTAAAGACGCTCACGGCGACTGGCGCGGCGGCACGATGTACATCCTCGAGCACGGTCTGGGTGACCGCGGCGGAGCCTGGAAGTTTCTGGGCAAGCTGCTGGCCGTGATCTTCGCGCTGTTTGCGTTTCTGGCCTCCTTCGGCATCGGCGCTTCCACTCAGGCGAACTCCGCCGCCGAAGCGCTGTCGATGGGCTGGGGCATCGATCACCTGTACAGCGGCATCGTCATTGCCGTCCTGGTCGGACTGGTCATCATCGGCGGCTTGAAGAGCCTCTCAACTGTGACGACCTATCTGGTGCCCTTCATGGCGATTTTCTACATCGTGGGCGCTGTCATCGTGCTCGCGAGCTACTCCGGGCAGATCGCCAAGGTCTTTGCCGAGGCGCTCCATCTGGCGTTCCACAATCCGGAAACGATCCCCGCCGGTCTGGCCGGCTGGGGCGTGAAGGAAGCCATTCAGCGCGGCATCGCCCGCGGCGTTTTCTCCAACGAAGCCGGTATGGGCTCCGCGCCGATGGTCCACGCCACGGCGAACGTCGATCATCCTGTGCAGCAGGGTTTCTACGGGATTTTCGAGGTGTTCATGGACACGATCGTGATCTGCACGATGACCTCCCTCGTGATCCTCACAACCGGAACGCTGACCGGCTCCCCCAGTCTGACCGGCGCGCAGCTGACGCTCCAGGCTTTTGAAAACGCCATGGGCCCCGTGGGCAAGTATGTGCTGTCGTTCGGCCTGCTGTGCTTTGCTTTCTCCACGATCCTGGGATGGTACTGGTACGCCGAAACAGCGGCAACGTACCTGTTTGGCGTGTGGTTCAAGCCAGTTATGAAGGTCATCTGGATCGTCCTGATCCTGTTCGGCGCGGCGGGCGCTCAGTTTGTCGGCGCGCAGGGCAACGAGTTTTTGAACAGCCTCTGGGATATTTCCGACACGCTGAACGGCCTCATGGCCCTGCCCAACCTTGTGGGACTGCTGCTGCTCTCCTTTACCCTTCGCGGCATTGTCAGGGATTACGATGCCAAGCACAAAAGAGGCGAATTATAGAGTTCGCACTGCTTCAACAAGCGAAAAAAACGGACCGGAGCCTCCGCAGGGAGCCCTCCGGTCCGTTCTATTTTTGCGAATACTGACAGCTCATGCTTCTCAGCCGTTTTAACGAAGAACAGTATTAATCGTGCATGAGCATCACGCCCGCGGAGCAATCGGGATGCCCGCCTCGCAGGGCACAGCCGTCTGGCACTTGCCGCAGCCGTAGCGCGGCGCATAGAGCTGCTTCTGGCGGCCAAGATACGCCTTGCACGGGGCCTGTTCCTTGCCTCGCTCCAGCGAAATGGCACCGGCAGGACAGCGGCGCGCACACGCCCCGCAGCGGATACAGTACTCGTACGGCTCACGGTATGGACGCGGCGACACCTCAAGCGGCAGATCGACGATCACGCTGCCGAACCGCCCCGCCATGCCGCGCTTTGTGATCAGCCCGCGCGTCAGGCTGAACGTGCCCAGCCCCGCCGCAAACGCCGCGTGACGCTCCGACCAGTTGCTGGCAAACAGTTCCTTCGGCGTACCCGGATAGCTCGCCAGCGGCCCCTCGCCGCCGCGTGCCACGCCAAACCGTGGATCAGCCGCCGGCACACAGACACGCGCCCCGCACGATTTCAGCCATTCCGCCAGCTCCGCGCAGAACGCCGCGATGAACGCCTGCCCCTCGATGCGCGCATACAGCCACTCATACGACGTTTCGTCGATCGCGCCGCGGTTGCTCGCCCGCACGCGCTGCGAGAGCGGGAAAAACAGCGAGATCACGCTTTTCGCCCCCGGCAGCCATTCACAAGGCGTCATGTGAAACGGCGCGATCACGTCCCAGCCTTTGTAGCGCTCGAACAGAGGATCGTCAGCCGCAGCCACCCCCATCAGCGGCGCGTCATACATCACCAGCCCCGCTACCTGCGGATGCTCTGCCGCCATTTCCGCCGTCACCACATTCCCGGGATGTCCTGCAAAATGTTCTGTGATCCACCGCTCCACTGCCAGACGATCCATACACATGCCTCCCGTTCGTTATCATTCAACAGACAAAACAATTTCAGAACACGGTTATCATACATCAGGACAGGATAATTTGCATCAGGCAAAAAACAGGCGCCGAAAGACGAACCTTCGGCGCCTGATTTATATCTTTGAATCTTTACAGCTTTCCCTGCGCGCGTAGAGCGGCTTCCACGTCGTCCTTGGCTTTTTTGACGAACGCGAGCATCTCGGTATCCAGCGGGTAGCGCATGACGCAGCCGGGGGTGAGGATGTGATGACGGCCGCCCATGCTGGTAAGCGCTGTGTAGATCTGATGGATCAGCTCATTTTTGCGGCCGTTCGTGATGTCCATGCGCTCAAGGCCGCCCATCAGGCACTTGCCGCTGAGATCGAAGCACTCGGCCAGCTCGGGCAACGACTCGCCGACGTGCCAGTTGAACGTGCTCACGGGATAGTCGCGGAGCACGTCGAACATGATGTTCGTGCCGTGGGCGTGGATGGTGTTGAACCAGCCGTCTTTAGCGGCCGCAAGCACCTGCACGTCGTAGGGCTTGCCGTACTCGCGGTACACGGCATCGGTGGTCTTGTCGTAGCTGCTCATCTGCGAGGCGAAAAACACGCCGTCGGCCCCCATCTCGATGGCACGGGCCGAAAGGCGCGCGGTGGTGTCTGCAATGACGGACAGCGCAGCTTTCACTTTGTCGCCGTGTCCCTGGGCGATGTGCTCAAGCACTTTCTTGCCGCTGATCTTGTCGGCCAGGGTGAGGGGGCTGAAAACGGTAAAGATCACGGGGGTGTGCTCGTTTTTCACCTTGGCGAGGGTCAGTTCGAGCGACTTCAGCTCGCGGGCCAGCACAGGGTTGTCGAGCGAAAGCGGCTCGAGCTTTGTCCAGTCGTCGGGACCGTTCACCGGGGTGGTGACGATCTTCGACACACCGCCTTTTTCGATCTCAGAGTAGTCGACGGTGCAACCGAAGCACTCCACGCCGTACATGCCGTTGTTCATCGTCTTGATGAAGTCGAGGTCGTACTCTTTGTAAAAGTCATACGTCGTCTCGGCCAGCTTGACGGGATCGAGGTCGATGCCGGGCAGGTGGGTCCAGAAGGCGTAAGGCAGCTTGTCGGGCTTCTCGCCCGCCACGGCGGCGCGGATGCGTTCGTACTTGTTCATGATAATGCACTCCTTAGGTTAGGTCAAATTTTCACGTTACTCTGGCGCTATTATAAAACGTTTTCAGCACTTCGCGCAAATATATTTACGGATTCTCATGTTCTATGTAGAACAAGGACAGGCAAAGCGGCTCCGGCTGGTTAAATCCTTCCGGAGCCGCTTTATTTGCGGTGCTGTTCCAGCAGCTACTCGATCGACGTGACAGGATAGTCCTGCGCTTCGACGGCCGTCTTGAGGGTCTCGTTCGGCACGTCGGCACTGAGGGTGACGACGGCGGTGCCTTTCTCGTGGCTCACTTCGGCACTCTCCACGCCGGCGACAGCGAGCAGGGCTTTTTTGACGCGGGCTTCGCAGTGTCCGCACAACATGCCTTCGACTTTGAGCGTTTTCACCATTTTCGTTTCCTCCGTTTTCAGTGTGAGATCGTCCAGCTCGACGGGCCGGACTTTTTTATCCTTTTTCGCGCTGTGCGGGTTGAAAAAGTTCAGCCGCAGCGCGTTGGACACGACGCAGAAGCTGGACAGGCTCATCGCCGCCGCGCCGAACATGGGATTCATCTTCCAGCCCAGCAGGGCGATATAGGCGCCGGCCGCCAGCGGGATGCCGACGACGTTGTAGAAGAAGGCCCAGAACAGGTTTTCGTGGATATTGCGCAGCGTCGCACGAGACAGGCGGACGGCAGCAGGAACGTCTGAGAGACGGCTGTTCATCAGCACCACGTCGGCTGCGTCGATGGCGATGTCGGTGCCGGCGCCGATGGCGATGCCGGTGTCAGCGCGCGTGAGCGCGGGGGCGTCGTTGATGCCGTCACCGACCATGGCTGTTTTTCCACGCTTTTGCAGTTCGCGGATCACCACCTCTTTGCCGTCGGGCAGCACGCCGGCGATGACCGCATCAACGCCGGCCTGATCTCCGATGGCTCTGGCGGTGCGTTCGTTGTCTCCGGTCAGCATGACAACGCGGATGCCCATGTCCTGAAGTTCTTTCACGGCGCGGGGGCTGTCTTCCTTGATGGTGTCGGCTACGGCGATGATGCCGGCAAAGGCCGCGCCGCGCGCGAACAGCAGCGGGGTTTTGCCCTGGGCCGCAAGTTCATCGGCCTTCGCTTTCATCGTCTCTGGAACAGCAAGCTGCGAGCTGATGAATTTGAGGCTGCCGCCGAGCAGCGTTTCGCCGTTCAGGCTCGCCTTCAGTCCATTGCCAGGCAATGCCGAAAAATCGCTCACATCCGGCGCTGCCATGCCGAGCTTGTCAGCATGCGCCATCACCGCGCGGGCAAGCGGATGCTCGCTTTTGGCTTCGAGAGCGCAGGCCAGGCGCAGCAGTTCGTCTTCGCCGCTTTCAGCCGCGGGAACGAGGTCGGTGACGCGGGGCTGTCCGCTCGTGATCGTGCCGGTCTTGTCGAGCGCCGCGATCTGGATGCGGCCGCAGTTTTCAAGCGACGCGGCCGTTTTAAAGAGGATGCCGCTTTTGGCGCCCACGCCGTTGCCGACCATGATCGCCACGGGCGTGGCCAGGCCGAGCGCGCACGGGCAGCTGATGACGAGCACCGAGATGCCCCGTGCAAGCGCGAAGCCGAACTCGCGTCCCAGCAGCAGCCAGACGACGGTCGTCACTGCCGCGATGGCAATAACAGCGGGCACGAACACACCGGAGACTTTGTCGGCCACCTTGGCGATGGGCGCTTTTGTCGCTGCCGCGTCGCTGACCATGCGGATGATCTGTGACAGCGTGGTATCCTCACCCACGCGCGTGGCGCGGGCGCGCAGATAGCCGCTCTGATTGACCGTCGCAGCGCTGATTCTGTCGCCCGCGGCCTTGTCGACGGGGATGCTCTCGCCCGTCAGCGCCGACTCGTCAACGGCCGATGTTCCTTCGATCACCACGCCGTCGACGGGCACGTTTTCACCGGGATGCACGGCGAACTCGTCGCCGGCTTTTACCTGCTCGATGGGAACGACTGTTTCCGCGCCGTTCACGAGCAGCGTCGCCGTCTTCGGCGCCAGCTTCATCAGCGATTTGAGGGCGTCAGTCGTGCGGCCCTTGGAGCGGGCCTCCAGCATCTTGCCCACGGTGATCAGCGTCAGGATCATCGCCGCCGATTCAAAGTAAAACTCGTGCATATACCCCATCACGGCCGCGGCGTCGCCTTTGACCTGCGCGTCGGTCATCAGGAACAGGGCCGCGACGCTGTAGGCAAACGAAGCCGCCGAGCCGAGCGCGACGAGTGTATCCATGTTGGGCGCCCCGTGCAGCAGGCCCTTGAAACCGCTTGTGAAGAACTTTTTGTTGATCAGCATGACAATGGCGGCAAGGATCATCTGAACCAGGCCCATCGCCACATGATTGCCGTCGAAGAACTTCGGCAGCGGCCAGCCCCACATCATATGCCCCATCGAGAACCACATCAGCACGGCCAAAAAGCCGAGCGAGGTCCACAGACGGCGCTTCAGCACCGGCGTCTCGTGATCGGCCAGCGCGTCTTCGTCGGCCGCCTTCTGCGCGCCTGGCGAAGCGGCTGTACCCTTGAGCGACGCGCCGTAGCCGGCGTCGACGACGGCTTTGATGACCGCCTCGGCCGGGGCCGTGCCCTCCACGCCCATCGAGTTCGTCAAGAGCGAGACGGACACGGAGCTGACGCCGGGGACTTTTGCCACGGCCTTTTCCACGCGGGCGCTGCATGCGGCACAGCTCATGCCTGTGACTGTGTACTGGACCATGAAAATACCCCCTTGCGCTCAGCAGCGCACGACCGGCTTGTACCCCACTCTGCTGATCGCGCTGCAGCAGGGGGCAACCCAGTCCATCGATCGGGCCTGGATAAAGGCCTTTTGCTCGTCGAACGAGACGCGGGCGCTCACGCCTTCCAGCTGATTGAGCGCGTTCTGCACTTTCGCGGCGCAGTTTTCGCATTTCATGCCGCGGATGTCGATCATGAAATGTTTCGTCATCGTCGCGTCAGGAGTTTTGAACGTCGGCGTGCTCGGCGATCCGCCGCCGCAGCAGCCGCCTTCGCCGCGAAAATGCCTGAGTGCGCTTCTAGCCGCCAGCAGCACGACGACTGCCAGCACCGCCATGATCACGTAATTTGCCATTATCTTCTTACTCCCTTTCTCTCACATAAAGTTACCGCATCAGCTTCTGGATCGTCATCACAAGCTCGTCGAGCGTCGATTCGTCGCCATTGCGGATGTCGCTGGCCACGCAGCCGCGGATGTGCGCGGCCAGCAGCTCGCGGTTGAACGCGTTCATCGC
>Ga0129307_1000140_pt1 | contig 121574 bp, 118 predicted proteins | sample P1105metagenome_FD_94437 | JGI IMG/M metagenome (GOLD analysis project Ga0129307, IMG submission 94437) | Capybara group fecal microbial communities from Wisconsin, USA - P1105 metagenome | ecosystem: Host-associated > Mammals > Digestive system > Large intestine > Fecal | place: USA... | reverse complement strand
GTCTGCCGTCGGCTCATGACGGATATCGACCAGACAGAAGACATGCAGCAACTCCTCAGAAGTTTCAAAGTAATCCTGCATCATTTTTCCCCAACGGGCTTTTTCCTGCTTGTCAACTTTGGCAAAGCCGTACCCGGGGAGGTCGATGAGATGAAACTGTTCATTGATGAGAAATACATTGATCAGACGCGTCTTTCCCGGTGTTGCACTGGTTCTGGCCAGTTTGCTGCGGCGGGTCAGACGATTGATCAGGCTGCTTTTCCCTACATTGCTTTTCCCGACAACCGCGATCTGCGGAAGCCCGCAGCCCGGAAAATCACGATAGGCCGGAAGGGATATAACGAAGTCGGCACGTTTGATTTCCATGGGATCTCCTTATTCTGTTACCTTGAGATGCTCAGGAAGACGGACCAGAGCTTCCTGCAATACTTCTTTGATCTGTTCGGCCGCGACAATACGGAACTGGCTGAGAACATGGGGAGGAATCTCCTCCAGATCCTTGACGTTTTCCTTGGGAATAATCAGCACCTTGATGCCGGCACGATAGGCAGCCATTGTTTTTTCCTTGAGTCCGCCGATCGGCAGGACGCGTCCGCGCAGGGTGATTTCTCCGGTCATGGCGACATCCTGACGGACGGGAATGCCGGTGAAGGCAGAGGTCAGCGCCGTGGTCAGCGTCACACCGGCGGAAGGCCCATCCTTCTGCACAGCTCCCTCGGGAACGTGAATATGGACATCATTTTCATTGTAGAACTGCTTCGCAAGCCCGAGTTCTTCGGAGTGAGAACGAACCCAGCTGAAAGCTGCTTCTGCGGATTCCTTCATGACATCGCCCAGCATGCCGGTCAGTTTCAGAATGCCTTTGCCGGGCATGACGGTGCATTCCACTTCCAGCGTTTCCCCGCCCACGGATGTATAGGCAAGGCCTGTGACAATGCCCACACGTGGTTCTTTCTCGGGCATTTCCCGCGTAAAACGGACAGCTCCGAGATAGGTGTGCAGGACATCAGGCGTCACATTGACAGAGGGAACACCGGAATCAAGCATGTCCACCACGCTTTTGCGCACAACCTTGGCAATCACCCGTTCAAGGGAACGGACGCCGGCTTCGCGCGTATATCCTTCAATCAGGTATCGCATGACATCTTCGGACATTTTGACTGATTCGGGCTCGATGCCGTGCGCTTTGGCCTGCTTGGGAAGCAGATGCCTGCATGCAATATGGAGTTTTTCCTCTTCGGTATAGGAGGGAACCTCGATGATTTCCATGCGGTCGTAGAGCGGGCCGGGAATGGTATCGGCAGAATTGGCCGTGGTGATGAACATGACCTTGCTCAGGTCAAACGGGATTTCCATGTAGTGATCGCGGAAGGCCATGTTCTGCTCGCTGTCGAGCACTTCAAGCATGGCGGAAGCGGGATCTCCGCGGATATCGGAAGCCATCTTGTCGATCTCATCGAACAGGAAGACGGGGTTGATGACACCGGCCTGCTTGATGCCGGAGATAATCCGGCCGGGGATGGAACCGACATAGGTTCTTCTATGGCCGCGAATTTCAGCCTCATCGCGGATACCGCCGAGAGACATCTGAACAAATTTACGGCCGACAGCCTTGGCAATGGCACGGACAATGCTGGTTTTGCCGACACCGGGAGGTCCGACGAAGCAGAGGATCGGCCCCTTCATATCCTTTTTCACCTGAAGAACGGCCAGATACTCAATAATGCGTTCCTTGACTTTTTCCAGACCGTAATGGTCGTCGTCGAGCACGGAGCGGGCACGGGTAATGTCCAGATTGTCCTCTGTGCATTTGCCCCATGGCATATCCAGAATCCATTCGATGTAGGTCAGGCTGGTTGTGATCTCCGGTGTTCCGGGCGTCATGCGGGAGAGGCGTTCAATCTCTTTTTCGCATTTTTCACGGGCTTCATCATTGAGAGGCGTTTCTTTCAGCCTGCGGCGAAGTTCATCGGCATCAGTGAGGTCGGTATCACCCAGTTCAGTCTGTGCTGCCTTGATCTGTTCGCGCAGATAATATTCCCGCTGGCTTTTTTCCATGGCAGCATGGATCTTGGATGTGATTTCCATCTCGAGCTTCTCAAGATCAAGCGCCTTCATCAGCTTTTCAAGGAGCTTCTCCATGCGCTCATAGACAGGACAGGCCATCAGGATATCCATCCGGTCATCAAGGTTCGGGAACACATTGGCAGCGCAGATATCGGCAAAGCGGCCTGGATCCTGGATGGCCAGGATGGAATCCACGACATCGCCGGAGACACGGTGCGTCATGTTGCTGAGCTCCCGGAGCGTGTCCTGGCAGGCCCGCTGCAGTGCGTTCATTTCAATGGAATCCTGAGCATGGGATGCAACCTGGCGAAAATCGGCAAGAACAGCTGCTTCATCATCTCTGAGGCGGATGATTTTTACTCTGGATATTCCTTCGACCATAACGCGGAGAATTTCTCCCGGCAGCGTCATGACATGCTTGATGATGCCAATGGTACCGACATTGTAAAGATCCTTCTGCGAAGGCGTGTCACAGTCTGCATCTTTCTGAGTTACAAAAACAGCGCGCTGATCACCGTCCATGGCTTTGTCCAGAGAAGCAAGGGAACGGGTGCGTGCAATGTCCAGTGTCAGAGTCATTTGAGGAAACAGCATCATTCCTCGAAGAGGGATCAATGGAAGGCTTTGGGTAGTTGCTTTTTTTTCGGGCATGCGGTCCTCCGAATCAATGGCCCCGTTTCGCATGATATGGGGCCGGAAGTTAAATTCCAACAGATGCGAGTATACACCAAAGAGCACGGTTTGACCAGACTTTTCTCATGCCGCACAGGGTCTGCAGAAGGTGACCATGCACCTGGTCATCCGGGGACGTAGCACACCGCGGTAGAAAAATCATACAGCGATATCGAACAGCAAAAAATAAGTATTTTCAGGTTGTTTCATGCGTATTGATTTTTATTTACTGTTTTTCTATAATCAGCCTTGGCCCATAAAGGGCAACTTCACCGACGATAATCAAGGGGGTACACAGGATGCTGAAGACAGTTTTTCCGGGTATTGACCGGGAGTCCTCCGCACTGGGGTTCGGCTGCATGCGGCTGCCGACACGTGAGGATGGTTCAATCGATGAGGAACTGGCCATTTCTATGATCAGAAAAGGCATTGACCGCGGGGTTCGCTATATTGATACGGCCTATCCGTACCATGGAGGCGAGAGTGAACGCGTGGTTGGGAAAGCCCTTCAGGATGGATACCGGGAAAAAGTGATTCTGGCGACGAAACTGCCCTGCTGGCATGTAAAAACGCATGAGGATATGATGCGCATTCTGGACGAACAGCTTGAAAAGCTGCAGACAGATCATGTGGATTTCTATCTCCTGCATGCACTGAGCAAGGACAGATATCATCAGATGAAGGAACTCGGATATCAGGAGTTCTTTGATCAGGCTCTTCGTGAAGGAAAAATCCGTTATCCCTCCTTCTCATTCCATGATGATTATCCTGTATTTGATGAAATTCTCCATGACTATGACTGGAAAATGTGTCAGGTGCAGATGAACATTCTGGATGATGAAAACCAGGCCTGCATCAAGGGAATTCAGGAAGCCGGACGCCTGGGCATCGGCGTGGTGATCATGGAACCCCTCAGGGGCGGCCTTCTTGCGCAGCCACCGGCCGATGTGCGTGAAAAGTACGCTGCGTATCCGGAAAAACGCACGCCAGTTGAATGGGCTTTCCGTTATCTTTACACCATGCCCGAAGTCATCACCATTCTTTCCGGCATGAGTGACATGGCGCAGGTTGAAGATAATCTGGCGATCTTTGACAGGGCCTCCCGCGATACGCTATCTGAAGAGGAAAAGCAGCTGTATCGGGATATCAAGCAGACCTATCTCAGCCGCATGAAGACAAAATGCACAGGGTGCGCTTACTGCCAGCCCTGCCCGAAAGGAATCACCATTCCGGATATTTTCAAGGGATACGATCAGTCCCTGCTCCGTGAAGGCGGCAGCTTTAAAGCCGGATATGCGAAGATTGTTGAAAAGCAGGCAGATGCATCGCGCTGCATAGCCTGCCGCAAATGTGAACGCGCATGCCCGCAGCACCTGCCGATTGTGACCTATCTCCAGGAAATCCGTGCAGCATGTGAGGCATAAAAATATCAAAGACTTCGGAGTTTTTCCGGAGTCTTTTGAATAACCGTACAGAAAAGAGATCGTTTCCGGATCTCACAGATCAGGCACCCGGGCGCTATGCAGCTCTGCAGCGGCTGTCTGGGGAATAAGGCCCGGATTTCGGGAAAAAAGAATCGGCTTTGCTGTATGTTCAAACTGAGCATTGTCGAGCATTGACGCAGGGAATACACATCGGTATAATGGCGGCGTTTTCAGTTTCCCCGACGATGGAAAGGTTATCAGGAAATGAAAAGACTATCCTTACGATGGCATTTTCCAATGACTTCTGTCTATGCAGAAGCGGGGCTCGCGCGTGCGGTACGGCGAAGCCTGAATCTGATGCTTCTGGGCAACCTTTGCGGCAGCATGTTTGGCGTGATCTGCGGCGGAGGAACAACGGCCATGGTCGGCCTGGCCAATGAACTGCATGCAGGCGATTTTGCCTTTGGCGTCATCAACGGCATCCCGCAGATTGCCACACTGTTGCAGATTCCCTTTTCCATGCTGGTCAGCAGAACGCATCAGCGAAAGAAATATATCCTGACCTATGGCCTGTTTTCAAGATTTCTCTGGCTGCTGTTCGGTCTGATCCCGCTGGTAGTGCCAACGGAACCGGGCTGGCTGCAGATATGGACATTGATTTTCCTTCTGGGCATTTCTTCCTGCTGCGCTGCATCCATTCAGGTGTGCTGGTTTCCGTGGTTTTCAGACCTGGCTCCGGTGCAGATCCGTGGCAGGTGGTTCTCCCTGCGCGACACGATCATCGCATGTTTTAATCTGGGCTTTGGTCTTCTGACGGCAAGACTTCTGGACACTCTTCCGCCTGAGAACCGGTATGTGATCATCTTTATCATCGGCGGCCTGATCGGCATGGCAGATATGATCTGCTTCGGATTCTGCGAAGAGGTCTATACAGCACCGCCGCAGAAACTGGCCTTCCGTGATATGATGCGTGATATTGTCAAAGACCAGACGTTTATGCGCTTTACGATCATGTGGACAGCATGGTGCTTCACGGCCAATCTGTGCGAACCGTATCTGGGCCGCTACTCGATGAATGAGATGGGGCTGAACTTCACGCAGATGACTGTGTTCGGCACGGTTGCGGCGTCTGTCGGAACGCTTTTGGTGATGCGCAGGTGGGGCGTCGTGCTGGACCGAAGCGGAGGCCGCACGGTGATGATGGTGGCTGCGCTGGCCGCATCCCTGTGCAATGTGTTTTATCTGTTCTCCACGCCGGGCAATATCTGGCCTGTCCTGCTCAGAAATCTGATCGGCGCTGCATGCTGGTGCGGAAGCAACCTGGCCGCGAACAGCCTTCAGCTTTCTCTTGCACCGGAAAAAACCAAAGCTTCCTATATTGCCTTCTTCTCCTGCTTCACGTGTCTTGCCGGAACTGCCCTGGGCAGCATGGCCGGCGGAGCGCTTCTGGAGGGGATGGAAACCATGGGCTGGTTTGCAGGCGGTTTTGACCGCTATAAAGCACTCATCACGCTTTCCACGGTCCTGCGTTTCGCGACCGTCATTCTTCTGGTTCCGCGCATCCCGGCTGAAGGCGAAAATGACAGAATCCGGCTGCATGTTCCGCATGTCTTTCCCGGACTGATTCGAAAAAAGACACGGAAATAACATCCAAAATAAAAACTGCAGGCTGACTGCAGTTTTTTTGCGCAAGAAGGAAGCGGCATGGACAAAACCGTTTGAATCGTGTATGCTTAAGAAAAACAGCATTGCTCTCAGACGAAGCGGCCTGTTTCGCCCCTGAGGCAGGGAGGGCTTGAAAGATGGGTACGATCAGAAAACTGAAGACGGCAATCCAGGAAAACGACAAACTGTCCAGAATGCTCGTCCGTTCGGGGAGAAACAGCGTATTGCTTGATCTGGATGGGGATCAAATGCCGGATATCGCCCTGTTTGACCTGAACCATGACGGTGACAGTGACGCACTTGCCGTGGATCTGACAGGCAACGGAGAATTCAATTTTTATCTGATCGATCATGACGGGAACGGGATTCCGGATCAAATCTCGTTTTTTAAGGATGGCAGTGATATGCCTGTGAAATCCACATTTGGTCCGAGAGTGGAAGCAGAAATGCGTCAGAAAGTCTCACAGATCCATTCGCTGTTGACAGCAGACGACATGCCTGCCGATCAGATTCTGGATGCCCTGGATGCGCTGCAGATGTATATTGCGGAAGAGTATGCAGCCCTGGAGGAACAGGGAATCACCATCGATGAAGAATAACAGTCCGGCAACAAAACAGCCTGGCAGATCATGACAGATCTGCCAGGCTGTTTTGTTGCCGGGATGATGGGCAGGGAAAAATGGAGTACATCATTTTACGGCAGGAAAGGATTCCAGGCAGATGCCTGCAGCTGTGCCTTCCACAAAGCCTTTCCAGTAGGTATGTTTCTCTGTGGGAACACCGTTTTTGTCCACGGAGAAGACAGCGTCTGCTCCGCGCGGGACCGGCACCTTCAGATAGTCGGCTTTTTCCTTTTCGCCCTTCAGATGCAGATCCATGAAAGCTGTCACAAAGTGCGTGTTGGCATTGTTCAGACGCCACGTATCCCACACAGGGTCAGACCAGCGCTTGAAAATCTCCCAGCTTCTGCCATAGGCAGTCTGCGGGGCGGGATTATTCGCCACATTATGGCCGCATCCCTCGTAGCTGACAAGGATACGGTCGGAGTGCTGTGCCCTGAGGCAGAAATCACGGACTGCGTCATATTGCACTGTGTGGTCTGCGGTTCCGCAGAGGAAGAGCGTGGGAATATCGATATCTTCAGAGAGGGATGGATCGAACCAGAAGGTAGCGGGAGCAAAGAGAACAGCAGCACTGACTTTGCTCAGGCCGTGGTAATCAGGGCTCTCTGCCAGCTCATCGGCAAAGGGTGCAAAGGTCTCGAGAGCCTGCGCGCTCATCCGTGCGCCAATGGTCCGCAGGGCCCCGTAACCGCCCATGCTGAAACCGATCAGTCCGACATGATCTGACTGAAGCATGCCTTCCGGGAAACCGTACTGATGCAGGTGGGGCAGGGAAGAGATCACGAAGCGCTGATCCAGGGACCGGTGAATGAGTGCGCTCTCCAGGGAACCCGTCTTCGGAAAGTCTTCATAGGTGTTATCGGTATGCCCGATGGAAAGGACAACATACCCCTTCGAGGAAAGGTTTTCGGCAAGGTTGACAAGCAGAAAGCGGGACCCCGGGTATCCATGAGAGATCACAATCACCGGGTACGGGCCGTGTGAAGTGTCCGGCTCGGCATCCCGGTAAGCCCGCCCGGGCATGGAGAAAGGCTCAAGGTTTCCCAGGTCGACCCGTCCAAGGTGGTCTGTGTAGACTGCGTGTTCCTGCTCACTGCCCGCTTTTGCCGGATACCATATTTCTACTTTCAGCTCACGGTCATAGCGGGGATAATGACCGTCGCTCATGCCGGAAAGGACATCTGCCTGACCGGGATGAATCAACGTCAGGGTTCTGACACCGGTGACAACAGAACCGCGGGATGCAAGCAGCGGAGCCCCGGGAAGCGGATCGCCGAAAAGCGTTCCCATGGGATATAATTCGTTCCAGGATGCCATGGATAAACCTCCTCTGATCTGATGGAATGATGAACTGTCACTGCCTGTATTATGCCTGAAGAACCCGGGGGATTCAATAGAGGATACAGAAAAACCGTTTCCGTGATGCACGGAAACGGCTGATTCATCAGAAGCGGTGCAGAAGTTTTTTCAGTTTCGGCTGGAAACGGGTTACATAGACAATGGACAGAGGCGTCAGGAGCCGGTCGAACAGCATCAGACACAGAAGCATCATGAGGAAGAAAGCGACAGCCATGATCTTCCCCATGTCCTCAAAGTCGGCTATGACAGCGCCGAAGCCAATAACAAGACCGAGAAGAACATACATCAGAATCAGCGAAACAGAGAACACCGCCAGCTTCAGGGCCAGTTTCCATGGCCTGCTGCGCAGGCGCTCAATACGCCATTTGATGATGGGGTAATAACCAAAGAAGAGATAGAAGAAAGCCAGCTCCTTGTCAAACCCGAGGATCAGTGTCAAAAGCGCAGAGGCGGCAAAAACGGTCCAGGCAGTTTTGCGGTCATACTCCAGCATCACCGGGATGAGAAGAATGCCGCACAGAAGAGGCGATGCATAGGTCATGACCGGTATGATGGAACTGGTCAGCATCAGGACAACAGACAGGGCGACGACCATGCCGCACATGGCGATTCTGGCGCTTTCAATATGGGCAGAATGACGTTGATTGGACATATCAGTATCTGCTCCTCATCTGCTGAAAATGCCGCAGGCTTGCTTCCTTCTGGGGCGTATTGATGGTGTGCTTGGACGGTGCAAGGGAACGGTTTTTGGTGACATTCAGAATCAAGCCGATGCCGGCCATATTGGTGACCATGTTGGATCCTCCATAGCTCATGAAGGGAAGCGGTATGCCTGTAATCGGCATGACGCCGATGCACATCCCGATGTTTTCAAAGACATGGAAGAGGAACATGGAAAGAACGCCGATAATGATCAGAGAGCCAAAACGGTCGCGGGTATAGTAGGCCAGGCGGAGCATATGAATGATGATGATCAGATACATGCCGATGAGCACCATGCATCCACGGAAGCCTGCGGCTTCGCCGATCGTGGCAAAAATAAAGTCTGTCCAGTCAGCCGGTACATAGTTGAGCTGGCTCATGGCACCGTCCACGAAGTATCCGATGCCGTACAACCCTCCCGAGCCGATGGCGATCTTGCTCTGTGTCTGCTGGTATGCTCCGCTTGAAGAGTAGGAAGCCGGATCAATGAAAGCAAGAATTCGTGTCAGACGGTAGGAATCGGAACCTGAAAAATAGAGGAAAGCAAACAGGCCGACCACAGCAGCAATACCGAGAAGACCAATGGTGACAAGAATTTTCCAGTCATAGCCTGAGAACCACAGCATGATGGCAAACATAAAGAAGATGACCAGCAGGCTGCCCATTTCGCCGGAACCGATGATAATGCCTGAGGGCATGCCGATAATGATTGCGACCCGGATCAGCGATTTGATGGGATGGGTGGTGAGGTCCATGGAGGACAATGTCTTGGCCAGAATCAGAATCATGGACAATTTGGCAAACTCAGAGGGCTGAATGGTGAATCCCCAGAGAGTATCCAGCCATGCTTTCACGCCTGTGGCGCGGTTAAAGATCCACACGACAAGAAGAAGCAGATTGGAAGCAACATACAGCACATTGGCAAAACGGCGGAACCAGTAGTAGGGGAGATTGATCATGATGGTCATGATGACAGGCGCAATGATCACAAACAGACTCTGGCGCATGGCAAAGGAGGATTCCACGATGTGGGTGAGCGGCGTGGCGGCTTCGGAAGACGCGGAGAACGTCGCGACAGCCACTGCGCCGATCCCGATCAGGGACATGAGCATGACCATGATAATCAGAAACCAGTCTGTATGGGCTCTTGTTTTTTTGTCTTCAACAATCAATACGTATGACCTCCTTTGTGCCCGGACGAAGAAGTCGGGCAAGCCAGGAACGTTTCTTTCCGTAGGGATAAATCTCCACGGATTCACCGCACACGCGGCGCGCAATGCGCAGCATGGCATCGCGTGCATCGCAGTCGAACTGCATAAAATTCAGGTGCTGAAGCTGGGCACGATAGACGGTCGGATCATCCGGGACAGCCCCGAGCAGTTCACACTCCAGAAGCTGCCCCACCGTTTCGGCTGAGTACATTTCCCCTTTTTCAATCAAGCCGGGCACCAGTCTGTTGATAATCAGGCGCGGACGCCCCATCTCGCGTTCTTCCATCAGGGCGATGACGCGCTCAGCATCGCGGATGCACAGGTCGTCGGGTGTGACAACGACACAGGCATTGTCAATCTCACTTTTCAGGGACAGGCGGAGGCCTTTTTCAATACCGGCCGGGGCATCGATAATCACGTGATCAAAGGACTGGCGGAGCTGTTTGACAAGCCGGGCCATACCTCGCGGCGTGAAATCCTTGACCCTGGAAAACTGCGGGGCACACAGCAGAAACAGTTTGCCGTCATCACCGTACGGAATCAGGGCATCTTCCAGCTCACAGTTGCCGTGAATGACATCGAGCGAATCGAAAATGACATTGTCCTGAAGCCCAAGGAGTGCATCCTGCCCGCGTAGGCCGACATCAGTATCCAGAATGCACACATGCCTGCCTGAGGCGGCGAGCGCGATTCCCAGACCCGCGCTCAGTGTGGATTTGCCGACGCCGCCTTTGCCGGACATCACAAGATGGACAGTACTCATGCCTAAGCCCTCCATACAGGCTCCTTCAGATTCGAAACAGGGGATCAGGGAGCCAGGGAATTGCCGATCGGGAGATCGTAGTCTGTGGTACGCAGGGTCTCCTGATCAAGATACCATTCAATAAATTCACGCGCAGCCAGGGATGCGTTCCCGCCGGAAAGACCGTTCGGGATGAAAACAGCAAGCGCGATTTCAGGATTTTCAAACGGAGCAAAGGCGACGAACCAGCCGTTGTTTTCAAGGTCAATGGCTGTGGTCTGAGCCGTGCCTGTCTTTGCGGCAATATCATTGCGGTATTTCCAGCCGCTGAAGTATTTGCCGGCCGTGCCGTCCTGCTCGTCCACAACGCCCTTCATCCCTTCCTTAATGAGCGGGAAGTAGATATCAACGTTCTCGAGCTGGGTGATCAGCTGCGGTGCACGCTGGGAGAGAATCTCACCATCCGGGCTGGTAATGGAATCGACAAGCGAAACATTGTATACAGCGCCGTTGTTGGCAACCGTGCAGACATAGCGTGCAACAGCCACCGGTGTAAGCACGGTCACGGACTGACCGATCGCGGTCAGAATGGTCTGCGATCCACCCCATTTAATCGTATTCATGTAATTGTAGGTGTCTGAAATAATGGTTCGCGTATAGACCATTTCTTTGGTCATGCCGAGCTCTTCCATCAGAATGGAGCGCATATTGGTCAGCCAGGCGTTCTGACCGGTGTTGACAGCCATGTCCATCAGACGCTTGGTGCACACAGAAAGACGCTCATCGTCATATTCGATATTCCGGCTCTGACCGCACTGCTTGAGGTGCTTTTTGATTGCGTTGAATACAATGATCGGCAGGGAGGTGTCCTGATTGGCTTCGTTCATGGCTTTGGTCGTGTCATACAGCGTGTTCTGGCAGCCGACCACAGAACGAACTTCGCCGGGCAGGTCGATACCGGTCTTGCTGGTCAGACCGAAGAGACCGGAATACCGGTAGAGGCGTTCCTCGCCCAGACGGGAGCCCAGCTCATAGAAGAAGTAATTGCAGGAGTGCGTCAGACCTTCAATGATGGTCTGGTTCGCATGCTTGTACCGATAGTTGGGAGAAATCCAGCACTTTGGGGCGGTTGCCTCGTCAGCGTTGTAATTCTTGAAATAGCCCATGTCGGAGATCAGCTCTGTAGTGCCCAGCTCCTGTTCATTGAGTGCTGCGTAGCCGGTGACCATTTTGAAAATGGAACCGGGGGTTCCGCGGGCATGAATGCCGTAGTTCAGCAGGAGGTTGCGCGGGTCCTGAAGGATGGTCATGGCGCTTTTGCCGGCACCGACGAGGGAGTTGAGATCGTAGGTGGGATAGTTGGCCATGGCCAGCACGCGGTCTTTCATGTCCAGAACGACAAGACAGCCGTGCTCGGCCAGCTGGAGGGGATATTTCTCCCAGTCACGGTTGGCAATATCTGTTTTGTTGTCTTCCAGCCAGTCATCAGATACCAGTTTTTTTTCCTGGACATTGCGGGTATCATTGACGTTTTCTGCAATGGCGCGTTCTGCAATCGCCTGATAGGATGCATGCAGCGTCAGCTTGACGTTGTTGCCGTCCTGGGGCGCGACATACTCCAGTTCACGCACAACCTTGGAACGCTGGTCGCGTTCAACAATGCGGTAGCCGGACTTGGTGGAAGAATTCTGGGTCAGCCAGTCCTCAATGGAGGATTCAATGCCGTCACGGCCGATGGTATCATTGTATGAATAGCCTTTGGTGGAAAGTGTCTGCCACATGCTCTGTGACGGAATGGCCCCGATGTAGCCGATGATCTGGGAGGCCAGGGTGGACTTCGGATAGACGCGTTTGGTTCCGACGGCGATTTCCATGCCGGAGAGCATCATGGACCGGGTTTCCACCTCAATGACCGTCTCGTAATTCACATCCCTGGCGATGACGATGGGCTGGGACGAGAAAACGTTCATCTGCATTTCGCAGTAGATGGCCATGACCTTGCACATCATGTCTTCGGAAATATTCGGCTGCACGGCTTCAAACTGATAGCGGTCATAGAGCTTTTCTATGCAGCTCTGGGCGGTCGGATAACGGGAACCCGTCAGATAGTTGTTGCTGCGCCACTGGCTCTCACGCTTCTCCAGAACTGTCTGGGAAAGGCGCTCGGGATCTCCGAAATTGAAGACCCATTCACCGGTTTCCTCATCGCGTTCAATATTGAATTTGACAGCAATGGTTCCTCCGTTGCGTTCAATAATGCCTATGGCATCGATGATGGAGGAAGTAAACGTCTGGTAGTTGGCTTTGCTGGACATGGAAACGTCTTTATAGAACGTGACGTTGTAAATCAGCTGGTCTTCTGCGAGAATCACCGAATCGGCATCGGTGATGTTTCCGCGTTTGCCGCGCAGAACAATTTTCTTGGTGCGCGCCGCGGAAGCCTTTTCAAGATAAGAGTCCGAATTGCTCAGCTGCAGATCAGCAAGGCCGTATATGAGCAGGCCGAACATGCCGAAAATGGCGGCAAGCCCAACCATGTACCGGAGAAATTTCTTGCGTGACGGCTCATAGCCAAGCATTTGCTTCAATCCATAGATTGCATTGATGATGCGCTGAATAGCAGGGACCTCCTCTCATGAACAGGTTTATGCCTGATAAGCCTGTGTTTTCTGAATAGGACGAGTCGTATGGAAGGAATACCCGAACAGGAACCGCAGAGGGAACATGACAATCAGGGTGAGAATCACCGTCGCTGCGATGGTACGCAGTCCGGTCTGGATCTGAACGGGCAGGACTTCCGATTCGCGAAGATAGATGTATACAAGATTGACGATCTCATACGTCAGGGAATTGGCCAGGGAGCAGAGCAGTGTCCTTAAGACAGGACTGCGGTTGCGGCCGGCCTTTCCGATACTGCGTTCATATTCCAGCTGCTGGGCGGATTTGTCTGAAAAGGGAACCGACCAGAGCAGCGCAGAAGCCGGGTAAAGAATGAGGTTCAGCAGCGGCGTTCCGGCCAGCATCAGTTCGAGAAGAATGCCGTAAATCAGTCCGCACCAGAAAGCGCGAAGCCTTCCGTAACAGACAGTGACGACGGAAATCACGGAGATGGTAAGCATGAGACTGACGCCCAGCTGCTCTCCAATGTTGGCAAACAGAGTCACATGGAGAAAGTAACCGAGAAAGATGGCCAGAAAGAGGCGGACCTCACGGTTGAAGGCCAGGGAAAGCGCTCGTCGAAGCATGCGCTTGCGCTGTTTGCGCGCTCTTTTGACGGTACGCCGGCTGCTTTCCGGTGCCCGTCTGCGCCAGAAACGTAAACGCATACTCAATCATCCTCCAGCGTCATATTTTCCGGCCCGAGTGTGATATAGGGCGTCGGGGTGGGCGATGGAGTGGGGGTGGGCGTTACATTGGGATCGTGGGTCGTAACCACCACATAGGCGAAATCATCCTCAGGCGGCACAAGAATATCGGCCGGAGGCGGCGTGGGTGAGGGCGAGGATGAGGGTGTCGGCTCGGGAGAAACAGACGGAGAAGGAGACAGCGTTTCCTCGGCTTCCGTATAGCCCTCGGGCACATCAGTTGCAAAATAATTCAGCGAACCGATGCGGATGGTGGGATACGGCCGCGCCGTTTCGAGCGGCACTTCTTCAATTTTGGTGCTGGAAATATTGTTCTGAATGGCACCGGCTGCCGGCTTGTAGCGCATGACATTGACATATTCAATATGCTGAAAATCGGCTGTCGGCTCAACGATAATGTACTGTTTGTTGGCATCCATGCCGCGTGTGCTTTCACGGACGGTCCCGATCGGAATGCCCTTGGGGAAGGACATGGAAACGCCGCTGGTGACGACGACATCACCCGGGCGGGGCAGGTGATCGTCCGGAAGGTAGTACATGCGGCACATCGGCGTCCCGTCAATGCCAAGCGTTCCGCGAATGGTACCCTGATCACGGCTGGACTGAATGAGTGCAGCTATGGAAGCCTCAGAATCGATGATTGTGCGCACCGTTGACTGTGTGTCTGTCACAGTTTCGGTATATCCGATGAGTGCACCGGAAAGCGTGACCGCCATATATTCCTCAATACCGTCTCTGCGTCCGCGGTTGATGGTAAATGTGGAGAAATAACTGTCGCCGTTTTTTCCGATGACGGTGCAGGGGATCGGGTCCAGGTTCTTATTCGCATTCATCTCATCGTACATCACTTCAAACTGCGACAGCTGATGCTCAAGCTCTGTGGCAAACATGGCCTGATAGACCAGTTTTTCATTTTCTGCCCGCAGCTCATTATAGGCGTTCTCAAGATTGTACCAGAACTGAATGCGCTTGACGAAAGCGTGAATTGCATCGGACCCGCTGGAAAAAGCGGACTGAATCGGCGTAATCGTGTCCGAAATGCCCTCAGAAACCGAGGACAGTGTGCCTGCAATCCCTTCATCACTGACCACATTGAGACGGAAAAGCACGACCACGATGAAAAGCAGGATCAGAACAGCTGTGACCAGCGTGAGGAAAAATGTGCGCAGATGCGGATGCGTGGCAGAAAGTTCGGCATCATCATCGCTTGAGCTGTCATCATCTTTATCTTTCGGTTTTCTGTGCATGCGCTGCCTGAAAGAAGCAAACAGACCTTTTTTCTCGGGTTCGGGCTGCTTTTTGTTCCTGTCAGGGGAGCGGAATCGGGCAAGAATCTCATCGGGTGTCTCATGATGCGCTTCTTCTGGCGCATCGCCTGGCTCCTCGTTCTCGGGCTCTTTCGGACCGGGCAGCTCAGCGGTGATGGATTCCAGCGTTTCATTGAAAAGTTCATCGCCTGCCTGAAGCCAGTCATTGGATTCAAGGGGGCTTCTGGGTTCCTGTTTGTCTGACATGAACTGACCTCACCTCTTTGCAAAAGTGTCAGAGCTTATCCCTTGATCGTGGTGGGAGAAAGGGAATCAAGCAGGTCCTGATTATCCAGGAGATAACCGAGGCCGAGAATCGTGCAGTCTGCGGGCTCACGGGCCAGGAGCACAGGAATGCCGGTGCTTGTCGCAATAAAGCGGTCAAGATTGGCGATCTGTGATGCGCCGCCGGTCAGATGAATTCCGTTGCGCATGATATCGGCAGCCAGTTCCGGCGGTGTTCTTTCAAGGACCCATTTGATGGAAGCAAGGACGGCCGTGCAGGGTTCACGCACAGCCTCGTACGCCTGCGCGGCAGAAAATTCCACGTCCATGGCGTGGGCAGAGAGCAGGTCACGTCCACGCACGTGTACATAGCGGTTTTCTGCAGGCGGAATGGCTGAAGCCAGATCAATTTTGACCTGTTCAGCGGTTCTGTCGCCGATGAGCATGCTGGAATATGTCTTCAGATAGGAGACGATGGACTCATCCATACGCTGTCCGCCAACGTCCACTGACTGGGAAACGACCATGCCGCCCATGGAGACAATGGCGGTATCCGTTGTTCCGCCTCCGACATCCACAACCATGGAACCGATCGGTTCATAGACGGGCAGGCCGGAGCCGATGGCAGCGGCCAGCGCCTTTTCCACGAGATAGACTTTTTTGATGCCCGCCACCTGGACGGCTTCCACAACAGCACGCCGTGAAAGCGCAGGCAGATCCGACGGCACGGAAACCAGGACCTTCGGCTTGACAAGATAGTTGGTGCCGATGGCTTTGCGGATAAAGTACCGGATCATGACCTTGGCCGTATCAAAATCCACGATGGTTCCGTTGACGAGCGGTCGGACGACCTCGGCCGAATCCCTGGTGCGTCCGAGGTGATATCCGGCTTCTTCACCGATATAGAGAACACGGTCACGGCGGGCAGAGTCGACAACGGCGAGGGTGGGCTCGCGAATGACGATGCCCTTGTCCCTGACATAGACAAGTGTGTTGACAGATCCGAGGTCAATGGCGATATATGGTGCAGCAAATGGCATGAGTTGTAATCCCGTCCTTTTATTCTTCAGTCAGCTGAATGCAGGGAATGTGCAGGCCGCAGCGGGCAAGCATTTCGCGTGTCAGCGGCAGCGGAAGCCCAATCACACCGGAGGGCGTGCCGCGGACTTCAGAGATGAACATGCCGGCAATCCCCTGAAGGGCGTAAGCACCGGCCTTGTCCATCGGCTCTCCTGTTTTGACATAGGCAAGAATGTCTGAATCAGTCATTTCCATGAAATGGACATCGGATGTATCCAGTCCGGTGAAAACCTGGCCTTCCCGTGAAACAGCACATACTCCGGTATATACCTGATGCCACTTCCCCGATAAAGAACGAAGCATACGGCATGCATCTTCCTCATCCTCTGGTTTTCCGAACGGAATGTCATGCATGGCGACCAGAGTGTCAGCGGCAAGAATGATTTCTCCGGGGTGCCTTGAAGCGACAGCCAGCGCTTTGCGCCGGCACAGTTCCTGAACAGCCTCTCTGGCTCCAAGGTCTGTATGTTCATCTACTTCGGCCGCGTCGATGGAAAAGGTTAGCCCTGTCAGTGACAGCAGCTCGCGCCGTCGCGGGGAAGCGGAGGCGAGAATCAGGTCCGGCATGAAAAACATGCACCTCCAGATACAAATATCCATTCTCAATTATACCACAAGAATCGGAGTGAGGGAACATTCCCGATAAACACGTATCCGCGTTCAGGGAAAAGCATCATGGAAAAATGCCATGAGAAAAACCGCCCGGAGGAGCGGTTGGATGATGGATTCAGACCGAGTGCTTTCCTGCGTGGTTCAGGTCCGTCAGACCGGCTTTTCTGACAGCAGCCAGAAGCAGACAGCCGACCAGAACCGCAGCGGCCTCACCGACGCCGACCTGGAGCATGGTGAAGAACAGCGGGAGACCATAGGTGATTGAAAGGATCAGGCCGACAATGACGGCATTGGAGAGGACCGGACAGAGTGCGGCAAGCAGGAGGGTGGATCTGAAATGCCATGTACCGAGTGCTGCGATGAGTGTTGCGAGCGTCCCGAAGATGATGTCTATGGGCCCAACCGGGCTGAGCAGATTGGCAACCAGACAACCCACCGTAAGCCCAGGGATTGCCTCGGGAAAAAGAACGGCAAGCATGGTCAGGGCTTCCGAAAGACGACACTCCCACCCGCTTCCGGCACCATAGGAAAGAACCGGCGTGGCCAGGGTGATCACAGCATACAGCGCCGCAATCATGGCAGAGGTACACAGGGCGCGGGTCGTAAAGAGCTTTTTGAACATGGGATTCCTCCTTGGAAATGCATCAGATGACGACAGAATATTCATGGATGCCGGGAGCGCAGAATCATGCCGTCATGGTCACGGGACAAGATGGGTACGCCAGATTTCAATCAGTCTGTCCAGTGAAAAGGCAGCGTTGGCCGGGCTGGTGCTGGGCATGACATCGGCTGTGATGCCGGTGACCGGTTCAAGATAGCGGTGGTACAGGTCACCGGAAAGCCGCCCGTTGCAGAGGACCCGGTTCACTGGCGCGATCCGCAGGATTCGCTGGATATCGACAGGAACGATATCACGGATCGAAGCATCTGCAGAGCCGGTGACAGTGCACTGAGCTACAGTATCCCAGAGTGCCAGGTGATGCGTCAGGACAAGCGCCTTCTTTTCCGGAATGGATTCCGGGACTTTTTCTGCATAAACAGCAGCGAGCATCCGCCAGAAACGATTCCGGGGATGCCCGTAGAAAAACATCTGTTCGCGGCTCCGGACGGATGGGAAACTGCCCAGGATGAGGGTGGTGCTGTCCGGGCATACGAGCGGATCAAAGGGATGAACAACTGTGATGCGTTCCATATCAGGAAAGAACGATCTTCGGATGCTCTTTGCTGGGACGATACATCACAAAACGCCGGCCGATGCACTGGACGCCTTCGGCACCGAGCTCGCGGGTGAGTTCCTCAAGAGCCTCTTTTGCGGTGAGCGGGCATTCGGGCTGAACGCAGCCTTTAATCAGTTCACGGGCTTCGAGCGCATCACTGGCGGACTTGATGGTCCCGGGGACAATGCCGTCCTTGCCGATATACAGAATGGTATCGATGGTGTTGGCCATGGAACGAAGCATGGCGCGCTGTTTGCTGGTCATATGAAACTCCTTTTAATCAATAAAGTCAAATTCGATATCCGCAATGCGGACGGTATCACCTTCGCCGGCACCGTTCTGGCGGAGCGCATCAATGACGCCAAGACGCCGGAGGGAACGGTGGAACCAGTTGACGGATTCGTCATCGTCGAAGTTCACGCTGTCAAGGAGACGCTCCATGGCAGAGCCGGCAACGACATAGACATCGCCGTCCATTTCAATATGGAAGGAATCGGTCTCTGCTGCTTCTTCAACGACCATTTCAGGCTCATAGTGCTGGATGGGAGGAAGATCACGAAGCTTTTCCTCGACACAGTCCAGGAGTGCATCGAGCCCCTGATGGGCTGCGGCCGAGATGGCAAAGACAGGAATGCCCTGATCCCGGACATGTTCTTTGATGCGTTCGAGATTCTCCTGGGCACCGGGGAGATCCATTTTGTTGCAGACCAGGATCTGCGGCCGGTTTGCCAGATCTCCGTAATTTTCCAGCTCGTGATTGATCTGCTCGTAGTCTTCCACGGGATCCCTGGCTTCCATGCCGGAGATATCCACCAGGTGCAGAAGCAGACGGGTCCGGTCGACGTGTCGGAGAAAATCATGCCCGAGACCGACGCCCTCTGAAGCACCCTCGACCAAGCCGGGAATATCGGCCAGGACAATATCTTCACCATGCCGCCGCACAATGCCGAGGTTGGGCGTCAGGGTTGTGAAATGATAATTCCCGATCTTGGGCTTGGCGCTGGTGACGGCAGAAAGCAGCGTGCTCTTCCCGACGTTGGGATAGCCCACAAGACCGACATCCGCGATGGTCTTCAGCTCAAGAATAAAGGTATGGATTTCCGTCTTGGTTCCGGGCTTGGCAAAATTGGGAGCCTGACGTGTCGGGGTGGCGAAGTGCATGTTGCCCCATCCGCCCCGGCCGCCTTTGAGCAGCATGCGGGTTTCCCCGGGGGTATCCATGTCCATGACAATGAGATTGCTTTCTGCATCCCGGATCACGGTTCCGGCAGGGACCTTGATCGTGATGCTGTCCCCGCGTTTTCCCGAACAGCGTCCGCCGGCCCCGTTGCCACCGCTTTCGGCTGCATACTTGCTGTGGAAACGGAAATCGAGGAGTGTATGCATGTTCGGATCGGCATACACCATGACGTCGCCGCCGTGACCGCCATCGCCGCCGTCCGGTCCGCCGTTGGTGACAAATTTCTCTCTGTGGAAGGAAACAGCGCCGTTTCCGCCGTTTCCGGACTTGCAGGTGATCTTGACGCGATCAACAAAATTACTCATGATTTCATCCTTTAACGATTAGTTGCGCAGGGAGTGGAGAGGGGCGGGAATGCGTCCGCCGCGTGCGATAAAGTCATCGCATTTGAACGGATTTACCGGAATGACTGGCGCAAACCCGAGGAGTCCGCCGAATTCCACCGTGTCCCCGGCTTTCTTTCCCACTGCGGGAATGACACGGACAGCGGTGGTTTTGTTGTTGACCATGCCGATGGCGGCTTCATCCGCAATGATACCGGAAATCGTGGCTGCCGATGTGTCGCCGGGGATGGCGATCATATCCAGTCCGACAGAACAGACGCAGGTCATGGCTTCGAGTTTCTCAAGATGCAGGGCGCCGGCCGTGGCAGCTTCAATCATGCCGATGTCTTCGCTGACGGGAATAAAGGCACCGGAGAGCCCGCCTACGTGGTTGGAAGCCATGACGCCGCCTTTCTTGACGGCATCATTGAGCAGAGCGAGCGCAGCGGTGGTGCCGGGAGCCCCGGCCATTTCAAGTCCCATTTCGGAGAGAATATGCGCGACGGAATCGCCGCGCGCGGGTGTAGGCGCAAGGGAGAGATCGACAATGCCGAAGGGAATGCCGAGCCGCTGGCTGGCTTCGCGGGCCACCAGCTGGCCGACGCGGGTGATCTTGAAGGCGGTCCGCTTAATGGTTTCGGCGACTGTGTCAAACGGAGCGCCCTTGCAGGCCTCGAGCGCTTTCTTGACAACGCCGGGGCCTGAGACGCCGACGTTGATGACAGATTCCGGTTCACCGATTCCGCAGAAAGCACCGGCCATGAAAGGATTGTCCTCAACAGCATTGGCAAAAACGACCAGCTTTGCGCAGCCCAGTCCATCCTGTGCGGCTGTGCGGAGGGCAGTCTCCTTGATGATTTCTCCCATTTCCCGAACGGCATTCATGTTGATCCCGGCACGGGTGGAGGCAACATTGACGGAAGAACACAGACGCTCCGTGGTGCTGAGAACTTCCGGAATGGAAGAGAGAAGCCGCTCATCGGCAAGGGTGGCGCCTTTCTGCATCAGGGCAGAATAGCCGCCGATAAAGTTGACCCCGGTTTCTTTTGCCGCGCGGTCGAGCGCCTGCGCGATGGGACGCGGATCTCCCTGGCAGATCAGGCTGACCGGAGTGACAGAAATGCGCTTGTTGACAATCGGAATCCCCAGCTCCAGTTCGAGCGCTTCACCGGTTGAAACGAGGTTTTGGGCTGTCCGGCAGATCTTGTCATAAACCCGTTCAGCACAGACCAGGGGATCATGATCCGCACAGTCAAGCAGATTAATCCCCAGGGTGATGGTACGAATGTCGAAGTTTTCCTCCTGGATCATGCGCATGGTCTGGAGGATTTCGCCGGTTTCTATCATGGGCATTCACTTCCTCTGCTGCGTTCAGATGCGGTGCATGGCATCGAAGATATCCATTCGCTGCATGTGGATGGACATCTTCAGTTCATCCCGGACGGTCTGCAGCTCCTTGTCAATGTCGGCAAAGCCCAGCTGGGCACCGTCGAGGTCCACAACCATCATCATGGTGAAGTATCCATCAAGAATGGTCTGGGTAATGTCGAGAATGTTGATGTTCATATCGGCGAGTTTGGTTGCGACCCGTGCAATAATGCCGGTCGTATCCAGGCCGGTGACGGAAATGAGTGCCTTGGTCATAAGCATACCTCCCAATGCGAAGAGAATCCTGTGACGGGACAGAATATAGGCGAGATGCAGGGGTTTGTCAAGCATATGCAGCGGCGGCCTGCCGAAGGGGAGGAAGAATCTGGGCTTCCTGCTCTGCTGAGCGGCCTGAAGGCAAAGGAAAAGCACCGGAACGCACGGGGCGTTTCGATGCTTCGTTCAGATCGCGTGAAAACTGCGAAAGGGGAATGAACAGTTTCTGAGCATCTCCTCAGGCCGGCTGATCAAACTGCGCGGCATACAGTGCAGCGTACATGCCGTTTTTCTTCAGGAGATCCTCGTGCGTGCCGGATTCCACCAGACGGCCGTGATCCATCACCAGAATCCGATCGCAGCCGGTTATGGTGGAAAGCCTGTGGGCGATGATAAAACAGGTGCGCCCGCGCATAAGGGATACCATGGCTTCCTGGATCAGGAATTCAGTTCTTGTGTCAACATTGCTCGTTGCTTCATCGAGGATCAGCATGCGGGCATCCATCAGCATGGCGCGCGCAATCGTGAGCAGCTGCTTCTGTCCCTTGGAGATGCTGCCTCCGCCGTCGGTGAGCTGCGTATCGTAGCCGTTGGGCATGCCCATGATCATTTCATGGATATGCGCTGCCTTTGCGGCCTGAATGATTTCCTCCCGCGTGGCATCAGGACGTCCGTAGGCGAGGTTTTCTGCAATGGTTCCGTCAAAAAGCCAGGTATCCTGAAGCACCATGGTGTACTGGCGTCTCAGATCGCTGCGGCGGAGATGACGGATGTCTTCGCCGTCGAGCAGAATGGCCCCGGACGAGACATCATAAAAGCGCATGAGCAGATTGATCAGCGTGGTTTTGCCGCAGCCGGTCTCTCCGACAATGGCAATGGTTTCACCCGGACGGACCGTGAAATGGACATCATGCAGGATCTCCTTTTCAGGATCATAGGAAAAGCTGACATGGGAAACCGTGACTTCGCCCCGGCAGGAGTCCATGGGTTTGGCGTCCGGGTCATCGGGAATTTCCGGAGGCAGATCGCACAGGGAAAGCACACGTTCTGCTGCAGCCAGAGAGGACTGGAGTTCAGCGATCAGGTTGGCAAACTCATTGATCGGTCCGGAAAATTTGCGTGAGTACAGCACGAAGGAAGATACGCCGCCCAGGGAAATGCCGCCGCGCATGAAAAGGAGTGACCCGAAGATGGAGACCAGCGCAAGGGAAAGATTGCTGATGCAGTTGACGGTCGGGCCTGTCACGCAGGCGGTGGAATCCGCTTTCCATGTGGCGAAGGCGGCTTTCTGATTGAACGAAGCAAATCGCGAGCAGAACGCTTCTTCCTTGTGATAGGCGCGAATGGTCCGCAGACCGGAAACGGCTTCTTCTGCAAACCCGTTGAGTTCACCCAGTGCGCGGGAGCGTCCGCGGAAGAGCGGGCGAACCACTCTGGCACGGTAGCGTGTAAAGAGAATCGAAAGGGGAATGGTGAAGGCAAAGACGAGAAGGAGCACCGGGGAAATGGACAGCATCATGGAGAAAGAACCGACCACCGTAATCAGGGAAGAGATCATCTGCGTGATGTCCGTGGAAAGGGATGAGCCGACGGTGTCAACGTCATAGGAAATAATCGAGATGACATCACCGGTCTGGTGCGTATCGAAAAAGGAAACAGGGAGCACCGTGAGATGGTCGTAGAGATCCTGACGCATTTTCCGGACAATCCTCCGTGAAATCCGGATCATGACAGCAGACTGGGCCAGGGAAATGCCTGCAGAAAGCAGAGCAGTCAGAATCATCAGAAAGGCAAAGCGGTAGACCTGAGGAAAATCAACAGACGAGCCGGTAATTGCATCAATGGCCAGGCCGGAGAGCCGCGGAGAGAGAAGTGCCAGTGAGTTGCCCAGAACAGCAAAGATGCAGGCGAGGAGCAGAGCCCATTTGCTGGGGCCGAGATAGGCGATCAGCCGCCTGAGAATGCTGCTGGTTTTCTGCTTCGGACGCTGAGAGGCATTCAGACCGCGTGGATTGCTCATGCGGCATCACCTCCCAGCTGCAGGCGGCACAGGTCTCTGTAGGCGCTGCAGGACTTCAGCAGCTCTGCATGCGTGCCGTGGCCGATAATGCATCCTTTGTCCATGACCAGAATATCATCACAGGCCATGACGGAAGAGACACGCTGTGAGATGAGGACCAGTGTGGCAGCCTTGAGGTCACGCCGGAGAGCGTGACGGAGCTCACGGTCGGTCCGGTAATCGAGGGCGGAGGAACAGTCATCCAGAAGCAGAAGATCCGGGCTGCCGGACAGCGCGCGGGATACAAGGACACGCTGCTGCTGTCCGCCGGACAGGTTGCGGCCCTTGACGGCCAGCAGGTGGTCGAGCCCGACTTCATGCACAAACGGTGCCTGGGCCGTCGCGGATGCCTGGAAGAGCACCTCATCACTGTAGTCCCTTTCAAAGCGGATGTTTTCTCTGAGGGTATCCTTCATGAGAAAATCATTCTGAAAGACAACGCCGATATTGCGGTGAATTTCCTCGGGGGGAAGCGTGCGCAGATCCTTCCCGGAAAGCAGGATGCGTCCTTCATCCGGATCATACATGCGAAGCAGCAGGGAAAGGAGGGTGCTTTTGCCGCTGCCTGTAGGCCCGATGATGCCCAGCGTTTTTCCCTTGGGCAGGGTGAAGGAAATGTGGGAGAGTGCGGGGATGCCGCCGTGATAGGAAAAAGAGACATCCTCGAAGGCGATATGCGCGGAGGACGAAGCCGGGGAGGAAACATCGGAGGGCTGGAGATCCTGCGGAAGCTCAAGAACCTCAGAGATTCGGCGGGCACTCGCTGTTCCCTTGGAGCAGATGACAAAGATGCGGGAGATCATGATGAGCGAGTTGAGAATGATGGTGAAATAGCTCAGAAAGGCAATGATTGTGCCCGGCTGGGTTGTGCCGCGGCTGACAGAGAAGGCACCCACCAGGATGACAAAGGCAAGGCCGATATTGAGGACCAGATTGACCAGCGGGCTGACGAAGGCCATGGTCATATCCGCCTTCTGCTGACGGGAAGACAGGTCACTGTTGATGCCTTCGAATGCCTCGCGCTCCATTTCTCCGCGGGAGAGGGCACGGATGATCCGGGCACCGGTCATGGATTCCTGGATCTTTCTGACCATGCGGTCATTCCCTTCCTGCACGCGGGTATAGAGGGGGACGCCTTTCTTGGAGGAAATATAGACAATGGCAGCGAGAAAAGGCATGGCGCACAGCATCACCAGGGTCAGGCGGACATCCAGCATCAGGGCCACCAGAATACCGCCGATGAGCATGATAGGGGCCCGGATGCCCAGACGCTGCATGCGGTCGACCATAGCATGCAGGTTATAGGTATCACTGGTCAGGCGGGAATTGATGGAAGCCTCTGTCAGCTGATCTCTCTGCCTGGCGGAGATGGCGGACATCCGGCTGAAAAGATCACGTCGGACATCCATAATGAAGTCCCTTGAAATGGCGGTTGCCATTTTATTGGCGGTGATATTACCAATCCAGGCGAGCAGAGCGCAGGCAATCATAAAAGCGCCGTAAAGATAGACGCCGTGCAGGTCACCGATGGGGGCATAGTCATCGAGAATAGCCGAAAGAATCGAAGGAATCAGGAGCTCAACAATGGTTCCGGACAGTTTGATGATGACCTGAATGATAAGCCGTCCCAACCTCGGCTTCAGATAGTGATAAATCATAGCGCATGCTCCTTTACACCCTGGTCTGCTTTTCTCGCAATGCGGGCCATCAGATCCAGTACGGTCTCCCTTTCATCCGGTGTGAAGTCCTCAAGAAGAAAATCGGACCAGCCGGAGAGGACAGAACGGACCCGGGACTCAAGCGCCCGTGCCTTTTCGGTGGGGAAGACCAGGATCTGCCGGTGGTCTTCGGGGTCTGTTCTCCGCAGCACAAAGCCGTCTTTTTCCAGTGCACAGAGCTGGCGTGCCACCGTGGACTTATGCAGATTCAGCCGGCGGGCCAGGGCTTCCTGTGAAATGCCTTCCTTATTATATAAGGCCATCAGGTAAGGGGTCTGATAGGGCCCCAGACCGGTTCCCTCAAGCGCCTGCTCACGGTAGAGCATGGCTGCGCGATACGTTGCGGAAATGGAATGCATGATGCTGGGCATGAAGTACCTCCCCAATCGTTGCATATGCAACGATTATAGGGGATGTCAGATCGAAGTGTCAATATCATCGGAGAAGAAAAGGGAAGGAAGAACGGCTGAAAAACAGTACAGGACTGCATCGGAGAACGTCATCTGTTCCTGCGGACTTGATTCGAATCTCATGCATGAGTATAATGCAGATGTTTCAGGCGTTTTGTTTGAATAAGAACTGCTGCAGGAGGCTTTATGTGCATGCAGGTGCCAAATATTCATGATTTTAAGGGAAAACGGATTCATATGGTAGGCATCGGCGGGTCCAGCATGTCCGGACTCTGCGAGATGCTGCTTTCAGAAGGCTATCAGATCACCGGTTCGGACCGTACGGATGGATATCTGATGGATGATGTGCGTGAAGCCGGTGCACAGGTTTTTATCGGACACCGGGCAGAAAACGTGCATGGCGCAGATCTGGTCGTCTATACGGCAGCGATTCCTGCTGACAATCCCGAACTTGTGGAAGCGGAACGCCTGGGGATTCCCCGCATGGAGCGGGCGACTCTGCTCGGTCAGCTCATGCAGGGGTATTCCTGGGCTGTTGGAGTCTGCGGGGCGCACGGGAAAACCACGACCACGTCCATGCTCTCGCAGATTCTTGTGGAATGCGGACTGGATCCCAGCGTTCATATCGGCGGCAAGCTGGATGCCATCGGGGGCTCCACCCGCATCGGGCACAGTGATATCTTTCTGGCAGAAGCCTGTGAGTTCAGACGTTCCTTCCTGCAGATTTCACCGACTATGGCTGTCGTCATGAATATTGATGCGGACCATCTGGACTGCTATCGGGATATTGATGAGATCGAAGACACGTTCGGCATTTTTCTCCAGAAGCTGCCCTCCACCGGGATTGCAATCGGAAAGGGTACCGATGAACGGATTCTCAGGCAGTTTGAAAAGCTGAACTGCAGGGAATATACGTTCGGCCTGACAGAAAAGTGCGACTATCATCCCGGAAACTATTGTGAAGATGAACAGGGCTACGCATCGTTTGATCTGATGCTGGGCAGTGAAGTGCTCGGCTGCGTTAAAATGCAGGTTCCGGGAGACTTCAATGTTGAAAATGCGCTCGCAGCTCTGGCAGCGGCACATCAGCTTGGTGCAGACATGCAGAAGGCCTGCGGGAGCATTTCCGCATTTCTCGGTGCACACAGACGCTTTGAACTGACCGATACGATTGATGGTGTGGAAATCTTCCATGACTACGGACATAACCCGGCAGAGATGGGCAATGCCGTCCATGTAGCGAGAAAACGTTCCAAAGGCCGTGTGATTGCTGTCATGCAGCCGCACACCTTCAGCCGTGTCAGGAGCCTTTTCAGGGATTATCTGACCTGCACCAGAGAGGCTGATATCACCCTGGTAACGGATATCTTTGCTGCGCGGGAACAGGATCCCGGGGACCTGAATTCGGGCATGCTGGTGGACGGCATGCGCGCCAATGGACTGGAAGCATACTGGACTCCGGGCTTTGACGATACCGAACAATGGCTTAGATCCCACTGGAAAAAGGGCGATCTGGTGATTACGATGGGCTGCGGGGATATCAATCTGCTCAATGAACAGATTCATGAGCACGAAGCACAGAAACACGCTGAAAACGAAGGGAATGTTCAATAAAAGACTTCCCATTGTACGGGAGTGATCCTTCATGCTGGAAAGAGAAAGAAACCGCCGGCTGGTTGACCTCAGTGCCATCCGGCACAATGTGCGCGTACTGCGGTCTCTTGTCCCATACTCTGCTCGGCTCATGGCCGTTGTGAAGGCCGATGCTTACGGGCACGGAAGTGCCGAGGTTGCAGCAGCCGCGCTCAAGGCTGGCGCCAATTTCCTGGCTGTGGCGACAGTTCCCGAGGGAAAAAGTCTGCGGATGAAGGGGATTTCCGCACCGATCCTGGTGCTGGGTGAGAGTACGGCCCGGGAAATGGAAACGGCAGCGTTTGAGGATATCACCGTGGCTGTTTCCTCGGTTGAAGATATACGGATGGCTGCGGAAGCTGCAGAAGCGATGCAGAAACCTCTTTGCATGCACCTTAAGGTGGATACCGGCATGGGACGTATCGGCGTGCGCACACTGGATGAACGGAACCAGGTGCTTGATGCCATCCGCAATGCAAAAGGGCTGAAGCTGACCGGTGTATTCACCCATTTTGCCGATGCAGACGGAGAGGAATCAGCGTATACGGACCGGCAGATCGCCCGCTTCCACGAAATGACTGATGACCTGCCGGAAGACGTGCTTCGCCACTGTGCAAACTCGGCTGCCATTCTCCGGCGCATGCCTGAATGCGCGTTTGACATGGTCCGCATGGGGATTGTACTCTACGGTTATCCACCGGTGTCGACTGATGCCGATTTTCAGATGGCGATGGAATGGAAGAGCCGTGTCATGTTTGTGAAAACCATCGGTCAGGGCGAGAGTGTGTCCTACGGCTGTACATGGCATGCTGATCGGGAAACACGGGTTGCGACCGTTGGGTGCGGCTATGGTGACGGATATCACCGGGCGGCCAGCGGGAAGGCCCAGGTGCTGATTCATGGAGTCCGCGTCCCCGTGATCGGCAGAATCTGCATGGACCAGATGATGATCGATGTGACTGACGTCCCGGATGTTCAGGTAGGGGATTCTGTGACACTTATGGGCCGGGACGGCGGAGAATGCATTTCTGCAGAGGACATTGCCGCATGGGCGGGAACGATCAGCTATGAAGTGCTTCTCGCGGCAACAGGAAGAGTCAAATACTCCTTTATGGATGAAGATTAAGAAAGAAGGACTGTAGGACCTATGCAAAAGAGCAGTAAAACATCTTCAGCACCGATTGTGGTCAGCAAACCGTTTCTGACCGGCAACCCGGTAGACACGACGACTGCAAAATCTGCGCTTCTGATCTTTGGCAGTCTGCTCGTTGTGGCTGTTTTGTATCTGATTGTCTGCAGCATGATGATGTTTGATTCCCTTGTGCTGCGTATCCTTGTCAATGGGCTTGTGATTGTTCTGACACTTGCCGTTTTCTATTCGAGCGGCATGAGCCAGGGATCCGTCGCTGTGAATAACGGGGAAATCATGCATCACCGTCGGGAAACCGGTGCACAGATTCTGCCGGAGGAGCTTGCGCGTTCCTATCATCCGCTGAAGGGATTTCTGACCGGGCTTGCCGGTACGCTGCCTCTTTTCCTTTGTGCGCTGATCTTCGCAATCATCACACGCAAGCAGATGACCGGCCTCGGTGCGCTGCCGTCCTGGGTAGCCGCGCTTGAGGGACGCGAAGAGATCGGTCCCGCACTTGCATTTTACCGTACTGGGGGCGGATGGACATTGGAGAGCATTCTCCGGATTATCATCCGTCTTTCACTGATGCCCTATGTCAATATGGTCGGGTCCGGTAATGCGGACGGACTGCTCCTGCTTGAGCGGCTGAGTCCCATTCTGGTACTTTTGCCCGGCCTGGCCTATGGTGTGGGCTATACCCAGGGTGTCAAAGTACGCTCCCGGGTACATGCAGATATAGCCAAGAATGTCCGTAAAAAGGCCAAAAAGAATGCCAGGACCAAGAAGGCCCCGAAGGGCAAGGGCCCCATTGAACTGAACTGATACGGTCTGCAGACTGTCTGGATGGAGACACGACATGCGAATCATTGCGGGAACCGCTCGTTCAAGAACGATTGAAGCCCCCAAGGGCCGAGATACCCGGCCGACACTGGACCGGGTCCGGGAAAATCTGTTTAATATTCTGCAGATGCGGATTTTTGATGCCGCCTGCCTGGATCTTTTTGCCGGCAGCGGGGCACTGGCATTTGAAGCCCTCAGCCGCGGGGCGGCTCTGGCGGTTCTGTGTGATCATGACCGGAATGCGCATTTGGTGGAAAAAAAGAATGCCCAGTCCCTTGGCTTTACGGATCGCTGCGAAATCTATTTAACTGACTGGCATGAAGCTGTGCGCCGGCTTTCCGGGAGAACATTTGATCTGATTTTCCTGGATCCACCCTATATGATGCATGACCTGAGGGATGTGACAGAAGCATGTGAAGAACTGCTCGCTGAAGACGGACGTGTGATTGTTGAATTTCAGAATGAGCAGTTGCCGCAGATTTCGGAACATCTGGAAATCCTGGACCGGAGACGGTACGGTATTGTCGGAATTGCGATCTGCGGTCGTGCGGAGAGCAGGGGGGAAGAGAAACATGCGTGAACATGTCTGTCTGTATGCCGGCAGTTTTGATCCAATCACGCTGGGGCATATGGATATCATTGAGAGGGCTGTGGCCATTTTTGACCGCGTGATTATCGCTGTATCCAAAAACCCGGAGAAGCGCTCCGCCTTTTCGCTCGAGGAAAGACTGGAGATGATCCGGATTGCCACACGTCATCTTCAGAGGGTTGAAGTGGTGGCGAGCGAGGGCCTGACGGTGGAATTTGCTGTTGCACACGGTGCGGATGTCATGCTCCGCGGGCTGCGTGCTGTTTCAGATTTTGAGGGCGAGCGCTCCCTTGCGCAGATCAACCGGGCAATCTGTTCGGATGTGGAAACCATGTTTCTGATCGGAAAACCTGAGCACAGCCATATTTCCTCCAGCGGTGTACGTGAAATGGCAGGATATGGGTGCTCGCTTGAAGGGTTCGTACCAAAAGAAATTGAGGATATGATCCATCGACATTATGACCGGCAACAACGATGAATGAGAGGGGATACACGAAGATGGAGTGGACAAACAGCAATCAGACGCCTGCAGAAGAACAGCCTGAAACGAATCCGGTTCAGCCAGAGAATGGTCAGACAGAGGAAAATGGCGGGCAGAACCGCGATGCGGGATACACCTGGACATCCGCAGTAGACGATAAGGAGTCTACTGTTTCCAAGGTGATCGGTGTAATCAATGAACTGAAGGATATTGTGGCAAAAACACCAAAGACCCTGATTAAGGCCGGGGTGATCAAGATTGACGAGAAAGAGCTTTCTGAGCGTCTTGAACTGCTGGTCCAGCTGATGCCCTCCGCTGTATCCGAGGCAGATCGGATCGTGCGCAGAAAGGATCAGATTCTGGCAGAAGCAAAAGGCAAATCGGACGATATGATGAACACAGCGAAGCAGAATGCAGACGCCATCGCTGCGCAGGCTGAGACATCCAAAACCGCTGTTGAACATCAGATCGATGCAGCAAAGGGAAATCTTGCTCGCATTCAGGCTGAAGGCGAGGCGCTCAGAAAGCAGAAGGAGCAGGAAGCAGACCAGAGGGCGCAATCGATTATCAATGATGCCCGGGCCCGTGCAGACCAGATGCTCCGTACCGCACACCAGCAGCAGGAGGAACTCGTTTCCAGGGAAGCAGTCTATCATCGTGCGGAAGTGGAAGCCAACGAGCTCCTTGAAAAGAATAAGGCTCAGATTGAACAGATGCGTCAGAAAACCTTCTCCTATCTGGATGAGCTTCTCGGACAGGGCGAAAATTATCTCGGCTCAGTCGCATTCAATGTGAATAATCTTGCACAGAATATCCATAATGAAAGAGAGAATCTATCCTCCAGGAGATAACCAAAGCGACATGCCCCGGAGTGGAAAGCACGGTTTGGTTTGACAGGCTGTCCCTTTTTGGGGCGGCCTTTTTCATAACAAATACGAAGCGGTTTTGTGCAGGATGACAAAAAAACGATGCAGAACAGCTGGGAATATGCGGAAATGGATGGGAAAAAGATGACTGAAAAGCACAAAAACAGGGCTGACAGTGCGTGCATTTATCTTGGATAATCTTCACAAAAATAGCCCCGCTTTCTTTCCGGATCTGACAAACGGAGGGCAGTTCTGCAGCGATGAAAGGCAAAAAACGGCAGGAACCAGCCGAGAATGATGTCTTTCCTGGTGAGAAAGACACCCGTTTGAATATTCTGCACAAGGTTCGTACAAAATGCTTGTCTAATCCGACAATTCCCAAATTGGGAAAAAGCAGATATAATACGGGTACAAAAGCGGAGCAAAGCACCCGCTGAAAAACACAGGAGGACGATATTTATGGCAAGTGTATCCCTCAAGCACATCTATAAGGTATATCAGGGCGGCGTGACTGCAGTTAGCGACTTCTGCCTGGACATCGAAGACAAGGAATTCATCGTTCTGGTTGGACCTTCCGGCTGCGGAAAATCCACTACCCTGCGTATGGTCGCTGGTCTGGAAGAAATCTCTGACGGCGAACTCTACATCGGCGATAAGCTCATGAACGATGTTGCTCCTAAGGATCGCGATATCGCCATGGTTTTCCAGAACTACGCTCTGTATCCGCATATGACCGTGTTTGACAACATGGCATTCGGCCTCAAGCTGCGCAAGACCCCCAAGGATGAGATCAAGCGCCGCGTGGAAGAAGCTGCCAAGATCCTTGACATTGCTCACCTGCTCAACCGTAAGCCGAAGGCTCTCTCCGGTGGTCAGCGTCAGCGTGTTGCTCTGGGCCGTGCTATCGTCCGTGAGCCGAAGGTCTTCCTTTTCGACGAACCTCTGTCCAACCTGGACGCCAAGCTGCGTGTTGCCATGCGTACTGAGATCACCAAGCTCCATCAGCGCCTGCAGACAACATTCATCTATGTTACCCATGACCAGACCGAAGCTATGACCATGGCTTCCCGTATCGTTGTCATGAAGGACGGCATTGTGCAGCAGGTGGATACTCCCCAGAACCTGTATGACTTCCCCGGCAACGAATTCGTCGCTGGCTTCATCGGCAGCCCTCAGATGAACTTCTTCAACGTCCGCCTCTCCAAGGAAGGCCAGGATGTCGTGGCTACCTTCGGCGACAACAAGATCGTGGTCCCGGACTTCAAGATTGCCAAGTTTGTGGATGAAAGCTACATCGGCAAGGAAGTTATCATGGGCATCCGTCCTGAAAACATCGATGACGGCGCAGAATTCCTCGAGAAGTATTCTACCGCTACGATCAATGTCAACGTGGAAGTCACCGAACAGATGGGCTCTGAGACCTACCTGTATCTGACCACCACCGGCAAGGATGGCAACATCATCGCTCGTGTTGATCCTCGTACCGCCAGCCGTGCCGGCGACAAGATCCGCGTTGCTTTCGATGTCAATCATCTGCACTTCTTCGACAAGGACACCGAGAAGACCATTCTTTCCCGCTAAGCCTTTTATGCAGGAGCGGCCGTCAGGCCGCTTCTGTTTTTTTCGGCAAATGCAGAAACCCTCATCTCTCCCTGTAAGCGGGTGTGGATGAGGGTTTTTCTGTGCAGGCTTCCGGCAGGAGATCAGCAGGGGTGTTTTGTCTATTTGGCATTCGGCACTTTTCACAAAAGATGAGTCATGCTATAATGTGCCTAGTTTTTTGTGCAATTTGACGGGCAGGAGGTATTGACATGGTTGATTTACAGATGATGGAGCTGATTGAAGGAACTTTGGCAAGACTTGACGTTCCGGTGCAGGTCATTGACAGGGATCAGGAAGCTGTTGTTTCCACTCCGGAACATCTTGTCACCCGTGCGTCGACTGCTTTACGGGAAGATACGCCGGTCGTTGTGATGGGCAAACAGTGCATTCGTCTTTCCAATCCTGAGATTGTGCTTGTCTGTGACAGAAATGTACCCGGAGCACAGGAAATACTCAAACTGAGCGCTGCGCTGATCCGGGGACTGGAAGCGCATCATGAATCGGATAATACCGAGATGGATTTATATCGTCATCTGCTGCTGGGTACGCTGGCGCAGGAAGATGTGGATGCGGTCTGTCAGAAGTACAATATGATTCGGAGAATGGAACGGCGTGTCCTGATATTTCATATTCTTCAGACAGACAGCACCAGAACCTATGACATGCTTTCGGATATTACCCCCCTGGAGCATTCGGACATTCTTGTGGAAATAGACAGGCATACGGTGGCCCTCATCAAGGAGATCGCTGACAATGAGACGCTCGATGAAGCTGTACAGTATGCACAAGCGCTTCAGGAAACACTGATGAGTGAGACAGCGAGAACCATGACAGTCGGAATAGGCAATGGAGTGTCTGACCTCTATGAGCTTAAGGACAGCTATATGGAAGCCAGACGTGCCATTGAGGTCGGAAGGACGTTTGCTCCCCGTGATTATATCTATGCGTATTCTCATCTGATGCTTGAACGGTTCCTGGTGGAACTGCCCGAAAATATAGCGGAAAGCTACCTGCGGGTTCTTTTCTCCCCGAGAACAGAAAAAGTGCTGAGCAAGGATATTATGGATACGATCGATACCTTTTTCCGGAAGGATCTGAACCTTTCCGATACGGCAAGACAGCTGTATATCCACAGGAATACACTGGTTTACCGGCTGGACAAGGTCTACAGGCATACGGGACTGGATCTGAGAAAGTTTGACGATGCCGTGACGTTCAGAATCTTTATGGAACTGAAGAAACGCCGGAGAAAAGAGGAGCAGGAACGCTGAAAGCGTTATGCGGCGGAGTGCCGTCAAGGGCTTCGGCAGCGGCAATGAAGACAGGTGCTGGCGTAGAGGGCAGGAGGTGCGTTGCTTGCCAAGAATCACCGGAAAGATTCTGTGCTTATTCATCCTGACATTTTTCTGCCTTTCGGCGGCAGAGTGTCCGGCCGAGACGCTTCAGGCGGAAGAGGCGGATACAGTGACCATTCCAAGAGAACTCTATGAACGATATCGAAAAATGGACACGCTCATGGAAATAATGGACATGGTTGATTCGTATTATTATGAGGAGACCGATGAATCCGGCCTGCTCGATGGTGCCGCAGCCGGCCTGCTCGAATCGCTCGGGGATCCCTATACATTCTATTACACGGCGGAAAGTTTTGCGTCGTATATGGAGCACCAGCAGGGGCAGTATGCCGGAATCGGCATTCAGATCAGTACATCCTATGTGACCCGCACAAGCACGATCAGCCGCGTATTTGCAGGCAGCCCTGCAGAGGCAGCCGGTGTCCAGCGCGGTGATATACTCTATCAGGTGGAAGATCTGATGGTTACACCGGAAACCATTCAGGATGCGGTCAGCATCATGCGGGGCATCCCGGGGACAACGGTTCAGGTGACGTTTCTGCGCGGAGATGAGAAGCTGGAAATGACGGTAGGCAGGGCACAGATTGCCATCAACCGTGTTGAGTCATGCATGCTTCCGTCAAAGATTGGCTACATTCGTCTGTGGGAATTCATGGGAGACTGTGCGCAGCGGTTCAGGGAAGCCTATGATGCGCTGAAAGCTGAGGGCATGGAAGGTCTGATCCTGGATCTGAGAGACAACCCGGGCGGTCTGCTGAATGATGCGCTTGCCATTGGTGATATCTTTCTGGACTCCGGCATCCTGACCTATATTGAATACCGCGGTGGAATGAAGCAGTATTATCGAACGACGGATGGCGCGGAAGAGATTCCGCTGTGTATTCTTATCAATGAAAACAGTGCATCATGTTCTGAACTGCTCGCCGGTGCTCTGCGCGACCGGCTTGGATGCCGTGTTATCGGCGTGACCAGCTTTGGGAAGGGCGTTGTGCAGAGACTGCTGCAGGTTGATCCGGAAGGGGCAGCCATGCAGCTGACCATTGCCCAGTACTTCACTCCTTCAGGAACGGCTGTGCATCACATTGGCATTGAACCCGATATTGTGAGCACACTTCCGGAAGGCGATCATGGAATGTATCAGCTTGGTGATACCGCAGATCCGCAGCTGAAGGCTGCTTTGGATGATATGACCCAAACGCTCAGTTCCACCCGGAAGAAAGGTGAATAATCATGAACAAGAAGATCATTTTAGCTGTAGCCCTTGTCCTTATGCTGACTGTGCTTTCCGGATGCACAGCACTGCCGTACCTTGGACTGAAGAGCATGCTCCATGAGGACAGCGTGAAGGAAAACCAGAACAGCCTTTCTGAAGCGGGCGGTGAGCTGGTAACGATCTCCAGGGAAGAGTACGAAAGATATCAGAAATACAACACACTCCTGGAAATCATGGCGATTGTTGAGGAAAACTATTACGAGGAAACGGACGAGCATAAAATGCTCGACGGGGCAGCGATGGGGATGCTCAACGCCATCGGTGATCCGTATACGTTTTATTACACGGCTGAAGAATATGCCAGCATGTGGGAGGATGACGAAGGCGAATACGCAGGCGTCGGCATCCTGATTTCAGCGGATTATACCACAGGCATCTGCACCGCGATCCGGGTGTTTACCGAAAGCCCGGCGGAAAAGGCCGGGGTTCTGCGCGGGGATATTCTTTATATGGTAGAGGATATGTACGTTACGGCAGATAACCTCAACGATGCCGTCGAAATCATGCGCGGTACGCCTGGAACGGATGTCAACGTGACATTCCTTCGGGATGGGGAGGAGCGCAAAACCGTGATGACCCGTGCGGTTGTCAACGTAAACAGAGTGGAGTCCACCGTTCTCGAAGGGGATATCGGCTATATCTATCTCTATGAATTTGCGGGCGACTGCTCTGCAAAATTCTCTCAGGCGCTTGATGAACTGACAGCAAAAGGCATTAAAGGCCTGATTATTGACGTCAGGGACAATCCAGGTGGCTGGGTCAGTGATGCGGAAACCATTGGCGATCTTTTCCTGGACAAGGGTCTGATGTACTACACGGAGTATAAGGACGGCACAAAAGACTACACGTATACGACAGACGGCCGCGTCGACCTGCCGCTGGTGGTGATCGTCAATGAGAACAGCGCCAGCTCTTCAGAAATCCTGACCGGTGCACTCCAGGATCGTGCGGATGCCACGGTTGTCGGCGTACAGAGTTATGGCAAGGGCATCATCCAGGCGGTGACTCCGGTCGGAAGCGAAGGCGCGGGCATGCAGGTGACAATTGCGCAGTACTTTACGCCCAATGGGAACAAGGTGCATAAGATCGGCATTACACCGGATGTGACGGTGGAACTTCCTGAAGGAGATCCGGGCATCTATGAATTTGGCGATCTGAATGATCCTCAGCTGAAGAAAGCATGGGAAGTCATGACGGAAAAAATAGACAGCGCAGAAGTTCCTGCCGCCTGAATTCAAAGCAGCAGGGACTGAAGAAACCAAACAAAGGAAAGGCAGCCAGGCAGCAGCAGGGCTGCCTTTTGGGTAAAAAAAGTCCGCCAGAACACTGCGCTGACGGACTTTTTTCATGGGACGATTGCTTCCAGACAGGAACGGATCTGCAGGTCAGGTCGCCTGACCGAATTCATACTCATCATAGGCGGCTTCAAACAGATAAAAGATGCGCTCGCTTTCCTCTTCATCCAGAACAGGCTGGAACGATTCTGAATCCTCCTCATCAGGTTCGATCGTGAAAATCATAAGGCTCTCTTCATCGTCCGGGTCTTCAAAAACTGCATACTGTTTGTCAGCGAGTGTGATGCGGGCAACCATATGGAACTCGACTTCACCCTCCTCATCGTCATAGAGGGAATAATACTCATCCGTATAGACAATGCTGTCCTTGGAATTCATGCGCTGTCATCCCTTTCGGAAATAAGAATCGCATGCATTATACGTAAGAGCGCTGAGACTGTCAAATCTGTCTGTTGTGCTGTTTTTCGCTGAGGCATACATGAGAAGTCGATTAGAAAAGAAAAGATACATTGAAAATAAAAGTATATTAAAATATAATATACTTTGAAAGGAGTGTGAAACGGATGAAGGACTCTGCGGCCAGTATTGTAAGAACTTATCTGGATGCGGTCATTCTTTCTCTTCTTGAAAAAGGTGACTCCTATGGCTATGCAGTGATCAAAGAAATCGAGCGGGTGAGCGGCGGTGCCGTTTCGCTCCAGGAGGGGCCGCTCTATATTGAATTCCGCCGTATGGAACGGGATGGGTGGATCCGATCCTACTGGGGAGACGAAACCCACGGTGCCAGAAGAAGGTATTATGCCATCACGGAAGAAGGCAGAGCATATTATCAAAAAAGACAGGCAGAGTGGCAGCAGACAGCAAATATCATGCACAATCTGCTGGGCTCAGATGAAGGGAGAGGTGCAGAATGAACGAAACAGTCACAAAACTGGTGGATATCGTATTCCGGGACACGGAGCGGACAGACGAAGTTCAGGTTCTCTACGAACAGGTCCTTCTGGATTGTCAGGATCGGTATACTGATCTTGTGAGTAACGGAATGGATGAGGATGAAGCCATTGCTGCGGTCGTGGAAAGCCTGAAGGGAATGGAAGATGTGCTGCGGGACTATCCCTCCAGAGCGCAGAAAAAGGCCCCCGATGAAGCAGGCGCAGAAAAAGAAACGGTGTCATGCAGCCTGGACCTTCCGTCAGGGGCTGTACAGACTGTTTCTGTTTTCATGGAAACCCATGACATCCGGGTAATGTCTTCCCGGGATGAGCAGATCCACCTGCATGCAGACAGTGACTGCATCCGGTTCCATCAGGACGGGAACACGATCTATGCTGAGGAAACACAGGAAGAACGGGGGAATGGTGTGACGTGGTTCATTTCTCTGTTTGCCAGAATGAGAACAGATCTTGTCCCTCTGTATATTGAAATACCGACAGGGGTTCTGCTGGATTATCAGCTTCGGACCGGATCGGGGGATATCATCTGGGATGGTGTGGGGGCAAAGAGTCTGTCCATGACCAGTGGATCGGGAGATGTCAGCATAGAGGGCGGGGCCTGCAGGCTGCAGAAGGTGAAGATGGTATCCGCTTCAGGTGATCTGTATCTGAAAGGAAACGCAGAGATCCAGGAACTGATCTGCCGTACAGCCAGTGGAGATATATCTGGCCATATGAGCTGCGGCTGCATGGAGGCGCGCAGCGCAAGCGGAGATATTGAACTGGAAGGTCAGGGCGGTGAATTCCGTGCGGATACGCTGTCAGGCGATCTGGAACTTGACGGCATCTGGGACAATGTATGGTGCAAGACCATGAGCGGTGATGTGGAAGTGGATGCGGACGCATCGCAGATGACACTCACCTCTACGAGTGGGAGCATGATGGTTTCCGGAAAAGTTCGGGGACTTCGCGCTCAAACTGTCAGCGGCGATATTCAAATGGAACTGTATGACGGCTCCCGCCTCGACGTCCTTCACGCAGAAACCAGGAGTGGAGATGTCCGGATTCATCTTCCGCAGCCAGGGTGTTACAGCGTGAGCATGATTACACGCTCCGGGGATGCGGTTTCAAAAGTGCCGGAGCCTTCTGGGGGAGAAAAAGCTGCAGAAGTTTCTGTGAAAACTGTCAGCGGTGACATTATAGTCAGGTAATCATCAAAAAGCGGATGTGTCCGGAGGAGGATACATCCGCTTTTTGATGGTGTTGCAGGCAGAGGGAAGAGATGATATCATACTGGAAAAACATGAAGGGAGGGGAAGCTGAATGAGCCAGGTATGGACGTTTAAATGTCCGGCATGCGGCAACTCTCTGGAGTATGTTCCGGGTCAAAAAACCATGCAGTGCCCGTTTTGCGGACGGACATCGACGGAAGAAGAAATGAATCAGGCTCAGGGCAGTGATACTTCCGAACCCAGGGAAACATACAGAGAATATCATTGTCAGAACTGCGGAGCGCAGATTGTGACAGGGGACACTACGGCTGCTACCCGATGCTATTTCTGCCACAGCCCGGTTGTGCTGATGGACAGACTCAGTGATGAATTCCGCCCGGACGGTGTGATTCCCTTCGAACTGGATAAAGAGCATGCACTTTCCACATTCAAACAGTTCCTCTCAAAGAAGCGTTTTCTTGACCGGAACTTTCTGTCTGATGATCAGCTGGAGATGCTGTCCGGCGTCTACTATCCGTACTGGTTCGGCGAGTTTGCCGGCGATGCATCCTTTGAGGGAGAAGGCACAAAGGTGCGGACGATGATCCGGGGCAATTATAATATCACCACAACAAGGTATTATCATGTATCCCGAAAGGGTCATCTGCGTTTTTCCAATCTTCAGAGAAAAGCGCTGCATGAAGTGGACCGCAAGCTGTCGGACGGTATTCATCCCTATCAGCTTCAGAACATGAAACCGTTTTCAATGTCCTATCTGAGCGGCTTTCTTGCTGAAAAGCGTGATATTGAAGAGCAGGATGTACAGTCTGACATGGAGCAGGAAGTCCGGCAACATGTGCCTGTGATCATGGAGCGAAATGACAAGTATTCATCCCTGAAAGGGAAAACAGATTTTGCGGTTACCTCCCGGCGTATGCGGTATGTCCTGCTTCCGGCCTGGGTACTGACGTATCAGGGCAGGACGAAAGAACAGCCCTATTATTTTATGATGAACGGACAGACGGGAACGATCTGCGGGCGGCTGCCGCTGGACAGGAAAAAACTGCTGCTGACAAGTCTGCTTCTGGGGGCCGCTGTGCTTGGCGCACTGTGTCTGGGAGGTGCATTCATATGGTAAGAAAAATTGTATGCACCCTCCTGCTCAGTCTGATGGTGAGTCTGCTGACAGTCAGCGCAGGTGCTGACCATGCATGGGTGATTGACGATGCAGCCCTTTACACCCAGAGTGAAATAGAGCAGATGGAGACAATGATCCTCCAGATGGTCAATACGTACCAGATGGATATCGGCGTGCTGACGACAAGAGATGTTCCGTACGCGAACGGGGATGACCATGTGACGGTCGACTATGCAGATACCTACTACGAAAACAACGGATATGGCCTGGGAGAAGACCGTGCAGGCGTTCTGCTGATTCTGGACATGACAAACCGCTATAACTATCTCTCCACGGCTGGCACCATGGCGGATTATTTGAATGATCACAGAATTGAAGAGATCCTGTCCAGCGCGGATGATGCCCTGTACAGCGGGGAATACGGCCGGGCGATGCTCTCTGAACTGAGAACCATCAATCAGTTCCTGAATGAGGGCATCGAGGAAGGCTCATTCCGCTATGACGTCGAGACCGGGGAGCGGCTGACAGGCATTTACAACAAACTGACTGCAAGTGAACTGCAGTTGGGTGTGGTCTGCGGTGTGGCAATCATGCTGATTATGTACCTGGGTGTTTCACGGAGCTATCTTCTGAAAGGGAAAACGTATCATTACAGCCTTGGCAAGGAAAATGTTCGTGTCAAAATGCAGGTCGATGATGAACAGTATATCCGGGAGCGTGTGACGCGTGTGCCAATTCCCCGCACATCCGGCGGCCGGGGCGGCGGAGGAGGCGGCGGAGGCGGACGCGGGTCCGGCATGCATATGTCCTCCGGCGGCATGTCACACGGAGGTGGAGGACATCACTTCTGATGTGCTGAACAGTCAACGGCACAGGCAGCGTGCTGCTGTCCTGTAAAAACGAAAACAACGGGAGGCATAGCCTATGGCAGTTGCCATCGGAGAAATGCATTCAAAACTTGGATTTGGCTTGATGAGGCTTCCGAGAAAAGGCCTCGGCATCGATATTGAGCAGACCAGAGAAATGGTGGATCTGTTCCTTCAGGCGGGTGGTACGTATTTCGATACAGCGTATATCTATCCCGGCTCTGAAACGGCAACACGGAAAGCACTCGTCGAACGGTATCCCCGGGATGCCTATACCCTTGCAACAAAGCTCAATACCATGACGGCGCTTACGGAAAATATGGCCAAAAAGGAACTGACAACCAGTCTGGAACGGACAGGTGCAGGCTATTTTGACTATTATCTTCTGCATGCTCTGTCGCGCAATAATGTTGACAAGTATGAACGGTTTCACCTCTGGGATTTTGTCCAGGAAGAAAAGGCCAAGGGAAGAATCCGGCATATCGGCTTCTCGTTCCATGACAGTCCGGAACTGCTGGAGGAGATCATCGAGAAGCATCCTGAAGTGGAGTTTGTTCAGCTGCAGATCAATTATCAGGACTGGGAAGCGAAAAATGTTCAGTCCAGGGCCAATTATGAAGTGGCAAGAAGACATGGACTGCCGATTGTTGTCATGGAACCGGTGAAGGGCGGCGGCCTTGCCAATCCGCCCAGGGAAGTGAGAGAGCTGCTCAGCGGAGCCAATCCTTCTGCATCGTTTGCATCCTGGGCGATCCGTTTTGTGGCTTCCCTCGACGGCATTCTTGCCGTTCTGTCCGGCATGTCGGACACGGCGCAGATGAGGGATAATCTGTCGTATATGACAGATTTCAAGCCGCTCTCCAAGGAGGAGCAGGAGACCATTCACAAGGCGCAGGTCTTCTTTAACAGCGTGAAATCCATTCCGTGTACTGCCTGCCGCTACTGCGTGGAAGGCTGCCCGCAGGGGATACCGATTCCGGATATCTTTGCTGCAAGGAACCAGCAGACGGTATGGGGCCAGCTGGAAGAGGGCAGGAAGGCATACAGGGAGATTCTTGAAAAGGGTCCTGGGGCAGACGCCTGTGTGCGGTGCGGGAAATGCGTCAGAACGTGTCCGCAGAAAATCCAGGTGATCGAGGAACTGAAAAAATGTCATGCTGAACTGAAATAATGCGAAGAGCCGCCTCTTTATCCGGGCGGCTCTTTATGAATGAAATTCCGGGCGGTGAACTGCGCCGTTTCGGCGGAAGTGAAAGTTCACAGGCCCCTGTATATCTGATATAATATTATATGAAGGGGGAGAAAGTTCATGAGGGACTTTTTTAAACTGAGGGAAAACGGGACCAATGTTCGTACAGAAGTGATAGCCGGCCTGACAAGCTTTATGACCATGGCCTATATCATCGCACTGAATCCGAACCTGCTGACCAATTTCGGTGCAGAAGGACAGGAACTCTGGAATGGTGTGTTTCTGGCCACCTGTATTGCGTCAGCCATCGGCACAGTCTGCATGGGTCTGCTGGCAAACAAGCCGTTTGTCATGGCACCGGGCATGGGTCTGAACAGTTTCTTTGCTGTTGTGGTGTCCAATATTGCAGCCATGACCGGTTTTACGTATCTGCATTCTTTTCAGTCTGCACTGGTCATTATTCTGGTGGAAGGCATACTCTTTATTGTGCTTTCCGTGCTGAATATCCGTGAAAAGATCGTGGATGCCATCCCGCTGGGAATCCGGCTGGGGATCGGCCCGTCGATCGGATTGATGCTGATGAACATCGGCGTGGGTTCGAACGTGGGCATTTACTCTGAAACAGGCGGCCCGTTCTATGTTATGCGCGACTTTTTCGGGGCACTGACTGCGACGTACGGGAAAACACAAATGGGAACAGGTCATGAGCCCATGATTCTTTCGGTTGTGACCATGTTTTTCGGCCTGTTTGTGATCATTGCGCTGAATCATCGGAAGGTCAAGGGCTCTGTTCTGTATGGAATGCTTGCAGCATCTGTGCTCTACTGGATTGGCCAGGCCGTGGTTCTTGGAACCAATCCGTTTGAGGCGCTCAGGACGGCTTCGTTTGTTCCTGCGTTCGGTGATATGGTAAAGACAACACTGTTCAAGGTGGATTTTGCCGGGTTTGCGCAAATCGGCTGGTTTACCATGGTTACGCTCATTGTGACCTTCTGTATCATTGATATGTTCGATACCATTGGGACCCTGGTTGGCACAGCCTCCCGGGCCAATATGGTGGACGAGAACGGGAACATGCCGAACATGCGTCAGGCACTCGTGTCGGATGCTGTCGGTACGGTGGCTGGTGCACTGACGGGCACATCGACGGTGACAACCTTTGTGGAGTCTGCTTCCGGCGTTGAGGCAGGCGGCAGAACCGGTCTGACGGCGATTACGGCTGCCATTCTTTTCCTGCTGTGCATGTTTATTGCACCGATTGCCGCCGTGATTCCTGCCGCTGCGACATCATCTGCCCTGATCTACGTCGGCATCCTGATGCTCAGCAATCTGAAAAAGATCGATTTCGATGATATCTCACAGATGGCACCGGTTGCCATCATGCTGCTGGCTATGCCGATCTCCGGTTCCATCGGCCATGGCATCGGTCTTGCCCTGATCGCCTATACTGTCATTCAGTGCTGCACCGGAAAGGCCAGGAAAGTCTCTGTGCTGACGTATGTCCTGTCTGCTATTTTCCTGATCAAATTCTTTGTGGCGCTGTGAGACAGCTGTCCGGTGAACGTGATCGGAGGGAAACTGAGAAAGCCAGGCATTGCTGTATACCTAGGTATACAGCAGACTGCAAGCTCCTGAAGGGTTTCCTGTCAACTGAACAAATGAAAAGAACGTCCGCGTGATTGCGCGGACGTTCTTTTGGCTGCATGCAGAACCAGCGTTCTGTCAATACACCGAAATGACCGGAAATCTCCGGGCAGAATGGACCATAAAAGAGGACACGGGAGAGGAGCGTCAGTGAAAAGGTGCTTTCCGGATAAAGCTCATCCAGGGAAAATGTGTTGAGTGCTGGAGAGAAGGATACCGTGATTCCTCAGGAAATGACGCTGCGGGCATTTCGGTCAGACCAGTCGGTCCATGCTTTGCGGAGGAAGGCCTGCATGCCCTGACCGCACCATTGATGAGCGCCTTCATGCACGGAGTGGTTGATCCGGTCTTCTGCTTCAAACAGACGATAGGCAGCGCGGGTGATCTCCAGCTGCTCTGTAACATTGGCAAGGCCGCGCTTTCCTGCGAGTGGGTCGTGGATGCCGCTTTCCACAAAAAACGGACGCGGCGCAAGCAGTGCACCGAGGTCCCCCATATCAGCAGTTTCGAAGAAATGCGGGACATAATTGCAGGCACAGTTCTGGGGCAGCTCAATCAGGGCATCACGGACACCGTAGAAGTATCCGCTGGTCATGGCCGCACAGACACGGTCGTCCAGGGCGGCAAACCAGAGCGTCTGCTGCCCGCCCCCGGACATGCCGGCACACGCAAGAAAACCGTCAGCATCAGGCAGGGAGAGCAGCCAGTCGGTCAGACGCATCAGATCCCAGACTGCACCGCCAATGACAGTGCGCCCGAAACTGATGCCCAGCTGCAGCAGTTCGCGGTGAGAATTGCTTCTGAGCTGTGCCTCTGCGTCGCCCTGCTCAGGAAATTCACGGCGGTCTCCGCTTCCACGCTCATCCGGGCAGACAACGATATAACCATCTTCCAGGGCTTCCCGAATCAGACCTGCCTGACCGGTGAGTGCTTCTTTCTTAGCGCCGCCATGACCGTGAGGGATGATCAGAAACGGGTGCTTTGGGGCAGATGTTTCAGGCCGCAGAAGATAAAACGGCATGATAATGCCCGGTTCTGTCTCAAGTGTATGATATTCCGCTGTGAAGCCGGCGACTTCTTCTGTCCTAAGAAATGCATGCACAGATTTGCAGGGAATGCAGCGGGTCAGACCTGTGATTTCAGAAAGCCGCGCACGCAGTGCCTTTTTCCAGACAGCATAGGAATCCCGGGTGCTGGCATCAAAGGCGAATTCACGTTTTCCGGAATCAAACAGATCGAGATAGTAGTTCAGTGTCGTGTAATACATCCTTATTCCTCCTCAGCAGTAAGTTCAACCGGCCCGATAAGGCCTGTCGGCTCCATGGGCATGGTCATGGAAAGCGGATCGCGCAGGCGATGAACCAGTGTGTTGACAACAAGAATTTCCAGAAGGTTGGAGCCGGGTCTCAGGGCATGACCGACAGAAAAGCAGTAGGGTGGAGCAACCCTGACACTGAGGGGGACGCCATTGAGCCTGACATCTGCTGTTTCATACACTTCCCCGAGACAGAGCCTGATGGCATCCGGCTCGGCACATTCCGGCGTCCAGTCGAATGTGCATTGGTACCGTATGGTTCCGGAAAAATACGGATACAGGCCGTGACGGCTTATATCTCCGAGCGCAGTGTGGGAAACAGGGATAAAAGTGTCCGTGCCTGCCTCGCAAAGTGCAATTTCCCAGCCGCATTCCGGGAGACGGAGAAGTGCCGGGGTGGAATGCCGGGGTCTGCAGGAGGCTGTCAGATGCAGTCCCGAATGCTCGGGATCGCACAGGACAAGAACCTGCAGTTCGTATGGGGAGAGCGTCAGCATATTCTCATGCTCGAAGCGGTGCAGGGTATTGGTCCAGGGGTCATACCGGAGGACCTGTCCGGAAGATGTGCCGGGCTGTATTGCAGCCTGAATGGTCTCATGTACGGATTCGTTGAAGAAAAGAATGAATTCGGCATCCGCATGGCGATAATGGTATGTTCGGAGAAAACGTGTGCTTTCGCCTATGGTGATGCTTCTGCGTACTCCTTGCCCGAGGAGAGTCTGTGCGAGACACCCTTCCGGGACCAATGCGATCAGGCCTGACGGAAAGTCACGAACGGATCCGTCTGCCTCAAGAATCCGCGGGAGATCTCCTCCGTAGCAGAAAACCCGGAGGCCGGCGTTCGCGGCCCGGATGACCGCATCGGCAGAGCCTGCCGGCATCCACGTGCTGTTGGAGATAATCAGGAACGGGACACCGGATGCAGGATCGTCATCAGGATACAGAAGCCCATTGGATATCCAGGCCTGAAAAAGAAAATCGGCAGGAATAACAACCGAACCGATACAGGCCTGTGTCAGTTCCCGGGCAGCTTTTTCAAACTGAATGACATCCCCGGCCCATTCCTGTTCGGCGGTATACAGAATGGCTGCGCTGGCCATGCTTTTCCCGCCGCTGATGAGGTGACAGACACGCTGCGTATATTCCATGAGATGGCGGAAATAAGGGTACTGAGGATTATTTCCCCGCGCAAAGAAATGCGGCGGACAGTCAGGATCGGGAAAATCCTTCATGGTGAAGGCATGGGGAACAAAATGATTGACACCGCGGACCATCATATGGTCGAGGATCCACTTCATCTGTTTGAGCCCCTCGGCCCAGCCGTATGCCCCGAACACCTCACACATGGTGCGCCCGTGCTTTTTCGGATCCAGGCGCGCGAGGGAAACGCCGAGGCTGGCCAGACCATATTGAAAGAATTCACCGTTATACGTGTTGATGCCCCCGACGGTATGGAAAGGATAATCATCGAGTTCTGGACGGAGCTGCTGGAGGACGACATCGATCCCTGCCATATCCTGCCCCCACAGGGCACGAAAATAGTGCGCAGTTCCCAGTCCGAGCTGGGCATGCCGCCCGTCATCCTCAATGACATGGCCGATGTACTCGACATCGTGCGAACGGCACCAGTCACCGATCTGACCACAGAAGTTTTTCCCGTAAAGATCAGCAACCTGATCGGTGAAGAACACGCGGCCTGCACTGGCCTGCGGGCTGGGTTGCCCGTCTGTGTCCGCAAACAGGGAGGCAAGATGGAGCACATACTCCGGTCCCCATGCTTTCTTCAGACGCTGTTCCAGTTCGGTACTCCAGGGGAGGGAAATGTCCGGCTGGCCGGCTCTGAGATGGTGATTGTGTTCAGAAGACCCATTTCCGATCTCCGGTTCATCCGAGAAGAAACCGGCGAACGTCTTCCCGAAATCAGAAGCGTAATGTGCATAATGCGGTTCATAGACTGTATCGATAAAAAACCGGACAGCAACCCGATCCAGGGTGTTGATATAGTTTTTTCTTCCCGTGCCCTGACGCGTGGTTTTCAGGACCATGATGCTCCAGGTGCCTTCAGGAATGTCCGCATAGACCTTTCCATCCGCTACACATGCTGTCAGATCCCGGAGATCGGTCAGCAGATCGGGTCTTTTGCGGTCGATACGGCCGAGTACGACACCCAGCAGTCTTTCCACGGGGCGCAGATAAACCATGAAAGCGTGTCCTTTCAGCGGCCCGGCGATGTCGGTATAACCATGGGTGAGATAGTCTTTTCCATAGGGCGAATCTGCCGTGATTGTTCCATTGCACATTCCGGAAGGAAAATGCGAGTCATCGAGAACCCAGACTTTCATTTCCAGCCGCTTTGCTTCATCCAGGATGGTATCCAGATCATGCCACCATTTTTCCCCGAGAAAGTCGGGATGCGGACGCGATTCAATGCAGACCGCGCCAATGCCGCTTTCCCTGATGCGCTGCATTCCTTCCCTCAGAAGTGCTGCATCTTCACCATGCTGCCAGAAAAACGGAAGAATATATGGATCAGGATGATTTTCGAGCACCTGGACCAGTCGTTGGTTCATTGTGATACCCGCTTTCTCATGTTTTATTCATTCGCCGAAGCGTGCGGCAAACGGACCTTCTGCACATGGATGTCCGGAATAGGATACAATAGATTCCAGGAAATGCAAAGAAAAATTTCACAAATACAGAATCTGTGGTGCATGGCTGGAGGAGCGGAATCGTTCGAAGCACGAATGAAGGGAAAGGTGCATGCCTGGCAGGAAAATGTGTCAGACATGCTGTTTTGGTGATCGCAGAAATGGACATGCAGGCGCAGACGTGGTATGATGAACCAGATGGACAATCAGAAAGTGAACATCAATAAAAGTTTAGAGACAGCAGAAACTGATGCATTATATGAATCCGTTCTGATTTTTGTAGAAGAAAGGGGAATCTGCATGCATAAAGTCACCTATTTTCACCTTGATACATGTCCATACTGCGTTCAGGCTGATCAGGTCATTGCTGAACTGATCGCGGAGCATCCGGAATGGGCCGGGGTTGAGTTTGAAAAAATCAATGAGTATGAACATCCTGAGATTGCTGACCAGTATGATTATTATGCCAACCCCTGCATGTTCATAGGAAAAGAAAAAATCTATGAAGGACATATTGGAGAGAAGAAGGCTGAGTGCCGGGAACATGTTGAGGCTGTATTCCACAGGGCAATGGAGCCCTGAAAACGGTGTGATGATTCAGGAATTGAAAATGTGGATGCTATGGAAGAAAATCTGCCCAGACTTACGGGAAAAACAGGAGTCATGAAGGTTCTGCCGTTCTCGCTTCAGCAGGTACTGGCCATGTTTGTGACGAATATGGTGCCCATTTTTCTCAGCGGCGGTGCTGCCAGGCCCGAACTGACCGCGGGGAAATCATGATGCTGATACAGAACGCAATGTTTGCTGCAGGTATTGCCACGATCATTCAGGCAACGCCCCAGACGATTTTTGCCCAGAATGATGTGGCGATCCTTTTTTGCACTGTCAATTATTCTGAACCTTGTTCTTCCCCAAAACATGGATCAGAAACAATGAAAAAAATGAAAGGAAGATGAAAAGATGCTGCTTGTTACAACGGAAACAATCAATGGAAAGGAACTCGAAATGCTGGGCATCGTGAAAGGCAGTACGATCCAGACAGTCAATGCATTTCGGGATATCGGTGCGGGACTGAAGACGCTTGTGGGCGGAGAACTGAAGAAATACAATGAAATGATGGACAACGCCCGTCAGCTTGCAACGGAACGGATGGAAGAGGAAGCCAGGCGTCTGGGTGCAGATGCAGTGGTTGGCGTGCGCTATGCCTCATCCTCCATCATGCAGAGTGCAGCGGAAGTCATGGCCTATGGCACAGCGGTCAAATTCAGGTAAGGGTTGATGATCATGGACAGAAAACTGATCTTTATCGGATCGAGCGTGTGCTGCGGATATGGTGCACGGGACAATCATGGATGGAGTTTTCTTCTGGGGAGGGACTATGAGGCGCAGGGCTGGCAGGTGAGCAACTGCTCTGTAGGCGGACAGACCACAACAGATATTCTGCTTCGTCTTGAGCGCGATGTCATTGTCCATCATCCGAAATTATGCATTGTAGGACTGGGCCTGGCCAACGAAGGACTCCCTTCAGCCGGAAATCTCAGGGAGGGAATGGTGATCCAGGGTATCTTTGAGCATAATCTCCTCAAAATCAAGGAAGCGCTGCAGAAAGCGGGCATTGCTGTCATGCTCGGCGGGGTGTATCCGCACAATCTGTACAATGAGATGCAGGTGGGACTGCTCAGAGAAACCCATGAACGGATGACGCAGTGGGATGTTCCGGTTCTTCAGTGGCTGGAAGCCATTGAAGACGGGAATGGTCATTTCCGTGAAGGCCTGTACGCAGATGCCGGTCACCCGAATGATGCAGGGTATCAGGCAATGTATCTTGCGGCAAAGCGCTATGCGACAGGAAAAGGAGAATCCATGCTTCTGTCATGATTGGTGGAATCAATGGTCAGCACATGGGAATACATGATGGGAGAAGCATTGCTTTTCCCGTTTTTGCTTTGTCTGAAATGAACGCCGGAAGAAGCGATTCCGATCATGAATGATTGAATATGCAATAAACTTGCATTAAAAAGGGTAGTTCAGGAATGCAAAATCAATTATTATGATACAGCAGAACAAAGGATTGAGCAGTCATATATCAATGTGTCGGCAGGCGAGGGAGCTTCCGTCGGGAGGGAAATCCGGCCTTCAGAACAGGTATACTGCAGCTGATAAGACACAGCTTTTCCGTTTGCACAAATCATGGAAGAAAAATGGCAGGTTTTGAACGGGAAAATGGAACAGGAGGGAAAGGCATGACGGTTCGTGAAAAACTGGACCAGTGGTTTGATCTTCACTGGGTAGAGCTGCTGAAAGATCTTCAGCAGCTCGTGCGCATCCCGAGCATTGCAAGGTATGATGATCCCCGGACGCCATACGGGCCTGCATGCCTGGAGGTGCTCCAGAATATGCTGTGTATCGGCCGGTCCTATGGTTTCCGGACAGAAAATGTTGCGGACCGATTTGGTACCCTGACGATGCAGGACGCAACACCATTGGAGGAAATCGGGATCTGGTGCCATCTCGATGTGGTTCCGGCGGGCACAGGCTGGCAGCTGACATCCCCTTTTGAGCCGGTGCAGATGGGAGATTATCTGATTGGGCGCGGCGCGGATGACAACAAAGGCCCTGCACTTGGGGTGCTGTATGTGCTCAGGGCCCTGAAAGAACTGAACATACCCACGCATCATGGCATCAAACTCTTTGTAGGCACCGATGAAGAGCATGGGATGGACGACGTTCGGTATTTCAGCAGCCATTATCCGCCTGAAAAAATCAGCATTATAGCCGACTGTGGGTTCCCTGTGTGCTATGGAGAAAAAGGAATCATGACATTTGACCTGGTCTCACGACAGCGCATGGAGAGTGTGACAGCTGTCAAGGCGGGTGTTGCTTCGAATATCATCCCGGCGGAGGCCGAAATGACCATTGCAGGAGTCAAACTGGATGGACATGGGACGCAGGGACACAGTGCTTTCCCAGAAGGTTCCGTCAACGCAATCCGCGATCTTCTGTCCCGGGCCGTTTCATGCAGTGAACTCACAGAACATGACCACAGGACGATCGCGTTTTTTGCAGGAATCGAGGATGACTGGGGTGAAAGTCTCGGCATGGCCGGAGAGGATGCGATCAGCGGAAAGACAAGTGCGGTTCCGGTGATGATGTTTCTCACGGAGGACGGCCGGCTTGCCCTGCGGATCAACGCAAGAACCTGCATATCCTGTGACCATCAGGCCGTCATACAGACGTTGAAGAAGCTTGCAGAGACACACGACTGTACGCTTGAAAATGTACAGACCAGTCCGTCCAGCTATTTCCCCAAAGAACATCCGGCCGTCAAAGCCATGACCGATGCCTGCAATGAAATATCCGGACTTCAGATGAAACCTTATGTGATGGCTGGAGGAACCTACTGCAAATATCTTGAAAGAGCGATCGGATTTGGTTTCGGAGGTCTGCCCAAGGAGCCGACAGCACTGTTTGCTCCCGGGCATGGCGGCGCGCACCAGCCGGATGAAGGACTGCACCTTCCGAATTACCGGAAAGCGCTGACCATGTTTGCCATGGGGCTGCTTGCTGCAGACCGGACAATATAAGGGATGAGAGGAGACAAGATGGGATGAATCATGTTGAAAGAGTGACTGCTGTTCTGGAAGGCAGGAAAGCAGATCGGCCGCCGGTGTGCTTCTGGCGTCATTTCGGTCCTCAGAAACCTGAGGACACGGTCAGCATGCATCTGAAGTATTTCCGGGAAAGCGGAATCGATATCCTGAAGATGATGTGTGACGAATTCTTTACCTATCCGATGGGTGAAGCCAAAACGCCCGAGGATTACCTCCGGATGAAGCCGCAGGGCAGGGACTCGTTCTATGTCCGCGGGCAGGTTGAACGTGCATCCCAGATCAACGAAGCGCTGAAAGGCGAAGCGCTGACACTGTACAATGCGTTTTCACCTTATGCCACCCTGAAGCATACCCTGGGGGATACGGAAAGCATGGAGCTGATACGGCACCATGAGGAAGCCGCACTGCATCTGATGGAGATCATCTGTGAGGATACATGCTGGATTGTGGAAGGAATTCTGCGGGAGAGCGGCACCATGGGGATGATGCTGCCACTTCAGGGCGCAGAATACGGACGATTCACCGATGAAGAATACGCACGGCTGATTGCGCCGACTGAAAAACGCGTGATTGACTGTGCTCAGCAATACAGCAGCCGCAATCTTCTGCATATGTGTGGATGGGACGGCATCCGCGATCATATTGAACGCTGGGAAAACTATCAGACCCGGATGATCAACTGGGATGTCAATGTGGAAGGGATCAGCCTGAAGGAAGGCAAGATTCGGTTTGGGGACCGTGTTGTCCTGGGCGGTTTCAACAATCGTCCCGGACATCTGCTGCACCGGGGAAGCCGGGAAGACATCATTGCTTTCACACGGAAGCTGGTGCAGGATGCGGGCGAAGAACGCCTGATCATCGGTGCAGACTGTTCGGTGCCTTCAGACATTGATCCCGAGCACATCCGATGGGTCATTGAAGCACTGGAAACGATGTGACGGTCATCACCTGACGGGAGGAACGCGCAATGAAAGAGCTGTGGAAAAACTATCTGAGCATTATGCAGGAAGAAATGGTTCCCGCAATGGGCTGTACAGAACCCATAGCGCTGGCCTTTGCATCGGCAAGAGCGAGAGAAATCCTGGGCGGATACCCTCAGTCCATAGTGGCAAAATGCTCGGGCAATATGATCAAAAATGTCCGCTGTGTGACGATTCCTGCCAGTGGAGGCAGAACGGGGATTGAGATGGCCTGTGCACTCGGCGCGTTTGCAGGCGATGCATCCAAAAACATGGAAGTACTCGGCGCTGTAACGGATGAAAACAGGGAGAAGGCCTCTGCATTTGTCGAGGCCGGGCTGTGCAGAGTTGAGTTTCTGGAATCCGATATTCCTTTGCACTTTGTCATTGAGGAGACACTGGAAGGCGACACCGTGTCTGTGGAAATCCGCTATGACCACACAAACATTTACAGGACTGAGAAGAATGGGGTTGTCCTGTTTCAGGCTCTGGCGCATGAGAGCGGGAATACAGCAGCAGACAGAAGCGCTCTTTCCGTAGAAAACATCAAGGAGTTTGCGGACAAGGTGGATCTGTCGCTTGTGAAACCGCTTATTGAGCGGGAGATCCGATTCAATATGGATATTGCCTATGAAGGAATGTCCGGGGATTACGGTCTTGGGATTGGCCGGGTGATCCGGGAAACCTATCCGGAGAGTGTCATCACCCGGATGCGCGCTTATGCAGCCGCAGCATCGGAGGCGCGCATGGATGGCTGTGAGATGCCTGTAGTCATTAATTCCGGATCCGGAAACCAGGGGATTGCAAGCTCGGTGCCCGTGATCGTTTATGCAAGGGAGTATGCGATTCCCCAGGAAAAGCTCTACAGGGCGCTCGTGTTTTCTGCACTGATGACTGTCTATCAGAAGGAATTTATCGGAAAGCTTTCCGCATTCTGCGGTGCAGTCTCCGCCTCTTGTGCTGCAGGGGCTGCGATCACCTATATCTGCGGGGGAACGGTTCAGCAGATCAAGAATACCATTGATAATACACTGGCGGATATTCCCGGAATCATCTGCGATGGGGCAAAAACAAGCTGTGCGGCCAAGATTGCATCTGCACTGGATGCGGCTATGCTCGCACATTCCCTGTCCATGAAGGGAAAGGCATATGATGCATATACCGGCATCCTGAAAGAGGATGCCGAGGAGACCATATCCTGTGTCGGGTATATTGGCAGAGAAGGCATGCGGCAGACAGACCGTGAAATTATCCACGTCATGCTGGAAGATAAAAAGGCGCAGAAAAACTGAACAGCCTGAAGCGCAGACATCGTGAAGAAAGAATCGAACAAAACAGGGACAGCAGTGAGGTGATTGCCTTCCTGCTGTCCCTGTTTTAAGGGGGGTATGGGTCACTGGTTGTTTCGGTTATTCGGCGAGAATCCGGTCAATCCTGTCCAGTTCTTCCTGTGTGAATGGACCGGCATTCAGGCACTGGACATTTTCCAGAATCTGTTCCGGCTTGCTGGCACCGATCAGGGCAGAGGTGACGACCGGATCCCGCAGAACCCAGGCGAGAGCCATCTGACTGAGTTTCTGTCCGCGCTCTTCAGCGAGTGCATTGAGCTTGATGACCTTGGCAAGCACTTCAGGGGTGATTGCGCCGGGCTTGAGGAAGCGCGGATCATGGGCGGCACGCGAATCGGCAGGGATACCGTTGATATAACGGTTGGTCAGCAGACCGCTTGCGAGGGGGCAGAAGGCAATGCATCCGACCTGATGCCTGCGCAGCGTCTCGGTCAGGCCGCCTTCAATCCAGCGCTCGAACATGGAGTATTTGGGCTGTTCAATCAGGCAGGGTGTCCCCATTTCTTTGAGGAGGGTAAAGGCGCGGTCAGCCAGTTCGGCCGGATAATTGGAAATGCCGACATACAGTGCTTTTCCGGAACGGACGATGTGGTCGAGTGCTGCCATGGTTTCTTCAAGCGGTGTATCCGGATCGGGACGGTGATGATAGAAAATATCCACATAATCCAGGTGCATGCGCTGGAGGGACTGGTCGAGTGAGGCAATCAGGTATTTACGGCTTCCATGATCACCATACGGGCCCGGCCACATATCATAACCGGCTTTGGTGGAAATAATGAGCTCATCCCGGTAAGGCTTCCAGTCCCGGAGAAAATGTTCACCGAAATTCCGCTCGGCTTCGCCGTAAGGCGGGCCGTAATTGTTGGCAAGATCAAAGTGTGTGATACCGCAGTCGAAAGCAGTCCTCAAAAGGTCACGCTGCACGCTGAACGGCGTAATATTGCCGAAATTGTGCCATAACCCCAGAGAGAGGGCAGGGAGCTGGATGCCGCTGTTGCCGCAGCGGCGATAGGGGAGTTTTTCATAGCGCTGATCACAAGGCTGCCAGTTCATACAGAAACCTCCTAAAATGAAATCATTATTTGGATCATGAAGAATACAGGAAAGAACAGCGGAAGGCCTCAGGGCATATGTTGTGGAAGATCATATTCCTGAGGGAAAAACTGCTGCGTGGAGTATGGCATCTGCCGGAAATATTCAAGGACAGCAGGGTTTTCCTCATTGTGGGCTTTTTTCCGCCACTGTCCGGGTGAAAGACCGTAGAGCTGATGGAACTGCCGGATAAAGGAGGAGGGCGTAGGGAAGCCGACCTGCATACCGATTTCCGTAACGGAAAGGTCCTGATTGAAAAGGAGCACGCGGGCCCGTTCAATGCGCACAGTCTGGATGTATTCAAGCGGGGCAACACCCAGGACCTGCTTAAAGATGCGGCGGAAATGGGAAACGGACAGATGGCAGATTCGGGCAAGGGTTTCTATGTCGATCTCGTTCATATAATTTTCGGCGACATAGGAAATTGCAGGCAGGATGACACTGATGCGCATTGTGGCATCGGATGAAACGGAGGCGGTTTGGTCGGTATCCCGAATGAGCAGGAGAAAGAAGGCATGAAACAGCTCACGGACGACGCGCTGGTAATGTGCTTTCCTTTCCTCCATCTCATGAATGATCATTTCTATGAGATGGAGCATATCTTCATGCTGAGCTCCATCAATCACGCAGGCACGCCCCGCAAGACTGTTCTGGTAATCTCTCAGTTCATTGTGCAGACGCGGGGAAAGGGAAGGGATCAGCAGGGATGGGTCCGTGTACAGCCATTTTGCGCGGAGGTCCTGTCCTGGATCCGATTGATTGATATGAGGAAGGTTGGGCGGAATGATCTGGATCGAGGGTGAGGAAAAAGGCACAATTTCATCCCCGATGTACAGGTTTCCGCTTCCACTGTAGCAGTAGCCGATCTCAAGACAGTTGTGGAAGTGAAGACGGGTGACCGGCTCAGGGGATACCTGCCAGTTGTTGCCTAAAAGCCCAATGACAGGAAATCCGCTGGTAATGTCAAAATGGCGATAATATATATTTCGGGTGATATCCGGAGACATTTTCATGGTTTTTTCCTTTCCGAAGGGTTATTTTATGCAAGCTGTTCAGCAGCGTCAAGTGCAAGCAGTGCATGAATGTAGATCTCGATGAAACGGAACATGTGATCGATTTCATCGCTTTCATCACACTGGTGAAAATCACCATGACCGGGCAGAAAAATGTGATCAGGGAATTCACGTCCGGGCATCCCGGGACCGAAACCAAACGCATTGGGCAGCCAGGCTGCATAATTTCCGCCAGTCATCACAAAGGGCTCGTCAGGAATCCCCGTAATCTGATGGTAGACGTCGGTCAGAAGGCGGACGACCGGATGGTTTTTTTCAAAGGCGACAGGCGGCCTGCTGGAGAGAACTGCAATCTCTGCCCGATCGGACAGAAACTGCGTAGCCCTGGTGCGAATGGCATCCGGCATCGCATGGAACGGAAGGACAATCCGCAGAATGACTTTTAAACGGCCATTCTCCCAGAAGAGATGCGTCGGCATGCACTGAAGGGAACCGGATTCCGGATCAGAGCAGGCAATCCCCAGTCCGCTTCCGTCATAACTTGCTGTCATGACGGACAGGCCGTGCAGCTTTTGTGCGTCATCCGGATACCGGCCGGATAAAAGCTCCAGCATATTGAGGACAGCATTGGGTTTGTTTTCTGCGTTGGCAATATGACAGGATACCCCTGAGGCAGAAAACGAAGTGCCATCTGGAAGGGTGGCCGTCACTTTTTCCGGTGAAACCGCAGGATCATTGGATGAATGGATCTGCATGGCATGCGCAAAGGGAATGGAGACCTGGAGCCGCATATTCCCGCGCATGCCGTAGCATACGGGAAACCCTGTGTCAGGGACAAGGGAAAGTGCAGGGCATGTGTGATGCGCAGTAAACCACTGTACGTCTGCCATTCCGGTTTCTTCGCTCGTTCCCAGATACAATGCATAACGCCTGTACAGCGGGATCCCTAGTTCTTTGATGAATTTCATGGCATACAGGCATCCAATGGCGGTCATCTTGTTATCCTGAACGCCTCTTCCGATCAGGAACCGATCCTCAACGACAGAAAGCTCAAATGGTGGATAACGCCATGCGGAAGGGTCCGGAACAGGGACAACGTCCAGATGGGACCACATTCCGATTTCTTCGCCTTTGGTCTCATCGTTGCATCCGATTCGCCCGATATAGTGATCGTAGTCCCGGTAACTCCAGCCTTCACGTGAAGCCAGAGAGGCCATGTAGGACAGAGCATCTCTGAGCGGCTGGCCGAAAGGAGGAATGTCCGGGTCCGGAACAGAGACGCTGGGAATGGCGACGAGGCCAGCGAGATCACGGAGCATGGCCTGGCGGTTGATCCGGAGAAAATGAAGGATATCCTGATTCATGGCGTCAACCTCCTGTACAGCGTTTTTTGAGGAGAAAGGATGCTGTTTCGCGCAGATGCGCTCTGCGCGTGCATGCATCAGCCGAAATGTGATATCATAAGATTAAAGGGGATGAAAGACAATGCAATATGAAAGACTCAACCGGGTTCGGGAAACCATGGAGAAACAGGGCGTTGCGCAGCTGATTCTGACTCAGGAACAGCACATTTTCTATTTAACCGGATCCTGGGTGCATCCACTTGACCGACTGGATGCACTGGTTGTTGGCATGGATTCATGCCGCATGCTTTGCTACAACCTGGCCGTTCTGGAGACGGCGGGGTGTGAGACGATCGTCTATTCAGATACCGGGAAGACTGTCAATGTGCTTTCCAGCCTGCTTGCCGATCTTCCCACAGGCGTGGACGCACAGATGCAGAGCCGTTTTCTGCTGCCTCTGATCCAGAAGCGGCCTGGAATCCGGTGGCGGGTTGCAGACTGTGCTGAAGAAGCAAGAATGCTGAAGGACGCAGACGAAATCAGATGCCTGAGGTATGCGTCGGAGCTGACAGACCGCGTTTTTGCATCTGCTTTTGACCGGATGCAGGAGGGCATGACGGAACTGGAAGTTGGGAGCGTGTTTTCAGAGTGCTTCTGGCAGGAAGGTGCTGGACATTTTCCGGGAAATCCCATGGTGGCCTTTGGGGAAGGCACTGCGAACCCGCATCATGAACCGGGAAACCGACGACTGAAGAGGGGAGACACTGTCTTTGTGGACACGGGCATGCGGATTCATGACTATTACAGTGACATGACGCGTACTGTCTTCTTTGGGGACTGCACCAAAGAACAGAGGCAGGTCTATGAAGCAGTGCACAGAGCGAATGAAGCAGGAATAGCCGCTGTCCGTCCCGGGGCCAAACTCTCGGATGTACGGAGGGCAGCGCTTGCAGAACTGGACCGGGCCGGCTATGCAGGCGCCTGTCCGCATCGCATCAGTCATGGCATCGGGATTGACTGTCATGAGGCGCCTTTTGATACAGACGAAAATGAAGTGATCCTGAAGCCGGGTATGTGCTTTTCAGTGGAACCGGGCATCTATCTGGCGGGCCGGTTTGGAATTCGAATTGAAGACCTGGTCACCGTGACAGAAGACGGATGCAGTCTGCTGAGCCATGCGCCAAAAGAACTGCGGATTCTCAGCTGATCTTGGCAGCCTGCGGGCTGCCTTTTTTGATTCAGAAGAGATCCATGAGTGCCTTGAGTTTCGTTTTCTGAATCAGAAAATGCCTTGCCCCCATTCGATCGATCAGAGCATAGGTTCCATCGTAATCATAGAAGGAAATGTGGAAATCAGTCCCGTCCGTCAGCTCAAAATGCACGGTCAGCAGCTTCTTGCCGGCAGAGGGTCCCTCCTCAAGATATCCATCAAGCAGAAGGGAAATAACAGCCGTATACCGTGATTTCAGCTCTTCAGAAGAAACAGGTTTTCCATCGAGGAGGGAAGCGGTACAGTCCAGCGTGTGCGATTCGCTGGGTTGTTCCAGGATCAGCGTGTTTACGCAATCCAGGGAAACGAGTGCGGGCAGCTGTTCTGCGAGGTAGGGAATGCGTACCTCGGAAAGGAAATCACATGCGTCATCTGCAAGCAGATAGGCGAGAGAATCACCCGCGGGCTGAAGATAGAGATGACCGTTTTCACTGAGCAAAGTGAAGGAAAGATAGCCTTCCGGTCCGGTAACCGAGAACTCAGCCAGGAATTCCGGGGCAGACAGGACGGCGGCCTGAAGCGGTTTGAGCGACTCAATGGCAAGAAAGAGTTTTCCTGTTCGCTCACTGTTGACCGGCCAGTGAAACGGGCTGACCATTTCACAGACGGTGCGGTAGGGATTGTCAGGGTCTGTTCTTTGAAGGAGCAGCGGTTCGGCGCCGGGCAGCCGGATCTGAAGCTGCTGTATCGTCTGTGCACACAGAATGGAATCCAGCGCAGGCGGAAGAATCATGGAGAGAGGAGAAACACTGAGTTTTTCATACAGTGCTGAGTTGACAAGATAAACATGACTGTCTCCCTCGACCATGGCATACCGACCGCTCCCGGTTGCAGGAGAATCACCCATCGAGAGCGTCAGTTTCCTGCCGTCTGCATAGGTATAGACAGCCGTCAGGACAGGTGGTGTGAGTCCGGCTTCTTCAGGCGTCAGCGAGAGTGTGTCCCTTGAAAGAATGGATGCACCGGCTGCAAGAATGCTCTGGGCGGTACGCTGATCAATTTCGCCTGTATAAGGGCCTTTCATGGCGTAGGTGCCATTGTCTTCGAACAGAGAAAAAGTCTCATGATTTGCCGTCAGATCACAGCGGACCGGGGTACCGTATCCGTCCGGCACAAGGTGCGTAAAACGGGATGAGGCGGGCCGGGCTGGCGTTTCGGCTGTGCCGGATACTGCTTCAGGCACGTCCTGTGAGTGCACATAGAGGCAGGAAATGCCATAAATGATGAGAGAGACGAGCAGAAAGAGATAGGCAGGCGAAAGACGCAGGGCTCGTTTTTTCTGGTATGTGCTGCTTGGTTTCATTTCCTCCGCCTCCTGATCAGCACGGTTATGCCGCAGGCAAGGGAAGCCAGCGGAAGCAGAAGCAGAAAGATGAGAATTCTGTGCTCCTGCATGGAGGTGAGAGGCTGCAGCGTATAAGAGTCCAGACGCTTCGGCGCGATGGACAGGGAATCGGTATCCTCGGAAAGCCACGCAATGAGACCTTTTGTGATGTCCAGATTATAGGATGCAGACAACAGACTGCTGTCCATGACGGTATAGAGCGAGCCGATAAAGATTCCGCGGAACGGGGATTCGGATTCATCCGTGCTGCCCTCAACGGAAACGGCAAGCTGCAGGATACCGGAAGGCGCATCGGGTGAATTGCCTTCGAGAACAGAAGCGTTTTTGCTTGAAGTCAGCAGCGTCTCATAGGTGTATCCAGAAAGCGGAATCGAGGGGCCGCTGATGGCCATGGCGCCTGGGAGAATAACGCGGCCTTCTGCCGGAACCGCTGAGAGCGTTCTGGCGGCAGCGTTGATATGCGGCATCAGGTAAAACGGCGAAGAAGTCCAATAATCTGTTTCAGATTCTGCTTCCACAACCATTCCGGGTACATAGGAAAGGGAATAGAGCGCAGGAAACTGCAGAAAACGCGGAATGGATTGAAGATCAATGGAGGCGTCCAAAGCAAAGAAGACACAGAGTCCCTTTCCACAGAGGTCAAAGAGCATTTCCTGTTCGTCCTCTGTCAGATCCACCACCGGGGAGAGGATAATGAGGAGATCAGCGGGGTGAATGGAACCGGGTGAAAGGGAAGTGGAAGATACACTGTATCCGGCGTCTTCAAGGGCCGATACCAGTGTGCTGCAGTCCTTAAGGGTTGCCTCGCCGTGCCCCTCAAGAAAGTACACCTGCTTTTGTTCAGTACCGGTGGCATACAGGATGGCTGAGGTCATCTGCTCCTCGAGAAGAAAGACAGCAGCATTCTCCGAACCGGTGGAACTGTACATGTCACGCATGGGCAGCACACGGAATCGGTTGCCCGAAACAACCAGCACAGAGCCTTCCGCGATGGAAGAACCGGAAGCAGTATAGGGTTTCAGAACGGCAGGTTCAGCAATGGGATCAACCGTGCGGCATGATATATGATCGAATGCCGCATAGGTATTCAGCAGGCTCTCAACGCGCATCCGATGAGAACCTGAGGAGGAAGCCTGAAAGACACTGATCAGCTCCACATCCGTGTTCAGCTGAGAGAGAATCTCACGGGTCTGCGGGGAAACAGAGGAAAGCGAAGAGGATGTCACATCAAACTGCAGCCTGCTGTGCCCGGTGACCATGGAGATTGAGACATACAGAAGAACCAGTGCCAGCATGGTGGCAAGAAATCGCAGAGCAAGCGAAAAGGATGGTTTCAAGTGGACTTCCTCCTCAGTTTCTGCGCCTGAAGCAGAAAGTTTGTCATGGTCAGAAAAAGGGCGGCAATCAGGAGATCGTAGGCTATATCCTCAGGTGTAAACAAAACGGACGTAAATGCTGAGAAGCGCGAATTCAGCTTGATGAGGGAGAGCAGTGCCGGGAGAAACGGAAGATATGGAGTATTGACCGACCCGGCCGCCATTTCACCCAGCTGCAGAAGCAGGTAGACCGCGAGCGTCATGACCGCTGCTGTCAGCTGGCTCTCTGTCAGTGAAGAAATAAACAGTCCGATGGAAAGATAGACTGAGGCCAGAAGAGCAAAACCGAGGTAGCATGCGAAAATCCGCAGAAAGGACAGCGGAAGAAACAGTGCAAGGATTCCGACGTACAGGAGTGTCCCGGTCAGGCCAATGAAAACAACCAGCAGGGATGATATAAATTTTCCCAGTACAATCCGAAGGCAGGAGACGGGCATGATATAAAAGAAAAGATCGGTTCTGCGCTTTTTCTCATCAGAAACCAGCCGCATGGTGAGAAGCGGAGAAAGCAGCATCAGCACATAGGAAAGATTGCCGAAGAGCGGGGAAAGATCAGCGGTGCGCGAGAGAATGTTGTAGAGATAAAAGAAGATGCCGCCAATCAGCCAGAACACACTGAGAAACACATAGGCGGCCGGAGTGTAGAAGTAGGTTTTCAGCTCACGCCGGATGACTGTCCACATTGGACAAGGCCTCCTCTCCGGTCAGTTTCAGAAAGACATCTTCCAGGTTGGCTTCCAATGGCTGGAGCAGGTGCAGAACGCCTCCGGACTGTATGATGAGGGTTCCCGCTTCTGCGGTGAGATCACGGGAAGTGACAAGAGTAAGATCCTCAAATCCGACTTCACGTGCTGCATGGCGCTCACAGGAAAGAATCCCGGGAATGCTCAGCAGCTTCCGGATTGCCTCCTCGCCCTGAGCAATCAGATGCAGTCTGTAATCACCGGAAAAATGCGCGGAAGCAATTTCGGCAGCGGTGCCCGACGCGACTGCGTGGCCATGATGGATGATCAGAAGCGATGTGGAGACATCTTCTATTTCTGTGAGCAGATGGCTTGAGATGAGAATGGCTTTTTCTTTTCCGAGTTCACGGATCAGCTCCCGAATCATGACCATCTGCTCAGGATCGAGACCGGAAGTGGGCTCATCGAGAATCAGAAGTTCCGGATCGCCGATCAGGGCTAGGGCAATGCCGACGCGCTGCCGGTATCCTTTGGAGAGGGAATGGATGCGGTTTGTGAGGCGGTCTGTGAGCTGCAGCTTTTCGCAGATGTCCAGGACATGCTTTTTCCGAATATGTTTTTCTATTCGCTTCAGACCGCAGACGAACAGAAGCATTTCCATTACGGTCAGCTCAGGATAAAGAGGCGGTACTTCGGGAAGATAGCCGAAGAAATGATGGAACGCTGCACCAAGGGTACAGGTTTCTGACCCATCCCAGAGTATTTTGCCGGAGGTAGGGGAAAGGTAGCCTGCAATCATCTGCATGGTTGTGGATTTCCCGGCTCCATTCCTGCCCAGAAAACCGAGGACTTGCCCACGTCGGAGAGAAAAAGACAGATGATCAACAGCTGTGAAAGAACCGTAGCACCTGGTCAATTCGTGTACTTCCAACATGGGCAAATCCTCCGTAAAAAGAACTGCTTTGAAACGGGTAAGCAGGCCGGCGGAAAGTGCCGGCCTGCGGTAGAGAGTTACTTGGGGTCAGTGAAAGCGTGATACTGTTCGGTCCAAACGGCACTGCGAATCTGGCCGTCGATCTCCCAGGCAGTGTTCACGGTTTCATTCCATTCAGCTTCGGTGAGCTGACCGACCAGAGCCTTTTCCATTGCTTCCTGGATCAGGGTCTGCGCATCATCGGTGAGGAACTCGGCTTCTGTTCCGTTGAGATCATACGGAATGTAATAATCCCAGGAGGGGATTGCCTTGATGCCTTCATCGATCTGATTGCGCATCTGGTATGCGGTATAGGCACGCCAGCCGGAGTCTTCACCGAAATAGGGTTCCGGATACTTGTCATAGTCATACCATTCAAGCAACTGGTATTCCAGCATATAGCGGTCGGTGGCGCCTTCAGGCTGCTTGAACATCTTTCCATCCTCGGAGAGGATATAGTGATCGCCTTCGATGCCGTAGGTGGCCAGCATATAGTTGGCTTCGTCAGAATAAATCCAGTCGATCAGTTTCAGAGCCCACTGAGGATCTTCAGAGGTTGCAGAAAGGGCGACTTCGGCCATGTAGGCAGGGTTTCCGCCCCAGGCGGCGACGCCGCTGACAGCGTCATTAAAGTTCGGAATGGCTGCCCAGGTGACACCGGCGTCGGGATTGGAGTTCATAATGCGCTCTGTGCCCTGCAGACCCATGTTGTACCAGCCGGAGCACATGCCGATGCGGTCAGCAGCGCCCTGGTCATTGGCTGTTTCGTTGGTCATGGTCAGATAATCCTGATTGATGTACCCCTTCTGATACCATTCGGCGGCCTTGGAGATCAGGGCCCAGGCATTTTTATGCATATACCAGGGTTTCACTGTTCCGTCCTCATCGAGGAATTTGTCGCTGAGATTGCATTCACCCTGGGTGCCGAGATAATACAGATGCAGGGGGCCGGCAAAAAGGGACTGGAAGTACGGAATATAGCCATATTCGTCGTTCGGGTCTCCGTTGCCGTTCACATCATTGGTCTTGACAGCTTCAAAATATGCTTCCAGCTGCTCCAGACTGGTCGGCATTTCCATGTCGAGTTTCTTGAGCCAGTCCGTGCGAATGCTCGGCACACGGCCCGCGGTGAAAGACTCATGGCGTGGAAGAGCCCAGATGTTTCCGTTCGCGTCTTTGCAGGGAATCCATGCTTCATCCGGAATCATGGCTTTCACATGAGGAAGATAGTTGTTCAGCATTTCCTCAGTGTACGGCTGCAGCGCCCCGTTGGAAGCATAGGTTGACCATACACCGGCGTTCGCCGTCAGGTTCAGTGTGTCGAACTTTTCAGAACCTGCGATCATGACATTGATTTTTTCGTTCCATGTGTTTTCAGCAACCACGATGACTTCGAAGTCAATGCCGGACTTTTCTTCGATCATGGCTTTGATTTTGTCATTTTCCGTTTTGTTTTCCTTGTTGGAATTGGACCGGATCACAAAACGGGCAGGTTCAGTCTGTCCTTCTGCAGCGAAAGCCGTTGCAGTCAAACAGAAAACCATTGCCAGAGCCAGGATCAGGGCAACCAGTTTTTTCATGGGAAAACCTCCTTAAATAAAATTTATGTTTAGCCCTTCACGGAGCCAACAAGCATACCTTTGACGAAATACTTCTGAAGGAAAGGATAGATGCAGAGAATCGGTACGGTGGCTACAACCACGGTAGCCATTCTGACTGTTTCAGCAGGAGGAATATTATCCATTGCCGTTCCGACTGTAGCGATATCTGTTACGGTTGCGGAGTCAATCAGCTGGCGCAGGGTATACTGCATGGTCCACATCTCTTTGCGATTCATGTACAGCATGCTGTCAAACCACATGTTCCAGTGAAATACGGCATAAAAGAGGGTGAGTGTTGCGATTGAGGCTGTGGAGAGAGGAAGGTAGATTGACCAGAACACACGCAGATCATTCGCACCGTCGAGTTTTGCGCTTTCGTCCAGAGAATCAGGGATCTGCTGGAAGAAGTTGCGCATGATCATCAGGTTGAAAGGGTTCACGGCACAAGGGAAAATGTAGACCCAGAAACTGTTGAGGAGCCCCAGGGACTTGTTCAGGAGAAAGCTTGGAATCAATCCGCCGGAGAACCACATGGTGAAAACAATGAGCCCTGTAAGTACTTTCCTGGGACGATAGTATTTCTTGGAAAGCGGATAGGCGAGCAGCAGCGTCAGCGCCATATTGACTGCGGTGCCGATCAGTGTGCGGAGGATTGTTGTGCGATAGGAATTGACAATATTGGAACCGGAGGAAAAGATAAAAACATATCCGGTGAAATCGAAAGATGATGGGAAGATGCGCAGGGGATGGAGAGCACGCTCAAGCTCAGGCGTGACAGAACGTGCAAGAACAAACAGCACCGGATAGATCATGACAATGCACAGCAGAATCAGAATCAGATCGTTGAGAAAGAGGAAAATATGTTCCCCTGGACTGTTCAGCGTTCGATTTTTCTTGACTTTCATCATAATCCCCTCCTCAGAACAGCCCATCGGTATCGAGCTTCTTGGAAGCCCAGTTGGTAAAAAGAATCATGGCAAGAGCGATGACAGACTTTACAAGGCCGATGGCTGCAGAATAGGAGAATTTGGACTGCTGAATGCCGTTCCGGTAAATATAGGTTTCAAAAACATCGGCGACTTCATAAACACTGGGGGAATAAAGGTTGTAGATCTGATCAAAATTATCATCAAACATTTTGCCAATCTGAAGGATAAGCATGATGGCAATGATATTGCTCAGCTCGGGGAGTGTTACGTGGATGATCTGCTGAAATTTGGAAGCGCCGTCGACTCTCGCGGCCTCATATTGCTCCTGATCAATGGAGGTAATGGCGGCGAGATAGACGATGGAACCATAACCGATATTCTTCCAGATTTCGGATATGATCAGAATGGGACGGAACCAGCTTTTACTGGTCAGGAAATAAACAGTGCTGCCCCCGCGAAGCTGGATCATGGCATTGATAGCTCCGTTATCGGGGGAGAGAAGTGTGTTCAGCAGGGCGGCCACAACAACCCAGCTGAGAAAGTAGGGCATATAGGTGATGGTCTGGACGGTGCGCTTGAAGACATTGGATCGTACCTCATTGATCATCAGTGCCAGCAGGATCGGCGCAGGAAAGGAAAAGACAAGACGAAGCAGGCTGATCCAGATCGTGTTTTTAAAGATGCGGGCACAGTACAATGATTTGAAGAAAATCTCAAAGTTTTTCAGACCGATCCATGGAGCGGAAGCAATGGCCTGAAATCCGCCGGCTGCACCCTTGTAATTCTTAAATGCGATAATAATTCCGTACATGGGGACATATTTGAACAGAATAAAGAAGAAAAAACCGGGAATAACCATGAGATTCAGCCATCGGTATTCCCACATGGCTGCTTTAAAACGTTCCCATCGTGTTTTTCGGGAAACAGGACGGCCTGACTGCATGCATATTCACCTTCTTAATTATATAAAGATATTATATAAAGATTACAGAAACTTGCTGTCATAACAATAGTTCAATTGTTATGATAAAAAAAGCAAAATCAGGCCTTAAAATTAGCAGATTCAATCATTTGTGCCGAAATGACAAATGCCAGGGAATGCAAGATGTGATTGACACTGGATCCTTGACGGAGTCTGACTGCAGGAAGCAGAAAGAAGATAAAAGATTTGTATTGGAATTGTATGGAAGAGGAAAATGTGTTACCATATATATTGTTCAATAACTATTTGTATGGCCGAATGCCATGGAAGGGAAGGCAGGAAGGCCGGGAAGTCACAGCGTGGATGATAGGTGATAGCCCATACTGGTTTCATCAGTTCTTTTGATGCCTGCAATGCAGCGTTTTTGCTTGCGGACGATCAAATAACATCCTGTGATGCGCTCAAGAGGTCAGTAGTTGGAGAACATTTTATAAAGTGGGAAGGGGATACACCTATGAACATAGCGGGGCCTGCCATTCGAAAGGCACGAAGAGAGAAAGGACTTACACAGAAAGAACTTGCTGCATTAAGCGGAATGGCACAATCAGATATCAGCCGGGTGGAAGGGGAAAAAGGCAATCCATCTGTTGAAATTCTGGAGCGCATTGCGCAGGGAATCGGTATGAAACTGCTTATTGAGTTTGTTCCCTTGAGGGAAGAAAAAACGGGTACGAAGTCAAAGGGGAAGAAAACAAAGTAACACAGCATCGATGATCTTATCTGCCTGACAATATCGAGGTCGGTTGTGTGAATGGGCTGATTCTGTGTCGACCGCATCTGCCTGAAAAGACATTACTCTGTTTTTTTCATTAGCAACAAAGAGGTACATACAAAAATCGGGTGGCATCCAGTGCAGGGAGTTGAATGACCCTGGATGTCACCCGATTTCTTTCGGGGCGAGGATGGAAAACGTGATCAGCGCATGGATATTTCATATGCATGGCTTTTCAGGTACAGGTCCTCTTCTTTCTGAACAGCCAGCCGTTTGATGATTTCAGCTTCTGAGGCTTTTCGAACGGGCTTTTTCCCGCAATCGGGACAGCTGATGGGAAATTCAGGTGAACAAAATGTATAACCGCACCGTGTACAGGTGAAAAAAGACATCAAAGCATCTCCTTTGGTGCAGGATGTGTTACAGGGATCCAGAAACTGCTTCATAATCAGTGACGAGAGACATAAAACGATGGCAGAAAAGAGTTTCCGGATTGACGTCCGGTGAAAGCCAGGCATGGACGTCATCCTTTCCGAAAATGACAGGTATTCGAGGAAATATATTCATGCAAGAGGAGCAGGTGCATACAGCAAAGGCAGGATATCCTTCTTCCAGGTGATAAACGCAGGCCAGATAACTGAAATCGGCACCGGATGGCTGGCAGAGAAAACGTCCTGCACCGGGATCGTATTTTCCTGTGGTCTGATTGAAAAGATATTCTGCTTCATAATACCAGGACATAGGAACCAGGCAGCGGTGAAAAGACCACAGCCTGGTTTTTTGAGATGCCGAGAGATCCGCGGGGATTTCGTGAAGAAATTGTTCTGTCGTTTTTCCGGGAACCGCGGGAAAAGTCATTCCCCACAGCATAGGAACAATATGAATATCTCCTGAACGGCCCCGTGCGATGGCAGGAAGAAGAGCTTTTGGCCTGATTTCACCTGTGGGGAAGGCCTGAATACCTCTTGAATACCATTTTTTGACCATGTCCTGGTTCATATGCCGATAGATTGACTGGAGTTCTCTGCCATTATCGAGATGAATCGAAAGCATGACATCCTCCGGGATCAGGCAATATAACGAGAAGCAGCATACTGAGGGACAGCGAACTTGGCATGGGATGAGTGATACAGTTCATGTGCCTCCTGTTCAATGGATTCTTCTGCCATTTTCACCCAGCTGTTGATCGGGACAGGGAAGAAGTTGGGATCACCTTTCAGGGCGAGAATTTCCTGAAGGCAGCGGGCAAACCATTTCTGCTGAAGCTGAGTGACTGCATTTTCCCGGATCTGATGAACATAGGGGAAAATGGAAGGAGCACAGACGGACTCAAAAAGACGGAGTGCAGAAAGATACTCCTGATCATTGCAGAAAAGAGAAACATGAAGAGAAGGATCATAAATCTGGAACATGGTCATTTCCTCCTTGTTGGACAGTCGGGGTCAGGCAGCAGAATGCTCATCGTCAGTATGAATGGTTTCGGTCAGCCCGGGATAGAATGAATCCAGAATCTCATCGTCAAAACGCTGCTGGAGAAGAATTTCCATGGGCGTTGCCTCAAGGAGGTAGGTTGAACGACAGTACGGGCAATCGGTACGGGCAGAAGTGTTCTTAAACGTTAATCCGCAGAATGTGCAGGTTTTGTACATGGATCATAAACCTCCTTACAGCAATGCTGAACAATGAACGGGAACAATTAACGGGTGACGATTCTGCCTACGATGCGGAAATCCTGATCAGGGGTAATTTTCCTGGGCAGGTAATCGGGATTGTGAGAAACCAGGACAGGCCGCATGTGCAGAACGCCGTCACTGGACATGTATTCTTCCGCTTCTTCAGGTGTTTCTTCGTCATACTCCTTAATGAAGCCATCTCCATCGACAACGAACAGCCCGATTTCTCCGGGGTACAAATGGGAGCAGGTTTTCACAAACACATACTGACCGTTCATGAAGCTTGGTTCCATACTGTTTCCGTCGACCTGTACAGCGAAATCGTAAGGTTCATCGGGAATCAGTGTTTCGGGAAGCTCACGGGTTTCAAATGCCTCTTCATTCAGATAGTCACCGGTACCTGCAGAAGCTTTATTGATGTTGACAAGGACAGGCCTGAGAACAGGCATGTGCGTCTTTGGACGGGAGAGACGTTTGACAGGTGCATAACGGCCGGATTCGATCAGCATCTGTTCGTAATCATTGACCATCTGCCGGCCGGTGCGGTTCAGTGGGTCACTGCGTTCGGCAATGGAACCGGTAAAAGCCTGCAGGCCGTCGGTAATGTTCAGAGCGTGACAGAGAGCAAGAAGCTGATAACCTGAGGGAACGTTCTCTCCGACTTCCCATCGGTGCAGGGAGGTGACAGTAATATGAACTCCGTATTGTGTCAGCTTCTTGACAAGTTCCGCCTGCTTCAAATGTGCATTGCGCCGGGCAACAGATATTTTGGAGCCAATCAGATTCTGTTCCCTTGCTGTGTCGACATGGAAGGCTTCGGGAAGATAATGCAGAGTTCCGCTTTTTTTGCCCATCGTGATCCCCTCGCGCTGATGTGATGTCTATATTATACACAAAACGTAAATTTTGTCAACATAAATTACGTTTCGTGTATGTTTTTTGAAACAATAGATCATCAGACGGAATCTGGTTGCGGAAATACAGATGATTGAATGACGAAGGGAATGTATAAAAATGAACCATGCCCGGTATGCTGCATAAATAGACAGATTGAACCAGGCATGGTATGATAGCTGCGGGACGGATTGATTCCTGCCCCTGTTTTCTGCGATGCCGAAAGGGACTGAATGGCTCGCAAAGAATAAAATAATATTTAAACACATATATCAGCTCGACCTGATTGGAATGGTTCGGCTGACTGATATGAAGGACTCCCGGGAGGCTTTATGCTCGATTTTTTTGGAAAGAATGCGTCTGAACTGAGAAACAAAACGCTTTGGCTTCTTGATATGGATGGGACAATCTATCAGGAAGAACAGATTTTTGAAGGAACGCTGGATTTTCTTCAGGCAATCAAGAACAATGGGGGAGAATATGTTTTTATCACCAATAATTCATCAAAGTCGGTGGTGGATTATCTGAACAAGGTGCATCGCATGGGTATCCAGGCGGAAAAGGATAATTTTTTTACCTCTGCTCAGGCGACTATTCTTTTCCTTCAGAAGAATTATCCAGGCGCAAAGGTGTACTGCGAGGGGACAAGAAGCCTTATTCTTGAACTGCAGCATGCCGGAATTGATGTCACGGAAGACGTCGAACCTGTGGATATTGTCCTGATGGGATTCGACATGGAACTGACATCGCAGAAACTTCGAAACACGTGCGAAATCCTGACCAGGCAGGATGTTGTCTATATTGCCACCAATCCGGACTGGGTTTATCCGGTTTCATTTGGCTTTGTTCCGGACTGTGGTTCAATCTGCGGAATGATAAAGAATGCAACAGGAAAGAATCCGAAGTATATCGGAAAGCCGGAGCCGACAATGATTGATATCGTCAGAGAAAAAATGCACAGGAGTGCAGAACAGACGGTTGTCGTGGGTGACAGGCTGTACACGGACATTGCTGCGGGTGTCAATGCAGGGGTGACATCCATTGCTGTTCTTTCAGGTGAATCCACCGTTGACGATATCAAAAAGGATCCTGTTCATCCGACATATACATTCCGCGATGTCAGGGAAATATGGGATATCATACAATAATCGGAAACATCCTTCGCTGTATCGATGGGTAGGGAAAATTAGGAGATTGACGCATGAAACGTTTTGGATACCAGGCTCTTCTGATCATGACCGCTTGGATCATGATGCTTTCCGGCTGGCTGCCAGAAGCAAAGTCCGAGGAAACCGTGTCAGAGCTTCAGATGGAAGAAGGCTGGGATACATATGAAGAGATGGTGCTGACCAACGAAAACGAGGAAGCACTGATCAGCCAGCGCAGGTATACTCCGGCCTATGGCAGTACGTATTCTGATGCGGAATTGAATTACTGGACGCTTCCTATGGATATATCCGATGAAGAAGCGGTATGGAATGTTCTGATGCAGCCCATCACGGTTCTCAGCGGAAAGAGTTTTGAACGTCCTGAGAGAACGCAGATTACTGTACGAAGTGAACCGAGCCTGGAGAGCACCGGCATAGGGGTGGTAACCTGTGAGAACCAGGGAGTTCATGTGCTGGAAAGAGGAAACGAATGGAGCCTGATTGAATGCTATTCATCCTCCTTTTTCGACAGCAAAGTGGTCAACTGGAACCAGCTGATCCAGGGATATGTACAGACCAAATATTTGAAGGAAGTTCATCCGGACACTTCCATGGGAATTGTTATTGATAAACTGACACAGAGACTGTACCTTTTCCGTGATGGTCATCTGTATTCCGAACTGCTGGTATCAACCGGGAAAAGCAATTCGAAACAGCCATATAATGAAACCCGGTCCGGAGAGTTTCTGCTGACAACAAAGGTGGGCACCTTCAAAAGTGACAACATGACCTGCCGTATTGCTGTACGATTCAATTCCGGTGATCTGCTTCATGAGGTGCCCTACGTTTATTCCAGAAGTGATAAAGGATACAGGAAACAGGAGAATGCACTCGGATCACGGGCAAGCCATGGATGTATCAGGGTCCAGAGAAAACTGACCCCCGAAGGCATCAACATGGAATGGATCTATGAACACTTTAAGAAGAACACGAAGATTCTGATCTGGGAAGACTGGCAGGGCAGGCAGATTCTGGAACCGGACAGTTCTGCAGTACTGTTTTACAATCCGGACTCCGGATCCTATTATCATTCGGGCTCGTTCTGCTACGCGTGTCCGAAAGTCAGTCTGCAGCCTTTTCCGTATGCAAGTCTGGATGATGCGCCATATGCTTCGCTGGAACGCTGCCCATATTGTGCTCCACCCCTTCGGAAAGTAGAAATTGATGAAATCAATCAGCTGCATGCGGAGGGTGGAGACCATGACCCTGTTCTGACGCAGGCAAGAACTTACTGCCCGATGCCGCAGGCAGAGTTCAAAAAGATAAAAGGAAAGTAATATAGAATGCAAAATGAAAACGGTCTGCAGGAAACTAAGACGACTGCAGACCGTTTCCGTTTTGATGGTCGACAACAATATCCGGAGAGACAGTGACAGAAAAAGAGATGCACACTGCGCTCAGACGACTCCCGCAATACCGAGCAGAAGGCCTGCGGCACCGCAGAGGAGCATCACATGGATCGGGTTCAGATGAAAGCGGCGAAGTGCGAGGAAAGCAGCCGCGAACAGGATCAGGCCTGCCATATTCACCTGACTGGGAAGAGAAAGACCTGTATGCTCAAAGGCGACCTGAAGGAACATACGGATTCCCGCTGAGGCAATCAGGGCAACAACGGCAGGGCGCAGCGTGGACAGCACGCTCTGCAGGGTGGGGAGCTGGCGGTAGCGGGAATAAACATAGGAAAGCAGAGAAACAATCACCAGGGATGGAAAGATACAGCCGAATGTTGCCAGAAGAGCCCCGGGCAGACCGGCCACCTGCAGCCCGACGAAAGTGGCTGCGTTGACAGCGATCGGGCCAGGGGTCATTTCAGCAATGGTGGCAAGATCAAGAAACTGCGCAGAAGTAAGCCAGTGATGTATTTCGACCGCTTGATTCTGAATCAGCGGTATGGCGGCATAGCCGCCTCCGACAGAAAAGAGACCGATCTGAAGGAAACTGAGAAAAAGCTGAAGAAGGGGAGTCATACATTCGTCTCCCTTCTGGATTTGAATGCAAGAATCAGGCCGATCAGGGCAGAGGCAAGGATCACCCAGATGACATTGACCTGAAAGAAGAATGTAGCGGCAAAAGCGGATACCATGATCAGGGCATGAATCCACACGTTTTCAGACAGCGCTTTTTTCCCAAGACTGCATGCTGCATCCAGAATGACCGCGGCAACACCGCTCTGCATGCCTTTGAGCAGGAAGGACACATACCGGTTCTCGGCAAACAGCCTGTAAAAAAGGGAAATCACAGACAAAATGATAATCGGCGGAATGATGGTTCCCAGGACAGCGATCAGCATGCCCGGAAGTCCTCCGACATGCCATCCTACAAGAATGGCGGCATTGACGGCAATGGCGCCGGGGGATGACTGCGCAATCGCTGTCATGTCCAGCATCTCCTGATCTGTGATCCAGTGAAGCTCATCAACAAAGCGCCGTTTCATGAAGGTAACAATGACAAAGCCGCCACCGACAGTAAACGTACTGATATACAGCATACTGAGAAACAGAGTCATCAGTTTCCTGGAAGATGAAATGCGTTCAGACATCGTTCGTGATCCTTATCGTAACATATCTTTAATCTGCCCGGCGGACCGGAAAACACATTTTGTATAACACAAAGCGCACAGTGTGTCAAATGCGTGCAGGACCGGGAATGCAGAGAATATACAGGGCTGCATCATCCTTTTCGGAAAGCTCCTCTTGCAAAGAATGCGGCGGTGCAGTAAAGTACTGTCATCCTCGATTGCCCCTGCGGGCACGAAGGAAGGTGAAAAATTGGAGATTCGTACAGCAAAGAAGGAAGATGCGCAGGCGCTCCTGGCGCTGTATGCACCGTACGTGGAAAAAACGGCGATTACTTTTGAACTGACAGTTCCGACCGTGGAAGAATTTGCAGGGCGAATGATGCAGACCCTGAAGAGATATCCGTTCCTTATCGCAGAAGACCACCATGAAATTCTTGGATATGCCTATACCGGTCCGTTCAAGGAGCGTGCTGCGTATGACTGGGCTGTTGAAACATCGATATATGTAAAAATGGGCAGGACACACGGCGGGATAGGAAAAGCTCTGTATGCAGCTCTAGAAGAGGCCAGCAGAAGACAGCACATCCTGAATCTGAATGCCTGTATCGCAGCCCCTGTTGTAGAAGATGAATATCTGACACGAAACAGCATTGATTTTCATGCCCATCTCGGATATGTGCTCACTGGCACATTTCATCAGTGCGGGTATAAATTCGGACGATGGTATGATATGGTATGGATGGAGAAAATCATCGGTGAGCATGCTCTGCCGCCGGCAGATGTTATTCCGTTTGCTCCAAAGTGGTATGAAACGCAAGAGTCAATTACCCACGACTGAAGTCACGGGTGTCCGAGTCGAAATGACATGAAATCGAAATGTATGTCGCAAAACGATGCCGGTATCACCACGTACATCAATGAAACAGTGATAAAATGCATTTTGATCAGCAAAAAAATGCATTTTTGGGGTTTCAAAAACAGAAAAGACTGAAACGGTTTCAGACAGGGCGGAAACCATGAAAAAAACAGAAGTGCAGGAGACGGGAACCCTGTCGGCTGTGTGAAAAAACAGTGCTGCAAATGAAACGAAATGGGTTCCAAATTGCACTTTTTGTGTTTTTTCCCTCCTGTTTCTTTGCATGAAGGAGAATCTCTGATAAGATAGCCGTGTTATCTACAGGCTGTCTGGATGACAAGTTCCCCGGAGGCATTGATGAACATTTTGAAAAGCAGGTCTTTCCGAATCACATCCCTGGTTCTTTTCATGATTGGTCTGGCACTGGGGTTATGGCAGGGAATATCCAGACATTCTCCGGTACTGGTTTTTCTTTCCGACCTGTTTTTTTCCGAAACTATGGTTTTCCTTGTGTTCGGGATCATTCGCGTTTTGGGCAATATGCACGCATTCACCTCTGCGTCTTATTCATTCCGGTTTATCCATCGCATATTCAGAAACCAGAAGGTGTCCGGGGAAAAGAGCAGGGACGAATACATGAAATACCGGGAATCCCGACCGACGCATCCTGAGGCAAAAGGCTATCTGATTCTTGCAGCGATTTTCCTCGTTTTGTCTCTGGTACTTATTCCTTTCGCCATGCGGCCCTGAATAGAATGTCCTTGCGCTTTGCGCAGTGCATATAGAGTACTCTAAGAAAAAATAAAAACAGGAGTGAAAAAAGAATGAAGAAACTGACTTCTCTGTTCCTGGCACTGCTTCTTGTCATGACCTGTGTGCAGGTTATGGCCTCGGCAGAAGGTGGAGCCAAGGTCTATCGTTCCTATATGGGGACGGACTGCCCCACACTCAATGCTCAGAATTCTGTGCAGACAAGCCTGGACACACCGACAAGCTACTGCGGTGCTTTCCTGTATCGTGCTGTTCCCGATGAAGATGGAGGCAATTTCCATTATGTCGGCGACATCGCTGCTGAACTGCCTGTTCAGGTCGATGCTGTGACATGGAACATTCCTCTGCGCAAGGAAGCCTGCTGGGCGAACGGTGAGCCGATCAATGCAGATACGGTGGTTTACTCTTTCAAGATGCTGCTGGATCCGCTGCTGGTCAATCAGATGGCTGACTTCCTAGCTGACTACAACATCAAAGTGCTCAACGCCAAGGCATATAACCAGCAGGGCACTGAGAACACTGTGGCCTGGGAGGATGTCGGTGTCAAGAAGATTGATGATTACACCATTCAGATCATCACCGACGGTGAATATACCCAGACACAGGTCTGCAGTCAGTTCACCAACCGTGCAACAGCTGTTGTCTACGAGCCGCTCTATGAAGCCGGCATGAATGAAGACAGAACGATGACGACCTATGGCAGCACGCTTGATCAGTACATGTGTGCCGGTCCCTATAAGTTCGACAGCTGGGTGTTTGACCATGCTCAGACTTATGTGCGCAATGAAAACTACTGGATGCCCGAACTGTATCACTATGATACGGTTGAAATCCGCATCATCCCTGAGATGAATGCGCGTGTTGAGCTTTGGGAACAGGGCATGCTGGATGATCTTTCTCCCGATGCCAATACCATTGAGACGTACATTGACGACCCGCGCATGGTGGAATATTCTTCTCTGACGGTTTTCCACATCGACGTGAACTGCGCAAACCCTGCAAACCCGCTCTCTTCTTCTGTCAACTATCGCCGCGCTCTGTACTATGCGATGAACCGTGAAGTGATTGCTGAGAGCATCTTCGGCTATCAGGAGCCTGCAGGCTGGTATGTCAATGGTCAGGCTGGTCTTCTTTCCGAATCCGGATTGACCTATCGTGAATCCGAATACGGCAAGGCGGTTGTCGAGAAGGTGAACAGCTGGGGTCCTGCCGGATACAGCCCTGAACTGGCCCGTGAATATCTGGCCAAGGCGTATGAAGAATGCAACCTGCCTGCAGATACCGTCGTCACCCTGCATATGGCTTTCGACGAGTCTGATACGGCATGGAAGGCAACAGCAGAATATCTGATGGAAGAATTCCCAGTGATCTTTGAAGGAAAACTGGCCATCACCATCGATACCTATGCCGGCATTTCCACCACCGAGTACAAGAAGACCACGGATTCCTGGGACCTGTCCCCGAACGACTGGACCCGCGGCGCTTCCCGTACGTATCCCTACACCTGCTTCTACTATTATCTCGAGTCTTACGGCTCTCACCCCAACAACTATTTTGACGCTGAATTTGAAGCACAGTATGCTGTCTGCGAATCGGTGAAGGATGATTATGAAGCCATGCTGAAGGAAACCCAGAAGCTGGAAGAAATCTATATCGATAAAGTCGTCCATATCCCGATGGTACAGGCTGTGAGCTATCAGATGTTCTCTGATCGCCTGGTCCTCCCCGTTACCACTTATATTCCCGGTTTCGGTTGGGGAACCATGTTCGGCGATATCGCTGAATAATCCTATGTGTTTCAACAGAGGTGTACAGCGTTGTACACCTCTGTTTCCTTGTTCTGCCGGTGAAGCAGCCGGCTACGCATCCATAACCGAGATGGGAGGACGCACATGTTCAAATATATTCTGGGACGCATTGGCGCCATGCTCCTGACATTGTTTCTGGTCATGACGCTTTCGTTCTGGATTATCCGCCTGATGCCGATGAGCATCTTTGAAAATCCTGAGGTTTCGCCTGAAATCCAGAAGAAGCTGGAAGACCGCATGCATCTTCATGAGCCCATGGCGGTCCAGTATTTCTATTTCATTGAAGGAATCGCAGTGCGCGGAGATTTCGGAACTTCTGTCAAGATTCGACCGGGTCTTGATGTTTTTGAGATCCTTTCGACACGAATCCCGGCGACAGTGGTTCTCAATGCGTTCTCCCTGATCCTCTCCATTCCTCTGGGCATTCTCTTTGGCTCGTGGGCCGCGCTGAAGCGCAATAAATGGGCGGACAACATTATTTCGTTCTGGATTGTGATCTGCATTTCCGTTCCGTCATTTGTTTTTGCCTCACTCCTGCAGTATTTCCTGACCTTTGTGTGGCCGGTTTTTCCCACACTCTACAATGCTCAGGCTGCCAATTTCGGCGCTCAGCTGTATTCCATGATCCTACCGATTATCGCGCTTTCCCTCAATCCAATTGCCAGCATTGCGCGTTATCTGCGCGGAGAACTGATTGAGACCCTGTCCTCCGATTTTATGCTTCTGGCCAGAACCAAGGGACTGACACAGGGGGAGGCGACGATGAAGCATGCCTTCCGTAATTCGCTTGTGCCCATTGCCAATACCATTATTCCCATGATCACCGGGATTATGGGCGGTTCCCTGGTCATTGAAAAAATGTTTGCTGTCAACGGGATGGGCGGCCTGCTGATTGATTCCATTCTTGCGGGCGATCATTTTCTGACCGTGGCGCTGCTGATTTTCTATTCGGCCATTTCACTGTTTACGATTCTTGTTGTGGACATTTCTTACGGTATTATTGATCCGAGAATCAGAGTAGGAGGCCGCGCATGAAAATCTATGATGTTCATCAGCCGCTTCCGGAAGAATTATCCCAGCTGCCGGATGAAATGTTTCAGCTGCAGGTGCGTGAGCATGGATTCGATGAGATCGGGAAATCGAACTCTGCAGGCTTTTATCGTGATGCACTCAGAAGGCTCAGGCAGAATAAGGCGTCTGTTATCTCATTCTGGATTATCCTTACGATTATTCTGCTTGCGATTATCGTGCCCAATGTGACGGGGTATACCTACACGCAGCAGAATGTGAGCGGCAAAAACCTGCCGCCCAAAATTCCCGGACTGGAGCGGATCGGGATTGCGGACGGCACCATGGTGCTGACAAACCGCAAGAAGGATTCCCTCTCGAATCCCAAGCGCTTTCCTGAAGGAAGCATTGTTGAGGTCGTACGGGAATATCAGGCGAACAAAGTTGCCGTGGTGGATGTGAAAGTTGATTATTACAAATACTGCAAGATCGACGAGGGAGAGTATCACTGGTTCGGAACAGACTACCTTGGACGCGATATCCTGACGCGCCTGTTTATGGGTGCCCGTGTTTCTCTTCTGATTGCCTTCATCTCCGTGATCACCAATGTCGTCATCGGCGTCATTTATGGCTCTGTGGCCGGTTATTACGGGGGAAAGGTCGATATGTTCCTCACACACTTTGCTGAGGTACTCGACGGGCTTCCGTACATTGTCGTAACCATTCTCTTCATGCTGCTCTTTGGATCAGGCATGTTTTCCATTATTCTTGCTCTGACCGTGACAGGATGGATCGGTACAGCCCGCCTGACACGTGCACAGTTCTACCGCTTTAAGGGACGAGAGTATGTGCTTGCTGCAAGGACGCTCGGCGTGCCGGACCGCAAGCTGATCTTCCGGCATATTCTGCCCAATTCGATCGGGCCCCTGATTACGAGAGCCATGATTGCCATACCCGGTGCGATTTTTTCTGAATCTTTCCTTGCCTATATCGGACTGGGTATCAAACCGCCCGAACCCTCCATCGGCACACTGCTGTCTGTCGGGCAGAGCGTTCTGCTCCAGTATCCGTATCAGACCCTGTTCCCGGCTGTCCTGATCTCTGTTCTGATGGTGGCATTCAATCTGTTTTCCAACGGCCTTCGCGATGCGATGGATCCGACACTGCGTGGTGAGGAGGGCTGATGATGACCGAAAACAGCACAATCCTCAGTGTGAACGATCTGCGCATCTCCTTCAGAACCGTGAACGGAGTCGTGCAGGCAGTGCGCGGTGTCTCGTTTGATCTCAAGCGAGGGGAGACCGTGGCCATTGTCGGTGAATCCGGCTCGGGCAAATCCGTTACCATGAAAGCGCTGATGGGCATTCTTCCGCCCAATGCGGTCATAGAAGAGGGCTCGATTCTCTACAATGGCATGGACCTGACAAAGGCCGACGAAAAAACGATGCATGAAATCCGCGGAAAGCGGATCGGACTGATTTTTCAGGACCCGCTTTCTGCACTGAATCCAATCATGCGTGTGGGAAAACAGATCACGGAAGTTCTGAGAAAACGGGGGATATCGCCCGCGGAAGCAAAAGAACGGGCGATTGAACTGATCCGCGCGGTCGGAATCCCTGACCCGAAGCGGTCCTTTTATGCCTATCCCTTTCAGTTCTCGGGCGGCATGCGGCAGCGCGTCGTCATTGCGATTGCCCTGGCTGGCGACCCGGAGATTCTCATCTGTGATGAGCCGACCACTGCGCTGGATGTGACCGTTCAGGCGAAGATTCTTGACCTGATCAATCAGATCAAGGAAGAGCGCGGTCTTTCTGTTATCTTCATTACGCATGATCTGGGCGTTGTGGCCAATATGGCAGACCGTGTCAATGTCATGTATGCCGGCCGGATTGTCGAGGCAGGCACAGCGGAAGAAATCTTCTTTGAACCGGTGCATCCCTATACCTGGGCTCTGCTTGAATCCATGCCTGACCTCCAGACTTCAGGCCGGCTCCAGGCGATCCCCGGGGCTCCGCCCAATATGATTGCGCCGCCTGCCGGGGATGCGTTTGCCCCGCGATCTTCCTATGCGCTCAAGATCGATTATGAGAAGGAACCTCCGATGTTCGCTCTTTCGGATACGCACATTGCGGCCACATGGCTTCTGCACCCGAAAGCGCCGAAACTGGAAATGCCGAACTCGCTGAAGGAAAGAATTGCCCGCATGCGAAAGGAGGCGGAGAAATATGGCTGAACACGTGGAAAGCCTCCTTCATGTTGAACATCTGCGCCAGACTTTTGTGACCGGTCACGGTGCCGGGAAGCGGACCGTGCATGCCGTTGACGATGTCTCTTTCGATGTCTTTCCTGCCGAAACATTTGGGCTGGTCGGTGAGTCGGGCTGCGGCAAGACGACCACAGGCCGTACAATTATTCGCCTGTATGATCCCACCGGCGGAAAAGTGACTTTTGACGGCCGCGAGATTTCCGGCCCGATGAACAAGGAACTGCGCAAATATCTCTCCGAAAACATCGCCATGATTTTCCAGGACCCCATTGAGTCCCTGAATCCGCGCATGACCATTGAAGAGATTGTCGGCGAGGGCCTGAAACTCCGGGGTGTGAAAAACAAAAGTGAACGGCATGTGCAGGTCGTGGAAATGCTTCACCGTGTCGGATTGACCGAGGAGCATGCATCCCGCTATCCGCATGAGTTCTCCGGAGGTCAGCGCCAGAGAATCGGCATTGCAAGAGCCATGATTGTCCATCCGCGCATGATTATTGCAGATGAACCGGTTTCCGCTCTGGATGTTTCAATTCAGGCCCAGGTCATCAATCTGCTCAATGATCTGAAAAAGGAGATGGGTCTGACTATTCTCTTTATTGCGCATAACCTGAGCGTGGTCAAATACTTTTCGGACCGCATTGGCGTCATGTATTACGGAAAGCTGGTGGAAGTAGCCAGAAGCGGGGATCTGTATGATCATCCGCTGCACCCGTATACAAGGGCTCTGCTCTCGGCTATCCCGGAACCGAATCCACTGACAGAGAGGCACCGCGTTCGGCTGGATTACGATCCTGCCCGTGATCACGATTATTCAAAGGACCAGCCTCAGATGCGTGAGGTTGCACCGGACCATTATCTCTACTGCTCTGAATCGGAATATGAAAAGGCTGTCCGCAGCCTTGAGAAGGCATAAGGAAAGAGGAGAGGCTTCGGCTTCTCTTCTTTCTTTGCAATGTTTCTTGGCATCCGGTACCAGAGGCAGAGCAGAACGTACAGGGCAGCCACCTTGACTTTCATTGGATGAATGAATAGAATGGTTGCCTCCGGCAGGAGGCAAAGAGAAAGGTTTCCGGAGAGAAGACGGTGATTGGACTGTTTTCTCTCCGTTTTTCAGGGGGAAGATCACCAATGGAACAGAAACAGGATTTTGTTTCAGGACCGATCCTGTCCAAACTGATTCGGTTTGCACTGCCCATTCTCGGTGCACTGATTCTGCAGGCCATGTACGGCGCTGTGGACCTGATGGTCGTTGGCCAGTATGCCGGCCCGGCGGACGTCAGCGGCGTTTCAACCGGAAGCCAGCTGATGATGAGCATTACGGGCCTGATCACTGGTCTGGCGATGGGGACCACAGTGCTTCTGGGGCAGCGGCTTGGCGCAGGAAGACGGGATGAGGCAGGAGATGTGGTAGGCGGTGCAGTCTGCCTGTTTGCAGTCCTTGCGGCTGCGATTTCAGTGCTTGTGGTGGCATTTGCCCGCCCGCTCTGTGCCCTGATGCAGGCGCCGGCAGAAGCGTTTGATGCGACGGTGCAGTATGTGCGTGTCTGTGCAGGCGGTGCCTTGTTTATTGCTGCGTATAACGTGCTCGGCAGTATCTTTCGCGGTCTGGGGGATTCCAGAACACCGTTTCTTTCGGTGAGTATCGCCTGTGCTGCGAATATTGCAGGCGATCTGCTTCTGGTGGCTGTGCTGCATCTGGGCAGCACAGGTGCGGCGCTTGCGACAGTCGCGTCACAGGCGGTTTCTGTACTGATCTGTTTACCGGTGATTCGAAAAAAAGGACTTCCCTTTGCATTCGGGAAGTCTCAGATCCGGTTTCACCCTCAGGTGATTCGTCAGACCATCAGAATCGGCGCACCGATTGCGCTGCAGGACCTGCTGGTCAGTTTTTCCTTTCTTGCCATCCTGTCGATTGTCAACGGCCTCGGCCTGATGGCATCGGCAGGGGTCGGCGTGGCGGAAAAGCTCTGCGGCTTTATCATGCTGGTGCCTTCAGCGTTCATGCAGACTCTTTCAGCTTTTGTAGCGCAGAATGTCGGAGCAGGCAAGCACGACAGGGCAAGAAAGGCGATGGTGTACGGCATGTTGATTTCCTTTGGCATCGGATGCTGCATGTCTGCGGCGGCCTTTTTCAGGGGGGATCTTCTGTGCTCCTGGTTTGCGAGGGACCCGGAAGTCATCGCCAATGCATGGGATTATCTGAAAGCCTATGCGATTGATACCCTGATGGTGAGCTTTTACTTTTGCTTCAATGGTTTCTTTAATGGTTACGGAGAAACACGCTTTGTCATGATTCAGGGCATGCTGGGTGCTTTCTGTGTAAGACTCCCGGTCTCTTTCCTGATGAGCAGGATCCAGCCGGTGTCCCTTTTCCGCATCGGCCTGGCTGTTCCGCTTTCCAGTGTTGTTCAGATACTTCTGTGCCTTCTGTATTTTATCCGCCTGCAAAGAAAGATGGAAAATGCCCAGTCGGAAGTACAGAATGAACTCCGGAAGGGAGACGGAATGTGATTCGTCAGTCGGACTGCCCCAGTGCAGTCCGGACCATGCGCTCGAAGGAAGAGGCAAAACGAAGATCATCTTCCTCCGTCCGTTTGGCAGGACCTTTGAGATGATGCCTGGCAGATCGCCGGGCTTTTTTTGCGAGATGGCGCTCCATCAGCAGGGTATCAATGTTTTCATCGGTGTACCAGCGTCCGTTCTGATGAATGCAGAAGCATTTTTTCCCCAGAGCAAGCGCTGCGACACCATAATCCTGGGTGACGACAATATCACCGGCATGACAAAGATTAATCAGGGCGAGATCAACGGCATCAGCGCCTTCTCCGATCACCCGGACATCGCCGTACGCCGGGGAAAGAACATGGCTTGTATCGCACAGGAAGACCAGAGGGACACGGTACTTTGCCGCAATGCGTTCTACGATCTGCTTTACGGGACAGGCATCTGCATCGACATAGATGGTCATGGCATGGGATCCTTTCTCTGGGAGCTGTCAGCATGCGGGAAATGGCCGTTTTGATAGCTTCGGGGAGATTCCCCAAACTCTTTCACAAAGGCGCGGTAGAACCCGGAATAATCACGAAAGCCGCAGGTGAGATATGCTTCGGAGATCGGCGTCCCCGAACGGATCGCATCAGCACAGCGATTCAGACGCTGTTTTGTAATATACTGATGGGGAGACAGACCGATCAGGTCCCGGAAGAGATGCACAATATAATATTTGCTCAGATAAAAGACCTGGCTGAGATGATCGAGGGAGAGTTCATCCGAAAGATGCTCAAGAATGTACCTTGAGATGGCATCATAATGCGATGTCCCCGGGAGCTTGGTTTCTCTTTCCAGAAGCTCATGGGAACAGCGGTTCAGGGAGAGCAGCAGGTCATTGAGACGGATGGAAAGAGCCATTTCCTTCGCGTAGCGGTCGGCATGGATTTCATCGAGCAGAGCGAAAAGACGGTCGGAAAGCTGAAGAAACGGGACAAGCGGGAAATGCAGCAGCGGCTGTCCGGACTCTCTGACCTGCTCGAAGATATACCCGCATTCCGGACAGCTTTCTTTCAGGATGGAAATGTATTCTGTGGAAACCCAGAAGACAAAGCGCCGATAGGGGACAGAAGCATCCAGCACGCGAAGACAGTGTTCTGTGCTAGGCAGCACAATCAGGACATCTCCGGGCGTGGGCTGACACTTTTGTCCGCCCACGATCATTTCAACTCTGCCTTCCAGAAAGAAATAGCATTCCAGGTAATCATGGCGGTGCATGTCCACAGACTGAAGGTCGTTGTCATTGTAATAATACAGTTCAAAATCTTTTGCCAGCATATATTGGCGCACAGTGAATGCTGAGCTTGCATGGCGGGCCATAGCGGCACCTCCTGAACCAGGTGAATCTGCCTTCATTATAGCAATTTTGGCAAAGTATGCAAGAAAAATAGCATTGCATATCCGGTTTGATTTTAGTAAAATTTACACATGCTGAAATTCAGACCTGAAGGACAGCGTAAAAAAGTGATTCAGGGAGGTTTTTCAAATGGGAAGCAATGCAATCGTAGGCCAGAGCGGTGGACCGACTTCTGTGATCAATGCAAGTCTTGCCGGTGTCCTGGAGGCGTGTGAAGCCCGCGGAGCGAAAACGGTGTACGGCATGGCCAACGGGATTCAGGGACTGCTGGAGGAACGAGTCGTCGATCTGACGGAGCAGGTGGCATCCTCACTTGAAATTGAACTGCTGAAACGTACGCCTTCATCCTATCTCGGAAGCTGCCGTTACAAGCTGCCCGACATCGCGGATGATCCTCAGGTTTATGAAAAGCTGTTTGCCATTCTTGAAAAACTGGATATCGGCTGGTTCTTCTACATCGGCGGAAATGACAGCATGGATACAATCAATAAGCTGCATCAGTATGGCAGAATGGTGGGCAGTGATATTCGTTTCATGGGTGTGCCCAAGACCATTGACAACGATCTGATGCTGACAGACCATACGCCCGGCTACGGATCGGCGGCCAAGTATATCGGCGTGGTGATGAAGGAACTGGTTCGTGATGCCACGGTCTACGGAAACAAGTTTGTCACAGTCGTGGAAATCATGGGCCGCAATGCAGGCTGGCTGACCGCCGCCGCGGCACTGGCCAGAGGAGAAGACTGCGAAGGTGTCGATCTGATCTGTCTGCCTGAACTGCCGTTCCACATGGACCGCTTCCTGACTAAAATTGAAGCGATGCAGAAAGACAAAAAGTCGATTGTGGTCGCGGTGAGTGAAGGTGTTAAGCTGCCCGACGGACGGTATGTCTGCGAACTTTCCAATGATGCTGCGTTTGTAGATGCTTTTGGTCACAGAAATCTGACCGGTACAGCACGCTACCTGTGCAATGAAATTGCGAAAAATATGGATACCCGCGTGCGTTCCGTTGAACTGTCAACCCTTCAGCGGTGTGCCGGCCACCTGACCAGCAGGACAGATATTACAGAAGCGTACCAGGTCGGCGGAGCAGCGGGCAAGGCTGCATTTGAAGGGGTTTCCGGAAAGATGGTTGCGCTCAAACGTCTTTCCAATGAGCCCTATCAGTGCACCACGGAACTGGTGGATATTGAGAAAGTGGCAAACCTTGAAAAGAAGATTCCGCTTGAATGGATCAATTCCTACCGCACCGATATGACGCAGGAATTCCTCAGCTATGCCAGACCGCTGATCCAGGCGGAATTGACTCCCTTCTTTATTTCGGGCCTTCCCAGGCACATCGTCAACCATGAATAATTCAAAATGGATAGGTCAGGAGCAGTGCTTCCCGGAGAGGGGGCACTGCTCTCCTGCATCATGGAGAGAGGGACGGCTGTCAGGGGAAGATCAGGAGTCGCTGCTGCGTTTAATTGACACAGGCATATGTTGAAGAAAGGGGCGATGCATCATATGATGAAAAAATGGATCGCGCTGTTCCTGCTGACTGCTCTGATCGGAGGCGGGCTGATGATCAATGGTCATGCGATGGCAGAGGATGTCTGGATGCTTGCCGTGCATGTTGGGAAAGGAGATGCGCTGCTCATCGGTGTGGATGACGCAGTCTGTCTGGTGGATACAGGATACCCGCATGTCCGTGGAAGGATCCTGACTGCCATGAAATATATGGGCGTTTCGGAGCTTTCAGGCGTATTCATCACACATACAGACAAGGATCATGTCGGAGGACTGGAATGGCTGAGTGCCAGCGGGATCCCGGTGAAAGCCTGGTATGCATCCGCCATGTATCTGGACACATCCGAAAAGAAACATCCTCTGGCTATTGCGGCCGGAGAGCGGGGCATGAAACCTCAGTGGCTGAAAGCGGGAGATCGTATTCCGCTGGGGTCAGCCATGCTTGAGGTGCTCGCTCCGATTGAAATGGCAGACGATAAGGATGACAATAATTCCCTGGTGATGATGCTGGAAACCGCCGAAGGCCGGATCCTGCTGACGGGGGACATCGAGATTCCTGCGGCCGAAAAGCTGATTGACAGCGGCGCGTCTGTGAAATGTGATGTGCTGAAGGTGGCGAACCATGGAGACAGTGATGCGGCCAGCCAGGAATTCATGCAGGCTGCCAGCCCCAAAGCAGCTGTGATTTCGACCAGCTCTGTGGAAAAAGAAGGCACGCCGTCGGCCAAAGTGCTCAGACTGCTTCAGAAAATCAACGCGGTGGTGGCCTGCACACAGGATGCCGAGCTGGGTGTTCTTGTGCGCCTGAAAGGCGGCGAGCCGACGGTTGAACTGGTCGATATGACCGGAACAACCACTGGCATGGTGATTCAGTCTGTGGAGACACAGGATGACAGTATCGTTCTGGCCAATACAGGTTCAGAGACGGTGGACCTGACCGACTGGTATCTTTATTCAGTCCCGGGCAACGAAATGATGATTTTCCCCGCCGGCACAAAGATCGGGCCCGGGGAGCGGCTGACGGTGGGGACGCTTTCCACGGAAGGCGATGCGGATGTCACCTGGCAGGACAAGAAAGTCATCAACCAAAAGAAGACCGACACCCTGACACTGTATGATCCCTACGGATTTGCCGTGTCGGAAAAGGATAACGGTCTGTGATGGTTGCCAACGAAAAAACTGCTGTCGGTTCAGCAGTCTTTTTCGTTGGTGGGAAATCCATATTGATTATACGTTGTCCTCTGTACTGACCCCCTGAGGAATCATGGAGAGATCGTACGGTGTTGTCTGGTAGACAAAGTAGTTCAGCCAGTTGCAGAACAGAAGGTTGGCATGAGCACGCCAGGTGACAAGCGGAGGAAGCGTGTCGTTGCCGTTTGGATAGTAGTTTTCCGGCGGTGCGATGGGTTTCCCGGCGGCCAGGTCGCGGCGGTATTCCTGTTCCAGTGTGTCCGCATCATATTCGGAGTGCCCGGTGACAAAGATCTGCTTGTGCTTCTTGGCATAGGCAGCATAGACACCGGCCTGCGGGGAGGAGGCAAGAATCTGAAGATCGGGAACAGCCTCGATGTCTTTGCGCAGGACGGTGGTATGCCGGGAGTGGGGAACATAGAACACATCGTCAAACCCGCGGAAGAGAATGCTTCGTTTGTATTCGACCTGATGCGGATAGACACCGAAGAGTTTTGCAGACAGGGGCTGCTTGGGAATGCCGTAGTGATAGTACAGACCGGCCTGAGCTCCCCAGCAGATGTGGAAGGTGGAATGCACATGATGCATGGTCCACTCCATGATATCACACAGTTCAGGCCAGTAATCGACTTCCTCAAAAGCCAGATGCTCAACCGGTGAACCGGTGATGATGCATCCGTCAAAGTTCCGATCTCTGATTTCATCGAATGTCTTATAAAAGGCATGCAGGTGCTCGGGCGGCGTATTGACGCTGGTGTGTGTTTTCGGGGCGATCAGTTCCAGTTCAATCTGCAGGGATGTGTTGCCGAGCAGGCGCGCAAACTGTATTTCTGTCTGAATCTTTTTTGGCATCAGGTTGACAAGGAGAATCTGGAGCGGACGGATATCCTGGGTGACAGCACGTCCCTGGGGCATGACGAAAATGTTTTCCTGATGCAGAACATCAACGGCCGGCAGCCGGTCGGGTATTTTAATCGGCATGGTATTCTTTCCTCTGCTTATTTGATCTGATCAAGAGCCTGAGCGATATCATCAATCAGGTCCTGTGCGCTTTCCAGACCGCAGCTCATGCGGACAAGGCCGGCAGGCACACCGGCGGTCCTGAGCTGTTCGTCTGTCATCTGCCGGTGCGTGGTGGTGGCCGGGTTCAGGCAGCAGGTGCGCGCATCGGCAACATGCGTCTCAATGGCGGCCAGTTTCAGGCTGTTCATAAAGACAGATGCCGCTTCACGTCCGCCTTTCAGCTCAAAGCTGACGACACCGCAGGAACCATGCGGAAGGTATTTCTGTGCGCGTGCATGATAGGGATCCCCGGGAAGGTCACAGTAGCTGACACTGGCGACTTTCGGGTGGGAAGAAAGATATTTCGCCACAGCGAGGCCGTTTTCGCAATGCCGCGCCATGCGGACATGCAGGCTTTCCAGGCCGAGGTTCAGATAGAAAGCATGCTGGGGCGACTGAATGGAACCGAAGTCGCGCATCAGCTGCGCCGTACATTTGGTAATGAAGGCGCCTTCTTTTCCGAATTTTTCTGCATAGGTGATGCCGTGATAGCTTTCATCCGGCGTGCACAGCCCGGGGAACTTGTCTGCGTGAGCCATCCAGTCAAAGTGACCGGAGTCAACAATCGCCCCGCCCACAGCGGCTCCGTGACCGTCCATATATTTGGTCGTGGAATGAGTGACAATGTCTGCACCCCATTCGAACGGACGGCAGTTGACCGGCGTGGCGAAGGTGTTGTCAATAATCAGCGGGACGCCGTGCGCGTGAGCGGCCCTGGCGAACTGCTCGATATCCAGTACGGTCAGTGCGGGATTGGCGATAGTCTCACCAAAGACAAGCTTGGTATTGTCACGGAAGGCAGCATTGAGTTCTTCATCCGTCGCTGTGGGGGATACAAACGTGACATCGATCCCCATGCGGGCCATGGTGACGGAGATGAGATTGAAGGTGCCGCCGTAAATGCTGGAAGATGCGACAATATGATCACCACAGGACGCAAGATTGAACATGGCAAAGAAATTGGCTGCCTGACCGGATGAAGTCAGCATGGCTGCCGTGCCGCCCTCGAGGGCTGCAATCTTGGCTGCAACATAATCATTGGTGGGATTCTGCAGACGGGTATAAAAATAGCCGGCAGCCTCTAGATCAAAAAGCTTGCCCATTTCCTCTCCGCTTTCATAGCGGAACGTGGTGGACTGGATGATCGGGATCTGCCGGGGTTCACCGTTGGCAGGGGTATAACCGCCCTGTACACAGATGGTTTCAGGATGAAGGTCATGCATATGGAATCCCTCCTGACGAAGTATATATCCGGAATCATAGCGAAATCGCTGTGGAGTGTCAATGCATTTGGCCAATTGAGAGCAGATGAAGAACAAAAGCCTGAGAGCAGATGAAGAACAAAAGCCGGAAGTGTGATATAATCTTTCGGCCGTCAGTAGACGGCAGTGACTGACTGGAAGGTGCATGCATGCTTGTCCGAAAAGAAATGAAACTGACGGAAGGGCCGCTTTTTCGTCAGATTGTCCTGTTTTCTCTGCCTCTGGTATTGTCGAACCTTCTGCAGGTTCTTTTTAATATGTCTGATATTGCCGTGGTCGGCCAGTTTGCCGGTCCGCGGGCTCTTGGCGCTGTCGGATCCACTGCCATTCTTGTTTCGCTCTTCACCGGTTTTCTGATCGGGATGGGCAGTGGGATCAATGTGATTGTGGCACGTTATCTCGGCGCAGGAAGAGACCGGGATGTGCGGGAATCTGTTCATACTGCATTTCTTCTGATGGTGATCACAGGCCTTCTGCTTCTGGCCGTCGGCATGTTTTTTTCAGGACCGCTGCTGCGGCTTCTGGGAACCAAGAGCGAACTGATCGACGGGGCTGAAACCTATCTGAAGCTCTATGCGCTTGGCATGCCCGGGGCGGCAGTGTTCAATTACGGAAGCGCTGTCCTTTCAGCGGGCGGAGACACCAAAAGGCCGCTGGCTTTCCTTTCCTGTGCAGGCGTTTTGAACGTCCTGCTGAACCTGTTCTTTGTGATCGTCTGTCACATGGCGGAAGCCGGTGTTGCCCTGGCGTCTGCCATCAGTCAGAGCATGGCTGCAGTGCTGATTGTTCTTTCGCTGATGCACAGAACAGAAGCGGCCTGCCTGACCGTGCGGCATCTGCGCATCACGCCCGGAAAAGCAAAGCAGATCCTTTCTCTTTCCGTGCCTTCCGGTCTTCAGAATGCCATCTTCGCTATTGCCAATCTTTTTGTGCAGGCCGGCGTCAATACGTTTGATGCGGTTATGGTGGAAGGAAATTCAGCCGCCGCGAATGCGGACGGCCTGGTGTACGATGTGATGGCTGCGATCTATACGGCCTGTTCCAGCTTCATGAGCCAGAACTATGGCGCAGGGAAACGGAAAAGAGTCATTCGCAGCTATACGCTGTCCCTACTGCTGTCATTGGGAGTCGGTCTGCTGATGGGACTGATGCTGGTTCTGTTTGGAAAACAGTTCCTGTCCATTTTTACCAGGGATCCGGAGGTCATCGAGGCCGGCATGCACCGGCTGACTGTGATGGGTTTTTCCTACGGATTCTCAGCCTTCATGGACTGCACCATTGCCGCCTCCAGAGGTCTGGGCAAGAGTGTGGTGCCTACGGTGATTGTCATCCTCGGGTCGTGTGTTTTCCGGGTGATCTGGGTCTATACGGTGTTTGCGTATTTCCATACGATCCGGTCTCTGTATCTGCTGTATATCTTCAGCTGGACGCTGACTGCTGCGGCGGAAATCGTGTACTTTGTTCGGTGCTGGAGAGAAAAACGAGAACGCCTTTCCGACGATTGAGGACACAAAGAAACCCTCTGCTGTACGGCAGAGGGCTTTCTTTGTGAAATCAGTGAGAGGAAGATGAAGCGGAAGAAGCAGCGGAACTCGCAGCAATGCAGCACATGGCTGCATTCATGGCGATGACCATGGACAGGGTGGATGTCATCAGATAGGGAGCCTGGAGGGTATTCTTCAGGTCGGCGCCCACCAGCATGGCTGCATGCATGAGACGCGTTTTGGCACTGTAGCCGAAGAAACCGTATCCTTTCTGCTTCCTGAGAAAATCATCCGCCGCCAGCATGTCTTCAGTGACCCGCTGCATGTCCGTTCCGTGCAGGGCCAGCACGCCGAGCGCAGTGAGTTCATAGCTTTTCCCGTATTTTCTTCCTGCATGTCCAAGCTGATCGAGAAGAGCAAGAATGCGCTCCACTGCGGCGGACGTATCGCCGCCGGCCAGCATCTGGGCGAGGGTCTGCAGACTGTTGGAGTCGGCAAAAGAAATGGAACTTTTCAGACGACGATAGGCATCCTCCATATCGCGCATAAGGTCCTCGTCGGACTTTGTGCTGGCGGCCATCAGAACGGCTGCAGGCTTGTCCTCGGAACCTGTCAGGAGGGGATGCGCCTTGTTCATCTGGCGGTAGAGATCATGACCGCGTGCGATGAGCGCATCCGCATGCTCAAGATCGGGAAGCACCAGGGAAAGCAGGGCCGTGTATTCCGAGCCCCTGAAGGTTTTTTTGAGCTGTTCATACAGATCAAATGCCTTTTGCAGATAGGCTGTATCATTGCCGTGGGCTGCCAGATAGCAGGCTGTCGGCATGAGCATCATGCTGCGGAAGTTGGAGAAAATGCCGGTGTTTTGGCGGACAAGGTCCCTGGAACGTGTCAGCTCATCTTCGGACAGCGTGTGCTCACACTGCAGGAGAGCAGCGGCACAAACCGGATAAAGATAGGAGTTTTCAAAGCGGAAGACCTTTTTCAGTATGTCACGCAGGTCAATCATGTGCTGTGAAGCAGCAAGCAGTGTATCGTTCATTGCGGGATCCTTTCTGTGTGCAGACAATCAGTTCAGCATCTGCCCCACGCTGAGTATTGTACCGGGCAGGGGAAAGAAAGACAAGAGAAAGAGCGTGAATGATACAGAAGCCGGATTGAAATGACAGACTGGGACAAAACTTGTCATCTTCCAGCTTGTTCCCTATAATTGCATCAGCACCTGCAGATCCTCCCTGGAAAGAGGAAGCGCATCACGCAGGTGCTGAGAAGATGGAAAGATACGGGGGAGAATCGATGCAGGCGGATCTGTGGATGTTTATGGGGCAGTCCAATATGGCCGGCAGAGGCATCAACAGTGCCAGATGGCCGGAGGCAGCGCCGGAGCTGACGCCCGGAGCCGGTTGGGAATACCGTGCAGTCTCTGCTCCGGGCCGGCTGTTTCCAATCGTGGAACCTTTTGGAAAAGATGAGAACAGGCGGGGCGGGATTGATGACGGCACCATGAAGACGGGGAGTCTGGTGACCTCCTTTGTGAACGCATGGTACGCCCGAACTCAGGTTCCGGTTCTGGCTGTTTCAGCTTCCAAGGGCGGTTCATGCATCAGGGAGTGGCAGCCTGACAGTCCGTATCTGACAGATGCCATTAAACGCATGCACGATGCGCTTGACTTTATGCAAAGCAGCGGGCATACCGTGCGCCACAGGTATATCCTGTGGTGTCAGGGAGAAACGGATGGTGATCTTGGAACAGAGGAGGCAGCCTATCGCGGCATGTTCCTGCGCATGCTGGATACGATGCGTGCGGAGGGAATTGAAAAGCTGATGATGATTGCGATCGGAAAATGCAATCTGCCTGGGGCAGAGACCCGATATGATGCAGTGAACCGGTGGCAGAAAGAGATTGCCGCTGAACGTGAGGATGTCTGCCTGGTTTCAACACGGTTTGAAGGAATGCGCGAAGAAGGCCTGATGAAGGACGCGTTTCATTATTTCCAGCGGGGGTACAACCTGTGCGGGGAGGATGCCGGAAAACGTGCCGCAGATGTGCTCTGTCCTTCCGCGCAGGGAACAGACTGCACAGAAAAGTAATATCCGGGCGGCGATTTGCAAATTTCCATGCGGATTTGGCCGGGCCTGGAGAATTAATGGTTGCGATTTTTCAAAAACGTGGCATACTTATACAGTTCATATCTGTAGGGGACGGATTCCCATACAGGAGACGAGATCCGGAAGCGTGCTGCATGCATGTGGAAGGATGACTTCTGCTGATCATCCGAAGGGAGGAACCTTTTTGAAACCATATTATATTTCTACGGCGATTGCCTATACTTCCGCCAAGCCGCACATCGGGAACACCTATGAGATTGTTCTTGCCGATGCCATCGCAAGGTGGAAGCGCATGGAAGGATACGATGTCTATTTCCAGACCGGCACGGATGAGCATGGCCAGAAGATTCAGGCAAAGGCTGAGGCTGCCGGCATCTCTCCCCAGCAGTATGTGGACCAGGTGTCCGGTGAGATCAAACGGATCTGGGATCTGATGAATACTTCCTATGACCGTTTTGTGCGGACAACAGATCCTGAGCATATGGTCAAGGTTCAGAAGATCTTCAAGAGACTGTACAATCAGGGTGATATTTACAAGGGAAAGTATGTCGGCAAATACTGCACGCCCTGTGAATCCTTCTGGACGCCAAGCCAGCTGGTCAACGGCCGCTGCCCTGACTGCGGGCGTGAGGTGCAGGATGCGGAAGAAGAAGCCTATTTCTTCAAAATGAGCAAGTATGCCGACCGTCTGATTGAGCATATCGAGAGCCATCCTGAATTCATCCAGCCCGAGAGCCGGAAGAATGAAATGATCAATAACTTCCTCAAGCCCGGCCTTCAGGACCTGTGTGTTTCCCGCACATCGTTCACCTGGGGCATCCCTGTGGATTTCGATCCTGGCCATGTCGTCTATGTCTGGCTGGACGCGCTGACCAATTATATTACCTTCTGCGGGTATGATCCGGACGGCGCATCGGATGAGCATTACAGAAAGTTCTGGCCGGCTGACCTGCACCTGATCGGCAAGGATATCATCCGCTTCCATACCATTTACTGGCCCATTTTCCTGATGGCACTGGGTGAACCGCTGCCCAAGCAGGTGTTTGGCCATCCGTGGCTTCTGGTCAGCAGCAATGAATCCGGGGCGGGAGAAAAAATGTCCAAGTCCCTGGGCAATGTGATCTATGCGGATGATCTGGTGGATCTCTTCGGCGTGGATGCGGTACGTTATTTTGTGCTGCATGAGATGCCCTTTGCCAATGACGGCGCACTGAGCTATTCCCTGCTCATCGAGCGCATCAATGCAGATCTTGCCAATATCCTGGGCAACCTGGTCAACCGCACCATTGCCATGGACCATAAGTACTTTGAAGGAAAAATCATGGCCCCGACGGCATGCGAAGAGATTGATGAGGATCTGCGTGCTGTCGCCCTGGCTATGCCCGGCAAAGTGGCCAGGCAGATGGAAGGTCTGCATGTGGCGGATGCGATTGATGAAATCTTTGTTCTGCTCAGAAGGGCGAACAAGTATATCGATGAGACCACGCCGTGGGTTCTGGCCAGGGATCCGGAAAAGGCACCGCGCCTGGGAACGGTTCTTTACAATCTGCTTGAATCCATTCGCTTCGCGGCCGTCGCCCTTGAGGCTTATCTGCCTGAAACGTCTGCAAAGATCCTTCGCCAGCTGAATGTTCCCAACGGCGGACTGGCATCTCTTGCATCCTTTGACGGCATGCCGGTGGGCGGTCAGGTCGGAACCGCGGAAATCCTGTTTGAGCGCATGGATCCTGCCAAGAAGCTGCAGGAGATCGCCGATGCCAAAGCGGCCAAGGAAGAACCGCAGAGCACGGTGACGTTCAAGCCGGAGATTGCTTTTGACACCTTTGAGCAGGTCGATATGACCGTTGTCAAAGTGGTTGCCTGCGAGAATGTGCCCAAGTCCAAGAAACTGCTGAAATTCCAGCTCGATGACGGATCCGGCAAACCGCGCCAGATTCTGTCCGGTATCGCTGCCTATTATCAGGCGGCGGATCTGGTTGGAAAAACGCTGGTCGCATGCACCAACCTTGCACCGCGCAAGATGATGGGCTTTGAGTCCTGCGGCATGCTGCTGAGCGCTGAGAAGGACGGAAAACTGGAACTGCTGATGCTCAGTGACACGATTCCTGCCGGCGCCAAGCTCTGCTGATGAAATGCATACAAAAAAACATGTCCCGCCTGATGTGACGGGACATGTTTTTTAATGGTCGGACAGGACGGCCTCCGCAGAGATGGTACGGAAAGCGGCAGCCCGCCCGAGGCGGTTCATGACAGCGAGTCCGACACCGGTGGTCGGGACAACCTCGGAAAAAATGACATCCATCTTTTCATCATCCAGGCGGCGAAGGGTGTCAAAGAGACACTGCGCAGTTGCGGATGGATCGTGGATGGACCCGATATCATGCGGTGCACAGTCCGCAAGCTGGGACAGATGCTCGGTAAAGCACATGACGCAGGCGCGATATCCTTTTTCCTTTGCGTCATGGCAGAGCACAGAGAGCGCACGGATGACTGCATCTTCTTCACCTTCCACCAGTGTGACCTGGCCGTCGGGAGAATAATGCCTGTAGCGCATGCCGGGGGAAAGGGCTTTTTCACCTTTCTGCAGGGGACGGAGCACACTGCCGGCCACATCCACGCGGCCAAGGACAGACTCCAGCATTTCCCGGGTGATGCCGCCGGGACGCAGGATGGTCGGTGTCCCATGCGTGAGGTCGATCACAGTGGATTCGACGCCGACATCGCAGGGCCCGCCGTCGATAATCAGAGGAATGCGGCCGTCCATATCCTGAAACACATAATGTGCACTGGTAGGGCTGGGCTTGCCGGAACGGTTGGCTGACGGGGCGGCAATGGGCAGATTGCATGCTTTGAGAAGCGCAGCAGCGACAGGATGACTGGGCATCCGGATTGCAACCGTCGGAAGACCGGCTGTCACTTCGAGCGGAATGGTTTCCTTGCGCGGCATGAGAATGGTCAGGGGGCCGGGCCAGAAGCGCTCCATGAGAAGGGATGCGCCGTCCGGGATCGTGCACAGATCATCGAGCTGGGCCGGATCCCAGATGTGAACAATCAAAGGGTTGTCGGCGGGTCGGCCTTTGGCAGCAAAAATGGAGAGGACGGCGTCTTTGTTGAGCGCGTTCGCGCCGAGCCCATAGACGGTTTCCGTCGGAAAGGCGACCAGCTCACCGGCGTGCAGAAGGCGTGAAGCTTCCTGAAGCACCTGTTCAGAAGCTGGTTTCACCTGCGTTTGATACATGGCGATAGATCCTTTCAAAGGCTGATGTTTCCGGATAATTCCTGGAGTTTTTTTGCCTGCTCAGCCATCTGCAGGCCCTGAATGATCTCGTCGAGATCACCGTTCATGATGTCATCAATGCGATAGAGGGTCAGCCCGATGCGGTGGTCCGTAACCCGGCTCTCATGAAAATTGTAGGTGCGGATGCGCTCGGAACGATCCCCGGTTCCAACCTGCACACGGCGCCTTTCTGCATAATCAGCGTCTGCCTGGGTGCGGAGTGATTCCAGAAGCCGTGAACGCAGGAGTGTCATGGCTGTCTCACGATTTCGGAGCTGGGATTTCTGGTCCTGGCAGGTCACCGCGAGCCCTGTGGGAAGATAGGTAATGCGGACGGCGGAGTCGGTCGTGTTGATGCACTGCCCGCCGTGACCGGTGGAACGGTAGACATCAATGCGCAGGTCTTTGGGATCGATCTGGATATCGACTTCCTCCGCTTCCGGAAGGACGGCCACTGTGCAGGTACTGGTCTGCTTCTTCCCGGTGGAGTCGGTGACCGGGACGCGCTGCACGCGATGCACACCGCTTTCGAACTTCAAAAGAGACCATGCGCCTTCGCCGGAGACGATAAATACTGCCTCCCGGAAGCCGCCGAGCTCGGTATCGCTGAGCGATACAGGCTCAAGGCGGAAGTGATGGCGGGCGGCGAAATGCTCATACATTCGCATCAGGTCGGCCGCAAAGAGGCAGGCTTCCTCGCCGCCGGCCCCGGCACGGATCTCCATGACGACGGAACGGTCACGGTCAGGGTCCTTGGGGAGCAGAAGGACAAGCAGCTGTTCTTCCATTTCCGCCTTGGTTTTTTCCAGTTCTTTGATTTCTTCCTCAGCGAGTTCCCGCAGATCGGGATCGGATGCCATCTGATGTGCCTGGGAAAGATGTTCGAGGAGCTTCTGATAGGCATCCCAGGCATCAGCCTGTTCCTGGAGCTGGGAGCGTTCTTTGAGCGCTGTCTGGTAGGCTTTGGGATCTGCAATGACCTCACTCTGCGAGATCATTTCCGTGAGCTCATGGTAGCGCTCAGAGATCCATTGATACTTTTCCAGCATGATCGGCATCGAACCTTTCTATGGACTGCGGCAGCTGTGCATGTACTATGCGGGGAAGGGACTGATAATCGTTGTAAATACCCACCACTTCAAACCCGGCCCCGGTGAAAAGCGCAGCAATGGACTGGGCTTCACCGTCTCCGCACTCGACAAGCAGGTGCCCGCCTGCGTGGAGGTGGGACGGCGCTTCATGCGCAATGCGCCGGTAAAAATCCAGACCGTCGCGTCCGCCTTCCAGGGCCATGTGCGGCTCCCGAAGCACCTCTGCCTGAAGGCTGAGGCAGTCTTCAGAAGGAATATACGGCGGATTGGAGACAATCAGATCGTAGGCTGCAGAGCCGACCGGTGTGAAGAGGTCGCCCTCAAGAAACCGAACCGATGCCCCGAGCGCGAGGGCATTCTCCTTTGCCAGGGAAAGTGCTTCGGGGGAAAGATCGGAGAGCGTGACATCACAGGCGGGACAGGCGAGCGCAACAGAAATGCCGATGCAGCCTGTTCCGCAGCACAGGTCGAGTGCGCTGCGAAGAGAGGCACCTGTGACGAGCGCGATCACGCGCTCAGCGAGCAGCTCTGTTTCCGGACGCGGGATCAGCGCACGTGTATCCGTATGAAACTCGTGTGCAAGGAATGAGACAGAGCCCAGAATATACTGCAGCGGCTCCCGCTCTGCGCGGCGGCTGCACAGAGAGTGAAACGCTGTAAGCGTCTCTTCTGTCAGCTCAGTGTCTGTGTCCAGCCGGAGGAGCAGCGCATTTTTCCCGGTCAGGAAGGAAAGCAGCTGAGCAGCATCATAAAGAGAATCCGGAACGCCGCGTGCCTCCAGAGCGGCAGCGGCATTCCGGATTGCATCACGGGGCGTCAAGAAAGAGCCTCTTCTGATTCGTCGAGTTCGGTTTCTTCAGACTCTTCCTCTTCGGGATCAGCATCTTCTTCAGGCACATACCCGGGCTCAGATTCTTTGTAGCTGTGCAGGACAGCCCAGCCCTCGGCAGTCCGTCTGGCGTGCGAGGGGAGACCGTATAATGCACAGTTCATGGCAACAATGGCGCATTCCAGCATGCCGTAATCAGGCTCACGGGTGGTCAGACGCTGCATCTGCAGTCCGGGCCAGCGAAGGATGCGTGTGATCGCAGAATTGGAATGGGCGAGCCCCTTGAGCACTTCGTAGCTTGTGCCTGCAACAATGGGCAGCATGGCCAGATGGAAGAGGAGACGGAGGAAATAGTTGCTGATCGGAACGAGAATATTGAGCACAAGGAAGAGCAGAATGGAAATCATCATGACAATGAGAAGGAAAGCGGTTCCGCAGCGGGGATGCAGACGGGAAAACGTTTTCGCATTCTCAGGGGTCAGCGGAGTGCCGGCTTCATGATTGTATACGGTTTTGTGCTCTGCACCGTGATACTGGAATGTGCGCTTGACATCCGGAACGGAACCGGCAAAGATCATATAGCCGACAAGAATCAGGATTTTGACAATGCCGGAAATCAGCGTATAGCCCAGCGGTGCCATGCCGGCAGAGCGCAGTGCTGACTCAATGCCTGCGGGAATGGCCATGAACAGGCCGATGGAAAGGATGACAGCGAGGACGATTGCCACGCCCATGATAATCTTGTCGACGCCTTTGCCCAGCTTTTTGGAAAGCCAGAGTTCAAACTTGGTGGGCTCCTCATCAAGCACCCCGAGCATTTTGGTGGAATCCTCAAGCGTGCCCATGCCGGTTGAGAGCATGGTTGCCATATTGACCATGCCGCGCAGGAATGGATATCCCATCCATTTGTGTTTTTCGCTCAGCGGCACATAGTCCTTATACTGGACAACAATGGAATGATCCGGGCGGCGGACAGCGATGGCTACAGAACGTGGAGCACGCATCATAACGCCTTCCATGACAGCCTGGCCGCCTATATCGACACGCGGACAACTCTGCGTCTGCTGATTGCTCATAGCGTGAACCTTCTTTCTGAAAAACAGAATATGTATTCGACAGGGGGGAACGGCATCCGGGTCTGAGTGCTGTTCATCCTGAGTTCATAAATCACTGAAACGAAAAACAGAGCACTGCGTGCTCTGTATACGGACCTTACTCCATGCCGTAGCGCTTCTTGAAGCGATCGACACGTCCGCCGGTATCCACCAGCTTCTGTTTGCCGGTATAGAAGGGATGACATTTGGAACAAATATCAACCCTCAGTTCCTTTTTGGTTGAACCGGTTTCGAACGTCTCACCGCACACGCAGCGAACGATGCATTTGCCGTACTGGGGATGGATTTTCTCCTTCATTGCTCTTTCACCTCTTTCGCGTATGCAATGAACGGCTTTGCCGCGTCGCACATTATAGCATATATGCAGCACGCTTGCAAGCCATATTTTTTTGGTTTTTCTCCGGCCGTCAGCTTTGCCGGCCGGACATGAGCGCGGCCCAGTTGATGATTTTGATCAGGACATCCTTGTTTCGCGCGACTTTATCGATCAGACCGAGAAGCTGTGTGACAGCATTGGCCGGGGATCCGGAAGAAAGAAGATCACGAAGGGCTTTCAGGCCTTCCTGCTCTTTGGCATCCAGAAGAAGTTCCGTCCGGTGAGAGCGGGAACGCTGATAATGCAGCGGGGGATAAATCCCCATTCGGGCAATACTGGAATCCATGTACATTTCTGTATTGGCATTGGAACGGAATTCTTCAACAATGGAATCATCCAGCTTATTCCCGGTTTCAATATCCATGGTGGCGATCATGGTCAGTGAACCGCCTTCGCGGGCACAGCGTGCTGCGCCGAAAAGCTTCTTTGCCCTGAACAGGGCAGAGGGGTTGATCAGACCGGCGGAAGGACGGTTGGACTGGGATGCTGCAGAATATGTTTTGACCAGGCGTGTCAGGCTGTCCACAATCAGGACAACGTCCTTCCCGTTTTCCGCAAGCCGGTGGGCCCTCTCCTGGGCGAGGTCAATCAGACGGATCTGTGTTTCAGGCGTCTGGTCAAAAGTCGTGGCAAGAACCGGACAGGATACTTCATCCCGGATCGCGGTGACTTCTTCCGGCGCAAAATCGAGAAGCAGCATGATGACGCTGACACTTTCATTGAGCGTGACAAGTGCATCGGCCAGATGGCTCATGAACTCGCGCTTTCCGCAGTTGGGCGGGAAGAGGAGCAGGGCCCGGTTGCCGAAGCCGATCGGTGCAATGAGATCTGCCAGACGGATATCCGGATACCGGCTGTCATCAAGAAGCAGGCGGCGGTCCGAATAAACAGGCGTCAGATCATCAAACGATGTTCTGGGTGCAAGCTCTTCGGCGGGGATACCGTTGACGGAAGAGACATAAAGGAGCGCACTGTATTTGTCTCCGTCACGCGGAGGACGAACCCGGCCTTCCACAAAATCACCGGAACGGAGTTCGTAACGCCGGACGATGGAAGAAGCGACATAGAGGTCGTGGGAGGAAGGAAGCAGGGAATCGGAGCGAAGAAATCCATAGCCATCCGGAAGGACTTCCAGAACGCCGCTGGCCTCAGCGCACTCTGCGGGTGTGATGAGGTCCTCAATGGAAGGCATATCCAGAGGCTCACGGTGGGTCTGCGGCATATCCTGTGAAAAAGACCGGGGAGAGAAAGACGGGCGTGGATCACCCGCGAACGGACGGGCGGGTGCCGTCTTGGTGAATGTCCGCTGTTCGGGGATTTTTCCTGTCGGGGGCGTGAAAGAAGAACGGGATCCGTTTTCTTCGTCGGTGCGAACAGCATCTTCCTTCTCCGGTTCTTCAGGCGCACTCTGTGGTCCGAATCCTGTGTTTTGCTGGGGCCCAAAGCCTGATGCCGCCTGCTGGGGGCCGAAACCGCCGCCCTGCTGCGGTCCGAATCCACCTCCGCTCTGCGGACCGAACCGTGGTCCGAAGCCGGAGGACGACGGGCCAAAGGAACTGCGGGCAGGCTCTGGTTGGGGACGGGTAGGGGCAGAATTCCAGCTGCCCGCCTGCTGCCGCGAAGCCGGAGTAAACTTGTTCTGTGCAGAGGATTGGGCATTGTGCCAGGAAGAACGGTAATGGGGCTGTCCACCTTTTGCCGGCGCGGCTTTGGCGGGAGCTGCGGTCTGAGCCGATGCGGGTGCAGACGCAGAAGACGGGACAGCCGGAACAGACGGGATGGAAGGAATGACCGGTATGACCGGTTTGGATGAGAAATTCGGGATCGGACTGGAGAAAATCGGAGCAGCGGGTTTGGCAAACCTCTCTTTTTCAGCTGAAGGATCTGCCTGATCTTCTTCCTCTTCCTCTTCTTTTTCCGCTTCATCGCTCTCAGGGACATCGGGAGCGGGAGTGCTGTTTTGCTCCTCCTCAGGGAGCATGCTGAGCTGTACAGTGCCTTCTGTGCTCTTCCCGTCAAGGGCTTCTTCCAGACGCTGAATGATTTCAGATTTATTGATGCCCGAGCTCAGCTTGATGTTGTGTTCGCGGGCAATTTTACGAAGTTCCAGAACGGTTTTGGAAGCAAAATCCATATTTCCACAACCTCCCGTGGAGAGATGATTTATTCTTGTCTGAGCGCGACGACAAAGTCACGACGAACAGCCTGTTCCACATCGTGCACAAAACTGTCATAGGGGGCCTCTGTCAGTGGGACCAATCCACTTTCCTTCAGAAGGGCTGTGACACGGTCCTTTTTCAGTGTCAGAATATTAAAGGACATGGCGATGGCACCGCCGACTTTCAGGGCGTCGTGCCATGCGGGCAGGACCCGATGCAGAAAAGCGTCAAAAGATGCAATGCCGCCGGAAGCACCCGGAGCGTGCTGAACACCGTAAGGCAGGTCGGTCACGATCACGGAAGCGGGATGTTTTTTGAAAAGTGACTGGCAGAGCACTGTATCTCCCTGATAAAACTGGAGTGTATGGGTATTGCCCTGCTGATAGTGCTCTTTGGTGTCAGCAAGCGTATAGGAGACACAGGGGACTGCTGATTTTCCAATCGTCCGGGAGGAAGCTTCCCGTCTGTGCTTCAGCCGGTGCAGCTCACAGTACCTGGAAAGATAATGATCCATTTCGTCCAGATCCTGTCTGTGGGCCTCGACACCGACGGCATCCATGCCGCGCTGCAGGGCACAGTACAGTGTGGTGCCTCTGCCGCACAGCGGGTCGAGAACAGTCAGATGGTCTTTGCCCAGCTGGGAAGAGGCAGCGAGTGCACAGTTCAGCATCATCTGTGTAAACCGCGCGCTGGTTTTCCCTTTGTATTTCAGTACTTCCGGGAGATCCGCAGGAAGATAATCGGCAGAAGAAAACGGCAGGGGACGAAGCAGCCCGCCGATCTCTTCCGATATCAGAAGAAGGGAGGAATGCTGCCGGAGCAGGTGGAGCATATCATCAGAGAGCTTTTCATCGGTTTCCAAACGAAAAAAAGTACAGCCCCCGACTGAAGAAACGACAGGTGTTCCGGGAATGCCCAATGAGAAAAGAAGACATTCCAGTTCTTTCTGTCCCAGGCCGACCAGCGATTCCTGATAACGAATGTTTGCATGTGGACACAGCTGAAAGCTGTAAATCAAAGACATTCCTTCTTTTTTCCTTAATGATGATATAAAAAATATAACACATATTTCCGGTCAGCGCAAGCGAAACAAAAAAAGAAAAGCCCTTTCCTTAGGAAAGGGCGAGGATACAAGATTACCACTTGCGCTTGCGGGCTGCTTCAGCCTTCTTCTTACGCTTGACGCTCGGCTTCTCGTAATGTTCGCGCTTGCGAACTTCCTGAATGACACCGGCGCGTGCGCACTGGCGCTTAAACCGCTTCAGAGCACTCTCCAGAGACTCATTCTCGCGTACTCGAATTTCAGACATCGTTATCCCTCCTCTCGCACATCTCGCCTTGACATCAGCCGGCTAAGACGGACGGACGGCGAACCGTAGAGCTATTATACAGCCTCTTTACCTATCCGTCAATGCTTTTTTTCAGGAAAATCTCAGGACATGCGTTCGCTGAGCTGTTCACCGCCGAGAACATGGAAATGCAGGTGAGGAACACTCTGGCATGCATCCCTGCCGGAATTGGAAACGACGCGGAAGCCGGTTTCGGAAACACCTTCAAGTTCGGCCACTTTGGCACAGGCGCGGATACACGCTGCGAGCACTTCATCGGGGACATCGGCGGTATCGCGGACAGAAGCAATGTGGGTCTTGGGCACCACAAGCACATGGGTTTTGGCCATGGGATGGATATCCCTGAAGGCATAGGTCAGATCATCCTCGTAGACTTTGGAGGAGGGAATGCTGCCGGCAATAATGGAGCAGAAGAGACAATTATCCATAAGATCAATCCTTTCTTATTTTTGCAGAACCTGAAGCACGTGCCCGGTCATCCCGTTTTCAGAAGCTTTCTCCAGGCGGACTCTGAGCATCTGTCCGCTCTGGATTTCCGGGTCCCTGAGAAGGACCGGGATATATTCAGGAGTATAGCCCCGCCAGACCCCATCTTCAAGATCTTCAATCAGTACATCTGATGTTTTTCCTTCCCAGGATGCCATGTAGGCACCTGCCGTCTCCTGGCCGTCTGCGATCAGGATGCGTGCCCGGTCCTCTTTTTCCTTCCTGGAGAGCTGACCGGGCATGGATGCAGCTGGCGTGCCCTCGCGCGGGGAAAAGGGAAAAACATGAATGCGTGCAAACCCGATCTCCCGGATCATCGCACGCGTTTCTTCAAATTCCTGTTCGGTCTCCCCGGGAAAACCGGTGAGGATATCACTGGTAAAAGCTGCGTGAGGAAAGACGCTGCGCAGCGCCTGAACACTTTTTCTGTACATATCGGTGTTATAGCGCCTGCGCATGCGCTGAAGCACGGTATCGGAACCGGACTGAAGCGCCAGATGAAACTGCGGACAGACAGCCGGAATGGACAGAAGTCCCTGGGCAAACGCTTCCGTTGCTATGACGGGTTCAAGGCTTCCGAGCCGGATACGCCACAGACCGTCCGCCTTCTGCACTTCACCGAGTGCATCAAGCAGAGAAGGACGTTCCGGCAGATCTCTGCCGTAACTGGTCAGATGAATGCCGGTGATGACGAGCTCATGGTATCCTGCCTGTGTCAGACGGGCCGCTTCCCTGCGAATATCATCCAGCGGCCGGGACCGGATCGGTCCGCGCACAGAAGGAATGATACAGTATGTGCAGCGGTTGTTGCAGCCTTCCTGGATTTTGAGATCGCAGCGGGTGTGATCCTGCTGGGAGGAAATCAGAAGCGGCTCGAAAGGCTGGGAAGTCAGTGAGGTGACTGCACAGATCTGGGTGTGTTCCCGAACAGCCTTTTCAAGCAGGTCGACAACTTCGCCGCGCCGGGCAGTCCCCAGAATCAGCCGTGCGCCGGTGGAGAGAAGTTCTTCCCCAAGACGCTGGGCAAGGCATCCGCAGAGGATCAGCTCTGCTTGGGGATGTTCACGGCGGATCCTGCGGGCAAGCTGAAGGGATTTTTTGTCTCCGGTGCCGGTGACGGTGCAGGTGTTGATGACATAGACATCGGCATCACCGGTGAAAGGGACAATCATATAACCGCGTGCCCGGAAGAGCTCGAGCATGGCCTGCGTGTCATACTGGTTGACACGGCAGCCCAGTGTGTGAAATGCAGCACTATGCATGGGTGACCTCCATTCGCACGGGCGGCAGTTCCATTTCTCCGTAGAGCAGCATCAGGCAGGAGATGGCGCATAAGCCGGCGGTCTCTGTGCGCAGGATGCGCGGACCGAGTGTGACGCTCTGTGCACCGGCAGACTGCAGAAACTCGATTTCAGAGGGAGAAATGCCCCCTTCGGGTCCGATGAGGACGCCGATCGAAGCGGCTGAGGCGTGGGCAGACTGCCAGCTGCGAAGCGAAACAGCACCGGCCTCCTCCCAGGGCACTGCGACTGCATCCAGGGAGGCGAACGTTTCATTCAGAGAGGGGAGTGGCACGGGGAGCGCGACCTCCATATCATCGGTTCGGCCGCTCTGCTTACAGGCTTCCCGGGCAATCTTCTGCCAGCGCTCCTGCTTTTTTCGCATGCCGGCTTCATCCGGCCGGACAATACTGCGCTCCATGAGAACAGGAACAACCTGATGGACACCCAGTTCAACAGCTTTCTGTACAATGAGGTCCATTTTATCCGCTTTTGGAAGGCCCTGAAACAGGGTGAGCCTGAGCGTCGGTTCGGTGTCAGGAAGCTGACGGACAAGAACTGCGGATGCCTCTTTCGGCGAACATGCAGTCAGACGGGCTGCATAGCGGTGATGATCCCAGATGATTTCCACCATGTCGTCTGCCTTCAGACGGAGAACAGTGGCTGCATGACGTGCATCTTCGGGGGCAAGAACAGCAGTCCGGCTTTCGTCAAGAGAAAGGGCATAGAAGCGATGCAAGGATCAGTCACCTCCGGGAACCTGTGAGAGGAAAGCGGTCCATTCACCGCGGTGCTCTGTGCGAAGGATGGAGTAGCCGGCAGAGAGCAGTGCGGCACGGACATCCTCCTCTCGCTCACGAATGATGCCCGAGCAGATAAATGTACCGCCTGGACGGATATGTGTAAGGAGGGGAGCTGCAAAGGAAATGATGACATCGGCAATGATATTGGCCACACAGATATCGCATGTGTCATTCATGCCGTCCAGGAGATTGCCGACAACGGGACGGACTGTTTTTTCCATATGATTGTGTTCGATGTTTTCCCTGGCCACCTTGACGGCGGTAGGGTCAATATCAACTGCAAGGACATCTGTCGCACCGAGCAGACCGGCTCCAATCGCAAGAATGCCGCTTCCTGTACCGACATCGATGACATGGCTGCCGGGTGTGACCACGGTTTCCAGCAGTGCAAGACACATGCCGGTCGTTTCATGGGTGCCGCTGCCGAACGCCATGCCGGGATCCATCTCGATAATCAGATCTCCGTCCTGGGCCTCGTAAGGTTCCCATGTCGGCTTGACGACCAGCCGGGTTCCGGCGCGAAACGGCTTGTAAAACTGTTTCCAGACTTCATTCCAGTCCTGATCTTTGACATTGCGGGTTTCCACAGCAAGCGAACCGGGATCCATGCCCAGATCCGTATTCAGGAGCTGCGCATAACGGGTCTTCAGTCCCTGCAGGCGATCGGGAAAAGAGGCGTCGGGTTCAAACCAGGCGTGAACCAGGACGTCTTCAGGCATGGCATCGATCATGTGCGGGTCGATAATCTCCCAGTAGCCGTTGGGCTTGGAAGGATCGGGGACATCGGCACGATCCTCTACCATGGTGCCCTGGGCGCCGGAGCTGATCAGCGTTTCTGTGACAAGATCGGAGGCGGGGGTTGTTGTATGGACAATGACTTCTATCCAATCCATGGAAAAACTCCTTTCAAATACAGGGAGACTGTGCGGTTATGGCTTGAAGGACTGAATGCCCCGGAGCAGCTCATACTCACGTACATCTCTCACCGTGGTGTACATCAGGCGGGTCAGCACGACGCCTTTTCTGTAGAACAGGCAGATAAATGGACAGTCTTCGGCAAAGATGCGCTGAACATCCATGAGTCCCTGCTGATATTCTGTCATGGTTGTAGCGCTTTTGCGCATATTCTTCCACAGATCTGTGATGGCTGAGGAATGATAGCGCCCATAGTTGCCGGTGTTCCCGGACATGAGCATAAAGCCGTAGTCGGGAACCACATCCATGGAATAGGAAACAAGAGCCAGATTGAATGCACCGGCGCTCAGTTTTTCCTGAATGCCTGTAAAGGTCATGGTGGTGATGGATACATTGATGCCGACTGCAGCAAGCTCTTCCTTGATAAAGTTGGCGGTTTCTATGCGGACATTGTCTTCGGGCTCTTCATAGACGTACAGGTTCATATTGAGTGAGACCAGCTTGCCCTCATCGTTCAGGCGGTCCAGAACGCCGTCCTCATTGCTGTCTCCCCAGCCGTCTGCTTCAAGCAGCCGTTTGGCTTCGTCCACATTTTTGACAAAGTAGGATGACAGATCCTCATTATACAGCCAGGTGCCGGGAATGGCCGGGGTGTCAGTCCGCTCCACCATACCCATATAAATGTTTTTTGCGATTCGGTCGACATCAATGGCGTAGCGTATGGCTTTTCGGACATTCAGGCTTTTCAGACGGTCCGCTGACTGATTCATCAGAAGAACGTCCAGCTGGCGGGTCCTGTAATCCATGGCAAAAGCGTTGACACCGGACCGGTACTGGGAGGCGGCGATGGAGCGCGTGAAGGCGGCATCCACACGCGCATAGTCATAGCTCTGGATGACTTCCTTGGGTGTGGGACAGACCTGGAAGGAGATGGTTTTGACCTGAGGCAGGTTTTTCCACCAGATCGGATTGACCTTCAGATTGATGAACTCAGTGGGCCGAAAGACATCAATGACATAGGGGCCGGTTCCCGGAGGATTGTCTGCATTCACGCGGTCCTCGGGAAGCACGGGAAAGGTCATCGCATACAGCAGACCATAATAGGAACGTTCGGCATGCACGACAACGGTATAGCTGTCCGATGCGGAGATGGATGAAACAAAATAGCGGAGGTTGGCGTAGAAACCCTTGCTTACGGTTGATTCATCCTTTGCGCGGGCAAGAATGGCCTGTGCCGTGGCGACCACATCACGGGCAGTCATCGGGGTGCCGTCGGAAAAGGTGACATCATCCCGCAGATGAAACGTCCAGGTTTTTCCGTTGGCGGACTGCTCCCAGTTTCTGCAAAGGCATGGCTGGGGAAGGTAATTGTCATCAATGGTGACCAGGGACTCGTAAACGAGATCATATATGCTCAGAATATCGCGCTCATTGGCTTCAAGCGGGCGGACAAGCGGCGTTTTGGTGAGCTGGATGGCAATGACCAGTGAATCATTGACATTGCTTGCGTCAGACAGAATCGGTGTCAGGATCAGACACAGGCAGAGGATTAAGGATATGATCATAGAGTGCGTCGTAGATCGCATAGGCGTTCGTCACCCTCCTGGCATATTTTCTGGTTGGGCCGTCAGGCATGGTATTCAGATCCAGCGTCTTTCCGCCGTCGGTGGAACTGACACCGTCGGCCAGCCACGTGCGCACGGTTCCCTGACCGGCATGATATGCACTGGTTACGGCAACGGGGTCTCCGGAAAAAAGGCCTGCGAGATAGTTCAGGTACCAGCAGCCATAGCGGATGTTGGTTTCGGGATCAAACATGTTTTCGAATGAATAATTCCGGTCATTCAGTTTCCCGGCAATCCACTCAGCCGTATCCGGCATGAGCTGCATCAGGCCGCGCGCGCCGACGGAAGAAACAGCCCTGGGATTGTAGTTGCTCTCATTGAGAATAATGGCCGCAACATATGCACTCTGCAGATTGTAGTACCCCGCATACTGACGGATCAGCGGCTCATACCCCAGCGGATGGTCTTCCAGCAGTTTCTGATGGGCAGCAATACGCGCCTCTTCGCGCTGGGTCAAATAGTTTTGCATGATCTTTGAGGCGGCAAAGAGAGAAACGGTGAGAAGAAAAAAGACAATGCATACAGCAATCAGAGCCATTGGAAGCGGAGCACTTTCACTGGGATTGCGCAGTGTCTCAGGAGAGCGTGAGACATCCACCGACGTGCGAGACACGCTGGTACGCACAATGTGCGCCGGCTCCTGGGAAATGTTTTCCGTGGGGAGGGCGGAGCGGACCGGAGGGGTACGCCCTTCGGAAGATGGGGAAGGTGCGGAAGAAACAGGGGATTCCGTGCTGAAACGTCGTTCAGAACGGCGGTGCCTGACGGGAGGTTCCTGCATGCTGCGCATCTCCTTTCTTGCCTGAGCATTTCAGCTCATTTCTGTACAGAGGCAGAATCAGACGCTCTGTCTCTTCAAAAGAACCACTGGTATCAATGACGACATCAGCGCGTGCGGCTTTTTCCCTGGCATCCATCTGGGAATGAATCCGGGAGAGCGCCTCCTGGCGTGTGCAATGATCCCGCTCCATGATCCGCTGGATCTGAAGATCCTCGGGAAGAAAGACACACCAGGTGCTGTCGCAGAGTACTTCCAGATGTTCTTCAAAAAGAAGCGGCATGTCCAGGACACAGACGTCGGCGCCGTCTGCTTCGGCTTGACGCATTTCAAGATGGATTTCATCGAGAATCATGGGCTGGATCACACCATTCAGACGGCGGCGATCAGCCTCGGAAGAAAAGACAAGACGCCCGAGTTCCCTGCGGTTGAGAGTGCCGTCTGCTGTGAAGACGGCATCGCCGAACGCTTTCCGGATGGCGGGGAGCGCTTTGCCTCCCGGTGCAGTCAGCGCATGGGAAATCCGGTCGCCGTCCACAATCCGTGCTCCGAGCGAAGCCAGATACGATGAAACGTGGCTTTTCCCGCTGCCGATTGACCCGGTCAGTCCGAGTACCCGCATGAACTATCACCTCGTCCAATCAAACGAAACAGAAAGATGGTTTCCTGCCAAAAGACACCGGGCGGAAATGCGCCCGGTGCCTCAGAAGTTTTCGGTTACTTGGTCTGAAGCAGCTTCTGCTTGAGCTGGGCTTCCATCTGATAGAGCTGCTTTTCGGCCTCAATGCGCTTGGTATGTCCCTGACGCTGGATATCCACCACTTCATTGATCGTATCGATGAGGCTCTGGTTGGTTTCAACCAGCGTTTCGATATCAATGATGCCGCGTTCGGCTTCACGGGCTGTTTCAAGGGTACCCATCTTCAGTTTCTCGGCGTTGCGTTTCAGGAGTTCGTTGGTCATATTGGTTACCGCAGTCTGCGCTTTCAGTGCATCCTGAGAATGCTGCAGTCCGAGCGCAAGCACCATCTGGCTCTTCCAGAGAGGCAGTGTGTTGGACAGCGTGGACTGGATGCGCTCGACCAGCAGGCTGTCATTGTTCTGGAGCAGACGGATCTGCGGTGCCATCTGCATGGAGACCTGACGCGTCAGCTTGAGATCGTAAAGCTTCTTTTCGAGCCGGTCGCACTCAGCGGCGAGGTCGTTTGCTTTCTGAGCGTCCATGGCGTCTCCGCTCTTGGCAGCGATATCCTGCAGTTCCTTGAGCTCTTTGCCTCTGATACGGCGGAGATATTCGTCACCGGCGATGATATACAGCGTCAGCTCACGGAAATACTTGCTGTTCTGATCATAAAGACGGTCGAACATGGCGACGTCTTTGAGCAGCTGAGCCTGATAGCCTTCAAGAGAATTGGCGATGGACTCCACGTTTGTGGAAACCTTGGCGTAGCGCGCCTTCATCTTGTCGATTTCCTCGCCGGGCTTGGCGAAGAGTCTGCGCAGACCCTTGGGCTGTTCTGCATCGGCATCAAACCCTTTGAGTTCGGTGACGAGCTTGATGAGCATGTCTCCGACTTCACCGGTATCCTGTGTCTGGACAGCTTCCAGCGCGGTATCGGAAAAACTGGCGACTTTCTTCTGGGCTTCAGCACCGAAGAGAAGAATATGGTCGGGGTTGGTGACGTCAATCTTTCCGATGAAATCCTCAATGGCCTGGCGTTCAGCGTCTGTCAGCTGACTGTTCGCCATGTTCGGAGCCTCGTAGGGAAGATCCTGCACAGTCTGCTGAATGGATTTCTGTGCCTCTTCAGGAGTCGGATCGGGGATTTCAGGTGAAAGGGAAAGCATGGGAAGGCTAGCATCTGTCATGGCGTATATCTCCTTTGCAGTATGATGAAAAACTCAATGGCGGATCAGTGATTGGCTTTCTGCTGATAATAGGAACGGAATGAATCATTCTGATCATTTGCGGTGTCTTCGGTGCGAATGACCGGGACATCATCAGTACCCATCTGTGCGGCCGCTGCAGTGCGTGCACTGTCAAATGCGGAATCGGTGAACCCGTCGCGCTTGAGCATCTGCTCGAGTACATCGATATCGGTGGATACATCCAGCATGGTGTCTTTAAAGAGATTGTCAAGCTGCTTCTGGCAGGCTGTATTGACCATGTCCATACCGCGGTACAGCGTACGGCGGGCCTCGGCGAGGTCGCTGCTGGAAACACCGCGGTCCTGCATGGTCTGATAGCTGGAAAGCATCTTGAGGGTGGTGGGCAGATAGTAGTTCATGAATTTGCGGATCTGTCCGGCCTTGCCGGGCTTTTCGGCAACCGTACGGAACATCTGATAGCACAGATCCTCCAGCCGGTCGAGCTGATCCGAGAGATGGGGATCCGGAATGGCATCGTTGGCCGCACGAATCCGGGAGAGCATCTCCTTGCCTTTGGCAATGATCGGATCGGCCTCGTTGTCACCGGACATGGGAATATCGGGATTTTCCTTTTTGATATTCTCGCGGTTATGCGTGGTGGTATCCAGGGGCGTGCTCATGATGCCCACGAGCTTTCCGATACCGAAGGAGGCCAATGCAATCAGCACAATGCTGAGCGGGCGGAAACCGAAAATACTGAACAAAACGAAGGCTGTCGCGGCAAAGCTGACAACGGATTCCTTGTTGAGGCTGCTTTCGCTTTTCTGATTCTTTTTCTCTTTCTTGCTCATATCAGTGATCCTTTTCTTATCAATGCTGCCTGGGTCAAGCAATCTCCCGGAATGATTCGGGACATACAGGATTATCGGAGAAATACCGGGAACGCGCAAGCGCAGGCGGTTGAATTGTCAGAAAACCTGTACAAATACACGGATTTGCAGAATCCATCATATCACACTCTACCCGTCTTCACAAGCAAGAACAGAGCCAAATTCGATGAAAAAATGATGAAAAACAACAGCAAAAAAAGCCTGTACAGGACAGGCTTTACAGGGGTTAATGTCCGGAACGTCTGGCAGTATCGCTTTCCACTGCTTCTTTCCATTTCGCGCTTCGCGGGGCGGCGAAGGGTGCTGCGCGCTCGTCAAGACTGGCACAGAGTACCGCATCATATGCGAGATGGACGGACTCGGAATCTCCAAGTGTTGACACAGCGCGGTCGGCAGGGATTCCGTAATCGGCCGCTTCAGCAACTGCATCCATATCCGCACCGAGGAACAGGAAATCCCAGTGGTCTTTTTCCTGATGGGTACGGATCATCCTGCGGATCTTCTCGCGCGAATATTCTGTGGAAGCATTCTCATATCCATCGGTGATAATGACAAACTGAACATGAGCGGGCAGCTGACTTTCATCGGTGCGGGCAAAAATATGTTCGATCTTGGACACGGCAGCGCCGACCGTGTCAAGAAGAGCTGTACAGCCTCCGACAATATAATCGCGGGAGGTAATGGGGTGCACTCCCTTGACGGGAATGCGGTCGTGAATCAGTTCGGCACGGTCGGAAAAGAAATAGGTTGTGATGTTGCATTCACCCGGCGCTTTCGCGTTCTCTTCCAGCACGCGGTTAAAGCCGCCGATGGTATCGGATTCCAACCCGTGCATGGAGCCTGAGCGGTCAATGATGAAGACAAGTTCTGAAAGATCCTGACGCATGGTGCAGTCCTCCTTGAAGTTGATGGCTGCATCATATCAGATGGACTGTGGTGCGTGGTCAACTCTCAGGCGACATTTTTATGCGCCGAGTCCCCTGAGGTCAAGCTGGAAGAGAAACTCATTGACATCTCCGATATCATAGACATCCTGCTGCATGCACATGCGTACTGCCCGGTCGGTAGGAGAGGAAGGCGAGAAGGCAAAGCCTGCGGATTCAAGCAGGAGAACCGTTTCACCCTCGGTCAGGTGCAGTGCAAAGGCGAAGGCGAATACGGTATTTTTGCCGGGCTGGTAATTTCGATTGGAACGGATTTTCGAAAACAGCTGCCGTGAAATATTGGCCCTCTTATAGATTTCAACATCCGACAGGCCTGTCTCATCAATCAGACGGAACAGCATGTCATGAAAGCTTTCACCGGGATTCGGAAAGCGCCGGAAATCACGGACGAGCTTTGTGATCTCGGATTCTTTTGCCTGTCTCGCCTGAATGCTGCGGAGCGGGGGTTCCATGGAGCACGGCATGGCGGACATCGCACCGGTGAAGAGCATGTCCATGTCACTGAACGGTTCAGAAGAAGCGTCAGGCATGGCTGCCGGTGCATCGGAAGTTTGAACACCTGCAAAAAAATCTCTCTGTTCCGCGGCCTTGTGGCGTGGAAGCGGACGATCGCGCAGAAGGATCGTGATCTCCATGTCGCTTTCGTCTTCATGCATCAGATAATCCCGGACGAGAGTGACAATGGGATGCAGCTGGGATTCCGTTTCGAGCGGGATGAGAACCTTCTGCACTTCTCTTGCGGAGAGATGAGAAAACGCATCCCGAAAATCGGCTTCAAAGACAGAGGATGGGGGATATTCCACAGACATGACATATTGGACGGACCAGGGACTGTCGGTGATGACAGGATGGCTTGTCAGGCTGCTGCGCAGGGGCACAGAACCGTCTCCGTAAGAAATGCCTGCGAGGCGCAGAACCGTTCTGCGCAGTTCGGAGAAGTCTTTCGCCGGACAAAATACAGCCTCCGTGGATACGGAGGCGATGGATGAGCGGATAATGGAAAACGGCATAACAACCCTCCGTTACCCATGAAGCTGCAGAGCTTCATCACAGGTCGTGCATACATATACTTTTTCCCAGCGCTCTTTCGCAGCCACAGCAGCGGCCTCCGCGGCGCGGGAAGTCTCAAACACACCGAATACTGCCGAGCCGCTTCCTGACATCTGGGCGCAGACGGCACCGTTGCGGACCAGGAAGCCGGCAGCCTGACCGATTTCAGGCCGGGCTGCACAGCTGACCTGTTCAAGCACATTGCCCGGGTGAATGGGCAGGATCGACAGATCCTCGGCAAGAAGAATCTGTTCCATACTGTCAATGTCGGGGTGAATGGCCTGTTCGATGGCAGCGTAGGCGGTGAAGATTTCTTTGGTAGACAGTCCGCTGCAGGGCTGAATCACAACAAGAGGCCATTTGGGACCCCGGGAGAGCGGACGGATATCCTCCCCAATGCCCTGTACTCTGCAAAGCCCGCTGCTGAGGAAAAAAGGAACGTCTGCGCCGAGCGTGAGGGCGAGTTTCTCGAGTGTTTCCATGGGGAGGGAAAGTCCCCATAAATGATTCAGACCGAGCAGAACTGCAGCAGCATCCGTGCTTCCTCCGCCAAGCCCTGCCTGGCTGGGAATCACTTTCTCAAGGACGATATCGACTCCTCTGGGCCGGTCTGCATAGGGCTGAAGAAGTTCAGCGGCTCTCCAGGCCAGATTGGAAGCGTCACAGGGAAGATCTGGGTTTCCGGTGATGGACAGGGAGATCGCATCAGCATCAGTGAGGCGAATGGTATCTGCAAGTGAAATAGGCTGCATGAGCATATCCATCAGATGATATCCGTCATCCCGTTCTCCTGTAATATCCAGAACCCAGTTGATCTTGGCGTGTGCAACAATGCGCATGGGATTACCTCCGAAACTGAAAAGAAATCACAATGCCTGAATCAGAAGAAACGAAAAAACAGCACCTTGCGAGTGATAAACAGGCAATTGTTCCGGCAGGAACAATGCGGAATTCTTCTGAATTACACCCCATTATACCACAAAAAAACGCCGACTGGAAGAAACGACGTTTCCATGCTATACTGATGACGAAAACGGAAGAAGAGGAGCTCATTCATGGATAAAAAACGAGCCGTGAAAGTGTCTGTAAGCTCAACGCAGTTAGGCGATGAAGCCATGCCGCCGTACGAAACGCGGACGATGGGTGTGGGCGAACTGGAAGAAAAAGGAACAGGATACATTTTATCCTACGAAGAGGCGGTTGCCGAGGATGCCTCTGATGCAGAAGGAACCCGGGTCAGGCTGCACATCGGCGAAAGCCGGGTAATGATGATGCGTGAAGGCATGTATTCAACCATGATGGTTTTTGACCGGCGCCAGCCCTATGAAGGAATATACAGGACACCCTTTGGGGAAATGCCGATTCATATTCAGACGGTCAGCGCAGAAACGGTTTGCGGACCGGACAAAGGGAAGGTACATCTTGAATATGAACTGGCCATAGGTACTGTATCTACAACAGACCGCGTGGTCAACATTTATTATTTTATGGAAGATGAGCAGGAGAATGAAGAGCTTCCTGAGTGAGCAGAGGGAAACGCTTTCACAGCTGATGAAAGAAGCCGGCTGCAGAGGACATATCTCCCTGCGGCGTGCGGGCAGGGAGGAATACCTGCTTGCCTCACCGGTCCCTTTGAAAGAAAGCAGGCCGACGACAGAACGATTCATCAGACTGGCGCAGAGGGAGAACTGGGAAACTGCAGAAGAAAACGGATGGATTCTTCTTGCAAAGGAACTCGCGTCGCCTGAAACCAGGATGATCCATCCTGAAGGTGAATGTGCGGCGGTATGTTCCCTGCTGATGAGACATCCATCCGGTGAGAAATCGCGTGCCATGGTCTACAGCCTGCTCAAGGCAGCCGACGAAAGTGCCATGATGCTGGAACTGCACTGTAGCAGTCTGCATCAGAGTCTGTCTGAACTTCTCAGAGAAGGCAGAGCGCTTCCTGATCTGTATGGCTTTTTGAATGATGCTATCTGGAGGTATGAGCAATGCTGATCCAATGCCTGGGACACAGCAAATTCCTTTTCACTCTGCTTTCCGGTTACCGGATTGTCACCGATCCCTTTGATGCGTCTACGGGATACCCCGTAGGCAATACAGAAGCCGATGCGGTTCTGGTCAGCCACCATCACCATGACCACGATGCTGTGGATACGGTGAGGGGATATACTGCAGTGGTTGACTCTGCAGGTGTGCACACCCTGGACAAGCGCGTCCACGTGCGTTCTCTTGAGAGCTTTCACGACGATCAAAGGGGTGCTTTGCGGGGCGGCAATCTGATTCACTGTATTGAGGCAGATGGGATGAAGGTGGTGCACCTGGGTGATCTGGGACACATGCCCGATGCCGTGCTTGCAGAGCAGATCGGGCAACCTGATGTTCTGCTGATTCCGGTGGGCGGCTATTATACGATTGATGCGAAAACCGCCGTGGATATCTGCAATATGCTCTGTCCCAAAGTAATTCTCCCCATGCATTACAGAACTGCGTTCAACAGTGAATGGCCAATTGCTCCGAAGGACGAATTTGCAATGCTGTGTGAGAAGCAATTCGGATCAAAACCGGAGGAGCTGGATCTCCTTCGCATTACATCCGATGATCTTGCCTGTCAGCCGCATGTTGCTTTTCTCAGAGCACAGGTGTAACAGGACTGCGTCTCAGGGACGCAGACGGATGGATTCGATGACTGCCTGAGGTGTGACACAGTCTTCACCGCACTCCTGGGCTGCGCGGCGGCCGGCCAGTGTGTGAATCAGGGCCGCACACTGCATGGCTCTGAGCGTGGTGAGGCTGGGATCGCTGCACCGGACGCGTCCGACCAGAGCCGCCAGAATCCCGGAAAGAATATCTCCACTGCCGCCTTTGGCGAGTGCAGGGCAGGGAAGAATGTTAACAGCTTCTTCATGACCGTTGGTCATCAGCGTACAGGCTCCCTTGAGCAGAACATGGGCGCCTGTTTTTTTGTGCAGTTCCCGGAGGGCATTAAGCGGAGCAGATGTCACATCGGAAACAGATCTGTTCAGGAGACGAGCGGCTTCACCGGGGTGAGGTGTCACAATGTCCTTTGGGCTGAGGGGAAGAAGCTGGGGATGACGGCTGAGCAGATTCAGTGCATCGGCGTCCCAGATGACAGGGCAGGATGCCTGTCGGAAAAGCGTGAGCAGGGGAAGCAGCGATTCATCCTGAGACAGCCCGCATCCAATAACAGCCCGGTCAGCATGTGCAAGCGCGTTGGAAACTGTTTGAATTCGGGCAGCTGTCTCATCGGGAAGCACAATACATTTAGCAGCAGGTACAAGCATCTGAAGAATCGGAAGAAGGTCCGGTATGCAAAGCAGTGTTGTCAGGCCGCTTCCTGACCGGACAGCAGCTGAAGCACACATGGCTGCGGCACCTGCCATTCCTTTAGAACCGGCAAAAATGAGCGTTCTTCCGAATGTGCCTTTATGAGCTGTGGGCGAACGGGGAGGAAGAAAGTCAGCCAAATCAGTGCATTCCATGCAGAATGGACCGGGAATATCTCCATAGGTCCGGGGAATCAGGATAGGGTGTACTGTGACAGCTCCGGTGAATTCCGGACCGTCGGAAAGAAAGAGTCCGGTTTTTGGACGATGAAATGTGACTGTTTCCACGCAGTGCAGTACGGGTCCCAGACAGTGACCATTTTCTCCATGCAGGCCGGAAGGAATATCAACGGCAATGCAGGGCAGATGACTTTCCTGGGCCATGAGAAGCATCTCTCTTGGTTTTCCTTCGACTTCTCTGGAAAGACCGGTTCCAAACAATGCATCTACAATAAGGGCTGCATGGGAGAAGGAATGAGGAACTGGATCGGCAAAAACACAGCCTGCTTCGAGCGCGAGAGAACGATTGAGCAGGGCATCCCCGGAAACATGGTCAGTTACTTCAAGGACAACAGATTTGCCACCATGCTGCGCCCACAAACGCGCAGAAGCATATCCGTCTCCACCGTTGGCTCCGGGCCCGCACAGAAAAACGACCTCATTACCAGGGACAGTGTGGCGGCGGATGGCCTCAAGGACTCCCTGGGCAGCATGCTCCATGAGCAGAATGGAAGGCATCCGCTTTTCTTCCATATAAGCAGCTTCGAGTACTTTCATTTCCTGAGGGAAAATACAGTTCAGCATATGTTTTTTCTCCTGTCAGATGGAAAAATCTAAGAAAAATCCAATTGAAGTATACAACCATGCATGGAAAAAGCAAGCGAAAGGCTTGCTGCGTATAGCTTTCAAAAAAAATAAAAAAACGCCAAAAAACTTGTTGACAAAAAAGTGAAGTTGCTGTATTATACCACACGTCGCCTGCAGAACACTGCAGTTGATACGGTACCGGGGTGTAGCGCAGTCTGGTAGCGCACGTGCTTTGGGAGCATGGGGCCGGGGGTTCGAATCCCTTCACCCCGACATCTCAGACACCTTACCGTATTATGGCCCCGTGGTCAAGTGGCCTAAGACACCGCCCTTTCACGGCGGCTACTCGGGTTCGAATCCCGACGGGGTCACCACTTTTTCTTTCGGTGATGGGCCTTTAGCTCAGTTGGTTAGAGCGGCCGGCTCATAACCGGTTGGTCCTGGGTTCGAGTCCCCGAAGGCCCATTTGTTCCTGGCCCGGTAGCTCAGTTGGTTAGAGCGCCAGCCTGTCACGCTGGAGGTCGTGGGTTCGAGCCCCATCCGGGTCGCACTTTCCTGCAACTGCAGGCTTTGCCTCTGGTTGACTGTGCTGGTGTAGCTCAATCGGTAGAGCAGCTGATTTGTAATCAGCAGGTTGCGGGTTCAAGTCCCATCGCCAGCTCCATCCCTTATTATAAGGGAAACAAATTTCATATGGATGGGTTCCCGAGTGGCCAAAGGGAGCAGACTGTAAATCTGCCGTCACCGACTTCGGTGGTTCGAATCCACCCCCATCCACATTTCGCGGGAATGGCGGAATTGGCAGACGCGCATGATTCAGGTTCATGTGTGCTCACGCACTTGCAGGTTCAAGTCCTGTTTCCCGCACCAAACCAGTATAATCCGAACCGGTTCTTCTCCATAGGAGACGGGTTCGGATTATTTCTTTTCTTCAGCCAAGAGCAGCTTGCAGCATCACACCGGCGAAGGTATAATGAACCAGTATAAAAAATCCGGGATGCCACCTATGATGGTGACATCCCATTTTTTAAGCCGCAGCGGGGAATGCTTCGTGCTCTTCACGCTGCTGTTTCTTCTCCTGTTCAGCCTTCCATTCCAGAAATTCCGTCTGACCTTCCTCGCTTTCCCAATAAGCTTGAATATCCGGCCAGAAACATCGGGCGATCGTTTCGATCACATGATCCGGATAAGGGGATTTGTTGACAGGTTTTTTTCTTCTTGCCATTATATCACCGACCTTTAATTCTCTAAAACTTTCAAGAAATTGTGTATAGGGGTATTCTCGGTTTTTGCGTACATACGTACATTTGTACGGGGACTGTATATCGTCTGCTGTACAATGGTACGTATGTACGCAGATTTTTGAACTTATTCCGGTATAGTGCATTTGTTGTCGAACGGGTTGTCTTTAGGCCATGCTCTCTGCCAATGGTCAACAGTCTCCATCGGGAGCTTCAGGACCGCGCCGATTCCAGAAAATCCACGGACACGTCTTCCGGCGGCATTCGTCTGATTGTTGTTGTCTTCTATGCTAAACTTTTTCTTGTTGGCAATCAGGAATTCGCTCATGCTCCTGGGTTTCAAAGGAGCAAGACCATTTTCCTTGCAGTAAATGCAATAGATGCTGTACAGATCCTGTGAAGAGATAGAGAGCACTGGATCCAGCCGGATGTATCCTTCTGATTCCATAAAGCTGATCATGCTGTTGCCATCCTGCCGGACAAATTCCCGATTTGCCTTGATCCTTACGCTCTCAGTGAATCGGAACTTGTTTGCCACAAGACGCTTCAGCCCCTCGAAGGCCCATAGAAAAATACCTTCTATTTCAGAACACATCTTTTCCGCCAGGTCTGGATCATCGATTCGGTTTGCCGGTTTCTCCTTCGTGGTCAGAATCAGCTGTCGGCGATAGAAACCGTCGCTCCTGTCATATAGGGACTGTAGATCACCGTTGGAGAAGGCCAGGATACGGGCATACATCCAGCCCTGATAGCTCTGCTTTCCCTTCTTTTCTAGATCCATTTTACCTTGTGCGGTTACCAGGGATTTCACATAATTGGTCTGCTTCAGGGCTTCGATCCGCATATCATCGTCAATCATCAGGAGCATGTGTTCCAGATCAGCCCGAGCAAAGCGGTTCTCAGAGACTTTTCCAACGCTGCCGTCCTTGGCATAGCTGCCGAGGAGGCGGAAGAGTACCGCGCCAATCTGGCTTTTGCCCTCGCCGCCATTTCCTTTGATCACCATCATTCGTTGCCCTTTATTGCTGGGAATCAGGCTGTAGCCGAGAAATTCCTGGAAGGATGCGATATCTTCCGGATAGAGCAACTGATTCAGGTAATTCAGCCAGCAAACAGGGGCAGACGCAGCCGGGTTATATCGGACAGGAAGGCGGAAGCGAACAATTTCATCCATCGTGGCATCGAAACGATCGTTTAGGAAAAGTGTGCCGTTGGCCAGATGAATCCGATCCGGCTGTGGCAGAAGCTTATCTGTGTAAGCCATGATTTTCAGCAGTTCGATGATAGCCGTGATCTTGCGTGTAACGTTGGTGGAGATGAACGGTTTCAGCATCTGGAAAATGACTTCTTTCAGACGGGTTTCGTCGGTCAAACGTCCCTTTCGGGTGAAAAAAGCATCTTCCGCATAAGCCAGCTTGTACTGGCTGAGAAACTGCTGGCAGAAGAGGCTTTCATTGATGGCTTTTCCATCGTACCAATCAGGCCACCATTCAAGCCGCACGATTTTCTCTTTCGGCATGGCTCGTCACCCCCTTCTTTTCCGCTTGCAGGATCGCTTCCAATTTGTCAATGCTCCCATCCCGGATCAGAGCTTCAGCTGTGTCTTTCCGAAGATCTTCATCCGATGCGTATAGCAGATCCAGGTAATACCCGATGATCGGCAGTGCATGGCAAGCTTCCATGAAGCGGGGATCCCAGTCTTCATCTATTATGACCGGGGCAAATTTTTCTTTTTTGTTTTTTAGTAAACTTTCGTAATCCACCAATACCCGGATGCAGCGGTTTTCTATGTCACGCTGCATGGCTGACTGCCTCCCGGGAAGGGAGACAGCCGCCGGAGTAGGAGTGTTGGGGTCAATGTGAAAATCATAGGCGAGCTTTTGTGCTGCTTCATAGGCTGTGAGACCGAAAAGTTTGGCGGTAAAGTCAATCACATCGCCGGTCTCGTGGCATCCGAAACAATAGAATCGTTCATCCACCTTCATGGATGGATGCTTATCATCATGAAATGGACAGCATGTCATGCCGGCCCGGCTGACCTTCAACCCGTAATACTCGGCGGCCTGCCTCGTGGAGATTGCTGCTTTTACTGTGGTGAAAATGTTTTTCAATTGGTTCCTCCTTGTCTGCAACGTCATCGTTCTAATGGTTGATTGTGATGTTTGCTTTGATTGATTGTTTGTTGATGATTCTCCAGGATCTCCCTGATCGACGGCCTGGCCTGTTCCTTGATCTTAGCTTTAGCCGCATCCCGGGTGGCAGGCAAACGAAGCGCTTCTATGACTTTTTCAAGAATTGACTTGGCCCGCTTTTTCAGCGTGTTGGCGGCTCGCACAAACCAGTCCGCCACAAGCTCCCGGTCTTTTTGCTTCATTTTTGTTTCCGGCGACATGACTTGTTGCCTGCCTTTTTCCAGCACCATCAGGTCCTGCTCCTGCGTTTCACGGATAGCTTCGGCTGCAACAACCTTAACGGCCTCCCTGTAGGCAGTATCTGCAACGGCTTCCAGCACCGTATCCGCGTCAGCAAGCTTCTCCATCTTCTCGTCCAATTCTGCCGACTTCTGAGCAATGATCCGGCTCTGGGCTTCGTTGTCGGCGGTAAGCTCCGCATTGCGCTGTTCCAGCTCTGCGATCCTTTCCCGCTGGGCCTGAATGATGTAATCGTTTTTCTCCCGGTTTTCCCTGCCGCCATAAATCGCATCCCGTTCGACTTCCAACCCATGCTCCTCGCAGATGTTCAAAAGCAGCTCCCGGCATATGCTGTCAAAAGTGATTTTCCTGTTGTTCTGTCTGCTGGGCTTCTTCTCCGGGAAGGGAAGCTGAATCCCCAGGGCTTCCAGTGCTTTCTCCTGCTTCGGCTCAATTTCACCGTAGCGGTTTTCGATATCGAACACCTGCCTGGCG
>Ga0129307_1000139_pt1 | contig 121664 bp, 124 predicted proteins | sample P1105metagenome_FD_94437 | JGI IMG/M metagenome (GOLD analysis project Ga0129307, IMG submission 94437) | Capybara group fecal microbial communities from Wisconsin, USA - P1105 metagenome | ecosystem: Host-associated > Mammals > Digestive system > Large intestine > Fecal | place: USA... | reverse complement strand
TTCCACGTAAAAACCTGGGATACCATACTCCAGAACAGATGTTTGAATCTGAACTGGACATGATATATAAAAGGACATCTTAATTTTTTTGAACTATTTTCAACTTGTTATTGCAATTACTGTCTCATTACCGTTAGACTGAATTTTTTCCAGGGCTTCTTTTCCGTTTTCAGCATAAATAACTTTATATTCAGACTGAATTATATTTCCGAGAAGTTCGCGGTTAATCGCTTCATCATCTACAATAAGAATTGTTCTCTCAAATAAATTATCCATATATATATTATATATCGATTTAGAGCAGTTTGCGATATTTTTTTATTTATGTACTTTTACTTGTATTTTATTGCTTTTAGATTTAAAATATTTGTTATAATTACAGGAATTCAAGATATGAGAAAACACTTTTATTTCTTTCTCAGCTTGACCATCCTTGCCATAGTGCTTGTCATGTCAGGCTGTTCAGCTAAAGCATTAAAAAAAAGTAATACAAAAGATATATCAATTTCTCAAAATCAACTGCAAAACTCATCAGCTGATTCTGATGTAATTAAAGAAAAACAACTTGATATCTATAACCCGCAGAAAAGAGAATATAATTTTTATTTTACCTATAAAATTGTACATGCCTGGTGGGATGCAGTTGCCCTTGGAATGGAAGATGCAGTACGACAGTATGAAGAAAAAGGAATTCATATAACTTATGATTACCGCGCACCTGATGCAATGTCTGCCTACGACCAGATTAAGCGAATAAAAAAAGCAGCAGCCCTCAATGAATATGATGTAATTGGCGTTGACGTTGCTGATATAGATATTGTAACACCTGTTATCAATCAGATTATTTCAGAGGGACATAAAGTTATGACCTTTTCCAGCTCAGATTCCGGAAGGGAAAATGGCTGTAACAGAATTGCTTATGTAGGAAATACCCATAACTATCAGGACGGACAGAATCTTGCAGAAGTTCTTTGTTCCTATCTGAATTACGAAGGTCAGGTAGCAATGCTTGTTGGAAATGTAGGAGCTCCCTGCCATGAAGAGCGGGCAAGTGGAGCGAAAGATGTCTTTGATAAATATGAAAGAATTAATCTTATTGATATAAAATATGACGAAGACAGCGACATAAATGCTTATAATTTTACAAAAGAATTTCTTAAGAAGTACCCTGACCTTAGTGGAATTATTTGTTGTAATATGAGTAATCCGGTGGGAGCAGGCCGTGCTGTTGAAGAAGCAGGAAAGGCCGGTAAGGTAATTATTGTAGGAATGGATCATGATGAACGGGCAATAAAATACCTTCGTGATGGAATTATTTATGCCCTGGCAATTCAGGACTGTTATTCAATTGGTTTTGATACAATCACAACTGCAGTAAAAATTGCAGATGGAATAAAACCGGGCTCTTTATATCCCGAAAAAACAGAAGAAACAACAACTGTATTTTATCAAAAGGATGCAGCTCTTCTTCTTCACTCACTTTATGGTGTAATGGAATAGGGGACTGCAATGAAAAAACTTACAAAACGTATCATTCATATATTTACAGTCTTATTAATGATTCTGCTGCTTATTCTTTTTCTGATAATGTCATTAAGAACTGCTGATACTACACAGGAAGTTACAGATAAAGCTATTGATAGAATCAGTCATTTCTATATAGAGGAAATTGCAAAAAGCAGAACTTCACTTATCTCAGATGAGCTCAATAAAAAATATAATTATGTAAATAATGCACTTGATGTTATTACCCAGAAGGATCTTGAATCTCCTAAAGCACTGAGAAATTATCTTGGCAAAATGCGTAAGCTTTATAACATGGATACCTTTGCTCTTGTTGATGAAAATAGTCTTGTTTATACTTCGCACTCTACCTGTTCCGGAAAAACCCGATATCCTTTCCTTACAAAAGCTATTACCGAGCCTATTTATTCAACTGTATTAAATTATGGTGGTGATAAACAGCTTTTTCTTGCTGTTCCTGTTTCTGGACTTTATTTTAATAATTCAAAAATCACAGCCTGCTTTGTCGAAATTGATATTAATCAGATGATGAGGTCAATGGCCTATCGTTATGAAAATATGGAGACTTATTTTAATCTCTATTACAAAAATGGTGAAAGCCTTACTAATACTGACTTTGGAAAAATTCCGTCAGGTTTGAACCTTCTTTCTGTAATTTCTGCCAGCGAAGAAGATCCAAAAAAAATGAAAAACATTATAGATGATTTTTCTTCAGGTAGATCTAATCTTATAGAAATCAACTACGGTAACGAAGAAGCACACCTCTTTTATATTCCTGTAAAAAACACTGGCTGGGTTATGACAATCCTTGTTTACGAAACCGTTATAAATGAGCAGGTAAGTACAAGTATTGCTTCTCTTATGCATCATACAAGAACTCATACATTCTTTACCTTTGCTTTAATCGTATTACTTTTTATCGGTTTGATTCTGATTATCCGTTATACTTCTCATTTCAAGATTGAGCAGGAAAAGATAATCAGTCAAAGAACTCAGCAGGCATACGAAAAATTAAACAAAGAAACTAATGCCATGCAGATTATTCATTCCGTTCTTGATTCTGGTCCATGGAGAATTGAGTTTGATGAAAATGGACAAATCATGAAATGCGATTGGTCTGAAACCTTCCGTACACTTCTTGGTTTTAAATCTGAAAAAGAGTTCCCTAATACCCTTGAAGCCTGGTCAAACAGGCTCCATAAGAGCGATAAAGATACTGTTTTAAAAGCCTTTTGGGATACTGTAAATGATACCTCTGGTAATACAGTTTATGATGTTGAATACCGTCTTTTGACAAAGGATGAAGGCTGGAAATGGTTTCATGCAGCGGGTAATATTATCCGCAGTGCAGAAGGTATACCTCAGACTTTCGTAGGTCTATTTATCGATATTGATGAAAACAAAAGAAATGAAATCGATCTTATGGAACAGTTTAATATCGTAAATGCCCTCAGCCGTGATTATGCAAATATCTTAAGCATAAATGTTACAACCAGGACTGTTAAACCGATTAAACTTGGAGGATTTGTTCCGGAATCATTTAAAGTAAATTATTCTAAAGATGCTTCCTATGAGACATACTTTTCTGAATATATTAAATATCGTGTATATTCAGAAGATAAAGCTTTTATGTCGCAGGCAATTGCCCTTGATACAATTATAGAAAAGCTTAATGAATCTGATGAGTATTCTTCAAGCTACCGTGTTGAAGAAAATAACGAACTTCATTTTTATGAATTTAAATATATGAAGCTTGATGCAGATACGATTATCGTTGGTGTTATGAATATCGATAAAATCGTTAATGATGCAAAAGAAAAGGAAAAGCTTATTGTTCTTTCTGAAACCGACCAGATGTCCGGTCTTTTGAACCGAATGAGCGGAGAATTAAAGGTAGAAGAGAGCCTTAAGAATGGAAAGGGTGGATTATTCATACTTCTTGATATTGACCATTTTAAGAGCTTTAACGATACCTATGGTCATGATGTCGGCGATAAAGTAATTATAAGTGTTGCTAACTGTCTCAAGTCTGCCTTCCGCGAACATGATATTGTTTTCCGTTTAGGTGGAGATGAATTTTCCGCTTATGCAACTGAAGTCCATGACAAGAAAATAGCAGAAGCAATAATCAACCGGTTTATAGAAAATCTGAAAACTATTAAAATTGCAGAACTTGAAGGTATTTCTATAACAGCAAGTATTGGTGCTATAATTCTTCCTCAGGGAGAAGCAGCTGATTTTGGAGATAACTATAAGCTTATTGATAAAGGTGTTTATATGAGCAAGAAAGTAGAAGGCTCTCATGTAACCTTTATGTAGTTTACTTAGTGTTGTAAGCGATTGCTCCGTCCCAATTTTCTGGCGGGCGGACTATAAATTCATCACAGCGTTCTACCATCAATGCGGCTGCTTTATCATCCCCGCATTCATCAAGTGCCTTCTGGAAATATTCTCTTGCAAGATTCCATACACCTTTTTTATACAAGGCAAAAGCTTTGTCGTAGAACTCCCGGTAAGTTTGTGAAAAATCATCAATACTCTTATCTACAGCATAAATTGGAACAGGATGTTCTTTACCTTTAACTTTTACATTATCAAGATGTCGGTAAACGTAATCTGTATTTTTAATATCATCTTTTACAGCTTCACTGATGAGAATCATTGTTCCATAAGTTTTTGTAAGTCCTTCCAGACGGCTTGCAAGATTTACATTATCTCCAATTACAGAGTAATCAGTTTTATCTGCCGAACCAATGGAACCTACAATAACATCACCGTAATGAATTCCAATACCGATATTAAACTTCATACCTGCAGGTAAAATTAAATCTTCCATTTCTATTCGTGTTACTGCTTCCCGCATTTCCTGGGCAGCCGCAACAGCACGCCTGCAGTTATCTTCATAGCTTACAGGGGCACCAAACAAGGCCATTATTGCATCGCCCATGAACTTATCTACAGTACCGCCATATTTTTTGATTATTGTACACATGGCAGTAAAGTATCTGTTTAAAAAGGCAACGACAGTTTCCGGTTTATTACACTCGCTGATATTTGTAAAAGAACGGATATCGCAGAACATAATTGCAACATCACGTTTTTCACCAATACCAACTTTTGCTTCTGTTTCAGCACCATCAACAAGTTCATCAATAATCTGTTCAGGAACAAAACGGCTGAAGGCTTTTCGAATGTTACGTTCGAACTTCATTTTGCTCTGCATTTTGATTGTGCTTTCCATAATGCGGGTAACTTCATTTACCGCAAAACTGAACAAGTCTATTTGCTTTGTTGTAAAAGCACCTTCACGTACAATGTGAACAGTTCCATAAAGTAAACCCGAAGCTTCTTTTAACGGGAAAGCCTGATATGCAGAAAGCGGTAATTCTTCTGTATGAAAATCTTCGAGAGGGAAGCTCGATTCAATTTTTTCTGGAACTACATTTATCATATTCTGATTAGGGAAGAGGTTTTCAAAATCTGTCATACAGACTTTAAGAAAATCTTTTTTTTCGTCATCGGAAAAATTGTCGCCGCAAATATAAAAGCTCTTTAAGCCGTCATCTGTTTTTACAAACATTGCCGCAGCAGGCAGTTCTCCGAGTTCTGCAAGAAGACTTAAAAATGCTTTTGATATATCTGACAGGGAATCGATTCTGTCTATCATTGAATAAATTTTTTCGAGTATTCCTGTTTTTACAATATCATTTTTTTCAGGGCGGGCAAGCATACCGTCTTTTTTTGCAATGAGAGTTTCCAGGTCTGAAAGGATTGTATTCTGATCAAAATTAAAAAATAAATCAGCACCACAATTGATTTTAAATTCATCATGAAAAAGAAAATCACTGGTTGCAAAAATACCAACAGAAATTGTTTTGAAACGTGCCACACTTTTTATAAACCGCACAAGTTCAATACAAGACGGGTTCATATTTCGAGCATTAATTAAAACTGCATCAGGAAGCAGATTATACAAGGCAACAAGAAATTTAATTCCGTTTCTTTCAAATGAAAGTTCATAATCAGACTGGCGTGTGAGTTCTCTGAAAATTGACTGAATGGTTACCGAAGGTTCAAGAACTATAATTCGTTTACTCATTTAAAAGCTCCTTGATTTTCTGAATAAGATTATCGCGCTTAAAATCAGATTTTGAAATATATATATCTGCCTTTGGAATAGGGGAGTTTGAAAGGGCAATAACCGGAACTTTTTTATAGCTTTCAAGTCGGCGAATATTATCCAGGAAAATCTCTCCATTCATTCTTGGCATTTTGTCATCGCATAAAATTAAATCAAAGTGGTTGGCTTTTATTTTTTCCATTGCCTCAATTCCATCCTGAGCTTCTTCAACATAAAAGCCATAACCTTTTAAAATTGTGTGTTCAATAAGTCTTGTAGTTTCTGAGTCATCTACAACAAGGGCGTGATTAATATGCTTACGAGTAGATGCTTCAAATTTCTTAACGTCATAACCACGCATTGAACGGAACTTTTTAATAATCATTGGAAGATATAAAATTGGAATCATGTCGTATTTTTCATCAAAGGCAAGACCTTTCAAAATCGGGAAATACTTGAAGCAGCGGGGCATAGGCATTTTGATGACTGAAACAAATTTCTGCATTTCATCAACAATGATTCCAACTTTCTGATTCTGGAAATTAACAAGAAGGATTGTATCCATTACAGGAAGCTCTGTAATAGGAGTTCCAGGCAGCAGGGAAGAAAGAGAATATACCGGAATCTCTTCACGATTCTTTTCATTTCCCATTTCATTTTCCTGAACATATACAACAAATTTCTGGTTCTGTTTTTCCACGTAATTTGCAGGACTTTCCGAAATTACATCAATTACAAATTCAGAAGGAATCATGTACTTACGATTATTTGCAAATACAAAAAAGCCATGGAAATCCTGATGCTTTGCAATAAAGGAATCTTCATGCACAAAAGAAAGAATCTGTTCATGAGAAAGTAAAAGATTTGCCTGAAGATTCTGAGCATCTGCAGAAAGCTGTTTTGAAGTATCACGAATCAGTTTTTTATTATCTTCAAAGATTGCTTCTTTTAAGGTTTCAATCTGATTGATGATAATATAAGAGCGGGCGATCATTTCCTGATGCTGATTTACCAGCTCAGAAATCTTAGAAGATTCAAGTTCAATTTTTTCAGGAACTTTTTCTCTTTCGCGTCTCCTTTGCTCAGCGGCACGGTCTTCATCTTCCATCTGCTGCTGTAAAAGTAAAGTCTGTTCATGACTTCCAGCAGCTAGGCTCATTGCATTAAAGAGTTCTCCGGCAACAGCCTTATCAAGAAACAAAAGATAAGGTTTTACGTTCTCGGCAAAGAGCTCCTGCATGCGGCCCTGTTCAATCATATCGCACATTTCGGAAAGCTTATCTGCAGTCTGATTTATAAGGAAGTAAAGGTTTTCTGAAAAAACAGCTTTTCCATCAATGATTGCTTTATACAAATCTTCCGTTGCCTTATAAAGTCTGTATACAGGAGTAAAACCAAGCAGTAGGGAAGAGTCTCTGGTAATACTTAATACACGAAGAATTTCCTGTGTCATCTCCGGCTGTGTTTTAAGGGTATGGGCAAGCCATCTTGTTTCAGCCAGATAATTTTTTATGACGTTTCCATTCTCTGATGTGACTGGAAGCTCGTTTATAATTTTTGCAAGTTCCTGATCATTCACAGTCGAATATTTAGAGAAGGTTGTATTTTTTTTGTTCTCTTTAGATATCTTTGAAATTATTCCCAACTCTCTCATCCTTTTTTATGAAAATAAAAAACATTACCATCAGAACATTTTTCGAGTCCTTTTGGTAAGATTGAAGAATCTATAGTTGCAATCTCATTCATTGAAAGAAAGATATAACCGCCCGGTGCTAAAGAATCGGTTACGATTTTCTGTAAGATTTCCTGACGCATTTCAACTGTAAAATAAACAAAAACATTTCGTATAAAAACCAGATGAATATTGCGGGGAAATATTGATTCTTTTTTTGTAAGATTAATCTGCCTTCTGTAAATTTTTGAAGTTATTTCATTTGGAATAGTAACTTCTTTTTCAGCATTCATGTATGGTTCAAGAAGATAATGGAATTTTGCTCCATCAACTGCCTTTACAGAGTTCTGTTTATATTTTCCTTCTAGGCCTTTTTCGAGAACACTTGTGTTTATGTCAGTTGCAGTACATTCAGTTTTTATTCCAAGAGAAGAAGCAAGAAGATATAGCGAATAAATTTCTTCGCCACTGGAAGCGGCTGCACTCCATATCCTTAGTGGATTTAAACCAAGCTTTGCATGAAGTTCTGGCATAACCTTATTTTTTAAAAAGAGAAACTGAGACTCTTCTCTGAAAAAATAAGTTTCGTTTACGGTAGCATGATTTAAAAGAATGTCCATTTCCTCTTTGTTGAGGCAGACATAATTGTAATAATCAAGACCGTTGAGTTTGATTTCTTTTTTTCGCTTGTCAATAAAATTTCTGATTCCGCTTTTGTGGCTTTCCCGTGGAATTATTCCTGTCTGCTTTGTAATAAGCGAAATTATATCGGTAAACTCTTTATCATCCATAAAAATACTCTCATCCTATCTGGTCATTTTTACAACGGCCCTTGCAATACAGTCACGGGGTAAAACACGTGACGCTGCTTTCATTTCGATTGCTGCCTGCGGCATACCAAAAACCGTACAGGTAGATTCATCTTCACAAATTGTAAAGCCACCTGAATCGATTATTTCTTTACAGCCTTCAGCTCCATCCTGGCCCATACCGGTAAGCAGAAGGGCAAGACAGGACTTTTTGTAAAGCTTTGCCGCTGAGCGGAAAAGTTTGTTTACTGCCGGGCGTAAGAATCTTTCAGGTGGTTCATCAGAAAGCTTAAGAACCGGAAGTTCATTTTTTATATAATCAATTAATAAATGCTTATCTGCAGGTGCCATATAAACGTGTCCGCTCTTTGCAATTTCTCCGTCCTTTGCAAGACTCATCGGAATGTTAGGACAAACCTGATTAAACCAGCGGACCATTTTTTCATCAGCACCAATATCGATATGCTGGGCATAAAGAACAGGAAGAGGAAAGTTGTTTCCAAGTCCTGCAAGTACTTTCTGAACAGCAGTTGGACCTCCGGTTGAAGCTCCAATGCAAAGTACTTTAAAAGAGCGGTCACTGCCGAAAAGACTTTCGTTATCAGAATCCAGGTCTATGTTTTTAGAAGAATGAGCATGATGCGGAGAAGGTCCTTCTGATTTTGCTTTTTCAACAGCCGCGCGGACCTTTTCTGTAAAGTCTTTTAAGTCAACTTCATCAAAAGTCTGGAGAGAAGGTTTTTTCTCAAAAGCAGCGCCTGCCGCAAGAACATCAGTTTTTATTGAAGCATCATCAGAATAAATTACAACAGGAATCCCAAATTCACTCGTTATAATTTTTGCTGAATCAATACCGTTCATTTCCGGCATATTGTAATCGCTTACAACAACATCAACATGATGCTCACGGCAAAAATCTACAGCCTTGCGTCCGTTAGAAACAGAAGCTGCAATTTCGAAATTATTGCGGACAAATGTTTTTTCAAATAGTCCTCTCGTAATTGCTGAATCATCAACTATGAGAACCTTCAGCAAATCGCTCATAATTCTTCCTCCCTCAAATCCTGACAAAGCCTGTCTTCAATTGCATCAATATCAAAAAATGGAATTATGCGTGATTTATATTTTATGCCTTCTGGAGAAATGTCTTCTTCTTCCGGCTCAAAAAATAACTCTATTCCAGAAATATGCAAAGATATCTGATCATCATCGCGGCGGAAAACCAGAACAGTTGGTTCAGGGATTTCGCAGTTTTCTTCTTTTTCCATCTTTAAAAGATTTACGACAGTGTAAGGAAGGCCACGGCAATTCACCATTCCTTCGATGTAATCAGGTACAAAAGGAAGGGGATGAATTTTTGCCGAATGCATAATCTCCTGAACGTTAGTGTTCTTGATGGCATAGAGGCGCTTATGAATTGTGAAAATCAGATAACTCTCATTCGTCTCTGCTTGCATTGTTCAAGTCCTCAGAAATCTTGCGAACGTTTTCCGATGCAAGGGAAATGTTATCTGTTGCTACAGTAAAGTTTTCAACACCGGCAGAAATCTCTTTGAGCGCAATAAGAATCTGTTCACTTGCACTGGCCTGCTGACGGATAATTTCAGCAATACCATCGGCACTGGTTGCAGTAATTTCTGCAGAGCTGCGGATGTTAGCAAACTTTGCTTCGAGGCCACGCGCATTTTCATAACCCGCATTAATTTTTTCTGTTCCACTTTCGGAAGCAAGAATAAGCGAGTCTGAAGAATGCTGTATCTCGTTAATCTTCTCTTTGATTTCTCGTGTACCATCGATAATACCATCTGAAAGACGGCGGATTTCATTAGCAACAATTCGGAATGATTTTCCGGCTTCTCCGGCAGTACTTGCTTCAAGCTCGGCGTTGAAAGCGATAATCTTAGCCTGGTCTGCAACGTTGTTGATGAGAGTTACGATATCCCAGATGCTTTCAATCTTTTCACTGAGGATTTTGATTCCATCAATTGTCTGCTGATTGGCATCAAAAATTTCGTGGAGCTGGGCAACGTTCTGTTCAATCTGAGCAACACCTTCTGTTACATCTGCAGAAGTCTGATTTGCAATGCTCGAAACATCTTTGATTTTTGTAGAGATATTTTCTGAAAGAACGTTTGAATCTTCCATTGTGGCAACAATCTCTTTTACGGCAGCAGAAGAGTCCTGGCTGGTTGCGGCAGTTTCCTTTGTTGCAACTACAAGATTCTGCGCTTCTTCAAAAAGCTGTTCACCAATCTTTCTTTCCTTTTGAGCAACGGCAAGCTCTTTTTCGCGTGAAGCTCTGATTCTTACCATTACATCATTAAGCTTTGCAATAATGATTACAAAGGTTGCAAAGATTATTACGATTGCAATTGTGATAATCATGAGAATTGAAATGCCTTCAGCTTTTCCTGCAGAGGCTGGGGCAGTGGCAAATATATACCAGCCGTAACTTGGAAGGTAACGCATTACTCCACGTTCTAAAGGACTGATTTCAAATTCAAGGAGCGAACCGTCTTTCGAAAGCTCCTTGGCCTTTTTCATAAGTCCATCAAAATCTATATCATGATTTTCATAAATAGAGTCGATGAGTTTTTTATCAACTACCATTTGTTTGTCATCTCTAACACCTGTAATTTCTTTTGCTTCGTTAAAGAAATACATAGTGATTTTATTATTCAAACTTTGATAACAGGAGTTAATAAAAGCATCAAGCTCAATACCAGTTCCAGATAAACCAATAGGCTTCTTTTTAGCATCACGCATTACTGCGTTCAGCCAGAGACAAGTCATGTCCAGATCAGCATTATAGTTGATATTGAAGTTATATACATCGGTTTCATAAAGAGTCATCTTATACCAGTAGTCTGCAGGATTATCCGGATTAATGGTGTAGGAGTACTCCATACCGTTATAGAAATCTTTATCAATATCATTTGCCCAGAAAATTATATGCGAAGAAAAAGCGTCGCGAAAACTTTCGAATTCTCTAAACGCATTTTTACGCAAAGTCTGGTCATCTGGATTTTGAAAATATTCCAGAGCGGTAGGCGATGTAGCCAGTTTCTTCGTTAATGCGATTTCCGGTTGAAGGGAATCTTCCATCATGATTCCTTTCTGGGAAATCTCCTCTCTCAGCATTTGTGCAACTCTCTGCGATGCCTGCTGTGTTGAAAGTGTTCCGTAAACAAAGAAAGCAACAGCCACAACTACTAAAATCAACACAGTAGATATTACGACAGATTTCTTAAAAAATTTTGTCTTCATATAAATAATTATCTCATAAAATAAGTATAAAGCAAGAAAATTTGGATTTAATATTTAATAATACTTAAATAATTTATTATAATTAAATTTTTATATTGAATATTAGCCGTTTTTTCTATATTATATTTCTATGTCATCCCGAACTTGTTTCGGGATCTATTGCTAAAAGATGCTGAAACAAGTTCAGCATGACATGGAGAAACTCATGATTGAATTAACATTAAGCCAGTTATTACGACAGAAGACAGCCGAAGATCCGGCACATGAATTCATGGTTTACGCAGACCGTGACCTTCGTTTTACTTATGCGCAGTTTGATAAGCGCGTTGATGACCTGGCTTGCGGACTATATGCAATCGGTGTTCGTAAAGGTGATAATGTCGGTATCTGGGCAACTAATGTCCCGGACTGGCTCACATACATGTTTGCCTGTGCCCGCCTTGGTGCAGTTGGAGTTACCGTAAATACTTCTTACAAACTTCACGAGCTTGAGTATCTTGTAAAACAGGCAGACCTTACAACTCTCTGTCTCACAGACGGTGTAAAGGATTCGAACTATGTTCAGATGATTAAGGAGCTTGTTCCAGAACTCGATGAATACGAACGCGGCTGCCTTAAATCAAAAAGATTCCCTTGCCTTAAAAATGTAGTTTTCATGGGACCAGAAAAGTTCCGCGGCCTTTATTCAACACCAGAGCTGCTCCTTCTTGGCCAGCATGTTGATATTGAAATCATTCATAAAATTGAAAGCGAAGTTACTCCGGAAGATGTTGTAAACATGCAGTATACTTCAGGAACTACAGGTTTCCCTAAGGGAGTTATGCTTACCAGCCGCAACATCATCAACGATGGATTTATCATTGGTGAGCGCATGCGTTATACTTCAAAAGAACGACTTTGTCTTGTTGTTCCTCTTTTCCATTGTTTTGGAATTGTACTTGGAGTTATGGCTTGTCTGACTCACGGCGGTACTCACGTCCTTCTCGAAAGCTTCGACCCGCTTGTTGCCCTTGCTTCAATTCAGAAAGAGAAGTGTACTTCACTTTACGGTGTTCCAACAATGTTCATCGCCGAGCTTAATCATCCTATGTTCAGCATGTTTGATTTGTCTTCCCTCCGTACAGGTATTATGGCTGGTTCAGGAGTTCCTGTAGAACTGATGAAGCGTGTAAATGATGAAATGCATATGCCGGAAATTACTTCGGTTTATGGTCTTACAGAAACTAGCCCTGGAATGACACAGAGCCACTGGGATGACAGCCTTGAAGTTCGTGCTACAACTGTAGGCGACGCTTTTGAAGGAATTGACGTTAAAGTTCTGGATCCTGAAACTGGAAAAGAATGTCCGGTTGGAGTGCAGGGTGAGATGTGCTGTAAGGGCTGGAACGTAATGAAGGGCTATTACAAAATGCCTGAAGCTACAGCAGAAACAATTGACGCAAACGGATACCTTCATTCCGGAGACCTTGGTATTAAAGACGAAAACGGAAATTATCGTATTACCGGTCGTATTAAGGACATGATTATCCGCGGTGGTGAAAATATTTACCCTCGCGAAATCGAGGAGTTCCTTATTCAGATGCCAGAAATTAAAGACATTCAGGTTGCTGCAGTAAAAAGCGAACGCTACGGAGAAATCACAGGAGCCTTTATCATTCTTCATGAAGGAAAGACTCTTACAGAACAGGACGTAATTGAGTTCTGCCGCGATAAGCTTTCTAAGTTCAAGTGGCCTCAGCTTGTTATGTTCCTTGACGAATTCCCTATGACAGGTTCAGGAAAAATCCAGAAATTTAAACTTACAGAAATTGGTACAAAATACCGCCGTGAAGTGTTGAAAGTTGAAGATTAATGAGCTATATATAATATATGGATTCCATTATTCTTTTTGATTTCGATGGCACAATAGCAGATACTATTTCTGTTGGACTTGAAATTATCAATTCACATGCAGACAGATTCGGCTATAAAAGGCTGGATGGAGAATTAAACACTCATCTGTCTGCTATGCAGTTAGTAAAGCTAGCCGAAGTAAAATTCTGGAAACTTCCATATCTTATCTATCAGCTCAAACTTAAACTTTCAGAAAAATCAGATGAAATCCAGCTGCTTCCTGAAGCAAAAGAACTGATTAAAAAAGTAAAAGATTCCGGCTATGAACTTGGAATTCTTACTTCAAATTCCATGAAAACCGTCGGCGCTTTCTTAAAAAAATATCAGCTTGATTCTTTTTTTTCTTATATAAAAACTGATGTATTTATTTTTGGAAAAAAGAAAGCCCTGGCAAAAACAAAGAAAATCCTCAATAAAAAAATCATATACATAGGCGACGAACTTCGAGACATTGAAGCCTGCAGAAAAACAAACACACCGGTTGTTTCAGTTTCCTGGGGCATGAATTCTTTTGAATCACTGGAAAGTCATAATCCGGGCTTTGTCGCTAAAAATGCGGAAGAAGCATTTAATTTTATTAAAGGTTTATAATTTTTTATTTTTTGCACTTATTCATATCAGATATTAAACTTTAATTATACTAAATATTTTTATTATTTTTTAATTTTTCTCTTGATTTTTGACTTCTTTTTGTATATTATCTAAAAAGTGAGCGATAGGAGCACCTGCGAAGCAGCCGACCGCAGCGAACGAAGTGAGCGAGGACGGTGAGCGTTAGCGAAGTGCGGATAGCGCGGCCCGAGCGAAGCGAGGGACACTCCCAGAAAAAGAGGTAAATTATGAACGAGGAGATTAAGGCTGTAGCAGACCGTTTGATCGGTCTGCGTGAAATTATGGACGTTTCTGTTGAAGAAGCAGCAGGTGTTTGCGGTATTTCAATTGATCAGTACAAGAAATATGAGACTGGCACTGTTGATATTCCGGTTGGTATTTTGCAGTCTATGTCTAAGAAGTATGGAATCGACCTCGGAACTCTTATTTCGGGAAAAGAACCTCACATGCATTCTTACTGTCTTACAAAAAAAGATAAGGGACTTTCAGTTGACCGCAGAAGTGACTATAAATATCAGGCTCTGGCAGCAGGTTTTCAGAACCGCAAGGCAGATCCTTTTATTGTAGTAGTAACACCTGAAAATACTAAGGAAATCCATTTCAATTCACATCCCGGCCATGAGTTTGAGTATATGATTGAAGGCTCTATGAAACTTGTAGTTGATGGAAAAGAAATGGTTCTGGAAGAGGGTGATTCTGTATATTTTGATGCTACAAAGCAGCACGGTATGCAGGCACTGAATGATAAGAAAGCTAAGTTTTTGGCAATAATTATATAGGATTTAATATGTTAGAAGATTTTCTAGAAAGAACTGAGTTTACTGATTATAAAGATTTTTTTGAGAATTATAAAATAAAAGTGCCTGAAAACTTCAACTTTGGTTATGACGTAGTTGATGTTCTTGCCCAGCGCACTCCTGATGCAAAAGCTTTTGTATGGTGTAATGATAACGGCGAAGAGCTTGTAATGACCTTCGGCGAATTAAAAGAGCGTACTGACCGTGCAGCTGCTTACTTCCGCAGTCTTGGTATTAAGCGCGGCGACTTTGTTATGCTGATTTTGCAGCGACGTTATGAGTTCTGGATTTCTATTGTTGCAATGCATAAGATTGGTGCTTCTGTAATTCCTGCAACTCATATGCTTACAAAAGAGGATATTGTTTTCCGCTGTAACGCCGCTTATATTAAGGCTGTTGTGGCGGTGGATCATCGCGAACTCTTTACTTACATCGAAGAAGCTCAGAAGGAATGTCCTTCTCTTAAGACTCTTGTTGCTGTTCCTCCTTTTGGAATTGATGTTGGCATGAGCGCTGAATTTAAGGCTAAGCATCCAAGCTGGCTTGATTTTACTGAAGGCTGCAAGGCATTAAGTGATGAAGCTCTGACAGAGTTCCACGCCCTCAAACGCGAAGACATCAGCAAGAACGACGACATTCTTCTTGCATACTTTACATCTGGAACTACAAGCCATCCAAAGCTTGTTTCTCATAACTTCCTTTATCCTCTTGGACATATTGTTACTGCAAGCTACTGGCAGCAGGTTCAGAAGGGCGGACTCCATCTTACTGTAGCTGATACAGGCTGGGGTAAGGCAGTTTGGGGTAAGCTTTACGGCCAGTGGATTGCTGAATGCTGTGTATTTATTTATGACTACCACGACAAATTTAAGCCAATTGATTTGATTAAGCAGATTGAAAAACATCATATTACTTCTTTCTGTGCGCCTCCAACAATCTACCGCTTCCTTATTCAGGAAGATTTGAGCCAATATGATTTCTCATCTTGTCTACATTGGTCTACAGCAGGGGAGCCTTTGAGCGAAGAAGTTTTTAATAAGTGGAAGGAAATTACTGGAAAAGAAATCCGCGAGGGCTTTGGCCAGACTGAAACTACTTTGTCGCTTTTCAATTACGGTAACGAGCGCATAAAGCCTGGTAGTCTTGGAAAGCCTGCTCCATACTACAACGTTACTTTGATTGATGAAGAAGGAAACGAAGTAGAAGATGGTGAAGTTGGTGAAATTGTAGTTGATATGAAAAACGGTAACTTCCCTGGACTCTTCATGGAATACTTTGGCGACCCTGCAAAAACAAAGTCTGTTATGCACGACGGCTACTATCACACATCTGATAATGCCTGGCGTGATGAAGACGGATACTTCTGGTTCACTGGCCGCAACGACGATGTAATCAAGTGTTCAGGTTATCGTATTGGTACATTTGAGGTTGAATCTGTTCTTATGCAGCACCCGGCTGTTGTAGAATGTGCAGTTACAGCTGCTCCGGACCCGGTAAGAGGTCAGGTTGTAAAGGCAACAATCGTTCTTGCAAAGGGCTACCAGCCAAGCGACGAGCTTGTAAAAGACATTCAGAACTTTGTAAAGAAAACTACGGCACCATATAAATACCCGAGAATTGTAGAATTCAGAGACAGTCTGCCAAAAACAATCAGTGGTAAAATTATGCGTAAAGACATCAAATAAGCCTACAATCGAAGAACCGTTAAAAACTGGGCTGCGACAGCGGGCCAGTTTAGGTTCATCGAAAGAATGGCTCAGAGGCGAGACTTGCGAGCCGACTAAAATCGAAGAAACGTTAAAACGCAAGCTGCGACAGCGGTTTGTATTTTAATTCATTTTTTTATGAAAATAAAAAACATTACCATCTGAAAGCTTTTCAAGGGACTTTGGAACAATAGAAGAATCCAGCTGGCCAATTTCGTTCATTGAAACAAAAAGATAGCCGTCTTCTGCCAGACAGTTATCTGTAATTATTTTCAGTATTTGTTTGCGGAGTTCTATCGAAAAATAAATAAACACATTTCTGATAAAAATTAAATTCTGATTCTTTGGCAGATTCTGTAAATTTGAAGGAGAATCCAGTTCTGTCAGATTCATCTGCATTGTTGTAATATGCTTTTTTATATTTTCGGGAAAGGCAATTTTTCTGTCTTCACGCTGATATGGCTTAACCAGGTTCTGATAAGAAGCACCATCAACTGTACGCAGGGAAGTACTAAGAAAGACACCACTTTTACAATGCTCTAAAACTTCTGAATTAATATCACTTGCAGTAACGAGAGGATTCAGGCCGCAGGTTAATGCAAGGACGACAAGAGAGTAAGCTTCTTCACCATAAGAACAGGCAGCACTCCACATTTTTATTTCTTTACCTGGTGAATTAAAACGCCACTGAGAAAATATTTTACTTTTTAATAAAGCAAACTGTTTTTCTTCGCGGAAAAAATAGGTCTCGTTTACAGTACATTCATTAACAAATTCTGATATGAGATTTTTGTCAGTGAAAAGCAGCTTTCTGTATTCTTCAATTGAATAATTGTTTTCTGATATTTTCTTTTCAATAAAATACTTTATACCGTCTCTATGACTTGCACGAGGAATAATACCAGTTATAGTTGTGAGTATACTGATAAATGAATCGAGAATATCTTCTGTAAGAGTAACTGCTGGCATACAAATCTTCCAAATACAAGAAAATACAGTATTAGTATTATTATCCTATAGTATTTGAGATTTGTAAAATTTAAAGAAAAAGCTTAAATATTGCAGATTGCGTCGCTGTGAACAGCGGCAGGCAATCTGGCAATCTTTTATTTCAAATAATCATAAATATATCTGAACGGATCTTCTATCATAGAACAGCTATCTCCAAACTCCATGAGCAACCCGTCGCTATCTTTTGTAGTTTTCCATTCAGGAAGTGGATTTCCATTTGTATCTTTTCCGTTTGGATTTCCGTATTTAATAAAATTCAGCCAGTAAGAACTCATTATTTCTTCGAGTTCATAATCGCGGGCTTTGTAATTATTTGTTTTTGGAACATTTCTGTAAGCGTAAATAATTTCTCCAGAATGGAATGTACCGAACTCACCGTTTTCACGAGTAAAGTAATATTCGTATACCGGGCGTCCCTGTTGGTTCACAGTTTTTGTCCAGCAATCGTGCGGGTAGGTAAAGCAGACTGCAGAGAATACATCGTTATAAAGGTTCTTCAGTTGTTTATTATTTTTTGTTCCATATTTTTCGATAAAATCAGAAGTATTATTTTTCAGGCTTGGTTCAAGGAGTTTTTCAACATTCTTTTTGTTTACTTTTGTAAAGAAGGTAAAACCAAAGGCTTCCCGGGCGTTAAAACCGTTTATAAGAGCTTCCTCGTGATTGAGACCTTTCCTGTAGATTTCGTAAGGTAATTCCGGAAGAGCATATCCATCCACAGTCATTGAGTTGTTGGCATATTTTGTCTTAATCAGTTTTTCAGCAGGAATGGCGCGAAGCTCTGAAACATTCTGACATTTGAATTCAGCTTTAATATCATCTCCCATTTTTAGGGCAGCCTCCATAGTTCTGAAAGTGTGCGGAGGAGTCTCCTGAATTACAGAAGAGCTTTCACCAATTGCACGACGGAAGAAACCTTTTGTAAGAGGAGTTGCGCAAAGGGCATTTACAGAAGATGAACCAGCTGATTCTCCGGCAATTGTTACATTTGCTGCATTTCCGCCAAAGGCTGAAATATTATTGTGAACCCATTCAAGAGCTTTAATCTGATCCAATAAACCGTAGTTTCCGGTTGTGCCATGTTCAGATTCAGCAGCAAGATCTTTATCTGCAAAATAACCGAAAACTCCAGTTCGATAAGCAATTGTTACAACAATAACACCGTGCTTTGCAAGATTTTCTCCGTCAGTTCTTTCAGACCAGCTCTGGCCAGTCATAAGGGAACCGCCGTGAACATAAACTAAAACCGGCCATCCGCCTTCAGGAGTTTTTTCGCATGGCTTCCATACATTCAGATAAAGGCAGTCTTCGCTTTGAGGTGCTTTATAAGTTCTACTTGATTTTGAATGTGTGTAAAGATTAAAAAGGGCATTATAAAAGCGTGAAGATTCCAGCTGCATTGCCATTGGTGCAAAATGATCAGCTTCAAGCACACCGTTCCAGGGAAGAACGTCCTGAGGTTCTTTCCAGCGCAGGTCCCCGACAGGTGGAGCAGCAAAAGGAATTCCTGCATAGATTTCTACGCTACCGTCTTTATTAAAAATACCACGTACATCGCCGCCAGTAACGCTTACTACTTCAGTACGAAGCTGAGATTTTAAGCCGGTTGGATTTGTCTTTTTTTCAATTGATGTAGTTGCACATGAAATAAGAAAAATTGAAAATACTAAAAATGATAAAAAGGTTCTGATAATATTTTTCATATCTTAAATATAATAACTTATAAACAAATAGTGAATTAAAAAACTGTTATCTAAATCAGTTGTAATATTTTTATATAAAAATATTACAAGATATTTAATTGAACAATTGAATATTAAATGTTAGTATAACTTATCCCGCAGTGATGAACTCCACATCACTTTCCCTGCCTCACGACGGCAATGCGACAATATTTACCGCAAGACGCGGACTCAGGAGTATCTCAATGAAAAAAATCACAACTCTTTTAGTTTCAATGGTAATGGCTACTGGACTTGTATTTGCAGCCGGAGCAAAAAAATCAAAAAACAAGATTACAACCGTTGAAGTATGGCACACTTATAATGGAAAGCAGGCAGCAGCTCTTAATGATGCAGCAGATCGTTTTAATGCAAGCCAGACTAAATACAAGGTTGAAGTAAAAAATCAGGATTATGCTGGTTTTGCTGATACAGTTTACAATGCTGTAGCAAACGGAATTGGTCCAAGCATCATTTTCAACTATGGTACAACAGCCGTTGACTATGCTAACGAAGGCCTTGCAATTGATATCCGTAAGTATATTAAAAAGGATAACAAAAAAGGCGACAAGACAATGCAGAACATTATTGATTCTCTTCCAGAAGCAATGAAAACTGATGTTCTTGGTTTTGAAGATGGTGGAATTTACTATCTTCCAGGTTGTACAACTGGTCCTGTTCTTTTCTATAATAAAACAATCTTCAAGGAGCTTGGCCTTAATCCTCCAACCAACTGGGATGAGCTTGTTACTGTTTCAAAAACAATCAAAGAAAAGAAGGGTATTCCTGGCTTCCACTCAGATGGTCTTGTAGACAATATCCAGGAATTGATTATGCACAATGGTCTTGGCTACATTGACGTTGCTAACAAGCGCGTTACTTTCTGTGGTCCAAAGCTTGAAGAAATCTATCAGTGGTATGCTGATAACTGTAAGAAGGGTTATTTCTCTTTCAACACAATCGGCCGTTATTCTTCTGAAGATTTGGCAAATGGTGATATCGCTTCTTTCTCTGGTTCTTGTGTAAATGACCAGTACATTAAGATGGTTGAAGGTAAGGGTGAACTTGGAATGGCTAAATGGATTTCTGGGGACTTCTATACAGCATGGAACCGTGGACCAATCTTCCTTCACAGAGACGATGCAGTTGATGAAGGTGCTTACGAATTTGTTAAGTTCTTCCTGAATCGTGAAAATGCTGCTAAGTGGGCTATTGCTAACTCAGCACTTTGTCCTTATGGTACTTCTGCTGATGTTCCAGAATATGTTGATTATTTGAAGAATCTTCCTGCAACTTCTGCTTTGCCTTACGTTCAGGCTAACATGGCTGTTTCTGGTTCATTCCCTAACGTAACTGGTTCAGCTGCTGTTCGTAAAATTCTCGAAGAATACCTCAACTATGTTGTTGATGGAAAGATGACTGCTAAGGAAGCTGTAAAGGCAATCGAAAAGCAGTGTAACGACGCACTTAACGGAAGATAAAAAACGACCGTACACGGCCTGACAAAATGAAAGTTCGAATCGATAACGTAACAAAAAAATTTGGTAACACCACAGCGGTAAGCGACTTTTCCGCAGAGCTTGAAGACGGACATTTGATTTGTCTGCTCGGTCCTTCGGGCTGCGGAAAATCTACTCTGCTTAATATGCTTTGCGGAATTATTCCGGTTACTCAGGGGCAGATTTTTTTTGATGACAAGGATGTAACAAAGCTTCCTCCAGACCAAAGAAATATCGGAATGGTATTTCAAAACTACGCCCTTTATCCTCACATGACTGTTGCAGAAAACATTGCTTTTCCGCTGGAAGTTTTGAAAGTGAAAAAGGATGAGCGTAAGGCAAGGGTAGAGGAAATTGCAAAGCTTGTTCATGTTGATAATCTTTTGCGACGTTATCCTTCCGAACTCAGCGGTGGTCAGCAACAGCGTGTGGCTATTGCCCGTGCAATGGTAAAAAAGCCTCAGCTGCTTTTGATGGACGAACCGCTTTCAAATCTCGACGCCAGACTCCGCCTAGAGATGCGCGAAGAAATCCGCCGCATTCAGAAAGAAACTGGTGTAACTACAGTTTTTGTAACTCACGATCAGGAAGAGGCAATGTCTATTTCTGATTCTATTCTTTTGATGAAGGATGGGTTTTTGATTCAGAGCGGCCTTTGTCAGGAATTGTATGTGAATCCTAACTGTCTTTTTGTAGCTGAGTTTTTGGGAAATCCTCCGGCTAATAAAATCGTTGATGATGATAAAATCACTGCAATCCGTCCTGAGGCTTTTACTCTGGATCCAAACGGTATCGAAGCAGAAATCCAATTCATTAGCGAAATGGGAAAAGACCAGATTGTTACAATGAAATATCTGGGAAATACAGTCCGCGCTATTTTGAATCTGGATGATATGGTTTCGACAGACTCAACCACCGTAAGTGCAGGTTCAAAAATCAAAGTAGGCTTAAAGAAAAAAGGCGTCTTCACTTTTGATAAAGAAGGCAGGAGACTTTCGTGAAGTTTTCCCAGAAGCGCCGCGACCGATTTTCAAAAATAGAGCCCTGGCTTTATCTTTCTCCTTTTTTGATTTTTATAATTATCTTTACGCTTTACCCTGTAATTAATGTTTTTACAATTTCCTTTAAGGAAAATTACAGCTATCTTCGAGGTACCTTCAAAGCCCTTAATTTTGAAAACTATAAATATGTTTTAACAGATGATAAGTTTACTTCGGGCTTGAAAAACACCGCGCTTTACGTTTTGTTTGTTGTTCCGGTGAGTACAGCAATCGCACTTTTCTTTGCAAATCTTTTGAACAAAAAGGTTAGGGGCTCTGCCATTTTTCAGACAGCCTTCTTTCTGCCAATGGTAACCTCTGTAACTGCAGTGGGCCTTATCTGGCGCCTTATGTATAACCAGCAGTACGGAATTATTAACTGGCTTCTTACAAAAGTTGGAATCGAAAAAATCGGCTGGGTGACTGAATCCCGCTGGTCACTTTTAGCCCTTATCATATTCGGAACCTGGAATATTCTGCCTTTTACAATCATCATTTTGCTTTCGGGAATGCAGAATATTAATGAGACATATTACACAGTTGCCCGTGTTGACGGAGCAAAACCTGCGAGAATCTTTTTCCGCATAACAGTTCCTCTTTTATCACCGACAATTTTCTTAGTATGTATTGTAAACACAATCAGTTGCTTTAAGGTATTCAGCGAGCTTTATCCGCTTTTCTACGGCAAGCCCGGACCTTATTTTAATTTATATACAGTTGTTTATTACATCAGATACGCAATGATGGAAAAGCGAAAATATGGATATGCCGCCGCGGCAGCCGTAATTCTTTTCCTTTGTATTTTTGTTGTCACTCTGCTTGAGCTTTATCTCAAAAAGCGAATGGGTAGGAAGGGGCTCAAATGAAAGTAAAACTGAACGGACAATCTATCTCTAAGTTCTTCATCTATCTCTTCCTGATTCTCGGTTCCCTTATGATGATTTTCCCTTTCGTCTGGATGATACTCACATCATTTAAAACCCACGCCGAGGCAATAACATTCCCGCCAAAGTTCTGGCCGGCATCCTTTTCTTTTGTAAATTATCGCGAAGCTTTTTCAATGGCTCCCTTTGGAAAGTATTTTATCAACTCTGTAATCGTTATGTTGCTTTCAGTTCTCACGACAACCACCACAACAATACTCGGAGCCTTTGCTTTTTCAAAAATGAAATTTCCTGGCCGCAGCATTATCTTTTCAATCCTGCTCAGCCTTATGATGATACCTTTCGAAATGTTAATCATCACTAACTATACGACAATCGTAAAGATAAAACTTTATAATACAATTCCTGCACTCGTATTGCCATTTGTATCAAGTATATTTTACACATATATTCTAAAGAATTTCTTTGATACAGTTTCTGATAGTCTTTATTATTCAGCACGCATAGACGGTGCGAGCAACTGGATCTACCTCTGGCGAATTATGGTGCCTATTGCAAAGCCTTCTATTTTTACAATTATTCTTTTGAACGCACTTTCTTCATGGAACTCTTTTATGTGGCCGCTTTATGTTACCTCCGACGCGAAGAGCCGCACCCTGCCATACGGACTCCAGGTTTTTACAACCGAAGCTGCAAGCTATTCTGAATATTTAATGGCAGCCTCTACGATTGTTGTTCTTCCAATGATTATTCTTTTTATCCTCACAAGAAAATATATTGTAAACGGGGTTAGCACAGGCGGCCTTAAAGGCTGATTAAAATTCATCTTTAAAAATCCACTTTATTATTGTAAAATATATACGGGTGGATTTTATGAGATTAAAATTATTATTTGCATCATTAGGCCTTTTATGCTTAATGATGACTTCCTGTTCAAAACTTCCAGAAATGACACTGGAAGAAATTGAACTTCATTCCCAGAATTTAAATGACCAGCTGATTCAAAAAACAATATCAAAGCCATGGAAAAGCGGGAGCTATAAAGCAGGAACTGTCGGCGGCATCTGGTATGATACAATTCTGTCTGACCCAAAAACCTTTAATCAGCTTATTGCGGACCGCGACGGAACAAGTGCCGCAATTTTAAGTATGACACTTGAATATCTTCTTGATTACGACAAAACTGAACGAAAGTGGGAATCTAAGGCTGCATCTTACATAATAGAAACTGATGAAGAGAAAGATATCCTTACAATTCATTATACCATCAGAGATGATTATTACTGGACCTGGTATGGCTCAGAAAAAAAGGTTCCTGTTACTTCTGATGATTTTGTTTTCTGGTATAACGAAATTGAAGGCGACCCGACTGTTGGTGGAGGCGATTACGGCTCACAATGGATTGTAATGAAAGATGGTTCAGAAGCCCATATTGATTGTATAAAAATCGATGATAAACATTTTGATTTTGTTTTCCCAAGAATTGTAGCAGATCCATTAATTGCAACTAACATGGAAGCCTGTCCTTCTTTTATTTTTAAGCCTGCAAAAGAAAAAAACGGACCTGAAGGAATCAAGGCTTTATTCAGTGTAGATAAAGATCCAAAAGAACTTCCATCCTGCGGTATGTGGTATATCACTGAATACATTCCGTCACAGAGACTTGTTTTCAGCAGAAATCCATATTACTTTGAAAAAGATGAAAATGGAAATTCCATTCCATACCCGGAACAAAAAGTCTTTCAGATTGTAGGTGATGCTAACACAGACTATCTTCTTTTTAAACAGGGGCAGACAGAAGTGTACAGCCCGGCACCTGAACAGGTAGAAGATCTTGTTGCAAATCAAAAAGAAGATTACATAGTCTTTAATGCAGAAGGTTCAATGGGCTCATCTTTATGGAGCTTTAATCAGAATCCAAAAAATAAAGACAAACCATATTATAACTGGTTTACAAAAAAAGAATTCCGACAGGCAATGAGCTGTCTTTTCAACAGAGACAGAGTTGCACTTCAAACCTACCGCGGACTCGCACAGCCAAAATATTCATTCTTCCCCGAAGCAAATCCATTTTATAATCCAGACATCACTTTAAAGTATAAATACAATCCGGCCCAGGCAGAAAAACTTTTGCAGTCAGCAGGCTTTATAAAAAAAGACGGCAGCTACTACGACGATAAAGGAAACAAAGTTGAATATGATCTTTTGATTTCCGGCGGAAGTACAACTGCAAACGATATGGCCCAGATTGTCGCTGATGAATGCGGAAAAATCGGTATTACAGTAAATGTTCGTCAGATTGATTTTCAAAAGATTGTAGAAATGTTGACTTCAACTTATGACTGGCAGTCTCTCTTTATTGGACTTGGCTCAAATCTTTTTCCGACACAGGGAGCAAACGTCTGGCCGAGTGACGGAGCACTTCATCTATGGTATCCGCTTCAGGAAACCCCTGCAACAGATTGGGAAGCCAGAGTTGATTATCTTTACAACGAAGGAACTTTTACACTGGATCATGATAAGGCACAATTAATCTGGGATGAATATCAGGAAATAATTCTGGAGCAGTGCCCTGTAATTTATCTTATGCGTTCAAAATCTTTCTTTGCTATCCGCAATAAATGGGATATTTCGAACGTCTATTATGATAACAAAAATGGTCTTCTTATAGATCATGTCTATCTGAAAGAAGTGAGATAATAAAGGAATCAACATGAATAAAGTCAAAAACTTTTATTTGAAATTAGAAGCAACACTTACAGCACCTTCAAAAGCTTTCAGAGCAAAAGCACCGCTTACAGCCTTTATAACAGGAAGAATAATCACAATGCTTGTACTGCTTTTTTTGCTTGGCTTTGCTCTTTTTGGTCTGATGGAACTTGCTCCCGGTGACATAGTTGATCAGATGATGACACAGCAGCTTCTTACAAATACAGATAATCCTGGTGTAAAAACCGGAGCTACTTCTTTGATGAGCGGCGCCTCACAAGATAAAAACATTTCCGCCGAACAAATGGACGCTTTGCGCACAGAACTCGGCCTTGATAAACCATTTTACATTCAATACTTCAAATGGCTCAAAAGAGTTATTGTAAATCACGACCTTGGAACAAGCCTCATTTCAAAAGCCCCAGTCGGCTTTTTAATAAAATCCAGGCTCTGGAATTCCGTACTGCTCAATCTTATTTCACTTGTTTTTATAACCACATTTTCCTTTCTGCTTGGAGTCTTTTTCTCAAGCAAGGCCGGAACCAGGCTGGACGTGGGCGCAACTTTTTTTGCGCTTTTCTTTCATGCCTTTCCTGGAATCCTGCTTTTGATTTTGCTGCAGCTTTTTGCTTCAGTTACAAATCTTTTTCCGGTAACAGCTTATCCGGATTTTCCATTTAAAGATGCGCCGATGAAGTTTACCTTCAGTTATGCTCATCATGTTTTCCTGCCGCTTCTGGCAGCCTTTCTTGGAGGCTTAGGCGGAACAATGCGAATGATTCGAGCCACTATGCTGGACCAGATGGGAATGCCTTATATATTCGCCCTCCGTTCAAGAGGCATCAGTGAGAAAAGAGTGTATCTCTGTCACGCCTTCCGCAACACTTTAAATCCTTACATAACCGGAAGTGCAAATCTTCTTGCCGGGCTTTTCTCCGGTTCTCTCGTACTCGAAATCATTTTTGCTTATCCTGGAATCGGTCGCCTTATGTACGACGCAGTTCTTCAGGAAGATATAAATCTGGTTCTTGCAAACTCTATGTTTATTTCGGCTCTTGTTTTAATTGGAATGGTAATCAGTGATATTCTTCTTGCCATTGTAGACCCAAGAATCAGATACGGAAACGAGTAGGGGGCAGAAATGAAAAAGTTAGCACAATACATTAAAACAAGACCTCTTGCTTTTACGTCTTTGATTTTCCTTGCTCTCGTTTATCTTATAATGATTTTTGCAGAGTTCTTTGCGCCTTACCAGCCGACACAGACTTTTGAAAATAATACTTACCATCCGGCAAATCTTCAGCTTACTTCTCATGGGCTCAAGGTTCGTGAATGCCGCACAATCAGCAGAATAAACTGGAAGTACGCAATCGTAAAAGACGAAGGCTATACTCACGATTTTACTTTCTTTGCAAAAGGTTATGAATATAAATTACTTGGAATTATTCCATGCAAACGTCATCTCTTTGGAACAAAAGATCAGGTTTATCCGGTATACCTACTTGGAGCAGACCATCTTGGCCGCGACCTATTCAGCCGCATAATTTATGGTAGCCGCATTTCGCTTACAATCGGTTTTGTGGCAACAGCAATTGCAATGGTGCTCGCAATAATTTTCGGAGGCATCTCCGGTTACTTCGGCGGAAAAACAGACTGGTTCATAATGCGCTTTGCAGAATTTTTCATGCTGGTTCCAAGCCTGTATTTTATTCTTTTCCTCCGTTCACTTTTAAACAGCCGTATGGACTCAGGAACCTCTTACATGATAATCACTCTGATTCTTTCGCTGGTCGGCTGGCCAGGTTCTGCAAGAACTATCCGCGGAATCGTGCATTCCGTAAAACGCGAAGAATTTATTTTGAACAGCAGGCTCGAAGGCGTACCGTCTCTCGTTGTAATTTTCGGCCATATAATTCCGCAGATTTCAAGCCTTCTGATTGTAAGCATTACGCTGAGTGTTCCAGGCTTTATCATGAGCGAAACAACACTTTCTTATCTTGGCCTTGGTATCTGTGATCCTGCTGTCAGCTGGGGTTCTCTTATCAACCGCGATATTTCTACACTTTCAAATCTCAGAAACTTTCCATGGCTGCTCTGTCCGGTTATCATGCTTCTGCTCGTAACTCTTGCCTTCAACTTTGTAGGGGATGCTCTTCGCGATTTTTATGATCCGTACAGTGCAGTGTTTAAGAGACATAAATTTAAGAAAGAGGGGGAGGCTTCACCCCGCTCTTATCGAGAATCCGTTAAAAACCGAGCTGCGGCAGCGGGTCGGTTTAGGATTATCCTCCAAAATGCGCACAGACAGGCTATGCCTGTCTGTCCCCCATCTCCTAAGGGCTCCGCCCTTAAAAACCCGGAAACAGTTTCGCAAGAAAGCTTAATCTCCGTCCAGGACCTTCACGTAACCTTCCACGTACTCCGCGGTACAGAATGGACTCCGGTCTATGCCAGCCGCGGTGTAAGCTTCGAAGTGCATAAAGGAGAAATCCTTGGAATCGTAGGAGAATCAGGAAGCGGTAAATCTGTTTCAACAACTGCAATTCCAGGACTCCTCCCACAAAACGCAGAATGTTCCGGCCATATTTATTACAATGGAATTGATCTTCTTTCACTTTCGCAGAAAGAACTTCGCGAATACCGAGGTCAGAAAATTGCAATTATTTTCCAGGAACCGGGCCGTTCATACGATCCGCTTCAGAATGTAGGAAGCATTTTCTTTGAAACTTTTAGAATTCTTGAACCGCAAATCACTCGCGAAGATGCAGACAAAAAAACAATCGATCTTCTTACCCAGGTTGGAATACCGGAACCTGAAAGCCGTCTCAAATCTTACCCACATCAGTTCTCAGGCGGTCAGCTCCAGCGAATTGGTATTGCGCTTGCCATAGCTCAGAACTGTGAACTTTTAATTGCAGACGAACCTACAACCGCCCTCGATGTAACAATTCAGGCACAGATTATTTCCCTGCTTTTGAAGCTGCAGAAAGAAAGAAATCTTTCAATCATCTTCATCAGTCACAATATAAATCTTGTTGCCCAGATTTCTGACCGGATTGCAGTAATGTACAAAGGCCAGATTATCGAGACTGGAAGTCCGGAAGAAGTTATCAAAAATCCTCAGCAGGAATATACACAAAAGCTTGTTTCTTCACTTATAGAATTTGGAAGTCACTACACAGATGAAGAAGGGGGAAAATAAAATGTCAAACGAGAATATTATCGAAGTAAATCATCTTTCAAAAACCTTCAATCTGGAAGCCGGCTTTTTTGCAAAAAACAAGCAGAATGTTTATGCTGTAAATGATGTTTCATTTTCTATCCGCCGCGGCACAACCTACGGCCTTGCAGGAGAATCTGGCTGTGGAAAGACAACTACCGCAAGACTTTTGATTCAGCTTTATAAACAGACAAGCGGAAGCATAAAATATTTTGATGCAGAACAAAGCCTTCCGCCAGAAGTTGATGCTTATAAAAAAAATCAGCTCCGCCTTTTCCGTGAAAAAGTAAAATACATATTTCAGGACCCGGCACGTTCGCTCAATCCACGCCTTACAGTTTTCAAAGTCCTTACAACTGGTCTCAAATATTCTTCGCTTTGGCAGGGAAAGGCCGCCGCCCGAGAGCTTGCTGAAAAAATTATTACAGAAGTAGGTTTGTCGCCCGAAGATCTCGACCGCCGTCCTGCAGAATTCAGCGGCGGCCAGCGCCAGCGCATTTCCATCGCACGCGGCCTTATTATGAATCCGTCTCTTTTAATCTGCGACGAAGTTGTTTCTGCCCTCGATGTTTCAATTCAGGGGCAGATTCTTAAGCTTCTTCAGGATTTAAGAAAATCGCGAAACCTCAGCTATATTTTCATTACACATGATTTAAAAGTTGCCTGCTATTTTTGTGAGACGATTGGTGTAATGTACCGGGGCTACCTTGTAGAAGAAGCACCGGCTGCAGACCTTTATAAAACAGCAATTCATCCCTACACAAAGCTTTTGTTTGAAGGAGCGAAGGGTTTGCTTAATAATTCAAATCAGGAAGTAAAAACAACGCTTCAGCAGGAAAAATGCTGTCCTTTCGCTTACCGCTGTCCTAAGGCTACAGAACGCTGTAAAAATGAACTGCCAGACTTTAAGCAAGTTTCCGGCAGTCACAGGGTAAGATGTTTTGAAATATAGATTGTATAATGGTATAATAAGTTGATGAAAAAAGTTGTTTTCTTATTTTTATTACTTTCTCTTTTTTCTTCCTGCAGCAATAATTTTTCATCTGGAAAAAATAATGCTGCAAATCAAAAAATCACTGAACTCGGTACAACAGATTCTATTTTTCTTGAACAGATGTATATCACGGAAAGTCTTGATTTTGCACTTTATAATGCATGGCTTATTCTTGATGAAGCAATATCAGTTAATGCAAGTGAAGAAACAATTGCCGTAGCACAAAATGAATTCATAAAAGAACTGGAAAGAGAAAAAGGATTCAAAACCTACAAAATTGCAAACTCTATGATTGGTATTCACAATCAGCTTTCTGATATGGAAAAGGCCTGTAAAAATCGTAATATGCAGGAGCTTTCGCGTCTGGTAACTGCCTTTTATATTTCTAAAGGTTTGATTTATCAAAAAAGCGGAACTGTTTTCATGCAGTTAATTATTGTGATGGGAGCTCTGATCATTCTTGTTCTGGCACTCTTGTTTTTTTATCAGTTTACTTACGCACGTAGAATTGAAGTTGAAAAAATTCTTAAGGCAACAAACAAAGGTCAGGAAGAGGAACGCCGCAGAATCGCCCTTGAACTGCATGATTCAGTTGCCCAGCAGATGCGTTATGTTTCAATTCTTGCTGAAAAAATTTCAGACACTGAACTTGCTAAGGAAATCAAAAATAATCAGACAGAGTGCATAGAAAATATTCGTAACACCTGTTACACACTTTTGTCTATAAATATGGATAAAGGAAACTTCCCTCAGGCTTTGAAAAATTCCATAGACAATTATCAGAAACGAACCGGAATTGAAACTTCTCTTGTTATAACTCCAGACGCAGATTTTGATTCTCTGCCACAGATTACCTTTCACCATCTTTTCCGTATTATTATGGAGCTGCTTTCGAATATCGAAAAACACAGCGAAGCGAATGAGGTAACAATTTTAATCCGTAATCCTTCCAGCTCTGATAAAATGCAGCATGGTCTTTTGATTTTTATTTCAGATGACGGAAAAGGTCTTGATGCAAAAACTCTGGAAGTAATGAACTCTCCAAAAATAATCAGTATAAAAAATCTTCACTTTGGTCTTCAAAATATTAAACTCCGCTTGAATGAAATTGGTGGCAGTATAAAATATGTTTCAGAAGAAGGCGAAGGAACGGAAGTTGAAATAAAAATCGGGAAATAAATAAAAGTAAGGAGGCAACCCCCGTTATGAAGTTTATAATGATTGAAGATCACAATCTTGTACGTCAGGGTGTAAGTAAAATTATTGAAGAAAAAAGTGATTTCCGCTGCGCCGGGGCTTTTGCCACAGTAAGCGAAGCAAAAGCTTTTCTTGCAGATTACTGTAAGTGCAAGTATGAGCCTCTTCTTTTCATTGTTGATATCAACCTGAGTGAAGAAGATGGTCTTTCTCTTATCCGTTTTGTAAAAGATAAATATACCAATATTTACTGCATCTGCTATTCTATGTTCAAAGGTGCTGGTATTGTTGAACAGGCTGTAAGATCTGGTGCTGCCGGTTACGTTTCTAAAAATGCAGATTTAGAAGTTCTGCTTAGGGCAATGGAAAATGCTGATAAGGGAACTTTCTTTATGGAAGAAAGCCTTACTTCTGATTATGTGATTTATACAAATCTTCTGAACAGTCTCACAAAACGTGAAAAGGAACTTGCAGGATTATTTTTTCAGAACAAGAATGAAGAAGAAATTGCCCAACTTATGGGAATTACACCGCGTGCAGTAGATAATTATATGACACGTATTCTTTCAAAACTTGGTGTTGGAAGTAAAAAAGAACTTATTAAAAAATTTGGTGATGTGTAAATCAGCCGGTCATAACGGTTGATCTTTAATGGAGAGTTTATGATATTTAATAAATACCCGGTTAAAACACAGATTATTCTCGGCCTTATTTTTATGGTTTGTAATATTCTTTTTTCATATACAAGTCAGATATTACAATGGCCGGTTTTTATGGACATGATGTTTGTATATACGGGAACCTTCTTCGGGCTTCCGTGCGGTTTAATTGTTGGCTTAGGTCATTCAATCTGGACAATCTTTTTTCATAATAATTTCTTTTACTTTTTTTACAGCATCTGCTGCATTACAGGCATTTTGCTTACAAAACTTCTTGTTACTCGTCATGAAGATTTTTTCTGGATTCGTCTTTCTTTATTGTTCTTTCTTTCAACTATTTTAATAAGCTTAGAAGGGTCAATTATTTATACACTATTCTTTGCTGAAAATGTTGGAGCCAATGAAAATTCAACCATCATGTTTCTTACTTACACACTGATTATGCAGAATCTTGGAGTGCAGGTAAGTGCCTTTCTTGCAAGACTGCCTGTAAATCTTATAGATAAAGCAATTGCAGTATTCGGCGGCTTTGCGATTTATTGCGGGGTAAAGAAGTTTTTAAACATTAAACAGTAAGGCGCCTTGGACTGTGATTTTGGGCCATGATAAAATTGAATATATTGAAGAAAAACACTATACTTATCTGATAAAAATCTAAAAGGTGGTTTCGACAAGCTCAACCACCGCAGAATATAGGACAAAAAATGAACAGACGACTTATCACAGCAGCTTTACCTTACGTTAATAACATTCCGCATTTGGGAAATATAATTCAGTCGCTTTCGGGCGATGTTTTTGCACGCTTCTGCCGCAGCCGAGGTTACGACACACTTTATGTTTGTGGAGTTGATGAATACGGTACTGCAACCGAAACTAAGGCTCTTGAAGAAAAGACTGAACCTCGTGCTCTCTGTGACCACTATTATGGCGAGCACACAAAAATCTATGAATGGTTTAAAATTGATTTTGATAAATTCGGCCGCACTTCAAACGAGCAGTGTACTGAAATTACACAGAGCCTTTTCAATGATTTGGACAAGGCCGGCCTCATTCATGAGCATGTAAACAAGCAGCTTTTCTGTCCTCACTGTAACATGTTCCTTGCAGACCGCTATGTTGACGGAACCTGTCCTAAGTGCGGTTACGAAAAGGCCCGCGGAGACCAGTGCGATAAGTGCGGTTCTCTGCTTGATCCTACTGAACTTAAAGAACCTCGCTGTCATACCTGTGGCGGCACTCCGGAAGTTCGCGAAACAAAACATCTTTACATTGACCTTCCTGCAATGAGCGGCAAGCTCAACGAATGGATGGAAAAGGCTAGTGTGGAAGGCCGCTGGGCAGATAACGCAATCAACATGACTAAGGCCTGGATTCGCGATGGCCTTCAGGAGCGTGCAATTACCCGCGACCTTAAGTGGGGTATTCCTGTTCCAAAGCCTGGTTATGAAAACAAAGTTTTTTATGTTTGGTTCAATGCACCAATCGGATATATTTCTATCACAAAGCAGCTGGCTGATGAACTTGTAAAGGCCGGCAAGCAGAGCTTTGACTGGAAGAGCTGGTGGATTCCAAGCGAGAGCGAAGAGGGCAAGAATAAGCCTAAGGTTGACCTCTTCCAGTTTATCGGTAAGGACAACATTCCTTTCCACACTGTAATTTTCCCTTCAACAATGCTTGGTTCTCCTCACGAGTGGACAAAGCTTCATCACATGTCTTCTACTGAGTTCCTGAACTACGAAGACGGAAAGTTCTCTAAGAGTCTTGGTGTTGGTGTATTTGGTTCGGATGCAATTGAGAGCGGAATCCCTGCTGATGCATGGCGTTTTTATATTTTCTATAACCGCCCTGAAAAGCAGGACTATCAGTTTACCTGGAAAGACTTTATGGAAAAGCTGAACGGAGAGCTGATTGGTAACCTTGGAAACCTTGTAAACCGCACATTGCTTTTTGTAAATAAATATTACGAAGGAAAGATTCCTGACGCCCCTGTAGATGAAGAACTTTGGACAAAGGTTCGCGAGCTTGAAGCTAAGGCAACTGCCTCTCTTGAATGGGCTGATTTGAAGGATGCTTTCCATACAATGTTTGAGATTTCTGATATCTGTAACAAGAAGTTCCAGGCAACTGAGCCTTGGAAGGCACGTACAGAAAATCCTGCCGTTGCTGAAAGCCTTATCCATAACCTCTGCTATGTAATTAAGGATTTGATGATTATGATGAATCCTTATATGCCTCAGTACACTCAGAAAATCATGAGCTACTTTGGAAAGTCTATTCAGGTTAAGAAGGTTGGTATGGAAACACAACCTGGCTACACCTGGGAAGACCTTGGAAAGCTCGAAGGCCTCACTACTGTAGGACCTACTGAAGTTTACTTCAAGCCAATGGATCAGAAGACTATGCTTGCCTTCCGCGAGAAGTTTGCAGGAAAGCAGCAGAAAGCTGAAAAGAAAGAAAAGAAAGCTGATAAGAAAAAGGCCGAGCCAACTGTATTGCCGGTTGACCAGCAGGCTGATTTCTTCAATAAAAATATCGAACTTACTGTAGCAAAGATCGTTGACGTAAAGCCTAATCCGGAAGGAGAAAAGCTTTATATCGAAACTCTTGATGACGGAAGCGGAACACCTCGTACAATTCAATCAGGCCTCCGCATGTACCTCAAAGAGAGCGACCTTCTTGGCAAGCACGTAATTATCGCAAGCAATCTTGCCCCTCGTACAATGCGTGGTGTTGAAAGCCGTGGTATGCTTTTGGCCGGCGACTATAAAGATGCTGATGGCAAAGACTGCGTAGAAGTTCTCGATGCAGGCTGGGCAGCACCTGGTACAAAGGTCGTTCTCGAAGGCGCAGACCCTACCGCAGCAAAGAAAGAGCAGATTACAGGTGATGAGTTCTTTGCAGTTCAGATTGCTGCAAAAGACGGTCTTGTTCAGATTGCAGGAAAGAAGCTGCTTGCTGACGGAAAAGAAATTAAGACTGAAAAAGCATTAAACTCTGAGATAGGCTAAAATTACGGTGGTTGAGTGCGAGCGTAGCGAGCGTATCGAAACTACCGCAGAGGAACAAATATGAGTATTAAAGACGAAGCAATTGCGTGGGTACGTGAATATTTTGAAAAGAACGGCAATGATCAGACTAAGGCCGTAATCGGAATCTCGGGCGGTAAAGATTCTTCTACCGTTTCAGCACTTTGCTGCGAGGTTCTTGGAAAAGATCGCGTTATCGGCGTAATGATGCCAAACGGCGTTCAGGCTGATATTGAAGATTCTAAAAAGCTCTGCGCTTTCCTCGGAATTAAGAATTACACAGTAAATATTGCTGATGCCTATAAGGGGCTGACAAACGCTATAAAAGACTCAGTCGGAGCTGATGAAGTTCCTCCTCAGTATAAAACAAACACTCCGGCACGACTCCGCATGGCAACTCTTTACGGAATTGCAGCACTCGAAGGAAATGCCCGTGTTTCAAATAACGGAAATTTGAGTGAACGTCTTGCAGGTTACTTTACCCTGTGGGGAGACGGAGCTGGTGACTTTGCTCCTCTTGCAAATCTTTATGTTGATGAAGTAGTGGAGCTTGGACTTTCACTCGGCCTTCCCGAAGAACTCTGCCATAAGGCTCCAAGTGACGGAATGTCCGGTAAAACTGATGAAGACAATCTTGGCTTTACATACGCAGACCTACGCGCAGTTGCAGAAGGAAAAACTGATGGTATGAATGCCGGTAAAGTTGCAGTAATTCAGAAAAGAATTGAAACAATGGATTTCAAAAAAGGATTGCTAAATCTTCCTTGCTTCGTGCCTTCGATTAGGAAATAAAATGTTCGACATTAAAATACACAAAATCGAAAGTTCCGCTCACGAAAATGACGGAATTTTTTTGCAGACTCCATTCTGGTGCGAGTTTAAGTCCCGACACGGCTGGACATACCGCCGTTTTGAAATTGAATATACTTTGCCTCCGTTGAATGCGGAAGAGGGATGTGAGAAGTCGAGTTCTGCGGTAGTTTCGACAGACTCAACCACCGTATCCACAGAGCTCGCCGTTCTCAACCGCAGCTTTGCAAAGGGACTTTTTTCAATTGCCTATATTCCGCTTTTTCCGAAGCTACTTTATGAATGTACTCCAGAAGAAGTTATTGATAAAGCATTTAATGATGAAGCAGATTCTACGGTAGTTTCGACAAGCTCAACCACCGTAATCTCCGATGAAATCATAACTCCCGAAACTCAGGCAATTGAGTTTGCGCATTTTTTAAGTGAACTTGCTTCAGCTCTTAAATCTGAACTGCCATCAAACACAATTGCAATTCGTTTTGACCCTGATGTAAGTTTTAGTTCACCGGAAGACCGTGATTTATTTAATTATGGAATGCATCTTATTACTTATGCTGACCATCTGAAAATTCGAAAGAACTCGGTAGACATTCAGCCGCCGGACAGTACACTTGTAGATCTCACAGGCACAGAAGAAGAAATCCTCGAAAAGATGCATTCTAAGTGGCGCTACAATATCCGCCTCAGCGAAAGAAAGGGCGTTGTAGTTCACCGCTACTTAGGAAATGATATTAACCTGTCAGAAAAACTCGACAAGTTTTATGAACTTACAAAGATTACAAATGCAAGAGACGGAAACGCCAGCCACGCAAAGACTTATTACCTTGACCTGATTAAATCTTCTGCAGAAGAAATCAGCAGAGGCCGCGACGTTCCTGTAATCAGCCTTTATATTGCAGAACATGAAGGCGAGGAAATCGCTTCTATCATGACACTTTTCAGCCATGACGAAGCAATTTATCTCTATGGAGCAAGCAGCAATAACAAGCGCAACCTCATGCCAAATCATCTTTTACAGTGGACAGCAATGAAGGATGCAAAAGCTTACGGCAGCAAGTTCTACGATATGTACGGAATGCCGCCAGAGGGAAAGGATGAAAATCATCCTATGCATGGCCTTTATATGTTTAAGGCAAACTTTGGCGGAAAGAACATTCACCGCACAGGCAGCTGGGACATACCGCTCAAATTTGTTTACCGCCCATACAGCGCCGCAGAAAAACTCAGAGCCTTCTGGCATAAAAAAGTTATTAAGAAGTTAAAGGGAAGATAATGAACTTTTACGATACAAGAGCTATTCCATGCTTCGGTGTGGCTGGAAATTTTACAGGACACCTTGAACAGGCCGGTGAAGCCGCAGACTTCAAAAACGTTAAGACTCTCGAGCAAAATGCTCCAAAGGCCATTTTTCCGACCTTTTTGCCGAAAAATGGCACAAATTCGGCCTCAGACGCTTCAGTAATTCCGGAATTTCTCACAGTCTTTCCATTTGACCCAAAAAGCATAATTTTCCCAAAAGGCGAAGAAAAGCTTCAGATTGAGCCTGAATGCGCAATCATCTTTGACGCAACCTGGAAGGGCGACACCCTCACTGAACTCAAGCCGGTAAGTTTTGGAGCATCCAATGACTGTTCTATCCGTAAACAGGGCGCAAAAAAAATCAGTGAAAAGAAAAACTGGGGATCCTGCACAAAGGGCTTTTCTGAAAATCAGATCCCGGCAGACGGCTTTGAAAAAGGCTGCAAACTCGACGACTACCGAATCGCAAGCTTCCTTATCCGTAATGGCGAAGTTTACGACTACGGCGAAAACTCAGCAGTCCGCGACTACAGCTACATCTATAAAAAGCTTACAGACTGGATGCTGAACAAATTCAACCACCAACAAAACGAAGGTCCCGCAGAAGATATCCACAGCTACCTCGTTGCAGCCAGCTGCCCACAGCACATTATGGTTTCAATCGGAGCAACCCGCTACACAGCCTGGGGAGAATCAAACTTCCTGCAGAACGGCGATAAAGCCGTAGTTGTAGTTTACCCTGAATCAAAGTACAGCCCGGAAGAAATCAAAAAAATGGCAGAAAAAGGCGACTTTTCAGACCGCGCAATTTCTGCCTTGATTCAGACTGTTGAAATGTAAATCCACTTGTTTGTAAAACTATTCATAAACAATCAGCGGAATCTCCATTTCATCCGGAGTGAGGCTTCCATGCAGCGACACAAACTTTTGTCCGTTCGCGTAGATTGAAAGATTACCGGTAGCAATCGCAAGATAATCTCCAAGCATCGAGCTGAACATCTTATGATGCTTTCCGGTGCCCATCAGTTTTTTTGCAATCACTTCTTCTTTTGTCATCAGAATAAACTTTTGACCAAAAAGACGATTAAACTCCTTTACGAAAAAATCTTTCTTTTCTTCTTTAATAAAAAGATTCAAAACACGAGGCTCAAGCGAAGGCTTACGGATAAGACAATCATAAAGCTCCGGATAATCCTGAATGTAAACAAAATCTGTATCGATGTGGCCGTGGTCTGCGGTTACAACAAGGAGAGTATCATCCAGCTCTGCTGCGAGCTCTGCAACCTGTTTTTCAAGATCAACTATACACTCATGAGCCTGGTTAGACCCGCAGCCATAAGTATGTAAAAGTCCATCAGGCTGATTCCAATAGGCATAAATGTATCTCGGGCTTTCTACAGACTTCGAATCATCAACTTTAGATTTACATATATTTTTTATATGTTTACAAATCTTTTCAAAACCATCGATTTCCTTATCCAAAAATGGAGCTACAAAGTGAGCCTCTTTACCAGCCTTTTTAATTTTCTCAAAAACGTTCTCATAAGGAGTAAAAGTCCAGGCAACATTGTAATCTGCGGCAGGTTTTTCTGTGCCCTGAATCTTATTCAGAAAAACAGTTACATTTTCATCAATCTGAGGATAGTAACAATCCCAGCCAAGCCAGGCATGCTCGCAAGGCTGTAAGCCGGATATAACAGAAGTTGTTGCCGCTACGGTGGTAGAAAGAAAAGTAGAAGAGTAGATTCCTGCAAGATGACTTCGGAAGCTTCCATCTGACTTTAAGTGACGTTCAACAATTGCTTTTCCCATTCCATCCAGAAGAATTACAACAATGTTTTTGTAATCCTTTTGCAGATATTTATCCAGAATAGGAAGTGTGTCTCCATTGGTCACAACTCCTAGTTTTTTCAAAATTGAGTTAGGTAAGTTTGCGATACAGTTTTTATAGTCAGGTAATACGATTTTGTTTTCCATACGGTTTCCTTGTTATTCATTTTTCATTTTAATCATTTTACGAAGACCACTAAGTCCGGTAAACTCATTCCAGATTTTCTTTCCTTCAAAGGTGATTGCAGAGGAAAGCCCCACATGCCACATCTGATGGCGAAACTGGCCCAGAATCAATTCCAGTCTTGTATACTCGCAGCCTTCCGGCTTTTGAAGAAGCTGGTCGCCTGTAAGCTCATTAAGATACTTTTCAATTTTATTTTTAACATATTCAAAATAGGCGAGCAGCTTTTCCTGGGAAATCACAATTGAAGTATCTTCCACAAAGCCTTCGCGGGCTGTAGAAATTACACTCAGATTTTCTGGAATACCAAAAAGTTTTTCGCCTTCATAAACATATGAAATCGGATTTATAAAAAATCTGTCCATTGAATGAAGATTATGAAAAATATAACGCGAACCATTCACGCCATCAAATACCGCCTCCAGCTCAGCGACCTCAATCTGATCGCGGATATTAATAAAATTTATTTCTGTCTGATTTTTGATTTGTCTGATAATTTCGTCCATTTTATTCTCCTATCTGGCATTCTGCATATCCAACAGTGAAGGGCAGATGCTCATATTTTACAGTTCCCTTGAATTTAAAACCATTCTTAAAATACCATTCCTTTAATTCTGTGTATTCATCAATGAAATCTAGAAATAGTATTTTGCCGCCTTGCTCACGTGTTTTCTCTTTCGCATAATCCAGAAGCTGCCTGCCATAACCTTGCTTTCTTTTCTGAGGCTTAACACAAAGATTATGAAGCATCCAGGTATCTTTCTTCTCCGAATCTTTGCTGATTGAAAAATATCCGGTCAGCTCATTTTCTCCATTTTGATTCTGCTCAAAAAGTCCGTACATCATAAAGCCCCAGTTCCAGAAATTCTCCAGCTTTTCCATAGGCATATAAGCATTATGCCCCGGACAGTTTTCTCTTGTTAGTCCAAACTTTTCTGCAACTGTAGAAAAACAAAGATGGATAAAATCAAGGCACATTGGAAGTTCATTTTTTTCTATTCTTCTAATCATTTTTCACCCCGTTTACGTAAAATCCAGATCAGATTACTCTGATATTTTGCGGCACTCATCGGATCATTCAGATCTTCTTTGTCACCCTTGTAGCCGCGGTAAATGTCTACAACTTCAAAGCCGCAAAGCTCTGCCAGAAGGAACATTTCCCAGCGGTATGTCTGTCGCATTGTGAGAGGTCGAATACGTTCTCCAATCACGTTACCGTCATCATCATAAGTTTCAAACTTCCAGTTGCCGCTCATAATCTGTGTCCAGGGATTATAAGAAATCGCATTGTAGATTTTTTCACGGTGACCTTCGCTGTTTACATATTCAAGACGTAATGTATAGTCATCAGATTTTGTATTCATTTGCTGAGCCTGTACAGCAGGCCAGGGATCAAAAGTATTGAGCGTCAGAATACCGCCAGGCACAAGCTGTCGCGCCATATTTTTAAGAGCCGCTATCTGAGATTTCTGATCCGGTAAATGCATAAAACCGCTTCTTGCAATAATCACAAGTGAGTATTTTCTGCCCGCATCAATATCAGTCATATTACCAGGGAAGATTCTCAAATTAAAATTTTTGGTCGCAGCTTTTTCTGCACAAATGCGACACATTTCTTGAGACAAGTCTGTGCCATCAGCTGTCACTCCATGCTCAGCAAGGTAGAGCAGAACTGCGCCGGTTCCACAGGCAACATCAATCACACCGTCTTTACCGTACTTTTTTGCAAGCTCCAGATAAAAGTCCTGAAAGCCTTCGTGTTTGTCGAATTCCTGATTGTACATTACATCAAGATACCTGTCGTAGTTCTCGGCTACATCTTTGTAGTCATGTAAGTCCATAATTCCTCCTTTTGACTTTTGCTGCGGGCCCTGCAGACAAAAAAAAGACCACTTACCCGAAGGTAAGTGGTCGATTATTCAGATTAAAAATTGTTCAATCTATCGCACTTTGTACCCCGGACATACGCTAATCTTGCCGCCAGTTTTTGTGGTGGTTGTTGGAAGAGAAAGTGTATTTCCAGTTACAAAATTGAACATCATATCTTGAACATACATAAAAAAATTAATCCCGTCAATAAGTTTATTCAAATTTTATTTTATTTCAGCAATAATCTCTTCTACATACTTTTTGTCAGTTATATCATAATTCTGAGAAAGAGTTCTTATAATACGAAGCTCGTCCTCAGTAGGATTCTTTTTAGCTTTCATTCCCTGAATAAGCATTTTCATTGCAAGCTTTGAGCCAAATCCCATATTGTCGTAATTGATTCCGCCCGGACAATAAAACAATTTAACTATTTCCTGTTGTGCTTTTGTAAAATTAATATCTTTAGTAACTGAAACTTCAGGGCTTTCGGCAGGACTTGCACCAACATAATATACAAAAAGCTTTTTTCCGGCTTCCGCAAGTTCAGGCATTATCTTTTTAAACCATTTTACATTCTGAATATGTCCAGCCTTACACCAGCTTCCAAATACAATGGCATCATATTCAAAGAGATTCATTTTTGAAGCTTTTTTAAATTCTACACTTTCGCAACCGGTTGCCTCTGAAATCCATTCTGCATATTTTTTAGTAAATCCAGTCTGACTGTTGTATATTACAATTGATTTCATATTAATTCCTCAAATAATTACTTTGTTATATATAAATATTTTACTCCTCTTATATTTGCAATTCAAGTAGGCAAATGGTCGATTATCCAGATTAAAATATTCAATTTAACGCACTTTGTACCCCGTGCAAGAGCCCCTAATTGTTTTGAATTATCTTTTTTTCGAACTTAGTTTTCCTTCGATAACCTCAAATGAAAAATCATTAATTGTAATTGGTTTATCAAGACTATCAGGGTTATAGCATAAATTAAAAACAAGATTATTCAAATCAGGATTATTTATATCTTCAGCTACATTGATTTCAAATGTATCATAAAATGTATTACCATTTGTTTTTATATTATGCCAATCCTGTCCAACAACATGCCAGCCATTATTTTCAACAAATCGTAATCCCCAATAGCATTCTATATCTTCTGACATCTTTCCTTTTAAGATAACAGTAAAAGTATCACCTTTTTTGGGAAGATTCATATTCGGGGTAAGTGTAGCTAAAGGTAAAGTGAACTCATGATTATATTTTCCATTTTCCGGGTCATATAAATTTTTATTACACTTCAAGCCCCATTTTGCCCAGTACTCACGTTTACCGGAATCATTCTTTGCCGAAATTGTTTTTACAAGACTACCTTTCTGATCGGGATTATCATACCAGCCTTCAAGATTCTGAAAACTCAAATTATCAGGAACTCCTGTAAAGAAAAAGTAGTTTTCCGGTTTCAACAGATTATAATCACTACCTTTAGGATAGCAATCTGTGAAAGTATAATTTGCCCAATGATAGGTTACTGTCTCCATAGGTAAATCACGATAATAAGAATTCTGGCGGGCAGGGGTATATACATGTTCTACACCGCTAATTTTATTCTTCGTACAGTTAACGTTTATTACATTTTCATTATCAATCTTATAATCATACCAGAATTCCATCGGTGGATTTACTTTCTTATAGTTATGACCATCAGAACTTTCTTCATTAAAAATCTGATGAAGCACACTTCCTGTCTTTGTTGTTATAACTTCATAGCTTCCTTTGTAAAATGATTTATCACCATTTTCAGACCAATAATCTTCCATTGTGCCGTCTTTATTAAAAACCCATGTTTCAGTCCATGTACAATCTGGAGTTCCTCTAGGATTTACTATCCACGATCCAATAAGTTTTTCTTTAGTTCCATCTTTGATTCTTGTATAAGAATTTTGAATACTTGGATCAAAATAAATAATTCCATAACCCATGCCAGACAAATCTCGTTTATAACGATTCATCAAAAGTCTTTCATTATCTAAAATCTCAATGGCATAAGACATTTTGACATCAACATTTTGCCATGGATCATTTTCTCCATTCTTAAAGTTTTTGATATTGAGAATAATTGTCGGACCATGTTCTTTATCATTTACAATTGAATATATTCCTTTGTCGTATTCAGTATATCCTGGATCAATATGAAATACCTCAAAAGTTTTATCTTTATTTAAGGTCAGCTGTTCATTTGCAAATTTTTCCTGATCATAACCAAAGTTCCAGAACCAAGTTCCTGAAAGCAGTTTGCTGTCGATTTTTGCCGGCTTTGCATAGGAAAAGCCAAAAATCATAAATATGCTAAGCAGTACAAGAAAAAATTTTTTAGATGATTGTAAATTATTGATTTTCATAAAACCCTCACTTTGAAAATGTATATTATTTAGATTACAAGAGAAAATTTGGTTTTTCAATAAATAATTAACTCAATAACAAAAGATTCATATTTATCTTGATTTATTAATCCCACGAAGCGTAGGTTGTATCTGACTTACTGCTATGATAATCTGAAATCACAAATTGAGCACTGGCCGGCAGGCTCTTACTCAGGAGAATAAAAATGGACAACTATGTAACAGGAGCTGTAATCAAAAGGCTCCGCGAAAACAAGAAGATGACTCAGGATCAACTTGCCCAGAAGATTTTTGTAACAAGCAAGGCCGTGAGTAAATGGGAAACAGGGAAGGGCTTTCCGGATGTGGGTTTACTTGAATCCCTTGGCAAGGCACTGGATGTTTCTGTAATTGAACTGCTTTCCGGTGAAGATATAACTAACTTGAATAAATCATGCAATATGGCAAAGGGAAAGTTTTATGTCTGTCCAGTTTGCGGGAATGTGATTCAGACAACGGGTGAAGCAGTAATTTCCTGCTGTGGAATTACTTTACCGTCGCTGGAAGCAGAAAGACCGGATGAAAAACACGAACTTAAAATAGAAATAGTCGAAGACGAATATTTTGTAACAATCAATCACCCGATGACAAAGGAGCATTATATTTCGTTTATAGCTGCAATTTCGAATAATGGAGTTCAGCTGATAAAACTCTATCCCGAAGGAGATGCTCAGGCCCGGTTTAAAATCAGCCGGGTATGTAAGCTTTATGCCTACTGCAACCGGCACGGGCTTTTTGAAGTGGATAGAAAGGCTTTGCGTTAGACCTCACTAACGGTAAAGTCTTCCGGCAAAATATTTTTCCTGGAACTCAATCCGCTTAAGGATTTCTTCGTCAGAGAGGGCAGATGGATTTGCAGAGTATTTTGAATCTTCGGGTACAACAATCCATTTGTCCTCTACATCATTTGTTCGGTGATAAACTGCAATTACTTTTCCGGTGTAAGTCTCCACAGGCTTATCGCAATCAAAAAGATAGATATCCTGTTCTGCGCCGTCTCCTGCAATCACTCCATCAACATAACCATAGTTTATAGGATAAATCATATCCGGATGACGGGGATGTCTAGTATTCAGTGGGCGGTCTATTTTTCCACTTACGACACGCCCAATTACATTTGAATAATCCAGATTTTCAGCTCCTTCAGAAGATGACTGCAACAACAGTTCAACCTCGTACCACTCAGGTGGATTCAAAGGAAGTGGGAAACGTGAAATTGCAATTCCAGAACAGGCTGATGCAAAGCGTACAAGCTCGTCAACCTTCATTCCCATAATCAATCCATAAACACAGCCAGCCTTAAAAGTATCTCCAGCGCCAAGAGTACTTTTTACTTCAACTGTAAAAGGCTTCATTTTTTTGATTTGGCCGCCTTTACGCGCATAAAGCATTTCGCCGCCACCCTGAGTTATTATTGTAAGCCCGTCAGTTTCAGCCTGCATCATTTTCATGATTTTTTCTGCGGCCATTCCCTTGTAATGCTGGCCAGTACATTCTTTTGAAACAACATTCACGGCAGCCATTTTATGAAGCGGAGAATCATGAGGAGAGTCTATTGTTACATAAGGGATATTCAGCTTCTTACAGATTTCTGCAACCTTAAGTGATTCATCACCAAAAAACGGATCGATGGCAGCAGCTTTACAACCTGCAATATCTTCTTCTTTAGGAATATTCCAGAAGCGTTTACCAGAAGAAAAGAGATGCTGAAAACGGCCCATAGGAGAACGCACAAGGCCGGAAATCACAACATAATCCATAACGCCTTTGTCGTCTGTAAAATTAAGTGATGATAAATCAACGCGCTTATCTTTATAAAACTCTTTAAGCATAGGAGCAACTTCTGTACCAATCCAGGTTCCATCCATGCGAACACTCATACCAAGCGAGTCCAGAACAGTTGCCGCAGTTCCAGTTTCACCACCGGGGAGGAAATACTGCTCCTGAATTTCTGAATACTGGTCCGGCTGTAAAAAGCCGTCTTTTAGTAAAAATGAATGAGTTCCTAAAATCTGTCCGAATAAATATGCGTCAATTCTTTTACACATAATGCTCTCCTGTTTTATTATGTCATCCTGAACTTGTTTCAGGATCTCTTGAAATAGATACCGAAATAAGTTCGGAATGACGTCATTGATTTATCATTTTTTTTGCCTGAAGAATAATCGCATCTTCACGGAATATTTTTTCAAACTCAATAATTGTATTCTGCAAAACTGATTTATCAGAACTACAAATTATACATTCACAGAAGCCTTTTTCACGTTCCTGTTTTGCGGCAAGGTCATTAGTCTGATTTAAGAGTTTTACACCCTCGAGCAATAAGATATCTTTCATTTGATTTTCTGTCATCAGAGGAAGCTTTAAACTCATAACATAAGGGGCAGGCTGGAGCAGAGGCTTTTTTTCAAAACAAGTTTTATATATCATCTCAAAAACAGAAAGTCCACATGCCGTCGAATAAGTAAAAGACATTCCACTCAGGCGGGGATTGATTTCAATTATATGCCACTTATCGTTTTCATCCAGAATCAAATCAACCTGAGCCGCACCACATAAACCAAGTCCATCAGCCAGTTTAAACATCATTTGGCGCAAATCAGAAGTAAGCTCGCATGGGCCGTATTTTACGCTTTGCTTTGGGCTCGTAATTCCATATTGATTTACACTGAACTCAAATGGAGGAAGAATTGTGTAAACTCCGGGAACTCCGTAAATCTCCAACCCGAATTGACGGCCTTGTATAAACTCTTCGATCAAACGATTTGAATTATTTCTTTTTGAATTTAGATATCCGGCAACTTCACCGTAAGTATGGGCAACAGTCATTCCGAAAGAACTAAGACCTGTTGTATCTTTTATAATCAATGGAAGCTTAAGTTTTTTGATTTGCGCAAGGACGCTTTCTTTATAAACATTACAGATAACTTCTTTATTGCTTCCTGCACAAAAATATAAATCATGATCGCAGAAAACAGTGGAAGGTACATCAAACCCCAGCTGTGCAAGTTTATTATGTGTCCGCCATTTATCAAAACATATAAGACCAGTTTCAACAGAATGACATATTGTTTTTATTCCGTGATCTTTAAGATTTTCTGCAACAAGTGCATCGCTTACAGGAAGCCAGTCATAAGGCTCAATCCAGAAGGTCATAGCAATTGCAAGGTCAGGATTTAGAGAAATGATTGTATCAGAAAATTTTTTTGTATCAGTATTTTGAGGAAGGAAGATGATTTGATTGTTTTTATTTTCTTCCGGCAAAAACATCGCAGGCTTCTGAGTTACACAAAAAAACTCATTATCAGGATGAGCCTTACAAAACTCCTGAAATGCAGCAGCATTCTGAGGCATAACATTTATCTTAAAAGTTGCTTCATAAAAAACATTTGAATTAGTACTGTAAAAAACTACACGCATATTAACCTGTTTATACAGGATAATTTTATCAAAATAATCAAAAAATAATAACTTTTTTAAAGATTTTTTTTAAATCTTTTCCTGAAAATATACAATTGAGACCATATTATATGTAAGAGTTTATTTTTCTGCAGGAGGTAATAAAATGCAGTTTTTTGAAACCTGTAAATCTGAGAATAAAGATATAATTATAAGACCTTTGGATGATTTATATTTTTGTGTTGATTTTGCAGGACAATTTGACAATACAATGTTGAATGCCATCAGAAATGTTCCAGGAAGAATCTGGAATCAGGAACTGAAAATATGGATGCTTCCTTGTAATACCCCAGATAATAATACAGTAAAAATCTTACTTAAAAATCTTTATAATATTGGAATATATAATTATCAAGATTCGGAATCTATCAAAACTGATTTTGAAATTCTCACAGAAAAAAATCTATATAAGATGAAGGAATTACTTAAAACAAAACATTACAGTGAACGCACAATCATCAGTTATATGAAATGGATAGAAAACTTCTTATATGAAAATAAAAACCGAGATTTACTGGGACAAAAAGAAATCAATGAATATCTATCAAATCTTGCAGTAAAAATGAAAGTCAGTGCATCAACACAAAATCAAGCGCTTGCAGCTTTGCTATTTTATTTCAGATTTGTAAAAAATGAAAATCCTCAGGAATTAGATTCGGTAATAAGAGCTAAGAAATCAGAACGTATTCCTGTAGTATTCAGCAGAGAAGAAGTTAAAAGAGTAATAAATTGTATGGATGAAAATAAAAAGCTTTGCGCAGAGCTTCTTTATGGAACGGGGATGAGATTAAGTGAACTTATTGAACTAAGAATTCAGGATGTTGATTTTGACAGGAATGAAATCATAATCAGACATGGTAAAGGAGATAAGGACAGACATGTAATGCTGCCTCAAAGTCTTGTCCCAAAATTAAAAATCCAGATTGAAAAAGTAAAAGCAATTCATCAAAAAGATCTTTCAGAAGGATGGGGTAGAGTTCCGATTCCAAATCAGCTTGCAAATAAATATCCACAATGGGAAAAAGAGTTGAAATGGCAATGGTTATTTCCACAAAAAAACAGATGGAAAAATCCCTCAACAGGAGATCAAGGCAGGTGGCATATTGACGGTTCACTTTTACAACGAGCAGTAAAGCAGGCCGTTCTGATTGCAGGAATAAATAAGAATGCCAGCTGTCACACATTCCGTCACAGTTTCGCGACACACCTCCTTGAAAATGGATATGACATCAGAACTGTACAGGAATTACTCGGACATGCTGATATAAAAACAACACAAATATATACACATGTATTAAATAAAGGACCAAGTGGTGTAATCAGTCCATTGGATAGAATGAATTGAGAGTTAAATGATTTATACAGAACAATAATAAATATCTTATAAGGAACCGCCTAATAATTCTTGTTTTCGAACTATTTTGTGGTATAATAAAGATATAAAAAAAGTATTCAGCAAATCTTATATCGATATATTAAATCATATAAAACTTAATTTCTGGATACGTAGAAAAATTGTTATGCTCACACGCCACTGGCGTGGTATAGGAAATAAAAAAAGTAATTATGGTAGATAAAATTCAAATGATTGGTACGGCTTTTTTGCCAATAGATAAATCCAACAAAAAAATTTTAGTTTCAAAAAGAAGTATGAATAAAAAATATTTTCCGGGCTATTGGGAAGTAATTGGCGGAAATCTTGAATTTGGGGAAGATTTTACAGACTGTGTAATCCGAGAAGTGAAAGAAGAGATAAACTGCAATATAAAAAATCTGACACATTTACATTCACGAACAATGTATCTTAATGATTTGATGTATATTACAGTTGCTTATTATGGCGAAATATTAGAAGAACCAGTTTTCAATAAAAATGAAATTTCTGAAATCAAATGGATTACTGAAAACGAAATAGACGATTTTGAATTTTGTCCTGGTGATGTTGAATTATTGAAAATAGGTTTTAAGAGTATAAAGTAGCTGATCAGGCAATATGCGCCAAAGGATCTTCTACGTCAATTCCTTTTTCGTAAATTGTATAAGGGTCAATATCGATACAATTGTATTTATCGTATTTACCATCCAATGTCCATGCAAGAGTTCCATTCAGGACTGTACAGTTATTTATGTAAAAATCTAAATCATTTAGTTTAGAGAAAACGCCTTTGCCTACTAAGTGAGATACATTATATTCTTTTATCTTTCCGTCTACGAAATAAACAAAAACATTATAATTGTCTTTAGGTAAAACCTGTACAACTTCCATTTGTACCTCCTTACTTAAGTGGATTTATTTTTGCTGGTAATTCCATATTTTTAGCCTGATTCCAACTATCTTTAAGCTCCTGCTTATGCAATTCAGACCAGGCTAAAACCAATTTTAATTTATTTGATGGAATAGCTCCTTTTAGTACACAAGAATTTTCTATTTCTACTAATGCCTCTTGACCAGCATATTTTGCATGAAAATGAGGTGGTAAATGATCATCAAAATAAAGGCAAATCTCTATTCCTTCAAATTCACTAACAACAGGCATTATTTACTCCTAAAATAAATATATCATAAAAAATCAATATCGACTATAATAAAAAGCATAACAAAGGTTCGTAGCCGACAGGCAGTCAAGCTTCCTGCGGTACAACCAGTTGTTATACGGACGCCCGCATTGGGGCGCTTATAGAAAAAATAAAAAATGAATAAGAATGATTTAAAAAGTAAATTACAAAAATTAGGAATTGAAAATAACATGAAAATATTACTTCATGTTTCACTTTCAAAAATTGGTCATCTTGATAATGGCCCCGAAACTCTTATAGAAAGTATAGAAGAATTAATATCCCCTTATGGAATTCTTGTTATGCCTGCATTTAATTCTTATGGTAATTACAAACCACATTTAAGTATCGTAAATGATTATTTCAAAAACCAGGATGATGTTATTTGTACAAATCAAATAATTGCAAGATTTGCAGTATGGGGATCACAAAAAGAAAAAATTGCATCAAATATTGAATATACCGAAGACAGCCTTTCTTTTGAATATGGTGAGAAAAGTACACTTGCTCGTTTATATGCAAATAATGGATGGTCATTATTTCTTGGAACAGACTATTCTACCTGTACCATTCTTCATCTTGCAGAAAACAGAGCATCATGGCCTTCAAAAGTCATTTTTACAGAAGAATATAAATCTTCCGATGGAAAAGTAATTCCATTTCATGATGTTGTATATCAAGATGAAGATTTTAATCAAATAGGTTCTGATTTTGAAAAAGAATTCCAACATAATATAACAGTATTTCATTCTGGAAGAATAGGAAACGCAGAATGTAAATTAATCAATCAGAAAGTATTTGTAGACTTTGCAGTTAATTGGATGAATAAGAATAGAACTTAAGATTTACTTGACACCATATATAACACCACTTATAATTCAATTATGGCACAATGGGACAAACTTTTAAGCAAAATAAAATCCCTCGATAAAGACATGCGTTTTGCAGAACTTAAAAAAGTTCTGCAAAGTTATGGCTATTCGGTTTCACAACCGAAAGGTGGAAGCAGTCATTACATTTTCAGAAAACCCGGTTGTAATCCAATTACCATTCCAAATCATGAACCTATAAAAACTGTTTATGTAAGAATGGTAAAGGAAATTGTAGAATCCGAAGAAAAAAACAAGGAGGACTGATATGAAAACATTAGATGAATACATGAAAATGCCTTATAAATTGGAAATCATTCCAGATACAGAAGAATCAGGTTATGTAGCTTCATATCCGGAACTTCCAGGGTGTATTACTTGCGGCAAAACAATTGCAAATGCAGTTGCAAATGCAGAAGACGCAAAAAAAGCATGGTTAACCGCCGCTATTGAAGATGGTATAGAAATTGCAGAACCAGAAACATCTGATTCATATTCCGGTCAGTTCAAACTGCGTCTTCCAAAAACATTACACAAAACTCTCGCTGAGGATTCAAAAAAAGAAGGCGTAAGTATGAATCAATATTGCGTGTATCTTCTTGCAAAGAATTCAGAAAAAGAACATATCTCTATTGCAAAGAAGCAAGCAATACTCGTATAACAAAGGTTCGTAGCCGACAGCGGGTCAAGCCCGCTGTGGTACAACCAGTTGTTATGTGGACGCCCGCACTGGGGCGCTTGGAGAAATAATGAAAAAAGTATTTTTGATAATATTACTGCTCTTTCAAATATCTTTACTTTTTGCAGAAAAAAAATATCTATCTTCAAATGGCTACTTTCTTTATTTCTTTTCAGATGATTTTACTGAGTACAAATACACAACTAAAGATGATTTTGGAAACTTCTCAGAGACAATAAAAATTCAAAAGAAAGATTTAAACGGTATTACAATCTGGACAATCGGAAATAAAGATTATGTTCTTTTTCAATCCGAAAATTACTTTAAATTACAAAATCATGAAAATACATTTATATTTGTTAAATCTTATGATGGATATTGGTCTAAAGAAATTGAAGTAATGGCTGATTATGAAGCATCCTCATGGAAAAATATAGGAATTAACAGATATGATGAATTTAATTTACTATATTTAAATTTTTCTCCTTGGATTTCAGAATCTGATAATTCAGGAATAGAAGAATATATAACAATAGATGCACAAAAAACTTTTAGTTCATTTAGAATTATCAATGGTTTTATAGATATAGATAATCCACAGTATTTTGAAGAATACAATAAAGTTAAAGAATTATCTGTTTTTGATATGAATGAAAATCTGATAGGAAAATATAAAATTGAGAATAATAGTACCATTCAATCATTTAATCTTCCAGGTAAATTCACTTATGTAAAATTTTTAATTACAGACATTTATGAAGGAACAAAATATGATGATGTTGCAATAACTACATTGCAATGTTATTAATAAAATATAGCACATAACAAAGGTTCGTAGCCGACAGCGGGTCAGGCCCGCTGCGGTACAACCAGTTGTTATGTTGATGGCGCACTGCGCCACTTTCGGAGTAAAAATGAATAATGAAATATTTATTAAAAAATGTTATGAGCTAGCCATTCAAGCAGGAAAAAAAGGTTATGATACTTTTGGCGCTATTTTAGTCCATGATGGAAAAATCTTAGAAGAAGCCGAAAATACTTCTGATTATAAAAATAAAATTTTTGGACATGCAGAATTTAATCTTGTTCACAAATGTGCCAACAAATTTTCTGATGATGTTTTAGAAAATGCTATCGTATACACAAGCTGTGCTCCATGTGAAAGATGTCTTGCTGCAATTGCTTCTCTTGGAATTCATCAAATTGTTTGTGGGGTTTCATATAAGGAATTTTGTAAATTACTTCCATTTGATTATAAAGTCCTGGACAGAGAAGGATTGCTTAAACAGCTTGGAATTACAATGAAACTTACAGAATCAATTCTTGAAGATGAAGGTATGCATGTATTTGAATGGTGGGGTGGAGAATACCGACCACTGAAAGAATTAATTGCTGAAATGGATGAAGTAAAGAAACGAAAATAGACAACGGCGGGTCAAGCCCACCTTTTTTTCTTGACAAATATAGGTTTTATCCTATATTCATAAATTGATGGAAAATAAATTTACGGTAGAGTTTTATGAAAAGGAAAATGGTGAAAAACCAGGTCTCTTGTTCCTTAATGCGCTCGAGGTCAGGCTTCGAGCTAAAGCCTTCCGTGATTTAAAACTTTTGGAAGAAAAAGGTACAGAACTTCGTTTACCATATTCGGAACATCTTGATGATGGAATATTTGAACTGCGGACAAAACAAGGAACAAATATTATACGAAATCTGTCTTTTTTCTTCGTGGGAAACAAAATAATTGTGACACATGGTTTTAGAAAGAAAATACAGAAAACTCCACCAGGAGAAATTGAGCGGGCAAAAGAATATCGCAAGGATTATCTTGCAAAGCATCCACAAAAGGAGGATAACAAATGACATTAAATGAAGCATTAAATGAACAGATGAAAGATGAATCTTTCAAAAAAGAATATGATGCACTTGGACCAGAATATGAAATTATTTCCTCACTTATAGATGCAAGAAAAGCCTGTAATGTAACTCAAAAGCAGCTTTCAGAAACTACAGGAATTGCTCAATCAGATATAAGCAAAATCGAAAATGGATCAGGCAATCCTACAATAAAAATATTAAAAAGATTAGCTGAAGGTCTGGGTATGAATTTAAAAATTGAATTCACACCAAAATCTCAGTTTGCAATGAATTAAACCTAACAAAGGTTCGTAGCCGACAGCGGGTCGAGCCCGCTGCGGAACAATCAATTGTTCCGAGCCATTATTTCGATGAGCCTAAAAAATGCTTTCGCATTTTTCTTAACGGCTCTTCGATTGTAGGCAGGTACAACCAGTTGTTAGGTTGATGGCGCACTGCGCCACTTATGATTTTTTAGAAAAAGTAGATGGAGAAAAAAAGTGGAACTTTGGGATTTATATGATAGTCAGCGAAATCCTTTAAATAAAACTCATGAACGAGGGCAGCCTTTTGAAGAAGGAGAGTTTTATGTTTGTGCTGAAATTTGGGTAAAGAACTCTGAGGGCAAATTTTTAATAACAAAAAGGCACCCCGATAAAAAAAACGGTAATCTTTGGGAATTTTCCGGAGGTGGTACACTTGCCGGCGAAACTACAAAACAGTCTGCTGTTAGAGAGCTGGAAGAAGAAACCGGCATTAAGATTGATGAATCAGAATTAAAGCTTTTTGCAACTTATCAAAAGAAAAACTATTTTCTGGATTTATTTCTGGTATGTAAAGATGTTGACCTTAAAGATATCCGCCTGCAGCCGGGAGAAACTATAGATGCAAAATGGAGCAGTCCGGAAGAAATCCAGCAGATGATAGATAATGGGGAATTTGTCTATTCGGTTAGTCTTAGATTTGAATTGTATAAAGATATAGTCTGTTAGGTTTATCTGTACGGAAAGTTACTTTTTTCTTGTTATATCAGTCTTAATATAGTATCATATAAAGACTGGAGGCTTTTATGATAACTAATGTTCAGGAATGCATTAAGCCGATTTCCTATGTAAAAACAAACGCTGCAGATATGATGAATTTTGTAAATGAAAAAAAAGAACCTCTTATCATTACACAAAACGGTGAATCTCGAGCAGTATTAATTGATGTTGAATCTTATCAGGAAATGAAAGATGCATTCAATTTGTTAAAAATAGTTCAATTCTCTGAAATGGATGTACAGGCTGGAAGAACAAAACCTGCAAAAGAAGTTTTTTCAAATTTAAGAAGGAAGTACAATCTTGAAAAATGAGGAAATTGAAGAAATTATAGTTTCTGAATTTGCAGAAGCAGATTTAGATGAAATTGCCGCTTATCATTATTCTCGAAATCCAAATTACGTTGAAAGAATAATTTCTGAATTTGAAGAAAATGTAATATCTCTTCAAAAACATCCTAAAAGAGGAAGAACTGTTCCCGAATTGGAACGTCAGGGAATAACAAAATACAGAGAATTGATTCAAGAATATTATCGAATAATCTATGAAATCTCAGGTAATAAAGTTATAGTTCATACAATAATAGATGGCCGAAGAAATTTTGAAGAAATAATAATTTCAAAATTATCTCGATATTATGGTAATTATAATTAAAGCAGAGCGGTGAAGTTTTTAGATTAAAAAAAAATCGAAAAATATCAAAACAAAGGAAAAAAGAAAATGCCACATGTTGAAATCAAATGTTTTCCGGGAAGAACTGAAGAACAGAAAAAAATCTGTGCAGAAAAATTATCTGAAGTAATTGCAGAAACATTAGGCTGTAAAACTTCCAGTGTTTCCGTAGTAATTAAGGAAGTACCAGAAAACAAATGGAAGGAAGAAGTCTGGGAAAAAAATATAATTGCAGATAAAGAGTTTATTTTCAAAAATCCGGGATATACTTGTAAGTAAAAATCGGATAGAATTAATTGTACGGTATAACTAAGGTTTATAGCCGACAACGATGCAAATACTTATTAGTCAAAAAATAAAGGAATTAACATATTGGATAATATAAAATTAATCCCATACAAAGATGACGATTATGAATTTGTATATGAAGTAAAAAAAGATGCATACAAAAAATATGTCGATAATATTTGGGGAAGCTGGAAAGAAGAAGAACAGAGAAAATATTTTGACAACTTCATAACAAACGTAAAGAACAATGCATTCATAATTATTTTTGAAAATACGAAAATAGGATTTTATAACGGGGAAATATCATCTGATGGAAATTATGAAATCGAAAATATTTGTATTATCCCTCAATACCAGAATAAAGGAATAGGTAGTAAAATCTTAAGAGAAAAAATACAAGAGAATAAGGATAGGGATATTACTATTCAGTATTTTAAACATAATCCTGTAGGTAAACTCTATAAGCGATTAGGATTTGCACCAAACGGAGAAAGCGAGTATCATTATAAAATGATAAAAAGATGGAGAAAAAAATGAAAAAATCTATTTTGCTAATTATTTTATTATCTATTTCTCAATTTTTATTTTCAAATCCAAATTATAAAAATGAAAATGGAACTATTATTACATCATCTGATGAAAATGGAGTCAAAACAACTCTTCGTAAGTGTATTATAAACAACATAAAAATTGGTGATTTACTACAGGAAAAGAATAGGACAATATATGAAGACTATACTTTCAAAAACAGTATAGGAAAATTAAAAGATAATGATAAGGTCAACGTCTTAGAAGTTTGCACAATAGAATTGTTAAATAAACCTAAAGACAGGTGGGGAAATCCAGCAGGCCAATTGTGGTACAAAATTCAAATAGATAATTCAGTTGGCTGTATTTGTAAAAGTCCTGAATCCTTAGGAGAATATACGGATCCGTATTATGATAATCGATATGAGATTCTCGAAGAAATTCAAACATCAAAAAAATGGACAGTTCGTAAACTTAAACAGATGGTCTCGGTATGGGAAAGATTAAATGTAAGGGATAAACCGGGCCTAGATGGGAAAAAACTATTTCTTCTCCATAACTTTGAAAAAGGTACCCGTTCTCCACAAGAAAATCATGAAATACTTGCCATTACAGAAGAAACAGAAACAATAGACGGATTAACTGATCACTGGTTAAAAATCGAATATGAACCTGGCAAATTCGGATGGATATTTGGAGGCTATGCATCTGTAGAACGTGGAGGCCCTAAATATTACATTCCTGAAAATAAAGTAATTTTTGATTTATCCTGGTATTAGGTTAGATAATGAAAAAAAGTATTTTATTATTTAGTTTCTTATTCTTACTTATTTCCTGCAAAACAACTTTTAATCTGCAGAATGAAAAAAAATGCCGATGAGCAGATTATTGAATGTCTACAATCTAAAAAAATCGTTTTTATAGGTGAAAATCATTCAACTGTTTTTCCAATTTTATACATGACTCAAAATATGGAAAACTTTTATAACGCAGGCCTACGATATCTTTTTTTAGAGGAAGAGGGTGACGGATTTGGTAAAGATTCAGATTTTAAAATCTTAAGCGATAAATATCTCAGATATGAACTTTCTGAAGAATATCTTTTAAATTATGATTTTTTCTGTGCTACCAATAAAAGGGTTTATGGAATTATAAATCCCTATATTACAACAGATTATAACTTACAGGCACTTTATAATTTCATTGCCGGTTTTGATGTAAAAAAGCAAACTCCGTATACAGCTTATGACAGGCTTTCAATTAATTATTCAAAAATCGGGAACGAAGAAAAATCTCACTACTATAAAAATAAAAAAGATTTCCTTGAAAAAGTCTTTCCATGGCATGATATAGAAATGTATTTTTTTGGTTATTATAATCAGTAGTTGTTAGGAAAAAGAAATTATAAATTGATGGACAAGTCCGGCACCTATGAAAGTTGAAAGGCTTTATGCAATAACAGTTTATCTTCTCAATCACGGGCTGACTTCTGCCAACGAGCTGGCAAAGCATTTTGAAGTTTCTCTCCGTACCATTCAACGCGATATTGATTCGCTGTGTATTGCAGGCATTCCTGTTGTATCTCTCCCTGGCTCCAACGGTGGTTACGAGATTTCCGAAAAATATAAGCTCGATAATCATTTTGCAACATCAGATGATTATTCATATATTCTTGCCGCACTCAAAGGCTTTGTTTCTGCAACAGCAGATGCAAATGCAGCCAATACACTTGAAAAAATAACGCAGCTTCATAAAGAAGACAATCAGAACATCATTCTTGATTTTTCAGTTTTGCGCGAAGGAGAGCAGGAAACCTTGCAGAAGCTTCAAAGCGCAATTGCCAAAAAACGCGCTGTTAGTTTTACCTACACAAACAACGATAACGAAACGCGCAATCACACAGTTGAGCCGGTCGCCGTTGTTTACCGCTGGTATGCCTGGTATCTTCTTGCCTGGTCAAAAGTTAAAAACGATTACCGTAATTATAAATTGATACGCATGAGTAATCTTACAATTACAGACAAGGCGATTACAAAGGAACACGAATCAGCAGAAACTATCCTTAAAAAAGCTGAGAAAACTGACAAGCGCAAATACACAGAACTCCTTATAAAATGCAAGGCTCAAGCAAGAACTCGCGTACATGAATACCTGAAAGGCCAGATAGTCAAAGAGCTTGCAGACGGTGATGCCTTGATGAAATTGACTGTCATAGAAAACGAGCAGTTTTGGCTTGGCACATTATTGTCTTTAGGTAATGAAGTAGAAGTACTTGAACCACATAATATCCGCAGCCGGCTTTCAGAAGCTGCTGAAAAAATTCTTTCATTATATAAATAATTATGACATACTGTTGTCGTATATCCCATGATAGAGTGTAAACAAGAAAAGATGCAGCGGCCATCAGGCCTAAGCATTTAATTTATTTACACAGGAGAAAACTATTATGAACCCTTACGAAAAATGTCCGAAATTTGAGAATGAAAACTTTCTGCTCAGAATGGTACGCGCCGAAGATTTAGAAGATCTCTTAAAAGTCTATTCTGATAAAAAGGCTGTGCCCTTTTTTAACAGCGACAACTGCCACGGCGATACTTTTTATTACGACACAAAAGAAAAGATGAAGAAGGCAATAGATTTCTGGTTTTATTCTTACGACCAGAAATATTTTGTACGCTGGACTATTGTGTCCAAAAAAACTGAAGAAGCTGTAGGCACCATCGAGCTTTTCAACCGCCAGGCTGATGATTTTTTCAACAACACAGGCTTACTCCGTCTGGATTTGCGCAGTGACTATGAAAAGGAAGAATGCATTTTTGAGATTCTTTCACTAATCGCTCCACCGACTTATGAAATGTTTGACTGCCCGAAAATAGCGACAAAAATTCCGCCAACCGCAACAGAGCGGAAAGCAGCAGCACTGCGCCTTGGCTTTGCCGCTTCAAGCGAAAAACTTTTCGGACTTGACGGAAGAGCTTACAGCGATTATTACCTTCTGCAAAAATAATTAATTTCGGATAATGTTTTGAATTGCAGTTATGAAGGATTTTTCTTCTTCTGCATTCAAAACATTTTTATCATAAAGAGCTTTTTCGAAAAGGCTACCGGCTGTTTCTGCATTTTCGTTTTTAAAAAGTGCTGTGTATTCTGCAGGTGCAAGGTTAGGGCGGTATTTTATTTTGTGAGACTCGCCCCAGTCGATCAGCTTCATGAAGTGTTTTGTGAGACGGTCAATTTCTGCTTCTTTTTCTTTTGTGCGCTTTGTCTTTTTCAAAAAGTCCATCATTGATTCATGAAACTTTTTACTTTGTACAGTTGAGTATTCTTCATTTGTTTTTGAATCTTTTGAAAACATAAAATGGAAAAAGAGTTTTATATCTTCCCAGACATCATGGAGGAATTTTATTAATCTTCCTTCTGACCAGTAGATTCGCCAGTGATTTGTAAAAAACGGTCTAACAAAAAAGTAAATTAATCCGCCAGCAAGACTAACTATTGCAGCATATTTAATTAAGGAATAAATAAACTCAATAATCCAGTTAGGCTTGCCTTCCTGCAATCCAAGAAACTCGTTAGGATTTTCAATTATTGGTTCAGCAAAAACTTTTTCTTCATAATGAGGCTGCTGTTTTTGTTTCTGGTTATCTCTGTAATCTTCAACATAATGAATCTTGATAAGAGGATTATCAGAAGAAATAACTGCAGCCGCGCCGACCGAAATCAGAAAAATTAAAAATACAGAACGGAAAAGTCTTTTTCTATCTTTTACAATATTTTTGAAGCCCAGGAATGCATAAAAAATATCATTTCTGAAAAGGCCAAGCATAAAATAACATAAAAGTACACTTAAATAAAAAATCAATATAAGTGCAATAATTATTGGATTAAACAAACCTTCCGAAAGCTTTCCAAAAACAATGATTATAAACATCGAAACACAAAGCCCGAACAGTACAGCCTGCTGGCCTTTTGTTTTTTCAGTTAAATCTATTGCAGAAAGATTATTGTGAAAGAGGTAAGTTTCAAGATCTTTTCCTTCAAGATTTTCACACTCGTACAAAAATCTATCATGCAGAATAAACATATCGTTAATTCCAGCTTCAATAAAATATTCAATAATCAAAAAAGGAATCAATGCATAGGGAGTATAGCCCTGTCCAAAAACAGCTGCAATAATAAGCACAATCACGATGTAGAAAAATATAAAAACAATATGCATAGAAGATTTTATTTTTTCCAGAGCAAAAATCTGCAGAACAAGAGTAAAAATCAAACCTGAAACCAGAAAAATAATATAGGTAAAAATATTTACATACTCAACTTCAAACTCAGCTTTATTAATTACGGTAGAAAAAACACCGGTTGCTGTCAGAATAAGAGAAACAGCAATTGAGAAAACTAAAAACCTTTCTAAAATTCTGTTAAACGTTCCTTCCATATTTCCTCATTATTCCAACATTTTGAGTGTTTATATCTTCTTTATTTGCTTCAACTTTCAGATAGTATGCTTCAACTTCATCAGGTCCTACAACAAAAAGCAGAGTTCCATGCGGTAACTGATGCTGGAATCTTTTTACAGGATCATAATTAATCTTACCATGTGCACTTTTTATGACAGAAAGAATATCCAGAATATTATCTGATTGATTTTGATGCGGCGGCAGATATGGAAAACCTTCTGCAAAGGCAGCAAAGCCACAGCGTTGTCGTAAAACCCGCGACTTTTCAACTATATTGGCTGCAATTTCTATAGCTTTTTCCATGTGATATTGTCTTGTATGCAGCTCGTAATCTTCTTCTGCAAGATTCAGAAAAACAAAAAATGGTGCGTCAAAAGAGTCTTCATATTGATTTGTAAAGAGATTATTGAATTTAGCACTTGCGCGCCAGTTAATGCGTTTCTGTTCATCACCATTCATATATTCACGGATAGAACGGCGCATCGTAATATCTTCATAACAGGGATTATTTATTTTAATGCTTCCCTGAGGAAATCCCGGAACGGCTTCTGTAATCAGTTTAATACGGGCAGGGCGAACAGTAATTTCAAGCGGACAGGGAACCTGCATATCAATCAGAAAAAGCCCAAGAGGATCACTTGTACGAAATCTTACAGGCCCAGCATGAAAAAGTCCTCTGTCTCTGGATGTAACTTCATAATTGATTTTCTGAATTTCATGTGGACGTAATCTTGTTACACCTTTATTTCCGTCATCAAAAACCTGAAAATATGGAATATCATCAAAAAAATAAAGGATTTGCGCTGTTAAAGGAGAATAGTTTTTGATTGTAAATGATATTTCGGAATGTTCCTTACAGGCAAGCTTTAGTTTTTCTGTATTACGTTCTGCCTTTATTGAACGTGAAAGTACCTTTGCATATAAAAATGAAATGAGGAAAACAAAAAGAATGCCAAGGCATATAAACTGAACTAATCTGTAAGGACTAACCAGAAAAAAGGTGAGACATAAAGCAGTTGAAATATATACCAAAGGCGAAACTTTTATCATTATATCAGACTCAATAATAAATCAGACATGTGCCTTAAAAGCAGGAAGCGGTACCTGTTCTATCAAATCAGAAATAATACTTTCAGCAGAATAGCCTTTAAGAATAGAATCGCTTGTAAGAATGATTCGTTTTCTGAATACCGGGTGGGCAAGAAGTTTAACATCTTCAGGAGTTACAAAGGTTCGGCCCTGTACTGCAGCATAAGCCTGGCAGGCTTTGTAAAGAGCAATTGAACCGCGTGGAGAAATACCAGCTGCAATTCTTACATCATTACGGCTGGCTTTGGAAAGTGAAATCAAATATGTAAGTACAGCATCATCAACATGAACTTCGACAGCTTCTTTCATAGCCTCAAGTATATCTGCAGCAGTAACTACGGCTTTTACATTTTCAACAGGATGAATAAGACTTCTCTGTGCAGTAATAATTTCTGCTTCATCTGCTTCACTCGGGTACCCCATAGAAAGGGTCATCATAAAGCGGTCTTTCTGTGCTTCGGGAAGAGGAAATGTTCCTTCTGATTCAACCGGATTTTCTGTAGCAAGAACAAAGAATGGTTTAGAAAGTTCGTGACGACTACCATCAACACTTACCTGACCTTCGGCCATACATTCAAGAAGGGCAGACTGTGTACGTGGAGTTGCACGGTTTAGTTCGTCAACAAGAACGATGCTGGACATTACAGGGCCGGCTCTGAATTCAAACTGTTTTGAATCAGGAAGCCAGACTGAACTTCCCGTAACATCTGATGGCATAAGGTCTGGAGTACACTGAATACGATTAAAAGAAAGCCCCGAAGCCTTTGCAACTGCCTTTGCGAGAACTGTTTTACCTGTACCTGGAACGTCTTCGAGAAGAACATGTCCGCCTGCAAAAAGACAGGCAAGTAACATATCTACAACGTCAGTATTTCCTTTGAAAACCTGACACACTTCATTTTTGATTTTATCTGAAACTTCTTTAATTTTTGCCATAAAAATTATTATAACATAATTTTACTTGCGGTGCATTCTTTATTTCAATAAAATATCATTAATGACTAAAGATGATTTTCTTTTTCTTGTAGAAACCGAAACAATTCACGATTTCATATATAAGGGCAAAACTTATACCATTACTTATGATAAAAGCCCGGATGGCCGTAAATGGATTGTTTTTGGTGATATTGCCGACAAGCAGAAATACGACTCAGTAGGCGAGTTTCTGAACAAGGCAAAAATCGAAAATCATTTTTTTAAGGACATGCTGGATATCTTTTAATGACCCGTTCAAATCAAATAAACATGACCGAGGGGCCGATTTTTTCAAAGCTCCTCAAATTTTCTATTCCTCTTATTCTTTCGAGTATATTGCAGCTTCTTTTTAATGCTGCTGATGTTGTTGTAGTCGGCCGCTTTGCTGGAGACAATTCTCTTGCAGCAGTTGGTTCTACAGGTTCGCTTGTTAATCTTTTAATTAATCTTTTCATGGGCCTTTCTGTTGGAACAAATGTAGTTGCCGCAAATTATTTTGGTGCAAAAAAGCCGGAAGAACTTAAAGACACCGTTCACACTGCAATTCTGGTATCAATATACAGCGGCCTTATTCTTACTGTCGTTGGTGTGCTTGGTGCAAAACCGATTCTCATCTTTATGCAGTCTCCGGCAGAAGTTTTGAATCTTGCTGCAGTATACTTACGTATTTACTTTGGCGGAATCACAGCCACAATGGTTTACAATTTCGGTTCAGCATTGCTCAGGGCTAAGGGTGATACTCGCCGTCCTCTTTACATTCTTCTTGCTGCGGGAATCATCAATCTCATTTTGAATCTGATTTTTGTAATCTGCTTTAAGATGGATGTAGCTGGAGTAGGGCTTGCGACAGTTATTTCTCAGGTAATTTCTGCCGCTGCCGTCCTGATCATTTTGATTAGAGAAAAAGATGATTTTAAGCTGAATCTTAGAAAGCTTAAAATCAACAGAATGATTTTTATAAAAATCGTAAAAATAGGACTTCCAGCCGGCTTTCAGGGAATCATGTTCTCATTCTCTAACGTAATCATTCAGAGTTCTGTAAACGGTTTTGGAGCAATCATGATAGCGGGAAATGCCGCCGCAATAAATCTCGAAGCATTTATTTATACCGCAATGAATGGCTTTTCTCAGGGCTCGTTGACCTTCTGTTCTCAGAACATGGGAGCCGGAAGAACAGACCGAATCAAAAAAATCGTCTGGATTTCTCAGGGCTGTATAATCATAATCGGGGCAGTTCTTGGAGCTATCTTTCTTTACTTTGGAGATCAGCTTCTGGGAATCTTTTCTACAAATCCCGAAGTCATAAAAGCCGGAATGGGCCGCCTCTGGATAATATTTACAACTTATTATCTTTGCGGAATGATGGACGGAATGGCAAACTCAATCCGCGGAATCGGCCATTCCCTTATGCCGGTTATTTCATCTTTGATTGGTGCCTGCCTCTTCAGAATCATCTGGCTCTTTACAATCTTCCTGATTCCACAGTTCCACGTACCCGCAACAATATTCATGTCATACCCAATCAGCTGGATTTTGACCTTTGCGGCAAATGTTGTCTTTTATAATAAGTATATGAGAGATTTGTCTCAGCGATAATCCTGCACATCAAAACACTCGAAAATCTCAAAGTCTTTTGGATTAGCTGTAATAATTGAAGACACACCATTGGTAATATACGATGATGCCATCTGAGTGTCGTTGATTCTATTTCTACCAAGATTGTACATATTCATCCAGGCAAGAGTTCGCTTAAAAGAAGTATCATCAGGGTAGAGCACATTAACATTTTCTAAATCACACCAGGAATCAATAACTTCAATTGCTTCCTGAATTGAAAACGGATTTTCAAAACGTTTTGAATCAGTAATTACATGAAGAAACTCATTAAAACAATTATTAAATATTGCAATTTTGACTGAATCATCATTTGCAAGCTTAGAATATAAGGCTTTAGCATTCTGATGTCTTGGAGAATCATTCCAGTATAAATCAATAAGAAAACAGGTATCCAGGCCAATCACAGATTAATTCTCCCGCTGTTAAAATCTTCTTTCCATGATGAATCATTAAGAAAGTCTTCTGCACCTTCTTTTAGACTTACTGTACGAGAAAAATCAAGATCTTTCATTTTGTTTTTTGATTTAAAATGAAGGTCAGCGTAATCCTGCATTGCATTTCGGATAAGTTCTGCGGTTTTTCGCCCCTGTTTCTGAGCCTGTAACTGATATTTTTCATATAGCTTGATGCCAATATATAGAGTAACAGGCTTTAAATCATATTGATATCTCATACTCTTATTATATGTATATTATATATGTATGTCAAATTTATTTTTTCTATTGGTTTTATTTTTTTTGTATTTCTGATATTATACCCGCATGAACATGGAAGCTTTTATTCTGGGCTGCGGGGGAATGCAGCCTTTACCATATAGACATTTAACATCTGTACTGCTGCGCCGCGAGGGGGACCTTTTTCTTTTTGATGGCGGCGAGGGTACTCAGGTAAGCCTTAAAAGGCTGAACCTTAAATGGAAAAAAATCGACGCTATTTTTGTTTCTCATACACATGCAGACCACGTAACAGGCCTTCCAGGCATTCTAATGCTTTCCAGTCAGGTAGACAGAACTGAACCTCTTTACATTTACGGACCTCCGAAAATCAAGGAATACATCGAAACCAGCCGCAAGGTTCTGGATATGTATATAAATTATCCTATCGTCGTAAAAGAAATCACCGCGCCCTGTATTGTTCATTCGGGTAAGGATTTTTATATCCGCGCCTTTCCGCTTGACCACACAAAGGTTTGCGTAGGCTATACTCTGGAAGAAGCTGATCGCCCGGGAGAATTTCATCCCGATAAGGCTCGCGAACTTGGAGTTCCTTGTGGTCCTCTCTGGTCTGATTTGCAGAAGGGTTTTGAAGTTACCACTCCGGATGGCAAGGTTGTAAAACCGGAAGATGTAATGGGCGAAAAACGCAGCGGCCGTAAATTTTCTTTTGTAACCGATACGCTTTTTAAACCTTCTATTATTGATGAAGTTCGCGGTTCAGACCTTTTGATCTGTGAAGGAATGTTCGAAAAAGAGCTTGAAGATCAGGCAAAAGAGAAAAAGCACATGACAGCCGTTCAGGCCGCAACAATTGCCCGCGATGCCAATGTCCGCCGCATGTGCATGATTCACTATTCACCTCGCTACACCGACAAGGAATTGCAGAAGCTTTTAGACGAAGCAAGGGAAGTATGGCCGCAAACTGAACTTTCAAAGGACAGAATGCATATAGAGATTCCATTCATAGACTGATGATAGAACTAAAAAGTTTTTCTAAATCTTACTCCTCAAAATCCGCCCCGGCCGCAGACGACGTCTCTCTCACCATCGCAGACGGCTCAATCACAGGTCTTCTTGGCCCCAACGGCTCGGGAAAAACAACAATTATGAAGGCTATCTGCGGTTTTCATTTTCCAACCTCTGGCAGTATAACACTAACCGCGCCGGACGGCAGCACTTTCACAACAGATGAAAATCCCGAACTCTGTATGAAATACATAGGCTATGTACCCGAAATCCCGCTTCTTCCAAAAGACATGAGGGCAATCGACTTTCTTCGTTACGCAGCCGAGGCGCATGGAATCCCAAAAGACAAAACAAAAGAAGCCTGCGACCTTGTAATAAAAGAATGTTCAATTGAAAATCTGCTTTCAAAAAAAATCAAAACCCTTTCAAAGGGACAGCAGCAAAGAGTAAGCTTTGCACAGGCAATCATACATAACCCGCCGAACCTTATCCTCGACGAACCTGTAAGCGGCCTGGATCCTGCACAGATTATCCAGATGCGCGATTTAATCAAAAAGCTTTCAAAAACCAAGGCTGTTCTCATGTCTACACATATTCTGCAGGAAGTTCGCTCACTTTGCGATAACGTTTATATTATGAGTGGCGGAAAAATCACTGCCAGCGGTAGTGAAGAAGAAATCATAAAACAGGCTGGAACAAAGTCTCTGGAAGAGGCCTTTATAAAACTGACACAAACAAGCGGGGAGTAGGATGAAGAATTTTCTCAAGCACAATCTTCTAAACAGTATCAAAACTCCATCATTTGTTATTCTAAGTATTCTTTTTGAAGTTTTCGTTTCCATCAACTTTTTTATCCGCCAGCAGTTTTTTACAGGCTCAGGTACAACAGACCTGATTCTCTTTTTCTCAGCAGTTCCATATATCTGCATAATTGCAGTTCCGGCCCTCTGTTATAAACAAAGCTTCAGCATTTATGATGATTTTATTCCGCTTTCAAGTCTTAGACGTGAGCTGGCAGTTTTCCTTACAAGACTGATTTTATTCTGCATTCTGATTCTTCTTTTAATTCCCGCAATTCTTTTAGTTAATCTTTTTGGCTCAACAGACGGCGGCCAGATTTTTACAAGTCTTATCTGTCTTGTTTTCTATGGGGCAGCAGTCATTTCTCTCTGCGGTTTTATACAGACCGCCCTTCCAAACAAGGTTACAAGTCTGATTATCAGCGCCCTTATACTTGCGGTTTTTAACAGCGCACATCTTTTTGCAGTATATGTCCAGCTGCCAGACTTTCTTGCCAGCCTTGCCCGAAGCCTTAGTTTTGCCTGGCACTTTGACGCCGCAGGTAAAGGAATATTAGACACAAGAGATCTTTTATGGCTTTGCGGAACTTTTGCCTTTTTCCTTTTTTTAAGTAATACCTTAATACAGATTAAAAAAGGACTGCAGTTTTCAGCTTCGCTTAAGCTCCGCCACATCTTACTTCTGGTAATATCTCTTTTGATTATGCTCAACGGAAACCGCTGGTACACAAGAATTGATTTTTCAAAAAACAAAACTTATTCAATCTCAAAATACACTAAATCACTTATCAATCGGGTAGAAAGCCCTGTAAAAATCACATATTACCGTTCTTCATCGATTGCAAAATTATACCCTCAGATTCGTGATGTTGCAGATTTTCTTACAGAATATGCTTCTCAAAGCCGAAAAATCAGTCTGATTATAAAAGACCCCGATAAAGACAGCCAAAGCCGTACAATGCTCGAAAACTATGGAATTGCAAGCCAGCAGCTCCGTACAGTTTCTGGTACCAGCACTGAATATCTTACAGTTTATTCTGCAATCGTAATTGAATACGAAGGTAATGCAGAAACAATTCCTTTCACAATGGCTGCTAATACACTGGAGTATGATTTAGACGGCAGAATCCGCCATCTTATTTCAGGTACAAGCCGGAAGGTAAACATTGTAATTGGAAACGAAATGAACCTGAATGATGACTATGGTTATGTAATTCCTTGGCTGCAGTCACAGGGCTTTGTATGTAATCCGCTTTTTATTGATGACCCGGCTTTTGCACAGGAGCTTGAAACCAGCACCGGTCCGCTTCTGGTTCTCGGCGACAGCCAAATCAAAATTGAAGAAGCAATTGCCATAGAAAAATATATTTTGAGTGAAGGGGGCAGTGGGCTTTTTGCAATCAGTCCTTATGTAACTGATATTGAAAACAACTGGTATATCACACAGGCCAAAAGAACAAATCTTGTAGAACTTGCCGAACACTGGGGTCTTACTTTTGAAAACGAAATTGCGGCTGACATTTCCTGCTCACGTATTACAATGTATGCAGATGACAACAATGAGACAAGTCTTTTGAATTATCCGCTATGGATAAGTCTTCTTCCTCAAAAAAACAGCCCGCTCGGAATGACTCTTTTCTGGGCAAGTCCTCTTACAATTACAGGTGAAAATCATAATATAAAACCGTATCTTATGACTTCACCTGCGGCTTATTCTTATGAAATTGATAAACAGAGTCCCGAAAAACTGATAGAAACAAATCCATTTGTCCTTCAAAACAGAGAAGCGGAAGGTAGCGGACATTCACGAGGAAACATTGTTCTGGGGGCTGAAATTACAGGTCCATTAAGCGGACTTTATAATTTTGCAGATACACAAAACTCACATATCATTGTTATCTCAGATCAGTATTTTGTAAACTCATTGATGACCGGTTACATTGGCGGTGATAATGGCGATTACCGTAACTTTGAATTCCTTACAAATGCCTTGTTAAAACTTAATGGAGAAGAGGAGCTTGCAGCATTACAGAGCCGTACAAACCGCGACACAAGCCTTTATAAAATTACAGATCTTGTTCAGCTTAACACTCTGCGTCTCGTGACCTTTATTTTCCTCTTTATAATTCTACCTTTAGTAATTATCGCAGCAGGAGTAATTTTAAATGTCAAAAAAGATTGAAAAATCACAAATTAATAAGATTCTCCTTGTCATAACCTTTATTCTTGCTTTTCTTTATCTTATTTCCTTTATAACAGGCTCTGCAGATAAAGACAGACGTGAAAAGGTAAAAACTTCGCTTGTAAATCCAAAATACAAGGATTCCATAACATGCTTTGAGCTTTCAGATGCAAGCGGAAGCCTTGAACTTGTAAATAAAGGAAGCTTCTGGACAGCAGGCTCCCTCCCGGCTTCTAAGGAGCGCATTCAAAATCTCATAGAAAACCTTATAACTATTCGTAACTTGTATAAAATATCAGACAAAATCAGCGAAAATTCCACATTTGGTCTTACTAACGGTACAGAATTTCACCTCCGCTATTATACTGATACAGGATTTCACGAGCTTGTTTTTGGAAACCAGGATTTTGCACTCTCATCACGGTATTTAATGACAGAGAAAAGCAGTCAGGTGTATGAGACAGACAATTCCCTCGACGCCTATCTTACAAGCTCCCTTCAAAGCTGGGCTGAACCTTACTTAATAAGCCGAACAGCTTCTTTTTCTACTGACATTCAAAATACTTCAGTTGTTTTTTCAAATCCAGACGAAAACGGTGGTAAAAAAACTGCTGTAATCTCGGACATTAACAAGCTTATCGAACTTCGCCATGGGGGCGGGGTTAGCGAATCTGAATATCAGAACTTAATAAATCAGACCCCGACAATTGAAATCTTCATAGAAAACGGAGATAAAAGCAGCATAAAACTTGAAATCTATCCTTCAGAAAATCAGGATATTTCATACATTGTAAAAGCAGAGTATTTTAAAAATCAAACCAAATCCGCTTCAAATTCCCCATACTATACTTCATATTCAAAAATAAGCAGCTGGACTTACAATAAAATCAAAGAAATCACGTTATAAATAAAATGCGAAAGAACGCAAGACCACAGTTTTCCGATTCGTTTATAACACAAACGCAGAAATACATGGGCAATAGCAGCATTCAAAACAGAAATCCAGCCCATATAAAGATGGGCAAATGCAAAGCACAAAAGCCCAAGAATTTCACAAATAATTATGCTTGCAGGCCATATTTTTTTTCTGGTAATCAGGCTGAATAACTGATCTATAAAATAAAAACGATAGATAACCTCTTCAAAAAAAGCCGCACACAAAAAATTCAAAAGACAGAATAACCACTGTACGAGGCCATCAGGTTTTGTAACTACAAGTTCACCGTCGAAAACTCCGGTAATTTCAGACAAAAATCTGCAGAAAAGGGAAGAGCTGAAAAGCATTCCGCAGGTAAACAGAACCGGAAAAACAATCAGAGTGCGCCTGTCATTCTTTTCATAATAAAAAACCAGGATAAGAATACTCAATAAAGCGAGCAGAATCTGGTACCAGGGAAAGGTCCAGCCGCTGAATAAAGGCCTTGCCTGACTGACAGTTTGAGCTAAGAAAGGAGGTACTATAAATAAGAAAATAATAAGCAAAAAGACTGCTATATCCGATAATAAAGTATGCTTTTTCATTACAAATGTGTTATAATCTTATTATAATAAAAAAGAGGGAATTTTGTATACAGTTACTTTTTTAATAATTATATTAGTAATTCTCACAGCGATGGGTGCAGTATACACAGCATTCAAACAGAGAATCAATTTTTTTATTACAGGTCTGGATTCAGGATTTTCAATTTCAGAAATATCACTTCTTTGGGAAGCAGCTGAACTCTGCAGCCTTGAACAGCCAACCTCTCTTTTTTATTCTCTGCCGTCACTTACAAAGTGTATGACGCAGATTTCCAACATGACAAATACAGACAATTCCCAGAAAAATCAGCTGATAATGACTAAGCTTTTTGATTACAGAACAAAGATTCAGAATGAAGCTGATGACAAAAAGGGAATGACAACAACCCATTCGCTTGAAAAAGGACAGACACTCAGAATCATCTTGCCGGGTAAAGGTGTATTTACTTCTGAAATTGTTGGAAACGGAAACTATCTTGTAATCAATGTTCCACGTCAGAAAAACCTGATTCCTTTTTCCGGAGAAGAATGGGTTGGACGCGTAATTAGTGTATACCTCTGGCGCAAAGGTGATGCACGTTATGTTTTTGATACAACAGTTACACAGAATGGTCTTTTCCTTGGTAAATCATCACTTTTCTTAAAGCATTCGGCAAATCTTGTCAGAACACAAAAACGAAAGGCAGTACGCGTAAAGTGTAAGATTTACGGTATGCTTTATATCATCAAAAAAGATAAAGTTGATGTTAATGCAATTGAAACCCAGAACGGTTTCCGTTGTTTAATTGAGGACATCTCTGAAGCTGGAGCCCTTATCAGAATTGGTGGTAAAGGTGTTCAGAATGTAAAAATCAAGCTTCAGTTTAATATTCATAACAAACTGATTCTTATGGTTGGAGTTGTAAGGACAGTAGAATATAATGAAGCTGAAAATCAGTCTCTTCTTCATTTTGAATGTACACATATTGATACAACAATGAAAAATGAAGTTCTGAAATTTGTTTATAACATGCTGCCGGAAAGCGAAAAGGAAGTTCTCGAAGCTCTTGAGCAGACAGAAAGCGATGAAGCATCAGCATCAAAAGAAGAAGGAGTTGCTAAGGCAGAAAATACAGACGCTTCTTCTGAAACTCAAACGACTGAGGCAGCAGCAGAAAAAGCAGCAGATGATAAAGCTGAGAATGATTCTAATCCAGGTTCTGAGATTGAATCAGATATCAAAACAAGTGTAAATCAGGCTTCAGGAAATTCAGAAGCTGATACAGAAAAAAAAGATGAAGGAATAAATCCTGAAGATACAATAAATGTTTTTTAATATAATGTAATCAGATGGAGTAGGATGATATGATTAAGAAGATTATAGTATTTTTACTTTGTTCTTTTGCCTCAATTTCTGTTTTTGCGCAGAGTGCAAAAGTAAAATTCATTAAAGGAAATATCACAGATAAAACAGCTGCCGTTCGCGAAGCAGATGATTCAGAAGCAGACTGGGTTTCGAGCAGTGCAATTACCTTCTGTCTTGAAAACAAAGAGCTTCTTGGAAACGACAGAGAACTTGACGGTCTTGCCGTTGCCGCAATTCTTTCGTATTATCCTGAATCCCTGAAAAAACAGACAGATGCTCAGAAAGAAAAACTGATTGAAAATTTTATTGCATTATTTACCGGCTTTAATAAAAGTAACACAGTTCAAATTGCTTTAATCTCAAAAATGGTAACCTTAAAAGACAGCCTTCCTACAGATTCTTTTACAGCACTTTTAAATGGCTATTTGAAAACTACAGATATAAAAGCTATAGACAGCGGTGTTTTTAAAGCCTGCATTTCTGCTCTTGAAACAATAGGAAATGATGAATCCTTTAAGATTATTTATGGCTTCTTAAATGATTCAGCTTATTCTGCTTATAAAAAGGAAATTGAGAAAACAACAGTTGCACTGATTCCGAATGCAATGAATGAAGTAATTGCTCAGATTAAAAATTCAGATATGAAAAAAATGACTGCAATTTTTAATCTGGCAAAAGAAAATTCACAAATTTCTAAAAAAAATCTCTGTGAGATTTCCGAAAATGTGTTAAACGAGTCTATATTATTATCAGACGATTCTTCAGGAAATTCTGCAGAGAATATTAAACTTCAGATTTCGGCTTTGAATATTCTGAGCGAAAACAGATGGACCAGAGCATCGGCTCCGGCTCTTTCTTATTTCGATCTTTCTAAGAAGCTTTATAACAAAAGTAAGATGAGTGGAGAACAGTTCAAAACTGTAATTACTTCCCTCAGAAATATTGCGCCGCTTGATGCTGTAAATCCGCTGATAGGATATCTTGAAGAATTGAACGACAGTACAGAAAAGGGAAACACCGTTTCTACAGATATAGTACTGTCGATAATCAATACTTTAGGTGCTATCGGCAATAAAGCTGCGTTCGACTCACTGCTTGCTGTTACTTATCTTAATTATGAGGAATCGGTTCTGACGGCTGCCCGGGAAGCACTGTCAGGACTCAGATGGCAGTAAATTATTTTAAGAAACCAGTTTTTCTTGCTTCATTAATCTGTATTTTTCTTTTCTATTCGGGCTTGTTTAATATTCCAGATAAGACAAGCCCTTATTCACTTTTAAGGCCTGCTTCCATAACAGAAATCTCAGGAACAATTATTTCCTCTCCCGCGAAAACGGGAAACGGCTCATACTATTCAGCTTCTTTCTCGCTGGACTCTGCAGCAGACGCCCGAAACTTCCGCTCCTCAGCAGCCGGCCGCTTGAAAATATTCATTCCATCAGATATGGCAGAAGCCTACTCACCGGGAAAACTCTATTCTCAATCTAAAGCGGACTTTCTATTCGAGTCGGGCGGTCACTGTACCTTCCGCGGGCGGCTCACAAACAGCGGCTTTTACATCCGCGAATGCACCGGCTCACACTGGCCTCCTTCGTGGCGGGGCCGCCTCGCACACCTGCGCGCCTTATGCCGCTTACACTTCAAACGCCTCATGTACAGCTGGGGCAGTGGAGGCGGCCTCCTCCTGGCGCTCCTCTGCGGAGCCCGCGAATACACAGACACCGCCACCCAGGAAGCTTTCCGCCGCGCCGGCCTCTCCCACATTCTGGCACTTTCAGGAATGCATCTTTCAATGTTTTCGGCAATTGCTCTTTTCTTTGGAAACAGAACAGGGGTAAAAAAGTTTACCTTTCTGCTAAGAATATCCACACTTCTTGCCTTTGTCTGGTTTGCAGGTTTTTCTCCATCACTTACAAGAGCCTTCATCTGTGCAATGCTTATGATTCTTTCTTCGATCGCAGGTGCTAAAAAGCCTGATATGATTTCTATTTTGTGCTTTTCATTTTTATTACAGAGTGCAATCTGTCCGCAGGATATTCATAGTACGGCATTTATTCTTTCATACGGTGCTCTGGCCGGAATCCTTTTAACAAGCCGTCTTTTTAATTTGTTTTATGCCAAATTCAGTCCAAAAATGATTGCTTCTTCACTTTCTGCAGCAACAGGAGCTCAAACTGTAACGGCACCCATTTCTCTTAAGATTTTTGGCTCCTTCAGTCCTATAGGAATTGTCTCAGCAACGGTTGTTTCTCCTTTTGTTGCGATATTTATTTACAGCGGGCTTGCCCTGATTATCCTAAGCCTGATATTTCCATTCCTTTCAAAACCTAGTGGAATTTTTATAAATTTACAGTATACTGTCATTAATTATATCGTGAAGTTTTTTTCACTTGTACCAAACTGGAGCACAAATTGAAGCACCCTGATTATAATTCACCGGCAGAGCTTAAAATGGTTCTCGACGCAAACGGCTTTTCAATGCAGAAAAAATTCGGTCAGAATTTTCTGATTAATGAAGATGCGCGCTGTCGTCTTGTCGATGCCCTGGAAATTTCAGAAGGCATGAAGGTTTGGGAAGTTGGTCCCGGATTAGGTGCAATGACTAATACTATTCTTGAACGCGGGGCTGACCTTACTGTATTTGAAATTGACCGCGGATTCGCTTCACTTATAAGCGGCTTTTTTGAAGATTACAGCAAAAAAGAAAAGTTTCGTATTATCGAAGGTGATGTTCTTAAAACCTGGAAAGGGCAGTTTAAGGCAGCAGGCCAGCCAGACAGATTCTTTGGAAACCTGCCTTACAATATTGCAGCAACAATAATTGCAGATACAATCGAAAACAATGTACGCTTTGACCGCTGTGTATTTACAGTACAAAAAGAGGTTGCTCAGAGAATGTGTGCTAAACCAGGCACTGCTGATTATTCTTCGTTCTCGGCTCTTTGTCAGTGGGCTTATGATGTAAAACCTCTCCTTGATTTATCCGGTGGGAACTTCTGGCCAAAGCCTAATGTAGATTCTCGTGCAGTTGTTTTTACTAAAAAAGCGGATTTCCCATGCTGTAAAAATCCTGAGCTTTTTGTAAAAATGCAGAGAGCACTTTTCAGTTCCCGTCGTAAAACTGTCCGTAACAATCTTTCTCAATTCCTTAAGAACAATGACCTTGCTGTAAGCTGTCTTGAAAAAGCTGGAATTGATATTATGAAACGTGCAGAAGTTCTTACACTTCCAGAACTTCTCAAATTATCAGATGTTATTGATGAGGAAAGAAAGGCATAAAAAATGAGCATAAAAGAAAACCTCGATGTAATCAGAAACAGAATCTCAGAAGCAGAAAAAAAATCCGGACGAAAAAGCGGCTCTGTAAAACTAATGGCCGTTAGTAAGTTTCATCCTTCAGAAGCTGTAATAGAAGCCTTTAATGCAGGTCAGCTTTTGTTTGGTGAAAATCGTGTTCAGGAAGCTTCTTCAAAATTTCCTCCTCTTATTGAAACGCATCCAGAAATTTCTGTTCACATGATAGGCCAGCTTCAGTCAAACAAAGTGAAAAAGGCCCTTGAATATGCAAGCTGCATTCAGTCTATAGACCGTATTGATTTATTGCGTGAAATCGAAAAGCAGTGCGCAAAGACAGACCGCAGAATAAAAGTTCTTTTTGAAGTTCATACAGGTGAAGAATCAAAATCAGGTTTTACATCAGAAGCAGATTTACTTGAAGCAATTGAGAAATGTGCAGAAGGAGCTTTTCCTCACATAATTCCAGAAGGTTTTATGACTATGGCGCCTTTTACAAATGATGAAAAACTTGTACGAAAATCTTTCATTACCTTAAGAAATCTTTCAGAAAAAATCCGGCCTCAGTTCCCATCTCTTTCTCTTACCGAACTTTCAATGGGTATGTCTGGAGATTTTGAAATTGCAATTGAAGAAGGTTCAACACTTGTAAGAGTTGGTACTGCGATTTTTGGAGAAAGGGATTACAGCAAATGAAAAAGAAACCTCTCATAGCAAGAATCCTGATTTTCTCATTTTTAATAAATATAGCCTTACCAGTTTTTTCTGAAGAAATAAAGGATACTACTCCAAAGCCTTATGACAAAAAAGAACTTCCTCAGGGAATTAAAGACTTACGCAGATTTGAAATCATCACTCTTGGAGCCTTACCCTTTGTTACACTTGATACAACACTTGCTTATTCATCAATAAGATATGCTCAGCATAATTTTGATAATGCCTATGCACCTGACATTTTTTCAAAATCAAATTTCAGTCAGGAAGAGCAGAAAAATATTATTCTTACCTCTGTAGGAATCTGCATTGGTATTGGACTTACAGATTATATAGTTCAATTAATAAGACGTAACAGCAAAAAAAGAAAAGCCCGCCAAATTACTTATGACGACATTGCGATTGTACCGATTTCAGAAGACCCTGATGCTACAGAGATAGCTGTACCTGATAAAAATCAAAGCATAGATGAAGCTGCTGATATGGCTGATGAAGTTCAGGAGATAGAAGAGTAATGCCTTTTTTCAGTGCAAAAGTTCCTGCGGATTTTCCAGACCAGCAGCGCCTTGATAAATTCATTGCATCTCTTCCAAACGGCATGAACCGCTCAAAGCTCAAAAGCGGTGTAAACGAGATTCTTGTAAACGGCAAAAAGGTTAAGCTTTCTCAAAAAGTAAAAGCTGGAGACCAGATTGATATCCAATGGGAAGATAATATTCCTGATAATATTGATCCGGAAAATATTCCCCTCGATATAATTTATGAAGATGATAATGTAACTGTTGTAAATAAAAAGCAGGGCATGGTTACACATCCTGCCTGTGGCAACTGGACTGGAACCCTTGTAAATGCTCTTTTGTATCACTGGGGAAGGCAGTCTATCGAACAGCTAAAAGAAGGAAATGCTGCTGAGATTCTGGAGAGGCGCCGCCCTGGCATTGTACACCGCCTCGATAAAGAAACCTCTGGAATCATTATCACTGCAAAAAATCGAGACGCAGAAGAGTTTTTACAGAAACAGTTTAAAGATAAATCCCTTCAAAAAGAATATATCTGTATTTGCTGTGGCCGCCCAAAACAGCGCACTGGAGATATTCGTACACAGATTATCCGTGACCCAAAAAACCGCCATCGTTTTAAGGCAGTAACAGACACTGATGACGGAAAGTTTGCAAGAACACTTTATCATTGTATTGCAAGTTACGGAAACTATTCATTAATCCGTGTCCGTCTTAAAACCGGACGCACGCATCAAATCCGCGTTCATATGAAATACCTTGGTTGTCCAATTCTTGGAGACCAGACCTATAATAAACCTGATTCAAACTTTCCGGATGCAACACTTATGCTCCATTCGGTACAGTTGAAAATAAAGCTTCCTGGAACAGAAGAATACAAAACCTTCCGGACAAAAGTTCCCGGCCGTTTCCAGAAAATAGAAAAAAAGCTGCGTGCTAAATTTCCAAAAAATGAATATTAAAATAATTCATTCGCCGACATCTGAAAAACCATTTCTCGTTATTAATAAGCCTAAAGGACTTGCCTCAGCACCTCTTAGTACAACAGATAAAGACAATGCTCTTTCACAGGCTGTCGAATTATATCCAGAGCTCCTTAATGTACACGGTAAAAAAGAAATTGAATACGGACTTCTTCACCGCCTTGATACTGCGACCGACGGACTTATGGTTATAGCTGCAAGTCAAGAATGTTATGATTTTTTATGCAAAGAACAGAGGTTAGGGCACTTTGTAAAATACTATCAGGCAAAATGTGATATTCTTCCTGATAATGCAAAAGATCTCGGAGGCTTTCCTCCATTTAATAAAACAGATTCAATAGAACTGTCTCTTTCTTCATATTTTAGACCTTATGGTGAAGGAAGAAAAGAAGTTCGTCCTGTTACAGAAGAATCTGGAAAGTCAGCTCTTTCAAAAATTGGAAAACAAAAACTTTATAACACAAATATCAGAATATTAAAAATGGATCCAGATTCCAAAACAGCTTTTGTTGAATGTTTTATTACAGAAGGTTATCGACATCAGGTACGCTGTCACTTAGCCTGGGCAGGACTTCCTGTTATTGGAGATTCAACTTACAATTCAAATTATAAAAACAATCCAATTAAGCCTCTTCATTTTTCTGCCACAAAGATTTGTTTTGATTATCCTGAAGGAAATAAAAATATTTTTAATTTATAGCTTCTCATTTTTATTAATAATTCTTATCTATTTTTTATTTTAAAATACAAAATAATCATGCTATAATTTAACTAGCCAAAAAAGTTTTCATTTTTTTTACAGGAGTAATCTTAAATGGCAAAGAAAAACGCATTTAAGGATATGTCTACAAAAAAAAAGGCCAGAAAACTTTTCTGGGGAACTCTTGCACCTCTTCTTACAGTCACAATTGTGGCTTGTACCTTTTTCTATTACATATCCAACGTTATTATCGATTATTATCTGAATGCAGAACTTTCAAGACAAATTGAAAAGGTAAATTCAAGTGTTTTGGAAAGAATGAATCCGGTAATGGTAAATATTGAAGACTTTGCAAATTTTGCAGAGCTTACAGATGATAATAAAATCATGCAGCCTCTTGTTATAACCTTCTACAAAAATCTTCAGTATGCTTCCGGTTTTTATTACACATCTAAGAAGTCTACACTTGATGGAGGACTCTTTGTTCACAGTGGCGGCTGGATTCCTCCTAAAAACTGGGATCAGACAAGCCGCGAATGGTATAAACTTGCGATGCAGAATAAAAATCAACTTTGCTTTACATCTCCTTTTGTAGATGCAGACACCGGGGAACTTGCTATTACAATTTCCAAATCTGTAAATGATATGAATGGAAATGTAAAAGGTGTCGTTGCCTGTGACATTCTTCTTTCACGACTTGTTTCTCTTTTCCAGGAAATTCAAATATCAAAAAATGGCCGCATTAATATGATTGATAAAGACGGCTATTATATGACTCACAATGATTCTTTTAAAATCATGAAAGATAATTATTTTAGGGAAACTACCTTTAATGGAAATATAAAGGAATGGATGAATGGAGAGTTAAAATCAATCGTTACTGATAAATACTTTTATGCAGTAAGTAAAATCGGCTATTCTCCATGGTTTATTGTTATTGAAGGCCCTACTGTTGATTTTAAAGGCCAGCTGGGAAATACAATTTTGATTTTTGAAATTGCACTCGCAATTTTCAGTATTCTGGCATCTATTTACAACATTAATACAATAAGAAAAATGCGTCAGGGAGAGCAGGAAATTGGTGCTGTTCTTTTCGAAGAAACTCAGACCCTTGTAGTAGCTGCAAAAGAAAATGCAGCTACAGCTCAAGACCAGAGTGCAGCAGTAAAAGAAATCGTTGCCACAATGGAAGATTCAAATGCCCTGTCAGAAAGTATTTCTTCTAAAATTAAATCTGTTTCTAAAATTGCAGATAAGACCTCACGCGATGTAGTTGCAGGTGTTGCTTCAATTGAACAGAACGTTGCACAGCTTCATGCCATCTTTGATGCAAACCAGCAAACCATCGATGGTATGAAAGTTTTAAGTGAAAGAATTGAAAGTATCTGGGATATTGTAACCTTGATTAATAATGTTGCAGACCAGGCCAAAATTATTGCCTTTAATGCTGAGCTTGAAGCTTCAAGTGCGGGTGAAGCAGGCAAGAGCTTCCGTATTGTTGCTAACGAAATTCGTCGTCTTTCAGATGGTATTATCGATGGAACAAAAGAAATCAAGGAAAGAATCAATGAAATTCAGCGGTCTTCTGACTCACTCATTCTTGCATCCGAAAGTGGAACTGCAAAAATCAACGAAGGTTATGAGAGCGCAAAAAATCTTGGTGAAATGTTTGAAAGTATTAAGAACTCAGCCGAAGTTACTGCTTCCTCAGCCGGAGATATTAATGAAATCATTCAACAGCAGACTACAGCTTCTGAACAGATTCTTATTGCACTTAAACAAATTTCTGCCGGTGTTGAAAACTTCTCAGTTGCAACAGATGAAATTTCAGCATCTTCTGAACACATCCGTTCTATGTCGGAACAGATGAACAATACAATTCAATCCAGCAAAGAAGATAAAGAGGATAAGAATTAAAGTTTATGGCTGATGTTGAAAAAGAAATTGAAAATAAAGATGATTCGTTTCTCAATCTTAATGAAAGCTCCTATCTTATTTTTTCAATTCATTCACACAGGTATGCATTAAAATCTACTCTGATTCAGGAAATTTTATATGATTGTAAGATTCATTATATTCCCTTTACTCCTGAATATATTGAAGGGGTTTTAAACTGCCGCGGTACTCCTTATACTGTAATCAATTTTCTAAAAATACAGAATGAAAATGATTCTGAAATCAATGAAAAGGTTTTTCTATTATTCAAACGAAATGATGATCAGTTTTGTATTCATATCTCGAATATAGAAGTTTTTTTTGAACCAGAAGAGGAAGATATTTTTGAAGACAAAATTAAATATAAGCTTAAATATATTCCTCTTTTTGATGCCAATATAGTTGAAGAGACTATGTGCAGGGATTTGGGAACTTATGACTGATATTGAAGATACCTTAGCCTGTTATCTTGAAGAAACTCGTTCTCTTATTTTTACGATAAAAAAATCACCGGATAATTTTCTTTTAAATCTTCGTCTTTTAAGTACAACTAAAGATAATTCACACTTATTAGGATATGAGACAATTTTTAAGCTCTATAAAGGAATTGAAGATATATATAAGGCACTTATTGATGACAAACTTATTTTTTCTAAATATTTGAAAAATCTTTTAGACATAGTCTGTGATAAAATTCTTTCTTGTTGTGATTTACTCGAAACAACACCTGAAGAGCTTTCTCAAGTTGATGTAAAGCCATATCTTCTTTATTGTGATAAAGCTGCTGCCGGGGAAATATTTGATCCAAAGCATCTCTTAAAACTTGTAAAAACAAATAAAAATAATTCAAAAAGAAAAACAAAAGCTAATGTTTTTACAAAAGAAGAACCCGAAGAAAAAAATCAGATTTTACAAATCAGTTCTCGTGAAATTACAAAAAATGTAAATATTCACGAAGAGATGATTGCACGAACCTATATAATTAATAATCAGGTTTCGATGCTGAAAACTGCAATTTCAAATAATGATATGCATGCTATAAAAGAGGCCTACAAACTGATAGCAGGAGATACACAAAATCTGCAGAATACACTCAGAATGGCACATGAAAATCTTCTTGGATTGATTCAGGATGATATCTTTCTGCAAAAGCATCAGGATTTACAAGGAGTTTTTGTTACTGCAAATGATAAAAAATTTCTTATTCAATCAGAATATATTTTTGATATTATCTGTGAAAGTCCCTTAAATTACGAAGTAGTGCAGAATCAAAAAATCGTAAATTATGTACTTGAAAGTGAAACCGGAAATGAAGAAGATTCCGAAACAGAGCAGGTTTCAGTATATTCCTTATCTTCTTTATTTCCTGGCCAAAAAGCAAAAAATGTAAACGCCCTTGATACGATTCTTATAGTTGATTATCAGACACAAAGAATTGGTATCATTGTAGATTCAGTTCAAAAATTTGTTTCTGTGATCAAAAAGAATATGCCTCCTGCATTCAGAAATTTTCCTGGAGTTACAGGCCTGGTGTTTGATGAAAAATATGATATGATTCCTATTCTTCATATTCCGGAAATCATGAAACGCTTCCGTTCTCTTCGCGGATATGATGTAAAAAAATTCGAAGCATTTACAAAAAAACATATTAATAAAATCCTTATTGTTGATGATTCCGAAATTACACGACAGATTGTACATGCAATTCTTGTTTCAAACGGTTATACCGTAGACGAAGCTGTAGATGGAATTGATGCAATGGAAAAATTAAAGCATAAACAATTTGATTTGATTGTGACAGATGATAATATGCCAAGAATGAACGGCAGTATTCTTCTGGATAATATTAAACGTATGGAAAACTATAAAAAGGTACCCGTTGTGGTAATGGCAGATTCTCCACTTGAAAAAGCAGACGCCTTTGTTAGCAAAGCTGATTTTTCCCGAGAAATTCTTATCAAAACTATCAAAAGGATGCTGAATGATGAAAAATAAAATATATATTCTGGAACCCTCAAAAACGACTCAGTCTCTTTTGTTAAAAAAATTATCGAAAAGCAATTATAAACCTGTTTTTGAAACAGACGGTATCAACATGCTTTATACCATTTATAATGAACTTCCTGCTGCAGTTCTTATAAATGCAAAAAATGTAAACCCTAAATGTTCAGAGCTTGTCCGTCTTATAAAATGTTTAGAGAAATTAAAATCGGTTCCAATTGCAGTGTATGCAACCAGCGACTTTGCATTTGAAAATGCTTATATGACGAATACAGGAGCAGACATTTTCATTCAAATCGAAAATGACGATATTCCAAAACGTATAGACGATTTGATAACACTTGCTAAAGAAAAAAAACTTTCTGTACCAATGCAGAATGATATAATGAAAAGTGGAATTGCAGAACGTATTTTTTCATATATGAAAAATCTTGATAAGCTTGAACTTCTTGCATCAGATTATCTGAATCTCCTTACAGAATTCTGCGAAATTCCCGCCGCATCCATTTATTTTAACGAAGAGGATGGAGTTGAAATTTTCTATATATGTGCCCAGAATTTTACTGAAACAGAAATTAATGATTTTCTAAAAGTTAGCACTACCGAATTTGAGCAGGTTCTTCCTGATACGAATGTTCTTCTTGTAAAAGCACAAGGCCTTAAATGTGGATATCCTATTGAAAAATATCATACCTCAGATATTCCGCTTTCTGCATTTCACAAAATTAAGCTTACTGCTTCGGATAAAAAAATCTTAGGCACTGTAAATGTAGTCAGAGAAGGTGCTTTTACAAGCCATCAGTTAGACCTTTTGAATTTCTGCACAATGCTTTTTAATTCACTTGTTGAAAATGCAATCTCCCTAAAAAAGAAACTTAAGTTTGAACAAAACATACGTAAAGCCTTTAGTCGTTTTGTTCCAGAGCAGATCATCGATGAACTTGTAAATGGTGCTGCCCAGTCAGATAAAGTAAATGTAGGAGAAAAGCGTGATGTTGCTATTTTATTCAGTGATATCCGTTCTTTTACAAGCATTAGTGAATTAAACAAACCAGAAACTATTGTGGCTTTTTTAAACCGATATTTTACAACCATGTGTACTATTATAAAAAAACACGGTGGCACTGTAGATAAGTTTATCGGAGATGCAATCATGGCTCTTTTTGGTGCCCCTGTAAGTTATGAAGATAATTCACGCCGGGCTCTTGCTGCTGCCTACGAAATGCGCGAAGCTCTTCCTACAGTTCCTCTTGAAGATTTGATTTTACCAGAAGGAATGAAATTTAATATAGGAATTGGAATTCATTATGGTGATGTAATTGTCGGTTCGATTGGTTCTTCTGATAAAACTGATTATTCTGTTATTGGTGATAATGTAAATCTTGCTTCTCGTATGGAAGGTCTTACAAAAAATTATGGTTCTATGATTCTTGTAACAGATGCTGTCAAAAAAGATATCTATAAAACAACAGGTGGAACCGGTGGCTTTGTTTTCCGTTATCTTGATGACGTAAAGGTAAAAGGTAAGGAAAAAGCTGTTCCAATCTTTGGAATTGACCGAGATGAAAATGAATATCCAAAAGCATTTAAAGATTTTTATAAGAAAGGCTTTGAATTGTATAAGGACGGAACCTGGCCTCTTGCTCGTGAGTATTTTTCAAAAGCAGTTGCCGAATTACCAGAAGATAAAGCTGCAAATCTTATGTTGCAAAGATGTATAGAATTCGAACAAAATCCACCTGAAAACTGGGACGGAGTTATTACATATCACACAAAGTAATCTTGACGAAGAGGGGCTTTTTCATTAATATTAGATAACATTTTTAGCCCGGGTGGCGGAATTGGTAGACGCGCTTGGTTCAGGTCCAAGTGTCCTTACGGTCATAGGAGTTCAAGTCTCCTCTCGGGTATATCTTTTCTAAAGACAGCTGTAAAGTCCTATCACAAGAGCTGCAAGAATCATTATTGAAACTAAATAAACCCAGAAAGGCAATCCGGAATCAACATAAGTATTGCTGCTTACAGCACCTCTTTTATTAGCTAATCCAAGCATACCTCTAACGCCAAATCTTCCGGTCTTATTTCTATTATGTCCAAATTTTCCAGATGCAGAATTATAACCACTTCTACCTGCAAGACCATCAGGATTTACTGCATAACCACAGGTAGGGCAGCCGTCTTTAAAATCATCATTACTACCGATTCTTCCACATTGAGGACATCTTACCGAAGCAAAAAATTTACCGCAGGTTGGGCATACTTTTGAATTACGAGGAACTTCTGAGCCGCAGCTCTCACAAAAAAATTTGGCTTCTTTTGACTTCTTCTTTTTCATAATTCTTTTATCCTGAGGCTTGAAAAATCCTCTGCTGCATCTTCTACTGTAGCAGAATAAGACCTGACATGATTTCCATCAAAAAGACTGATATATTTTAAATAACTACCATTAGTTAGCTTTGCTTCAACTTCTACAAGATTATCATCTTCATAATACTTTCCACTACAAAGATGAATCATTCCATAGTTTTCGTTATAAGCAACTTCGACATTTGTATATAAACGTTCTGTAATTATTTCTTCTTCTGGATTTTCTTCAATTTCAGAAGTTTCTTCTACCTGAATGTTTTCAGATTCTGAATCATCTTCAAGGATTTCTTCTTCTTCAAATTCTTCTTCTATCTTTTCTTCTATTTCTTCTGACTGAGAAAAAGCTTCTGTGAAAGAAAGAATACCAAGACCTTTTGCCTTCTTTTCATCTTCTTCTGAAAGCGGACTAGTCTCATAAAGATAAACCTTTACATCATTTCCACCGATTCCGCTTTGCACAAAGCCTGCCAGAGTTTTCCAATGTCTTGGATATTCGCCGGCACTAAGAACGATTACATCAGGCTGAATCTCTTCGATATTATCAAGGGCTTTGATAATCCATCTGTAATGAATTAAATCAAAGCCTTTTTCTTTTAATAGGGGAGTTACAAAATCTATTATTTCCTGTCTGTCTGAAATAACAAGTGCTTTCATTTTTTAATTCCGCTTGAACCTTACTCAGTTCCAAGATTTACAACAGTGTAATCGTAAATCTTCCAGATTCCCTCACGCTGCCATACCTTGTAAGTGTAGCGCTTCTTTTCGCTGAAGTTAGGATATTTAAACCATTCGATTACAGTAACACTTCCTTCAGTTGGAGAATAAGTTGTCTTTTCAATCTGGAAGCTTTCTGGAACGGCAACAATATCATTTTCGATTCGAGACTGCATAAGGTCTCCCTTAAATGACTGAACCATTCTTGAACGTTCTTCAGCAGAAACTGAAATGTATTTTTTCTTAAGAGAAGGATTTCTCTGAATTAAAGATTCAACATCCATATACAAGAAATACTGATCCCACAAAGATTTCTGACGGGCAATGATTGTCTGTTCAACAACCTTATCCGGAGAAATATCCTGTGGTTTAAGAAGTTCAACAGATTCATTTTTTACAGGAACAAAGTTTGATGAAGCTGCTGATGGAGAAGGGCGAACTTCCAGTGTAAGGCGGTTTGATTTCAAAGTAAGATATTTTGATTTATACAATTCCGGATAGAAGAAAAGTTCAAGATAATAAACTGAAGGTTCTTCAATCTTCAAAAAGTTCTTTACATTTTCAACAAAAGAATATTCTTCACCCTGTTCAAGAGCAAGCTCACGGAAGTAAACAGTCTGATTTGTAGTTCTCTTTTCGATAATGTTTTCAGTCTGCTCAAGACGACTGTTTTTTACAGTATAGGCATTAAAGTCCATAGAGAAGGAACGGTCATCAGCAAGCTTAAAACGCAGAGTTTCTGAACCATTATTTTTTATTGTGATATGAACAAAAACAGGTGCTTCATCTGCATTTCCCGGATAGTAAACAGTACGGTTGTAATACTTAATTGAAACCTGTGCCTTGCTGAAATCTACAGTATTTTCCTCTGCAAAGGTTGCCATCTGTCCAAAAATAAAAAGAATTGATATAATCGAAATCAGTTTACGAATCTTCACCGTATTCTCCCTAAAAGATTTTTCTTTTACTTATATTAATATCGGTATTTTAAAATGAAATCATTAACTTCTATAGACGAAATATTACATAATCACAGCGAAATCCGCGATACTTCTGCTGCATTTTTTGATGAAAATACAAGCTTTCCTTTGAATATTGAAGGGCTTCACGGAAGTCTTTTTGCATATTTTGCAGCCGAAGTCTGCCGTTCAAATCATCTGAAAGCAGTACAGGCAGATCAGTATTCTAACTCAAGTAAGAAAACTCCCCAGTACAAAATCTTTTCTTCTGATCTTGTAATTATTGTTCCTACAGAAGTAGACGCGCGCGACATTGCCGAAGATTTTTCTGCTGTTTTCAGCGATGCAGAAGTACATATTTTTCCGGACTGGGGAACAGTTCCTTACAGGCCTGCAGCCCGTGGTTCAGTAACCTTTGGAAAAAGAGCCGGAGTTCTTTCAAAGCTTCTGTCCAAAAAACAAACGATTACATTCAATGAAAAACCCCGCATCTTCATTTTTACCCAAAGAGCCTTTATGTCTCCTTTACCGGAGCCAGAATATCTGAGATCCCTTTCTTTTAAGCTGAATAAGGGTAACAAAATTGATACGACAAACATTGCCCAAAAACTCAGCAGCATGGGCTATACCCGGGTTCCAAAAGTAAATGTACGCGGAGAATTCAGTCTTAGAGGTGAAGTTCTCGATATCTTTTTACCCTGTGATGAACACGCAACCCGTATTATCTTTGATTTTGACGAAATAGAATCCTTTAAGGAATTTGAGACCGATACTCAGACAACAATTGGCACAAAACAGGATCTGTTGATTTATCCGACGAAAGAAGTCCTCTGGAATGATGAACTGATTGAAAAAGCTGCTGCCCGAATGGAAGAATACCAGGCAACGGCTATCAAAGAGGATGGGGCAGGAACTGCAGAAAATGCAGCAGCAGGGGACTTTTCGGTACATCTTCCGCTTACAGAAAATGCTAAAAACTACCTTGAAAATCTTCTTACAGGCCTTTCAGTAAGCAAAGAAGCTGAGGGTGAAGAGTTTCTTTATCAACTGATTTACGATAAAACCTATACTTTACTGGACTATATCGACGAAAATACCTTTGTACTTGTTTACAATTATGATAAACAGGAAAACGCCAGACTCACTATAAATCGTGAATACAACAAGCTTTACCGCACCTCAAGAGAAGAATATCCGGTTTTACCACCTGATATGATGCTTTCTGATTACGAAAAGCTGCTAGAAAACATCTCAAAATGTATACTTTTTAGAACACTTCAAAAGTCTGAGGACACTGATTCTGTCTACCGTTATCAGATTTCTTCTGAACCTGCACGTTCTTTCTTTGGAAACATCAACTTTATGAAAGAAGAGTTGACGGAACTTCAAAATGCAGGCTGGAATATCTTCATTTTTACAGATAATGAAAACCAGCAGCTTCGTATTCACGAAATATTTAAGGATTTTGTGGATATTGAAGATGACGGAACTGTTCATCCGGTAATCCTCATTCCAAAGGCAATATCTGCAGGCTTCCGTCTTCCAGATGCAAAGCTTCTTGTTATTCAGGAAAATGAGATTTTTGGCCGCAGACAATACGTTGCAAAATCAGTAAATAAAGCTAAATCCAAGGCTATAGACACCTTTGTAGAGCTTAATCCAGGTGATTATGTTGTTCACGTAAACTGGGGAATAGGGCTTTTTCACGGAATTGAGCGTGTTAAGGCAATGGGAAATGAGCGAGATTACATCAAGCTTGAATACGCAGATAACGAAATAGCCTTTGTCCCGATTGAGCAGGTAAATCTTGTTCAGCGCTATATTGGTAACGAAGGTGATAAACCACGTCTGGACCGCATTGGAAGTAAATCCTGGGAAAGCCGAAAGAATAAGGTAAAACAGGCTGTGGAAGATATTGCCCAGAAGCTTATTGATTTGTACTCACGCCGTCAGGCATCAGTTGGATTTGCCTTTCCTAAAGAAACAGAATGGCAGGCCGCCTTTGAAGCTGCTTTCCCATACGAAGATACACCAGACCAGATTACCGTTACTGAAGAAATCAAATCTGATATGGAGAAGCCGGTTCCTATGGACCGTCTTATTTGTGGCGATGTTGGTTATGGAAAGACGGAAATTGCCATGCGCGCTGCCTTTAAGGCTGTAATGGGCGGAAAACAGGTTGCCTTTCTGGCACCAACTACGATTCTCGCAGAACAGCATTATGAGACTTGTAAGAACAGATTCAAGAACTTTCCGGTAAAAATTGAAAGACTTTCACGCTTTGTAGCCCCAGCAGAACAGAAAAAAATTCTTTCAAAGGTTGCTGCAGGCGAAGTAGATATTCTGGTTGGAACACACAGAATCATTCAGAAAGACGTAAGCTTTAAAAAGCTTGGTCTTATGATTATTGATGAAGAGCAGCGCTTTGGTGTAAAAGACAAGGAAAAACTCAAGGTAATGAAGAATAATATTGACTGTCTTACCATGTCTGCGACACCAATTCCAAGAACTCTTCATATGAGCCTCTTGAAAATCCGTGATATGAGTCTTTTAACAACGCCGCCACAGAACCGCCAGGCAATAGAAACTGTAGTAGATGAGTTTACAGATGAACGCGTAGCCCAGGCAATAAGACGGGAAATAGAGCGGGGCGGACAGGTTTTCTATCTGCATAACAGAGTTGAATCCCTGCAGGAAATCCGCCGTCGTGTAGAAACTCTGGTACCGGAAGTACTTGTTGATGTAGCCCACGGCCAGATGACAAGTACACAGCTCGAAGAAATCTTCCATCGCTTTAAGATGGGCGGTTTCCACGTGCTTATCGCAACAACAATCATTGAAAATGGTATTGATATTCCGAACGTAAATACAATCATCATCGATCGCGCTGATATGTACGGCGTCTCACAGCTTTACCAGCTCCGTGGCCGCGTTGGCCGAAGCGACCGTCAGGCCTACGCATATCTTTTATATCCAGAAAATAAAGCACTTTCCGAAGTCGCAATGAAACGTCTTCAGGTAATCAGTGACTTTACCGAGCTTGGAAGCGGCTTTAAGATTGCCATGAAAGATATGGAAATCCGCGGCGCCGGAAACCTGCTTGGCCGCGACCAGAGCGGTGATGTATACTCAGTTGGTTTTGATATGTACGTGCGTCTTTTAAACGAAGCCGTAAACAGGCTTGCTCTTCAGAAAGACTACAAGGAAGAATCCGAAGTTCTTATGGAAATGGAATACACTGGCTTTATTCCGGATACCTATATCATCAATCCTCAGATCAAAATGGAAATTTACAAGAAGATTGCAGCCGTTACAGACGATGCTGAATTCGATGCCGTATTGGCTGAGCTGGCAGACCGTTTTGGTCCGATACCGGAAGAAGTTTCAAGTTTGCTTGCCCTTGCCGAAATCCGCATTATCTGCCGCAAGCTCAGCATAAAATCTATCAAGGAACGTCAGGGCGAAGTTGCGGTTGAGTTCCAGCAGGTTTCAAATATCTCAATTGATAAGATTCTTAAACTTATCAGAGATAATCCAAACTCTGTACGCCTTAATCAGAAACTACCGAATGTTCTTTTCATAAAGCTTGGTAAAATCGGCTTGAAGGAAAAATCAGAGTTCATTCGCGAAAAGCTCAGCCAGCTGGCATAGCCAGAGTAAGGGGGGATAAAAACTATGAGTCAGAAAGTAAAAGAAAACCACACAAAGCCGCTTCGTCTTTTTAAGATAGAGCAAGCCATTCAAAATCTCAGCTACCCGAGTGTTGAAAAATTGATGAAAGAACTTGAGGTATCGCGTCGTACTGTTTTGCGCGATATCGACGAGCTTAAACTCTATTACAACGCACCGATTGAATACGACCGTTTTCACAAGGGCTACTATTACAGCGATAACACTTACTTTGTAAAAAATATGATGCTCACAGAAAGCGAGGTTTTTGCGGTTACCGGAATTCTGCCTTTGATGGAGCGATACAACAATACTCCGCTCAAGAAAACTATCGAAAAGGTTTATGATACGCTTTCGCAGATGCTGCCTAATCAGGTTGAAGTTCAATCCAGCTTTGCCAACGACGTTGAGTTTATTGCAGACCCGATTCCTGCCATTTCCGAAGAAGTTTTTAATGATGTTTTCAAAGCAACAAAGCTTCATAAAATCATGAAGTTTGATTACCGTTCAATCAGTGCTACTGACTGGAAGCCGCACGAACTTTATCCCTACAAGATTTATAATCAGAAGGGAGACTGGTACATTCTGGGCTATTCTCCAAAGTACGAAAAGTTTGCCACTTTTACTCTGGCCCGCATGAAGAACATTGTGTTGGGAGAAGATTTTAAACCGGATACTGATTATAAAAAGAAGATTCATATTGACCCTAACTTTGGAATCTGGAACAACGAAAATAAGCCTCAGAAAATTGAGCTGACCTTTGATAAATCGGTAAACACCTATATCCTCGAACGCACCTGGCACAAAAATCAGAAGTGTAAACAGAACCCGGATGGCAGTGTTTATCTGAGTTTTGAGACTAATCAGATGCAGGAAACTCTTTACTGGGTTTTACATTTTGGCGCAGCAGTTACAGTTCTTAATCCGCCTGAGCTCAAAGAAATGTATAAAGAAGAAATTAAAAAAATGGCAGGAAAGATAAATTGTCATTGATTTCATCGACTTGATAATACAAGTTTTAAGCATTAAACTATTTTTAATAAAAAAGGAATTATTATGAGTGCATTTATACTTTTTATTCTTGTACCAGCATTAGCCTGGCCAATCACACTTTTTGTAAATCATAGTGGAGAAATATCAAATTTTTATGTGTCGCTGCTCTTTATTGTATATTTACTTTCGGCATTAATCATTTATTTCAAAGAAGATATTAAGGAAAGTAAATCCTGGTTGACTATTTTATATGTGATAGTTCCTCTTGGTTTATTCTGTTCATTAATTTTCTTTACATCAGACTGGTGGGAAAAAGGTTATAAACCTAAAAAGGAAACTGCAACATTAATTCTTTACAATGAGAGCGAAAAAGAATCAATATATAGCATCTCAATTGAAACTGATGAAAAGTATACTTCCATAATTGATACAATTTATGGAAAAATACATCCTCTGCCAGAAAATGCATCAAAAGAAGTTGAATATGGTTTAGCAAAACTTTCTGGACTTCATAAATATCAGTTTAACAAAATAAAGCTTGTTCCCGGAACATATAAAATTAAATTAATAACACAAGAAAATAAAAGTGGAGAATACCATACCGTTTATTATAATCGTGAGGAACTGGAATTAAAAGCAAAAGATAATATATTCATCTGTTACGGCGGGAAAAATTTATTTCAATTTATGCCTGGCTCAGGGGATGCCAGTATGATGACAGGCTACTATACTGATAAAGGGAATATACAACTTGATGTTTCCATGAATCCAGATGAGCCTGCAAGTAAAAAAGAATAAAAGGAGGTTGGTAAGATGGATTCTATTATTAATGAAAACGAAATAATACTAGATGAAAATAAAACAGATAAAGAGCGCATGCAGGAATTTTTTACAATTCTTTATGAAAGTAAAGAATATAAGGCTAAGGTTGCAAATTCTTATATAAAGCACTCACATAATCTTAAAATAACAAATGTGAAAAACAAAATTCGTTTTAATATGTTATTTCTTCTGGCAACAATTTTTCTTTCTGTTGGATTAATTCTTAGACATGCAATCTTCTACGCACCGGTAATCTGTATTTTGCCAATAATATTATTATCTACTAAAAAAAGGACATTAAGAAGAAAAAAAGAGGCAATGTACGAAGATCTGGATAAAAGCGCTGAAGATGATGCAGCTTTCAATAGACTTTTTAAAAAGATAAAAAATCCTCCTATTCCAAGAGAAAAAATTTCTTATGACTATGTAAAAGCACTTGTAGATATATTAAATAATAACCGCGCTGATACTATTAAAGAAGCAGATGCTGTTTATGAATTAGATTGTGAAAGGAGACGAATGGAAACTGAAGCTGCAGCAATGGCAGCGGCTGCGGCACAAGCAAAACAAGATGCAGAAAATGCAAAGAAAGCCGCAGCAAGAGCTCAGGAAGAAGCTGATTACCAAAGAAGAGAAGCTCAACGTAGATATGATGAATATCATAAAAAATGGCTGGATACTTATTAAATGGAACTAAAAACAAAAGACTTAATTCTTCGTCCAATCCGTTTGGGTGACGAGGAGCAGATTCATGAATATGCGGGCGACAAGGAAATTACGATGATGTTCTGGCTGCCCAATGATACCTTTGAAGAAACCTGTGATTTTGTGCGACGTTGTGATGAAGACTGGAAAAAGCCTTTTGATCAGATAGAAGATTTTGAGTTTGTAATCACTCTGGACGGAAAAATCATAGGTGGCTGCGACTGCGACCTTAGTCACAGTGAAGATCATACCTATGCAACACTTGGCTGGATAATAAATAAAAACTACAGGGGCAGAGGATTTGCTTCACAGGCTGGAGCAGCTCTCATAGACTTTGCTTTTAATAATCTTAAAATTGAACGTATTCTTGCCCAGTGCGACTGTAAAAATGCAGCGTCTTTTGGTGTTATGAAAAAAATAGGAATGCGTTGTATTGATGATAAGGGAAGTCGCACTTATCCAAAAACTGGAATAACTTCTGGAGAATATACCTGCCAGATTACCCGCACGGAATGGGGGGTGAATATTCGTTCGGAGCGACTGGAAGATTTTCACAATACTGAACTCATGACTATGCGCAGTTTCTGGAATAAATATTTTCCGGGTTGTGTGGAACATAACATGCTTCGGGTTATAAGAGCTTCGGCGGATTATTTGCCTCAAATCAGTCGTGTTGCCGAGCTGGACAGAAAAATCGTGGGTGCTGCTTTTTACACCAAAGCCTGGATTGTAGGTGAGGATGGCGTGCGGCATGAAGTTGCAATGCTTGGCCCGCTTGCAGTTGAGCCGACTCTGGAAGGTAACAATATTGGGGGCAAGCTGATCTGCGAAACAATTTGTCTTGCAAAAGAAGCGGGAATTGCGGGAATAATTCTTTGTGGTGAGCCTGGCTATTATCCAAAATTTGGTTTTAAACTCATGCAGGATTTTGGTATTACAGATTCAGAGGGCAATTGCTACGATGCATATTTGTGTTATCCGCTGAGTGACGAGTTTACGACCTACAAAGGCCATTTTGAAGAAAGCCCGGATTTTGAAAAAATTGAAGATCCTGCTGCACTTGAAAAAATCAGCAAAGAGTTTCCTGCCTACCGTAAGGTGAAAGTTCAGGAAGGCTTTATGCAGATTTTTAATCAGCACCTTGGCCTTGTGGAATCTGTGGATGGAGAAATCTTTAACGTTCGTTACTGGGAGCTTGTAATTCCGTGTAGACTTGAAGAAGGATTGAAGCAGCTCCCTGCGGCTGGCAGTGATGTTCAGTTTATCTGGAATCACAAAGGCGGTGAATCAGAAATTACAAAGGTTGTTAAAAATCTTTTGGATAATGTAGAAGCTTCTTAATCCGCCGCAGAAATAAACATTCCGTATTCTTTTGGAACTGTAAGAACTCCGTTTACCATGTGACTTTGTAAGAGTCTTTGGATTTTTTCGCGTGGCTGGCTGCTGAGTGACGACATGCTTGAAAGAGAATATATGTAATCTACGAGGTCTGCGATATTTGTTACGGCAAGAGAATCCTCATAATTTTCTTTTCTGATGTTTTCAAAAACTGATGACAGAATTGCCGCGCCGTTTTGCAGTGTGAAGTTTTTATTTACATTATCTTCTACGCCATACTCGCCAAGTAGCTTTGAAAGATATTCTATAATTCCGTGTTCGCCGTAGGTTGCACAGTAGAATTTCCCGTTTGGTTTTAGAACGCGGCGGACTTCTGCAAGGGCTTTTAGAAGGTCGGGCACGTGGTAGAGCATCATGTTCGCAATTACGACATCAAAGCTGGCGTCATCATAAGGAATATTCTGGATATCAATTGACCGGTAAGTTATATTTGGGAGCTCGCCGATGCTTTGTCTGGTTGTTTCGACCATGGCGTCAGAGAAGTCAGAAAGCACAAGCTCTCCGCATTTTTTTATGAGTTCGTCGTGGTCCTTCCACATGCTACCGGTACCACATCCAAGCTCCAGCACGCGGGCATCATCTTCAATTTCATAATGCGAATAAATCCAGTTTCCAAAGCCCTGTTTGTTTGTGGAGTATTTATCATGAATCGAAATGCGGGTGTTCAAATTGGCCGAGGTCGCGTACTGTTTTTCTACAATTCTTGTATTATTTATATTACTCATTCTTTTAATCACCGGCCGCCAGCGGCCTTACTCAAGTATAGCAAATAATCCAAAGATTTTGTACTATGAAAATGAGGAAACACAAATATGCTTTTTACTGTTCAGGACAGACAAGAGACTTTTGATTTTATTCTTTCTATTGCGCAGGAGTGTGAAAAAATTGTTGCGCTGGTGCAGGTTGGTTCTGGGGCTGTGGGATTTACGGATGACCATTCCGATCTGGATTTTGTTGTTGCGCTTGATTCAAATGATTCGATAAAAGAAGTGATGGATTATTTTCACCAGAAGGTTTCCCAAAAATATGAAATTGTTTACTTCGGGCAGGTTGAGCAGAGACGGCTTGAGGTTTTTGTGCTTTCCAATTTGCTGGAAATTGATCTTGGTTTTGGCTGCTATGAGCAGGCCGCTGCAATGAAGCCTGCGTTTAAGGTGTTGTATGATAAGACTGGCGTTGTAGAACAAAAAATGATTGATTCGCGCAAGTGGATGGACGATGCAATTTTTGGTGACAAACAAAAAAAAGATATTGAGTTTATCTGTAGTCTGGTGTGGCATCGTTTAATGCAGGCTGCTGTTGCAATTAATCGTGGGGCGCTGCTCAGGGCACGAGGCACTATTGAGTATGTCAGAAGTTTGTATGTTGATCTGCTCGGTGACCGCTACAAACTCGAAAGTAAATTAAACCGCGAAATGGATAAGCTGCCACCAGAAGAAATTGCTAAAATCAAAAGTACTTTTATTACCGAAGACACCCCGGACGCCATGTGGGTGAGTTTGTTGCGGCTAACAGATTTAATCTATAAGGAACTCGAAGGTCAGCCCATTTCAATTTCAAAGGAAATGCTGCTGGAATATTATGAAGATTTAAAATAGGTGGGATTGAAATTGAGAAACAGAAGTGTAGCCATTGTTATATAGAACTTCAGCAAATCTGATGTTACAATAAAATCTGCCCGTAAGAAAATACCAGAAGCAAAAAAGAGGAAATAAAATGACAAAACAACCGGAATGGCTTAATACTGCAGTTTTTTACGAAATTTATCCGCAGAGTTTTATGGATTCTAATGGAGATGGAATTGGCGATTTTAATGGAATTATTTCTAAGCTTGATTACATTAAAGAGCTTGGTTGTACTGCAATCTGGATGAATCCTTGTTTTGATTCTCCTTTTGGCGATGCCGGTTATGATGTTAGTGATTATAAAAAAGCGGCTCCACGTTACGGAACAAATGCTGATTTGAAAAAACTTTTTAAAGAAGCACATAAGCGCAACATGCATGTACTTTTGGATTTAGTTCCAGGCCATACTTCCGTAGAACACAAATGGTTCAAAGAATCAATGAAGGCCCAGAAAAATGAATTTACTGACCGTTACATCTGGACTGATTCAATCTGGAAGGAACCAGCTGGTTATGGCTCACTTCGCGGCATTTCTGACAGAGATGGTTCCTGCGCTGTAAACTTTTTTTCTCATCAGCCTGCATTAAACTATGGATTTTATAAACCAAGCGAAAGCTGGCAGCAAAGTTTTGATGATCCGGGACCTCAGGCAACTCTTGAAGCAATGAAAGATGTTATGCGTTTCTGGCTGAATCTTGGTGCCGACGGTTTTAGAGTTGATATGGCAGGCTCGCTTGTTAAAAATGATGAAGATGGAAAAGGTACTATTCGTTTATGGAAAAATGTACGCGCATTTCTTGATAAGGAATTTCCATCTGCAGCAATGGTTAGTGAGTGGGGTGAACCCGATAAATCTTTGCAGGGTGGTTTTCACATGGATTTTCTGCTTCATTTTGGACCTTCTCACTACAATGATTTATTCCGCTGCCGGGAGCCGTATTTTTCCAGTCGTGGAAAAGGTGATGTAAAAGAGTTTGTAAAAAAATATCTGGAGAATTACGAAAAATCTGAACGAAAAGGTTTAATCTGTATTCCATCTGGAAACCACGATATGGACCGTCTTGCAAGAAGTTTAAATCCTCAAGAAATGAAAATTGCTTTTGCTTTTCTTTTGACTATGCCCGGCGCTCCTTTTATTTACTATGGTGATGAAATTGGAATGCGTTATGTTGAAGGTCTTGTTTCAAAAGAAGGAGGCTATGGCCGGACCGGTGCACGTTCTCCAATGCAATGGGATTCTTCTAAAAATGCAGGTTTTAGTTCTGCCGACAAAAAGAAGCTCTACATTCCTCAGGATCCGGATCCGGATCGCCCTACTGTAAAACAGCAGATAGCAGATAAATCATCTTTGTGGCATGAAGTAAATGCTTTAATCAGCTTAAGAATGCAGACTCCGGCACTTCAAAATCTTGGTGAAATTGAGTTTATTGAAACTGGATATCCGCTTGTTTATAAACGAACTGCTGCTGATGGAAAAGTCTGTATTGTTGTCATCAATCCCTCTCATAAAAAATGCGAAGTTACAATGGAAGAGGGCCAAGTTTTGCATATTACAGGAAAAGGCGCAGAATATAAAAATGGCTGCTATAAAGTTGAAGGTGGAACTGCAGTGATAATAAATTTGGCGTAATACAAATTATGGAATATTTAAATATTGATAACTACATGGAAAACTTGATTTCGCGATGCAAAGAAGTTTTTGGTGAGCGGCTCCTTTATGTGGGCCTGCAGGGAAGTCACTTACGTGGTGAAGCGACGGAAAATAGTGATATTGATGTGATGATTGTGCTGGATGGATTTTCGGTTGAAGATATGAAAACTTACCGGAGCATTCTCAAAGAAATCGGATGGTATGAAAAATCATGTGGTTTTATTTGTGGTAAAGAAGATTTAGCAAACTGGAATCCGCTTGAAGTTTTGCAGCTGAAATATACGACAAAAGATTTACTTGGTAAACTTGAAAAGCTTCTTCCTCCAGCAACAAGACAGGACGAAGTGAATTATGTAAAAATCAGCCTTGGTAATTTTTTTCACGAAATCTGTCACCGCTACATTCATGCTGGTGACGAAAAAAGCCGTAACAAACTTCGCGCAAGCAGCAAGCAGTTGTACTTTGTAATTCAAAATCTTCATTATCTTGAAAGCGGAAATTTTCTTTTGAAGAAGAGCGACTTGAAGGCAGCCGTGTCAGCAGAGGACTGCAAAATGCTTTGCATTCCGGAACTGCCAGATGATTATGATTTTGAAAAAACTTATAATGCAGTAATTGCCTGGTGCCAGAAGGCATTTACAAGAATAAAGTAGGGGAGAAGAATTTTATATGTGTGCCGAAATTAAAAACGGAAAGTTTGTTTACAAGAATCAGGAAAGCCTCAAGAAGATGCATGCTTTTTATGACAAGACTCTCGCTTCACTTGACGTGCCTTACTCCGAAGAATATTTTGAGACATCCTTCGGTCAAACTCACTGCCTTCTTGTTGGCGACAAAAATAAACCGAGAATCTGTACAATCCACGGTGGCAATGTAATCACGACTCTTAATCTCAAACTCTTTTTACCGCTGCTCAAAGACTTCTGTATTCTTGCGCCGGATGTTATCGGTATGCCGGGGAAGAGTGAGCCTTACAGAAATATCAGCAGCAGGAAAGATCAATACGGGCTTTGGATTAATGAAGTTCTGAATCATTATGACGAAGAAAAAATCTCTTTTGTTGTGTCGTCTTATAGTTCTGCGATGTTTCTGTCTTTTGCAAAATATTACCCTCAAAGAGTTAGTTCCGCCTTACTACTTGTGCCGTCTGGAATAGCTCATGGGCCGATTCTTCCGATGCTGGGAAAGATGGTCGTGCCATTCATAAAATATTATTCCAGTCCGTCAGAAAAAACTCTTGATGCCGTAATCGAAACAATGGGCGGAAAGGACGACGAGACCTGGCGCGAATTTTTTGATTTGATGATGTCTTCCTATAAAATGGAAATGAAGCCTCCAAAGGAATATAGCAAAAAAGAGATGGCGGCATTCAAGGCACCGCTTTTAATTATGGCTTCCCAAAAGGATATTTTCTTCCCGGCAGACAGTGTATTCGCAAAAGCCAGAAAGATTTTTACTGGACCAGTTACTACATCAGAAATAGACAGCAAGCATTTACCTTCAGACGAAGTGATGGTTGAGGTATGCGAGCGGGCTAAAGAGTTTTTTGCGATGAATGAAAATCTGAGTGAATACCTTAAAGAAACTCCAAGCATAAATTTTTCTCATCCGCTGATTGAGGCCAAAATCAAAGAGCTTCAGGAAAAATCAGATTCACAGATTGACTACATAAAGCGGGCTTACGAATTTGTCCGTGATAAAATTCTTCATTCCTGGGATATAAAGGCAAAGGTTGTTTCAAAAAATGCAGCCGAGGTTTTAAAAAACGGAACCGGAATCTGCTGGACAAAATCTTGTCTGCTTGCGGCCTTGCTTCGTGGAAATGGAATTCCTTCGGGAATCAGTTATCAGAAACTAACACGCGCTGATGATGCCAGCGATGGATATATCATCCATGCCCTGAATACCATATATATTCCAGAATTGCAAAAATGGATTCGTCTGGATACCCGAGGAAACAAAGCGACCGTTCATGCAGAGTTTAGCCTTGAAGAAGAAAAACTGGCATTTCCAGCTCGCGAAGAATATGCAGAAATTGATTACCACGACAACAACTCAGACCTTGATAAACGCCTTATAAAAATCTTGAATGAAGTTGATGTTGTGATGAATATCAGAACGGATTTTGAGTTGAAGTAAGAGATGTCGTTTATGAAATATCCAATATCTAAAGAATTAAAAAGCATCTCAATTTACAGCGGCTCGATGGTTGGACGTTTGTATCCGATGATAAACTTTGCATATGGATTTATAAAATGTAAATCGGATGATTTCGTAAGGGTCAAAAAATATTCTATACCCGGGTATGATGGAGCAGAGATTTCAACCCTGGTAATTGAACCGCGTCAATATGAAGGCGAGCTTCCCGGAATCATGTTTTTTCATGGCGGTGGATTTTTTATGATGGCTTCGGCTGCTCATTATCAGATTGCAAAATGGTATGCCCGTGAATTGAAATGTAAGGTTGTCATGCCAGATTATAGACTTCTTCCAAAATACCGCTATCCTATTGCGATTGAAGACTGTTACAGCACTTATATGTGGTTTTTGGAAAACGCAGAATCACTGAAAATCAACAAAGAAAAAATCATAGTTACCGGAGACAGTGCCGGCGGAAATATTGCCGCTGCGGTAACTGCGATGCTGCACGACAGAGGCCAGCTCCTTCCAAAAGGCGCAATGCTCATATATCCCGTTCTTGATAAACGAATGATCACAGATTCTATGAAGCGTTTTACCGATACTCCAATCTGGGATTCAAATTGCAATAAGCTTTTCTGGGATATGTATTTGAAAGGGCAGGACAAAAATCAGACAAAATACGCCTCAATTTCAGAAATTGAAGATTTGAGATTTTTCCCTCCAACATATATTGAAGCTGCAGAATATGACTGCCTCCACGACGAAGGAATTGAGTTTGCAGAAAAGTTAAAGTCCCAGGGTGTACCAGTTGAAGTTCATGATATGAAAGGCACCTGTCACGGTTACGAAACAGCGATAAAAAGTTCAATCGTAGAAAAGTGTATGACGTGGAGACTTGAATGGATAAGGAATGAAATAATAAGGAAGGATTAGATGAAACTAACTGACTGTTACCTTGAAGAAGATTTATTCCCCAAGATTTTTGCTGATTATGAAGAACAGCAAACATTATCAAGAAGCAAAATCACCTCCGCAGTATAATCATCTCATAAAGTTTTGGAGGAGGTGACTTTATGGATGATTTTAAACCGCTGTTTGAATATGTTGAAAAAAACATTGAAAACAAAATTGAGTTAAAGGAACTCGCAGATTTTATGGGTTACAGTCCTTTTTACATCAGCAGAAAGTTTGTTGATATTTACGGCATTCCGATTACCGGTTATGTGCGAATCAGGAAGCTGCAATATTCCATAAAGGATTTGCTGGATGGCATGAAAGTGATTGATGTTGCCATGAAATATTCCTTTGAATCTCATGAAGGTTTTTCAAGATCGTTCAAAAGTCTTTTTGGCTCTTCTCCAAAAAATATTAGAAACTATTTGCAGAAGTACGAAATTCCGGAGTTTGAACTTTTGCCAAATAGTAAAACAAAACCAATGGAGGAACAAAAAATGAGTTTAAGCGATGACATGCGCAAAATGATTTTCACGATTCTTGGTAATTCGTTTGAAGAAATGGGGGCAGGCTTCTGTTCAAAAATTGAGCTTAGCCTGCTGCCGGATAATTGTCTTAGGATTTTTGATGATGGCCGCGGAATCAAGCTGGATGACGATGGAGTGATTCACGAAGAAATCCTGCAGAATCTTTTTTACGGTAAGCCGATTACAAAGGTTGAGTATGCCCAGATGGGAGACCTGCCCTTTGATGATCTTAAGCTTGTAAACTCACTTTGCGAAAAGCTTACAATAACTGTCTGGCGTAATGAAAAAATATACGAACAGGATTACATCCGCGGAGTTCCACAGCATTCCGTCACAAGCAAACCTAATGATTCTAAAATCCCTCACGGAACCCAGATTCTCCTTAAGCCCGATAAATCGATTTTTGAAGACACCCAGTTTAGTAAAGAAAAACTTCAAAACTGGATCAACGAAAATTATTGCGACCTGAAAGGGAATGTGGAGATAAATTAAAGGTTATCATAAAAGCTCAGAAGTGGTTACTTTTAAAGTGACCACTTATCCATTGACATCCACCATTTTCTCCTTCATTATATACAGCATCATCGATTGATGGGATAATAATTGACGATGACAAACAATAAGAAATTATCATTATTCATTCTGATAGCATTTTTACTTCCGTTAATATTGGTTATTGTACAGTTACGATTGACAAACGCGTGTATATCTTTTGTGTTATTTGGAATACAAGCGGCGTCACCAACTATATCTGCGGTAATTGTACTTGGCCTAAACAAAGAACTGCATAGTACAGTTGCAGGAGAGTTACGACAAAAGAATCTGATAAAGTCTGTTGCATATCCGGTAATCATTACATGTTTGACAATGGTCTTAAGTAAGGCAATCTATTGTTTTTGTTTTGGTTCGGAGTTTGAGATATGTCAATTATCAGTAACGCAATTCTTTGTGGTGATGTGGGCATTGATAGCCGAAGAGTTTGGCTGGAGAGGATTTCTTGAGCCGCTGCTAGGAAAGATGGGTGTTCACAGGTTACTGACTCCTTGTATTGTTGGAATAATATGGAGTCTGTGGCACTATCATTATTTCCTGCAAAATAAGATAGATGCACCAATATTATGGTTTGCCATCGGATGTATTGCTGAGAGTTATATCTACAGCTATCTGATGAGAGTGACTGGCGGAAATTTATTGTCTGCTATGATTTATCATTTTATGTGGAATTTGATGTTACATATAGTAGCAATCAGTCCTTCTGAAAATAACGGAATAATATGGCCATATGTTATTCTGACAATACTGGAAGGTATGATAGCCTCTTATATTATTGTAAGAGATGGAATTGATAAATCAAAAGTGTTGCATCGACGGCAATAGAATATGAATGAGTAAAAGCTAATGAATATAAAAACCGAACGTCTTACAATTACAACTTTCTCCATGGACATGACACAGAGCGTCTATGAAAACTCGCAGGACGACGATACCAGACGGTTTGTGTCCGATGAAGTTTATGATTCTGCAGAAGAAGCGCGCGAAGCAATTGAGTTTTTGATGTCGCGATACGACAGCATAGACGGCCCTTTCGTATATCCAATAATCACAAATGATGATGGCAAAAATATCGGCTATGTTCAGCTTTGCCAGATTGATGATGGGACTTGGGAAATCGGCTATCATATTGCAAAACAGTTTACGGGGCAGGGCTATGCAACAGAAGCGGTAAAAGCCTTTCTGCCTGTCATGACCAAAAAACTCAATATCAAAGAAGTCTATGGAATCTGTCTTGCGGAAAATGCAGCCTCTGTGCGCGTCCTGGAAAAATGCGGTTTTGTTCAGGTCTTCCAGGGCATGGGGGATTATCAGGGAAAAGAATCTGAAATCATAAAATTTGTTTTTAGTTATTCTCTTTCAGAAAATCTTTCACCGCATTTCTAATCACTTCGCCATTATCCGTCATCAAATGACCGCCGCTTTCCAGTGGTACAAAGGTGCAGTTTTTGATTTTTGGAACCCAGGCTTCGACTTTATTAAAGTCGGCAAGTTTATCATCTTTTGCATGGATGACTAAAACCGGAACTTCGAGTTCGCTTAAATCATATTCTGTGTAATTGTTTATCATTACTGTGTTTGTGACTTTTGCATCAAAAATCACACCAGCCCTTCGGTCTTTCATTGGGAGGATTTCTTTTAAGGTGTCCGGGGACATTCCCATAAGCGGTTTGAAAAGCGGACTGATGAGCCACATTGCAAAATCGCCGCAGAAGAGGGATGGCGGTCCTGCGTATTTTGATTTTTTCTTGCGGGCCTCTAAAGCTGGAAATCCGGAACAGTATAAAATCAGCCCCTTAGTTCTTTCGGGGTGCATAAGTGCAAATTTAATTGCGACCGTTGAACCTGCAGATGTTGCCAGAAGATAAGTTTTTTCTATACCCAAAAAATCTAGTAATTCAACAAAAGCCTGTACCTGAGTTTCCATGCTGGCTTCTTCCGGCATGTTGCTTCCGGGGTAACCGAATCTTGAAGGGGCAATCACACGAACCTGATCCCTTATTTCATTTGCAGCATCATAGGCCTGATCATATCCTCCGCAAATGCCGTGGCAAATCAAAAGAGGCTGCCCCTGGCCTTCATCAATAAAAGTGATTTTTCCAAAGCTTGTCTGCAACGAGTCGGCCTTTTTTTCGTAGCCTGAAAAGCGAATCTTTGCTTCCTTTTTGACTTTTGAAAATGTAGCGCAGCCCGCGAGTAAAAGCAGGCATACAATTAATATCATAATCATAGTAATAATCCTTTTGATTTTCATTCTTGTGCCTCTATTTTGAATACAGTTTTCCGAATGCAGTTACATGGGCTGTAAGCATTTTTTTGATCTGGTCTGCCATCTCCGGATTACAGTCAAATTGCTGGAAGAGAAAAAGAATTGGACCATAAAAGTGGAGGGCAATGATTTTTTCATCTTCTTTCTTAAATAATCCGCCTTTTACCAGTTGAAGAAAGGTTTTGCTTTGTGCCTGCAGAACTCCACTTAGGAAAAAATTATTATAGCAATCAGAAAAGGTTTTGTTGTTGAACTGCTCTCGCATCAAAAGCCTGCGGAATTTTGCAAGCTCGGTATCACCTGTAAATAACTGAAAAATCTTCCAGACTAAATCACAAAGTTTTTTGCCAGAAAGCTGTTTATATTGGGCAGAAAAATCGGCAGGGGAGGACGACGAAGTTGCCGCAGTTACACCAGGCACTTCAAGCTTTTCATAAGCCTCATGAATTTCCTGGCTCATTTTTTCTGCAATCTTATTTAATATTTCCTGCTTGTTTATAAAATGCTTATAAATTGCAGATTCACGAACTCCAACGATTTTCGCAATTTCCCGGATGGAAACTCCGTCATATCCCTTTTGAGAAAACAAATCCAGTGAAACAGTAAGAATCTGATTTTTAGTATCCTTCATAAAAGCCTCCGAGACTTCAAAGAAAAGTGAACATTTGTTAACCTTGATATTAGTAAACAAATGTTCACTTTGTCAAGAAGAAAATTTGACTTTCTGAATTACCTACGTCATTATATATATTGGTTTCTAAAGACTATATTTAAAAAGGAGTTATCTGATATGCTCTATCTAAAACCCGCAAATATTGAAGACATAGAAAAAGAACACGCGTTTGTTGCTGCTGAGCCGGCGGATGAAAACGGATTTATTAATGCTTATCATGGGGTTTCGTTTGAAGATTTTAAGGCTACAGTTTTACCGCGTATGATTGATTTTTCGTTTGGCAAGAATCTGCCGGAAGGGTATGTCCCGGAAACCTTTTATTTTCTCTGGAGTGACGAAGGAAATCCTGATGACCGTACGAATCACATAATTGTCGGAGAACTCCGGCTGCGTCATCATCTGTGTGCCTCTCTCGAAAATGGAAGCGGACATGTTGGGCAGTTCATCAAAAAAGAATATCGCGGGCTTGGTTACTGCACTCAGGGGCTTAAGCTTTTGATAGAAGAAGCGCGTAAAATTGTCCCGGAAAATGAGCTCTATCTTCATTGCAACATTGACAATCCGGCAAGCCTTCGTGTTATGATAAAGAACGGCGGTGCCATTCATCACAAAGACCAGGACGGATATTTTGTAAGAATTAAACTTCGTGGCTAAACCGACATTTCGTGAATGAATTCTTGCATTTCGTGCTCAGTTGTAAAATTTCAAGTATCTAAATGATATTATGTAAAAAGGAGAATAAAATGAAATACGTAGAAGAAAACTCACGAATTTGGGATAAACGCGCAGAAAATAATGACAGATGGTCTACAGTTGTTACGGCGGAAGAAGTTGCAAAGGCACGAAATGGCGACTGGCATATTATACTGACTCCAGAAAAACCTGTTCCACGCGACTGGTTTCCGGCCGATATGAAAGGCCTAAAGGTTCTCTGCCTTGCGAGTGGCGGTGGACAGCAGGGGCCTATTCTTACGGCAATAGGTGCAGATGTCACTGTTTTTGATAACAGTCCGGGGCAGCTGGAAAAAGATCTGTACGTAGCAAAACGTGATGGGCTTACAATAAAAACAGTTCAGGGAAACATGCAGGATTTGTCTATGTTTGCCGACGCTTCCTTTGATTTGATTGTTCATCCGTGGTCGAATAACTATGTGGATGATATTCTTATTGTGTGGAAGGAATGCTCTCGCGTTCTTAAAAAAGGCGGCACCCTTCTTGCAGGTTTTGGAAGTCCTCTCGAATACATTTTTGACCTCAAGAAATTTGAAAAAGGCGAGCTTGAATTAAAATATTCAATTCCCTATGCGGATATAGACCATCAGGATGATGAGGCAGTTCGCGAGCTTTCGGCAGAAGAAGGTTTTTCCTGGGGCCATCCAATAGAAGAACAGATTCAGGGACAGATTTCTGCCGGCTTTGTTATTGCAGGCTTTTACGAGGATAGAGGCTGCTGGCTTTTTGACAACTACATCAACACATCAATGGCAACAAAAGCCATTAAAGTGTAAGATTCTGGAAAATAAATATTGAGGTAAATAAGTTTATGATTGAAACAGAAAGACTCCTGTTGCGGGAGTACACTATGGATGATTTTGACTCACTCTATGAGATAATGTCTGATGCAGAAACCATGCAGCATTATCCTGCTCCTTTTGACGAAGCGAGAACCAGACGCTGGATTGAATGGAATCTGGAAAACTATGCGCAGTATGGTTTTGGACTTTGGGCGGTAGTGCTTAAAGAAACCGGAGAGTTCATCGGCGATTGCGGAATCACAATTCAGAATATCGATGGCGAAATGCTCCCGGAGATTGGATACCATATCCATAAAAAATACTGGCGTCGTGGTTTTGGAAAGGAAGCTGCACGGGCTGCACGCGACTGGGCCTTTTTGAACACAAAATACAATGTACTCTATTCATATATGAAATACACAAACGAAGGCTCCTGGCGCACAGCAATGGCAAACGGCATGAAAAAGGTGAAGGAATATCCCGATCCGAAAAATACTATTTCTTATGCTTTTGCCATCACGCGGGAAGAATGGATTGGTGCAGAGCTGCAATAAAGGATAAGAGATAGCAATATGAATTATTTGAAAATGTTTAACAATATGCATCCCGGCTTCTTTGATGATCCGTGCATAACCGGAATGCCAAAGGATTGGGTGTTTTCGGAATTGATAATGGATCTGCGCAATGATTCACCGCTTGAAGTTGTGACACATTGTCCTGAGAATATTACCTTTGGCAAATATAAGGGCGATATCAGTAAGCTTAAGAAGTCTGTATATGAAGTGGACGAGGACTGGGTACAGTATTTTGGAGAATGGAGCAGAGTTTTTTGTGCCTTTGATAAAGATGAGGTGGTTGCCTTCTGCATAATAAGTGATCTAGGAACGCAGGATAATCTTAATGTCGGTGGACCAGGGTGTGTAGGAACCATTCCAAAGTATCGAGAGAAGGGCATTGGACTTGAATTAGTAAGAAGAGCGACTTATTTGCTGAAAAAAGAAAAATACGACATTTCGTGGATACATTATACCCATCTTGAAAACTGGTACAAAAAACTGGGATACGAAACTGTTCTGAAATGGAACTCTGACGGAATTGTTATGGAGAAACTAATTGACTAACATTTTTGAACAAGTAAAAAAACTGTATTCTCTTGAGGACTGTACTTTTACTCCGGTGTCTGGACACGAAGGCGGAAGAAACCAGATTGTGATTGTCATCCGCGATGGGGAAAAACAATACGTTCTTCGTATCTCCGCCCTTGGAGACCGAAGCGAAAATGATTATCTTGCCGAAACAGAGTTTGTGCGCTTTCTGGCTAAAAACGGTGCACCTGTAGTAGATGTGATTCCGTCTGTGCAGGGCAGACTGGTGGAATGTGTGGCTGCGGATGACAAATCAGTGTACGTAAGTCTGTTTGCCTATGCAAAAGGAATGCTGCTTGTGGATAACGGCTACCGATACCGCGAAGGTGCGCCGTTGAGTGAGTATTTCTACAACACTGGCAAAGCTCTGGGCGCAATCCACAGACTGTCCAAGATATATAAGCCTGTGCATCCCCGCCCGGATTACTTTGACAAATACAACATGACATACCTGGACGGCCTGATTCCGGATGAATACAGCGAACTGAAATCTGCCATTGCAAAACGTCTGGATACATTCGGCACGCTGCCGAAAGACAAAAACTGCTACGGCCTTGTTCACTTTGATTACAGTGACGGCAACTACCATATCAACATGGATACGGGCGCAATCACAGTGTTCGACTTTGACAACTGCCTTTACTGTTGGTACATGTTTGATCTTGCAAATCTCTGGCTTCATAACGAAGGCTGGACAAGGCAGGAACCCGACCCGGGCAAACGTCTTGAACTGATGCAGCAGTGCGTCGATCTTCAGTTGCAGGGTTACAAAACAGAAACAGATTTGCCGGAAGAGCTGCTGAAAAAGCTGCCGCTGTTCATTGATATGGTGCTGATTGAAAACATCGTAGATGAGTTTGAATGCGCAGCCCGAGAAGGCGAAGTACTTGATCTTGAAGATATTGAAGACGCAGCGGAATGTCTAATCAACAACATTCCTTATGCAGGATTTGAAGAAAAATAAAGGGAGAATTTTATGTGTGGAATATGTGATAGAATTAAAGAAACAAAAGCTGGCAACAATCCATTTCTTGTAAAAGAACTTGAAACTGGATATGTGGTAATTGGAGATTTTCAGCATTTCAAGGGGTATACATTATTCTTATATAAGGATCATGTTGTAGAGCTGTTTGATCTGGATGAGAAAACAAGAGCAAAGCACTTATATGAAATGACACTGGTTGCTGAAGCGGTCAAAAATGCTTTTGGCGCTGAAAAAATGAATTATGAATGTCTCGGAAATGGAGAAGGCGGTGCACATATCCACTGGCATCTGTTTCCAAGAAAGACTGGTGATATAGCGAATTACGGCAACAACGGTAAAGGCCCTGTTTGGTGGTATCCGATGGAAGAAATGTATTCGGATAATAACAGACCTAGCAACGAAGAACTTAAGAATATGAAAACAAAGCTTCTTAGTGAACTGGATAAACTATTGATGTGAGCAAATTCTGGGGAATTATGACCGAGCTGACGGAATGGTAATTTTAAAAATCAGTTAGCGATTGGAGCCACGCCGAAGGCGGCCACTGGACTGAGCGAAGCGAGGGAAGCGGCTGGAGCGAAAGCGGAATGGCGGAAAGCGCGACCGACCGCGAAGCGGGCGGGAACTGTATAATTAAGGATAATAGTAGTAAACAATGATGGAAGAAATAAACGATTCAATAATCATTAAATCAGCTGAAACTGATGAGGAGTTGTGCGGAAGGGGATACGTTCATTGTACTTCATGGCAGGAAGCTTACAGAGGCATTGTCTGTGATCAATATCTTGATACGATGACTGTAGAGGCCACGACAGCACGAGCGCGGAATTTCCCGGACAATACCCTTGTAGCTAAGGATAAAGATAAAGTTATCGGATTTGCAGTATACGGCCCATCGAGAGATGAAGATCTGATGGATGCAGGAGAGGTTGTAGCAATCTATGTCCTTTCAGAGTATTACGACCGGAAAATCGGATACAGATTGATGAACGAAGCAATTTCCAGGCTTAGCGAATACACTACATTTTTTGTGTGGGTGCTTGAAAAAAATGAAAGAGCGATACATTTCTATCACAAATACGGTTTTGAGTTTGACGGCTGCAAAAAGGAATGGAATCTCGGCACTCCGGTTACAATAGTCAGGATGATAATGAAAAGAGCGTAAACTAACTTTGGGAAAGTTAATATGAGTAATATAGAAAAGTATTGTTTATATATCACGATGATTTATAAAGGGAAAAAATTCGATAGGGGGATAGGTGAGAATGAAGAATGGTTTGCAGTATATTTTAATTGATCTGTACGGGGTGATAATAGAGGAAAGTAAGGGATACTTTATCCCATATACATACGAACACTTTGCTGAGTCTGAATATGAAAGAATTACAAAAGCTTTTCGCGAGGAAAAGATATTCAGTAAAGCACAGATAGGCGTACTTTCATCAAATGAGTTTCTGGAGTATCTCGGATACGATGATCCTTTTGCCGCCATGAAGGATTATCTTAGTAACTATCTTACCTTGGATGTGGGATTCGAAACTTTTGCTGAGAAAGTCGGCAGTGAGTATAAGCTTGTGCTGCTTTCCAACGACGTTTCCGAATGGAGCGAATATCTTACGGATATCCACGGTATTAACAAGTATTTTTACGAAAAGATTGTAAGCGGTGATGTCGGACTTAAAAAGCCCGATCCCGAGATTTTTGAACTCACGCTGTCTCGTCTGGGATGTCGGGCGGAAGATTGCGTTTTTATCGACAACAGTGTTAATAATCTTCAAGTCGCGGCATCACTCGGAATCAAACCCATCCTGTTTAACAGAGACGGCGTCACATATGACGGTACCGTTGTTAACAACTTTTTGGAATTGGAAAGTGTTTTGAAAAGAATGTAAACAGTGCCTTTCATCCTATGACAGGATTAAGCTGCAATACAAAAGGGAAACGGGAGAAATATAATGGACTTTCAAACAGAAAAAGTGCTGCTTCATTTTGTTACAGATAACGATTTAGAAGAGGTTGCCCGAACATGGCCTGCTGATCATCATCCTCTGTCCGAAACAGAGGCCTGGGATGCCGTTGCCTATATGCGCATGAATTATAGAAAGAATACGAGAGGTAATCTTTATCATCTTTGCCTTGCGGTGTGTGGGAAGGAGTATCCAGGAACAATCATGGGCTGGTGCGGACTGGATGGCAGTCGTAATACAATGGAGCCTGAAATCTTTATCCTGCTGGATGAAGAATACCGGAACCAGGGATACGGAACAGAGTGTGTGAAGGAATTGCTGCGGATAGCCGTGGAAGACTATGCGCTTTCCGGCGTACACGGAGGTTGTGCCAAAGAAAACGTCGCTTCTGCCCGTGTCATGGAGAAGGGGGGTATGGTGCAGTACGGCACAGAAGATAACGGTGACCCGCTGTTCAGATTTACGGCAAAGGAGTAAGTCGGATGATGAAAAAGAAACTCATCCTCATCAGCGGCTCACTGAAACAAATCATTAATAAGAGGTATCTGATTGAAGCAAATTATTGAACAGGCGAAAAAAACATATTCTCTTGAGGACTGTACTTTTACCACGGTTTCCGGTCACGAAGGTGGAAGGAACCAGAAAATGATGATTATTCAGTGTACAAGTCAAGATATACATACGCTGGCAGTTTTGAACAAACGCCTTATTGAAGACGAAAAAAGTGACAACCCCATGAGCCCGGAAGAACTGGAGAAGAGGATGACAGACTTTCTCTCCAGTGAATACAATGCTTACCTTTTCAAAGAAGCGGAAGAGATTGTCGGCTATGCTTTAATCAGACATACATGCACGCCGCTTTATCTGAGACAGTTTTATATCGACAGGACATACCGGCGTAAGCATTATGGGGAAAAAGCCTTCCATGAATTATTGAAACTTCTTCAGGTGGATACCATCAATATTGATGTATTGCCATGGAATGAAGGAGGCTTACGATTCTGGGGAAAAATGGGTTTTACTCCAACTTGTATTTCAATGAATTACAAAAGTCCTTTGGAAACTTACGACAGGGAAAATGACAGCGACCGACCGCGAAGCGGGCGGGAACTGCAACAGGAGATTACTATGGTGATGGATAAAGAGTTTAGAGGAAATGCATATATAATTAAAAACAAAGAAGTATTACTAAACTACAGTGGCGGATTTGCAGACTTGGCAAATGAAATCCCGAATACGATTGAAACAAGATTTGCTACCGCGTCCATGAGCAAGACTTTTGTTGCCGTGGGCATCCTGCAATTGATCGAAGAAGAGAAATTGAAATTTGAAGATACTATCGGCTCGATTCTGGATTTTGATCTGAGACAGATCGATCCCTGTGTTACGGTGAGACAGCTTTTGAATCACACTTCAGGAGTTCCGGATTATTTTGATGAATCAGTTATGGATGATTATGAAGCATTGTGGATTAATTATCCCAATTACCGAATCAGACATAACAGGGACATGCTTCCCCTGTTTATTGATAAGCCGATGATGTACAACAGGGGAGAAAAGTTTCAGTACAATAATTCCGGGTATGTATTGCTGGCTATGATTATTGAAAAGATTTCGGGTGTGGATTTTGACGTTTATCTTAAGCAAAATGTTTTTGACAGATGCGCCATGAGCAATACAGGATATTATTCCTTCGACAAACTTCCTGCGAAATGTGCGAACAGCTATATCTACTGTCCTGATACAGACGATTACCGTACCAATATTTACTCTGTTGGTGCGAAGGGCACAGGTGATGGGGGTGCATTCGTTACAGTAGAAGACATTGTGAAGTTTTGGGATGGACTTTTAGAGCATAAACTTCTTTCAGAGAAAACGGTAAATCAAATGTTTTCCAAGCAAAGCGGGGATGGTAAAGACCCGGAAGAAGGATATTATGGTTTTGGAGTGTGGATTATCGACAATCCCAAAGGACAAGATTACGTGTACATGCAGGGATGCGATGATGGAGTAAGTGCTATTTCCGAATATAATCCCAATAATGGAATGATAACAGTTATGCTCAGCAACTATGGCGATAATGTATGGGCGAGGATGAGAAAAATACGGAAAGAAATGTATTAGACTCGGAATTCGTTGCGGTTCTCGTAACGAGCACGAATGTGCGAAGTTTCAAGCGATGGCGGAAAGCGCGACCGACCGCGAAGCGGGCGGGAACTGCAATTAGGAGTTTATAGGAATAGGAGGTACTGTTGTGACAGTTATAAGCAAGACAAAATATGAGGCTTCGGAAGCAGAAATCAAAAAACTATTTTCTTTTCACAAATTGGGAAATGTGATTGATATAGTTGCCCTTGGCTATGGAGAATTTAATGCAGCCTACAAAGTCACCTGCAATAACGGTCTTTCCTACGCATTAAAGATTGCGCCGCCGGAAGGTTCAAAAGTTCTGACTTATGAAAAGAACATGATGAAATCAGAAGTTTTCTGGTATTCGCAGATGCATGAAAAAACAGATATCCTCTGTCCAAAAGTTTATGTTTCCGATTTTTCCAAAGAAATCATAAAAAGTAACTGCTTTATTATGGAGCTCATGCCCGGAGGTCTGATCTGGGAGATGGGCATATCTGCAGAGGAATACGAAGCAATTCAGAAACAGAAAATCTGCATGCTCACTAAAATCCACAAAATCACAAATGACGGCTACGGCTACATACAGACGGGCCTAAATGCCAGCTGGTATGAGGCCTTGAAAAATATGGCTCTCAGGCTGGTTGATGACTGCAAAAGCCTTGGCCACGACACTCCTGACGGAAAGCGATTTGTGCAACTGATTGATAAGCATAAAAAGCTGCTTGAGACAGTTCCCTGCAGAATGGTGAACTTTGACCTGTGGGACAGCAACATCCTTTATAACAGGGAAACAGGAAAAATCTGCTGGATAGATCCGGAACGCGGCTTTTGGGGAGATCCGGTTGCAGATTTTATAACACTGGGCCCAGGACAAAAAGCGCCTCTTTCTGCCAAACAGAAGGAACTTGATATTTATAACGAGATGGCCGGTGAAAAAATCCTCCTCACTAAGGAAACAGAAATCAGATATGCTCTTGCGGTTTGTTATCTCGCGCTTATTGAAGAGGTCGAAAAATATGTCAGGTACGAACCAGACAATCCTACTTACATAAGGAACACCGTCGATGCAAGAGAAATGTATGATATGGCATTTGGGATTCTTTGAGGGATTTCCTGCTGTGGCAAAAGAATCGATGTGATGGATTAAAAAAACGGGATTTGGAGAAATAATATGAATATGCCTCTTTTATACCGGGCGGCACAGCAGGGTGTTTTTGGCGAGCGGAAACAATATAACCGGAGCAGTATTACAGATGCACTCTTTGTTTATCTGGATGGAGAACCGGAAGCGGATTCCATTGCCGAGGTGTCTGCGCATTTTAGAAACAGGCCGCTGGTTTGTTTGACCAGAGAGTGGGAAGAACAGATAAAGGTACAATATCCAGATGCGACAGTAAATCGGCGAACAATGATGAAACCTACATGCCGATTCACCATACCGGGTAACATTGAAATCCAAGAAGGCTACCGGCTGACCAGTATGGATAAAACTGCTTTTGAACAGCATCCCTTTTCCCATGGGGAGAATTATTCCAGCTGGGCTGAATTTCAGGCGGAGGGAGCTGGCGCTGTTGTTTATTATGGCAGCGAGATTGTGGCCTCGGCATCTTCTTTTCTGAGTTTAAACAAGGAAGTTGAGTTGGACGTATCTACAAAGGAATCCCACCAGGGGAAAAAACTGGCAGCTGCCTGCGTAGCCCGGATGCTTCAGTACTGCATGGAGCGCGGAATTACTGTTCATTGGGATGCACAAAACAATATTTCCCGGCATCTGGCGGAAAAATTCGGATTTGAGGCCGAAAGAGAGTATCTGGTCTACTGGCTGCCATAAACAGGAAGGAAGAACAGTAATATAAATTTGAACGATATCATTGCAGTACGCAAAATCATTTTAAACTATTTTTGATACTATTCTTCCATATTTTTCCATGTTACTATAAAAACATAGCACGACCGGCGGCGACTCTAATTATATCTGGAGGAAAAATGCATCCACTTACAAAATGGGTAATCGATAAGATTGAAAAAGAATATAAAGATGATGTGGCTCTTTTGATTGGAATAAAAGGTCATTCTACAGATGGCGACGAGCACGGAGAAATTTTTGATTACTTTGTGCCGGCAACGGAACGAGGGAATGAGCTTTCAGAAACCTTTATAATTGATGGAGTCGGGCACGATTTGTATCCGCGTTCCTGGGAACGTCTTGAGAATTCCGTGAATCTGAATGATATGCCAATTGTCCTTGATAATGCGACAATCCTTTATTCCAGAAGCGAGACAGATACAAAACGCTTTGAAGAATGCAGAAAACGCCTGCAGGCAAATCTTCATAATGACACCTTTGTTTATGGAAAGGCCCTTGAATGTATGGACAAGGCTTTGGAAATCTATCGTTCCATGATTTTTGAAGAAAAGCTTTACCGCGTTCGTTCAGAAGCTGACTGCATTCACGAGTGGCTTTCAAGGGCTCTTGCATATTTGAATCACACTTATACAGAAAGTGCTATTTACAGTGAAAGTCAGGCTTACAACAAAGATGAAAAAAGCCGGATTTATTCCTGCCCGGAAATGAAGAATGTGCCTGAAGACTTTTTTACAAATGCGCAAAAGCTTTTGGAAAGTGACGATGTAGAAGTTTTGCAAAAAACAGTTTTTGCTCTTCTAAAATCAACACGAAGCTTTATTCTGGAACATAAGCCCGGAGCCTCTGCGGATTCCATTAGCGACTCTGCAAGAAAAGATATTTCAAAAGTTGATTATCAGGGGCTTGCAGACTGGTATCAGGAGCTTAGTCTTACCTGGCGACGTCTGCGATATTTCTGTCAGAATAAAATGGTGGAAAAAGCTTACACAGACGCCTGTTATTTACAGGAAGAGTTTTTGTACATTGCTCAGGAATACAAGGTTCAGGAGTTTAATCTTCTTGATTCTTTTGACAAGAATAATCTTTCGCTTCTGGCAGAAAGGGCAATCCTGCTTGAAATTACTATTCAGGGAATCCTGGCAGAGCATGGTGTAAAGATTAATTCCTACATTTCTGTGGAAGATTTTCTTGCAAAGCGGAGTTGAAACGGAGAAGCTTTGTGAAATATCGAAATGCGGCTGATGTTTTTCCTGATGAATTACTGGCGGAAATCCGTAAGTATTCTTCGGGAGAATTAATCTACATCCCAGAAGACTCTCAAACAAAAAAGGGCTGGGGCGAAAAATCAGGCTCGCGGGATTTCTACATAAAAAGAAATGCAGAAATCCGCCGGAAGCACAGCGAGGGAAAATCCATTGCCCAGCTTGCCGATGAGTTTTCGCTTTCGACAGATTCCATCAGACGGATTTTGTACAGCTGATTTTATGGAGAAAAAAAATGAAAATAACGACAAAACAATTTAACTTATTATCAGATATTAATTTAGTTTGGGATTTCCTTGTAGAAACTTATGACAGAGAAAATGATAATGGACGGGCTGCACCATTTTTTGAATATGCACTTTCTTCATCATGGATGGACACATCATATACTTTCTTGGACAGGCTCTGGTTTGACGGAGACAAAGTGGTTGCTTTTGTTTATTACGAAGCGCCGGTCACAGACATCTATTTTAATGTCCGCAAGGGCTATGAGTTTCTAGCTGATGAACTTGTTGATTATGCAATCAGCAATATGCCTCTCTTTGGCGGCGAGCAGCAGTTTATTTTTTCTGATGGTCAGCAGTTCCTTAAAGATGCTGCAGCAAAGCGCAGTTTTAAGCAGGTTTATGAATATGAGGACATGATTTTTGATTTTAAGAATGAACTGAACTACGAGCTTCCGGCAGGATATCACTTTGTAGACCAAAAGGATATTGATATCGTAAAATGTTCAAAGCTCTGCTGGTATGGCTTTGGGCATGGCGAACGTGGTGAGTTTGTTGGTTGGGATAAATATGATGATTCTCTGGAGTGGACGCCTGCAAAATCACATAAAAGCGGCTGGGCTTCATTCTTGTCACCATCTCCGCATTTCACTCCGCAGTACAACATCATCATAGCTGATGCTGCTGAAGAATACGTGTGCTTTTCTGGAATGTGGTGGGTTCCTGAGAATAAGCTTGCTTACATGGAGCCACTTTGTACACATCCGGATCACAGAAATCGCGGGCTTGCAGCTGCAGCTCTCACACAGCACTACCGCACTCTCAAGTCGCTTGGTGCGACTCACATGACCGGAGGCGAAAACCCCTTCTATAAGAAAGTTGGCTATGGAAAAGGTTCGCACTGGACATTCTGGAAGAAATTATAAAAGTGGAGAAATCATAATGGAAACAAAAAGGCTGATTATCCGTCCGTTCCGGGATGAAGACGCGGATGCCCTGTACAGAATCAAAACCGATCCGCAGGTAATGGAATTCTGTCCGGATTTTCTTGATGTTGATGCCAAACGGGAAGATATGGACAGCTATATCCATGCTTTTCAAAGAATTGAGGAAAACGGCGATACCGACACATGGCGCTGTTATGCTATTGAAAACAAGGAAACCGGCCTTGTAATGGGAGTTCTTACCTTCAGCAAACAGAATATGCTCCATGAATATGAAATGGGATGGATGATGATTGGAGAATATACTGGAAAAGGCTATGCATCCGAAGCGGCAGAGGCATTTGCTGAGTATTTCTGCCAGACACATGGGGTTGATTATATGGTTGTTGTAATGGATATCGACAATCCGGCTTCCCGCAGAACAGCGGAAAAAAGCGGCTTCCGGCTCTTTGAAAAGAGAACTGTCTACGATTATCATTACAATCAGTATTGTGACGACTATTTATATTTTCGCAGATATTGGTCCGGTTGCACCCTGAAAAACCAGTATTACGGAGATACTCCTTATTATGGGCGTTCAACGTCAGACAGGAATGAATAAGAAAATGAAGAAACAAGAACTTGATATTCAGCAGCAACTGATCAAATACATAGGACAGGAGCTAGATTACTGGGATTTTTGGGGAGCCATTCGAGTCATAAAAAACGGAAAGGTACTTTGGGAGACCAGTCGCGGCTACTCCAGTGCAGAGTTTGGTGTGAAAAACACAATGTCCACTCGTTTTACAATCGCATCTGTCACAAAGCAATTTACCTCTTTTGCTATTATGCTTTTGTATGACAAGGGTCTTTTATCTCTGGACGCAGATGCGAATAGATATCTTCCTGAAGATTTTCAGATTCCTGCCGGGATTACCATTCATCATCTTCTTACTCATACATCAGGACTCTATAACTTTTACAATTTTGAGGATGATTTTTATATTGGAGAAGACAGGTTGCCTTATGACAGAAAAGATTTCCTCAACAAATGGATTTTGAAGCAGCCAATGAAGACTCCGGGAGAATCTTTCAATTACAACAATTCAAATTATAATCTGCTGGCCTGGATTATAGAACACGTTTCAAAACAAAGCTATGCAAATTTTTTGCGTGAAAACATTTTCCTTCCCTTAGTGATGGTTAACACCGCCTTTGACGACGGCCTTGCTGTTCTCGAAAACAAGGCAAACAATTACATGCATGATTATGGAGAAACGGTTCGTGTACCGTATGTGAACAACCTATTTTTGATGGGAGCCGGGGCATTGGTTTCGAACTGTGACGATCTTCAGAAGTGGTACGAATGCCTGAAGGATAGGAAGTTGCTGTCCGCAAAGGCGTATAAGCGTTTTTTTACAGAAAACATGAATCATTACTGCTACGGGCTGGAACATCATGAGCGGAACGGCGTAACGATGTATGCTCACGGCGGCGATGCTAACGGGATTGCCACGTACACACAGTACTTTTTTGAGGACGATCTTTGTATCATCATTCTTTCAAATAATGAATCGCTGAACCAGTACCGGCTGGGAACAGGCATCGCAGAAATTCTGTATGGAATAGAACCTAAACATGCGTCGAGGCCGGATGAAGTACCGGTTTCGGAGGAGCATCTTCAGAAGTTCACCGGCACATATCTTCCCGGAAAAATCCATATTGAAGTGAAAAACGGAAAACTGTATCTGGTGCGCGTAAATCAGAATATCCATATAGAGTTGTACTGCATTGGCCCAAATACATTTATCCGCAGACACGAGGAGCAGAGCTACACACACAATCTTCTGCCAGAGGGTTCTGAAAAACCTGTGGTATGGGGATATGAGTTGATTAGTAAAGACTTTGTGTGACAGCGGGAGAAATGTTTGAGGAATACTGACCCACATCAAAACAATCACAGGGCAATTCGCGCCTATGAAAAAGCAGGATTCAAAATCATAAAGCCTCTTCCTGAACATGAATTCTTTGAAGGAAAAAAAGAAGACTGCTGACTGATGGAGAAAGCCTTGTTTTGATTTTTACAATCTTCTATAATTAATTTTGTAAAGCGTGCTGCACAGAAAGTAATTTCCAACAATTAATTTGCGTTTTTTAGTATGTGTGGATATATAAGATTGTCGTGTCAAAACCGGCAATAGCGTGCATTTTTTATCTTTGATTTTTCTTTACCGTAATTCAGACCTGAGGTTGGACTGGCGCTGAATAAACTGATTGCTCATGAGGTGTGGTATGGAAAATGAAATTTCTACTTTACAAATCGAAAAGAAAATCTTTGTTATTCGCGGTGTTCAGGTAATGATTGACCGGGATATTGCGGAACTCTATGGGGTGGAAACTCGTCGCTTAAACGAACAGGTAAAGCGAAATATTGAACGGTTTCCTGAAGAGTTTATGTTTCAGTTATCAAGAGAAGAAATTGATAACTTGAAGTCGCAAATTGCGACATCAAGAGAGACAGATTCCGTGAAGTCACAAATTGTGACTTCATCAAAAACAAACTCCGTGATGTCGCAATTTGCGACATCACGAAACAATATGTTTACAGGACAAGAAGGTGGTACAAGAAAATTACCTTTTGCTTTTACAGAACAAGGTTGTGCAATGCTTTCTTCTGTATTAAAAAGTGAGACTGCAGTACAGGTAAGCATTCAAATAATGAAAGCCTTTGTCTCCATGCGTCATTTCGTTCAAAGCAATTCACAAATCTTTGCAGAACTAAAATTAATTCGAGAACATCAACTTGAAACAGATGTTCATTTAAAAGAATCAGACAAGCGCATAGACCAGCTGTTTACCCTCATGGATAAATACAACGTAAACGACACTCAAGGCATCTTCTTTCAGGGACAGATTTTTGACGCATACGCAAAATTCGAAAGCTTTATCCAGTCCGCACAAAAAGAAATCATTCTTATTGATAACTATGTTGATTTATCCGTTCTTCAGCGTCTTGCAAAGAAGAAAAAAGGTGTAAACATCATCATCTATACAGATCCAAAAACAAAGCTCACTTCTCAAGATATCCAAACTTTCAATGCTCAATATCCAACTATAACTCTAAATCATACAACAAAAATGCACGACCGTTTTATGATAACTGATAACAAGGTCATCTATCATATTGGTGCAAGTCTAAAAGACTTAGGAAAAAAATGCTTTGCTTTTGAAATATTGGATTCATCTCTCATTCCTGATATTCTCAAAAATATATAAATGCACGCTGTTTTTTTTCTAACAGAAACAGTTATTAGTATGTTATAATAAACAAATCAAGGTTAAAAAAATGTTTATAGAATATGAAAATCGTTTTGATGTCTTAAATGAAAAACCAGAATCAATTCCTCTTGAAATAACACAAGCACAGGCAATCGAAGATTTAAATCAATATGTATATCTTTTGGAAACATCCTGTGCGGGATTTATTGAACAACGTGATAAAATCAATTTTCAGGAACGATACAATCAGGTGCTTAATGAACTGAAAAATCTTCCAACAGTTAAAACAGAATATTTTCTAATGACACTGCTTGGAAAACTTGCAGAAGAAATAAAAGATTTGCACTCGGTTTTATTTTGCGAAATAAATGATAATGAGCAAAAGGTAAATTATGTGCGGCGCTTTACTCCAAAAACTATCGGCTATTATTCAGATTGCTTTTTTACAAAAAAAGATAATCACTTTATTTCGGTTGATGATTCAAGTCTTGTATTGGAAGGTGAAATCGTAAATCAGAAAACAAAAATCACAGAAAAATCACAAATTTATTTTCTTCCTGTAATTCATAATTCAAATCAAATGTATAAAGCAGCAAAGTTTTTCACCTGGTCGTTTCCAGAAGAAAAAGATTTTATAATAAAAGGAAAACCGCTTAAATTTGAAAAACAAAATTTTAACCTAGAAACTTCCTGGAAAACTTTACAAGATAAATACAATGATTCAGATAAAAATTATTATTTTGTCATGCCGGATTTTTCAATGTCCTGGGATTATCAAACGCAAACTTACGAAATTCTTCAAAAATACATTGATGGAATTCGTAAAAAACAAAACCTGATAATTGACAACCGATGGAATTGTGGTGGCATCCCCTTGAAGCAGCTTAAATTTTTTACAGAGCTTTTTGGATATAATTCAGACATAATTGATGAATTTTTAAATCGAGAAATAAAAAATGATGAAGATATATTGGAAGGAAAATGTTTGCTTTCAAATCTGATTGTTCAAAAAGAAATTGAGTCTACCGAGAAAAATGGAGACTGGAAATATAAATCGCGCCTTTTAAACTTCTATAAAAATGAATTACCAAAGCTCCAAAATGGTAAAATCCGATGGAGTGAAAATGAAGATCCTGATGGAACCTGGCACGGTCTTGGAGAAAAAACTTCTTATACTGGAAAAATATTTTTATTAGTGGATGCAAGAACTGCATCTTTAGGCGAGCAATTATATTTTATTATAACAAAGGATTTTGGATATAAGAACGTAACTCTGATTGGAACAAATACAATCGGATGTATGTCATATTCAAATCCAATTTCCTATTATTTGAAAAATAGCAGAATAACAGTTCAGCTTTCTTCACGAACGGAAGGTTTTTCTTCAGATACCTTTAACAAAGAATATTTAGAATGCCGTGGTCTGATTCCAGATTATTGGGCAACGACAGACTCCGAACTGGAAGAAACGCTGGAGTATTTTTGTAAGTAATCTGATTATCTGTTTTGAAAGGATATTTAGATGCAAAGGATTGAGTATGTTCTTAAAGAATAAGAAGGAAAAACGCATGATTGTTACGATTGTAATAGTGTTGGTGGTAATAGTAGTGATAGTTGCCCTTAAATTTATTTTGTTCCCGCCCGTGAAAAAAATTCCGACTACAGGAAAATATCAGATTACCTCAGAAGATTATTGGGTAAATGAGAATAAGGTCGATCCATATTCCAGGAGCTTAAGCACAAGACAACTGCAGGTCAGAGAGTGGCACCCAATAAATTGCTGCGAAGACAAACCGGTTCTTGTGGCCTCCCACGGATCTTGTGGAACCATAGACAATAATCTGACTCTTTATAAAGAACTTGCAAGTCATGGATATACAGTTCTTGCGGTGGCTCATCCGGGTCAGGCTGCCATTGTAAGATATGAAAACGGAAAGAAAAACGGCCCAAGCATGGAGTTTTTTAAGGAAATGTCAGCCTTAAAACCTGATGAAAATCCCGAGAAGGCCTGTGAAGTTTTTCACAAGTGGATGAAAATCAGAACTGATGACTTGAATGCTGTCATGGATGACTGGATAGCAAAATCAGGAAAGGTCAGCTTTATTACAGAAGGACATTCTCTCGGAGGTTCGGCTGCCTATGCCATGGCGAGAATCAGAGATGATGTAATTGGCGTTATCGCTCTGGAATCTCCATTTATGTACGACATCACTGGAATCGAAAACGGTAAGTTTGTTTTTAATCAGAGTGACTATATCATTCCTGTATTAAGCATCTATTCTGACGCCTCCTACCATCATCTTAAAGAATGGAGCCAGTACGGAAATAATGCAAAGTTTCTGGACAGTACCAACCCAATTTACACGAACATCCATTATAAAAACATAGGTCACATGGGTTTGTGCGATTTGTCACTGGCTTCACCTGTCTTAACAGCAATCATGGATGGCGGTTTTCAAAAAACAAAAGCTCCCGAACAGCTGAAAAAATTAAACGAGGATTGTCTCGTCTGGGTCACAAGCAGCTGGAAGAAGCCCTTCGCAGAATCAAAGAGTATGAAGGATTGAAAACGAAAGAAGGGGGATAACTATCATGGATGAAATGATGCTGCTGGATATACTGAAATTGAATTATGGAATCGAATCCTCTTCTTTGGAATTCTTAAGAGAAGGTGGCGCCCATACCTACATTGTCAACGGAAAGATTAAATATCTGCTTAAGGTTATAGGTTCCGCTTTTTCAGATACGGCAAGACAGTCAGTAGCAATTATGAGATATCTGGAAAAAAAAGGATTTCCGGTTCCTAAAACAATGCTGACAAAAAGCGGAGAATCCATTTTTGAAACAGAAGTAGATGGCGAAATGAAGCTGATAGTCCTCATGGAATTTATCGATGGAGATGAGCCGGAGCTGGAATCATGTGCAGCTGAAGTCGGAGCTCTGGTTGGAAGATTTCATCAGTTAATGGAGGAATATCCGGTAGAACTTGTTTCGCATGGCAAAGAATTTTTCATTGACCGCTACCTCAATTTTCTAAGCAAAAAGAATTATCCGCGCATTGCTGAGTATGAAGAATTGGGTGGGCGCCTTTGGGATAAGGTAAAGGCTCTTCCTCAGGGCTTGTGCCATGGCGATCTTCACAGAGGAAATCTGATACAGAAAGCAGACGGTCTTATTTATCTCGTGGATTTTGACACCGCTTGCCGTGCTCCAAAAATGTTTGACCTTATGGTCATGTGTGATATGACAAATTATTTTACCCTGCAGCAAAAAGACATTGAAGAGACTAAGGAAGTATATCAGAAGTTTCTTTTGGGATATTCAAAATATCACAAACTCAGCAATGAAGAAATTAGTTCTTTTCCATACTGGGTTGCAATCAGGCATTTTCAGCTGCAAGCCACAATCCTTGAAATTCATGGAGTGGACTGCATAGATGAAGGCTTTATTGACGGTCAACTTTATTGGCTGAATAAATGGCAGGAAGTAATGGAGGATTTCTTACGATCCCGACAATAATGATTTATTTTCGTCAGTTACAATAGATATTCTTGCAATAAAAAGTGATAATAATCATGGAGGAAAAAATGAAATACAACTACAAAGAAATGCCTGAATCTATGAAAGGGACATACGGAGAATTTTCAAAAAACTTCGGGTTTGATTGGAAAGAGTTTATTATGGGAATCCCGACGCCGATGTTCCTTGTCACAACATATAAATCTAACGGACAGCCCAATGCTACGATGCAGTCATGGGCAGGGTTTACGAGTGCGAATCAT